>Ga0326514_10003326_pt1 | contig 10228 bp, 18 predicted proteins | sample 3_2548_0518_D_FD_203653 | JGI IMG/M metagenome (GOLD analysis project Ga0326514, IMG submission 203653) | Bovine rumen microbial communities from UC Davis, California, United States - 3_2548_0518 | ecosystem: Host-associated > Mammals > Digestive system > Stomach > Rumen | place: USA... | reverse complement strand
GTGGCGGTACGCGAACGCGCGAGCGCGGTTGAAGAGCATCTGGCGCGGATACTGCGTCCACGGCCCCGCCTTGCCCCACAGCCCCGCGCGCTTGGCGTCGCGGACGGTGAAGGTTTCGACGGTTGGGTTGTCCTCCTCGCCCTTGCGCCAGACGGCGAACTGCACGCCCGCGTCGTCGCCGGAGCCGATGTATTCGACCTTCTCGCCGCCGAAGACGGACGAGCCCTTGACGGCGGCGGCGAGCTGGTCGCCCCAGAGCGTCGGGCGTCCGTTCACGACCGCGATGCCCTGCACGGCGGCGAGGGGGTCGAGGCCGAGCTTCGCGCCGTGGATCATGGCGACCACGGCGGACTCGACGGACGAGCCTTTCGGGGCGAATCCGGCCTTGACGGTGAGTTCTGCGAGCGCAAAGGCGTTGCCGATGTTCTGGAGCGCCACGGCCTTGCCGGGCGCGAGCGGGATTTCCGCGAGGTTCCCGCGCAGGGCGGGGAGGGTGTTCTGGTTGTTGGTGTTGTTCATGGTTGGATTTCTCCGGGGTTGTTGTGGGAGAGGGTGTGGTTTTACTTCTCCGCGCAGAGCAGGAACCTCCGCGCGGACGGGGTTTCGGTGGTGTGCGCCGCGACGAGTTCGGCGGGCGCGTGGAGGTCGGCGGCGACGCCCTTCCAGTCCGTCGTGCGGCGTGGCTTCGGGGCGCGGAACGTGACGGCCTTCGCGCCGCCGACGCGCAACGTGTCCGCCTCGCCCATGAACGCGGCGACCGCGCCGCGCAGTCCCTCCGCCTCCTCGTCGAGCGCGTCCGTCTGCGCCTTGATTTCGCGGAGTCGTTCGACGGCGCGGGCGACCTCCGCCGTGGCGTCCTTCGCGCACTCCGGGCGGGCGTTCGGGTAGAGCGCGCGCACGTCGGCGAGGTTCACGGCGGGCGGTGGCGTGTCGGTCTCCACGCAGGTCCAGAACTCCTCGATCTTCTCGACGAGCCGCGCGCCGACCTTGCGGTCGCGCTCCATGCGGAAGACGCGGAAGTCGCGGCGGGGCGCGAGGAACACGACGGCGAAGTCGACGAACGCGCAGTCGAGAAGTTCCGCGTAGAGTTGCCCCTGCATCTGGTAGTGGAGCGGCGGTTCCTCGTCCCACGCGACGCCGGAGGTCTTGCATTCGAGAATCCCGTCCGTGCGGACTTCCTCGTGGAACGCGGCGACCTTCGCGCCGTCGGGGACGATGAGGCGGTCGACGTCCGCGAGGGCGTGTCCGCGCGTGACCATGTAGCCGTAGTTGCGGACTTGCCGCCCGGTGGTTTCGGTGTAGCGGCGCGCGGCGTAGTCCTCCAGTTCGTTGCCGAGGCGGAGGGCTTCGGAGGGTTCCTCGTCGGCGGGCGCGCGCCCGGTCTTGTCGAGGAACACGTCCACGGGGGTGCGCCACGGCGAGAGGCCGCAGATGGCGGCGACCTCCGAACCGCCGACGTAGCCACGGCGGGCGGCGAGCCACGCGGCGCGTTCGCCGGGGCGTTTGATGAATTGCGTTTCCGGCGTCACTTCGCGCCTCCTTCCATGCGTGAGATTTCGCGGGCGAGGGCGTCCGCGACGAGTCCGGCCTCCATTTCCGCGTGGAGGTTGTCGGAGCGGGCGTTGCGATAGGCGCACGCGGCGGCGGTGAACTCCGGCGGCACGTCGTCCGGGGACGTGGCCCAGCGCGACGCGACGAGTTCGGCGAGTTCGGATGCGGCTTCCTGCATTTCACGCGCGGCCTTTCGCGCGTCGGCCTTTGCGAGATCGAGTTGCGCGCGAAGTTCGCGGCGGCGATCCGGCGGCGGCATTCCGGGGAGGTTCTGCTGTTCGTTCATGGTGGTGTTGGTTTGGGGTTTTACTTCGTGCCGGGGTTGGCGCGGAAGAGGGCAAGCGCGAACGCGAGGGCGGCACGCTCCACCGCCTCCCGCCGCTCCTTCGGAACGGACGCGGCGAGGGCGGGGACGAGGGAGATGGGGGCGGGGCTAGGCATGGCGGGCCTCCATGTAGGCGCGGTGGAACCGCTCGGCGTAGCCGCGCGTCGCGTCGCGCTTGTAGCCGTTCGGCCCGCCGTTCCAGATTCGGGCAAGCGCCGTCGGCGTGGGCGCGGAGAGGGCCGCGCCGTAATGCCCGAGGTAGGCGCGCACGATCCGCGCGGCGACGGCTGGGTCGTGGCAGTCCGCGAGGGTGTAGTCGGTGCAGAGGATGCGGTTCGCGTCGGCAAGCGCCCCGGCGCGAATCTGGTATCTGCCGTGCGCGTCCTCGCGCTCGTTCACGGCGGCGTCGTCCCCGCCGCTTTCGACGGCGGCGAGGGCGGCGAGGAACCGGGCGTCGACGAGGACGCGGAGCGGCGTGTGCATGGTCTGGTCGGGCTCCTGCGGGGCGGTGAAGGAATCCCCCGCCGCCTCGCCCCATCCCGCGAACCGAAAGGCGGATTCGCGGGTCGAGACGGCGGGGGAAGGGTCGGGCGCGGGGATGGCGGCGAGGAACGCCCCGGCGACGCCGAGCGCGAACCCGGCGGCGGCGGCGAGGGGGAAGTCCATCGCGGCGTCCAGAACGGCGAGGGTGCGTGGCTTCACTTCGCGGACTCCATCCTCTTGACGTGGTAAAGCCGATTGGTCGAGATCTGGACGAGCGCGTAGTGGAGTTGCCAGTTCTGGAACCATCCGAATGGGACGAGAGTGAGCCTCCACCCGTGTGCCGTGAAGTGCATCTGCAGGATGAAATCCGTCCGCATCAGTTCGTCGAGCGTCTTGACGCGGCTTCCCTTCGTGAACGAAATCATTTGCTGGCCTCCTTCTCCGTCTGCGCCTCCTGCAAGGCGCGCTCGTTCGTCCACGCCTCCGCGTCCGCTTGGAAGGGGTTGGCGTTGGCGAGTTCGCGTTCGGCGGCCTCCGCGACGCGGCGGGCGTCTGCGGCGCGGTTCCCGGCGGCGCGCATGGCGTAGCGGGCCGCGATCCATTCCGCGCGGATGGCGGCGAACGCGGCGACGTCGCACTCCGGCGCGGAGCCGGCGGCGAGGACGGATTCTGCGATGCGGAGGGCGCGCGCGTGCATTTCCCCCTCCGCGACGGTGGAGAGGGTGCGCTTGGCGCAGAGGTCGGCTTCGGCGCGGTCGGCAGACTCGCGCAGGGAGGTGGCGATTGCGGCGGTCATGGTCTAGCCCTCCGGCGTCAGTTTGGCGAGTTCGCCCTCCGCGAAGTCGGCGACCTGCCGCGCGCGGTTGATGAGGCGGACGAGATCGTCGCGGAGTTGCGCGACCATGCAAGCGTCGTTGCTATGGCGTGCGAGGCGCGCGCGAGTAGGGACGGCGTTGCAGAGGTCGCAGAGGGTGTCGACGATGTTCTTGTCGAGCGGGGTCTTGGCGATGATGGTCATGGCGTGTCCTCCTAGTCGTGGCATTCCGGGTCGCCGTCCGCGAGAACCTTGCACTCGCGGAGAATCACGCGCGCTTGCGCCCAGTTGTCCTCGTGGACGGTGTGGCAGTCATAGCAGGGATTCCAGAAGTAGCGGTCGCCCTCGATCCAGAGGCCGTCGCTGTCGCGGTAGATGTCCGTGACGTGCGGACGGAGGCGGGCGGGAACGCGGGAGAGAAGCGCGGGGCTGATTGTGTGGGTCATGGCGTGTCCTCCTAGAGCAGTTCCATGTCCTGCGTAATCTCGGCAACGGCAAACTCCTTCGTTACGCCGCGCGCCTCAATATAGATCGGCTTCGCGCCAGACCAGTCCGCATCCGCGAGACAGTCTGCGAAATCTCCACGGGCGTCGAAGATCGGCGCGGCGATTGACGCGATGGCGTCCTCGACCAGTTCGCGGCGGGATGCGCCGCCAAGTTCCTCCGGCCTCTTGAGTTTCTTCCACACCGTCCATGCGCCCCATTCGGCGACGGCCTGCGATCCGATGACGGTGTGCGTGAGGGTGCGGGAAACGATGGCGCGATAGGTTCGCGTCTGCTTCGTATTTTCCCTGCCGAGCATGATGTCTTCGGCGAGGTGTTCGTCGACGGTCTGCGGGATCGGGCTAATCGTCAACGCGGGGGTGGTGTTGTTCATGTTGTGCCTTTCGTGTTGTGGGGGTTGCCCCGCCGGGGTGTCCGGCGGGGCGCGGGGGTTGTTAGGCGGCGAAGGATTCCAGAACCTTGCGGAGCCGCTTGATGGCGTCGGTGGTTCCGGGGCGCGCGTAGCGGCCAGCGTCCGTCTCGTTGACGTAGATCGCGGAGCCGTTGTCCCAGCGCGACCGCCAGAAGTAGCGGTAGTTGCGCGTCCAGTTGCCGAGGTCGTCGCGGTCGGTCTGGACGAGTTCGTAGGGGAAGCCGACGCGCTCGAGGGCGCGGGTCACGGTGTCGTAGTGTGCGCCGGAGCAGAACTCCTTTTGCGCGCGGTCGAGCAGGGCGAGTTCCTCGCGGACTTTCGTAGCGGTGGGGTTGTTCATGTTTTGCCTTTCGTTTTGGTTTGGGGTTTTTGTCTTGCGCGGGGCGGGGGGCTTGTGCTATTGTTGCGCCACATCGCCCCGCAACACCGCGCAGTAAACCAGAACGCCCCGCAAAAGTCAACAAAAAAGTTAACGAGAAAATACGAATTTTTAAAAACCCGCTCCAGAGTAGCATAAAACGATGATGAAATTAACCGAAACATTCCCGAAAAGGCTCCGCGAGGCGCGGGGCGCGTTGACGGGGCGCGAGTTCGCGCGGCGGTGCGGAATCAAGGCGCAGTCGCTCTCGCGCTACGAACGCATCGGCGGGCAACTTCCCGGCGCGGAACTTCTCGCCACGTTCGCGCGGACGGCGGGCGTGTCCGCCGATTGGTTGCTAGGGTTAACCGATGAGCGAACGCCGTCCGCGAGTGCGGCCCCGGTCGCCACCGCGAACGCCACCGCGCCCCACGCAACCGCCACGGCGAACGCCGGACTGCTCCCGACGGATGCCGTCGCCGACCTCCTGCGCCGCGTCCTCGCCGCGTCCTCGACGCGCGCCGCAGACCCCACCGAGGAACGCCTCGCGGCGTTGGAGCGCGGCCTTGCCGCCCTCGCCTCCGCAATCGGTTCCGCGCGATGAGCGACGCCGCCGCCGTCCTCTACTTGCGCGTCTCGTCGGTCGCCCAGATCGACGGCACGTCCCTCGCCACGCAAGAGCGCGATTGCCGCGCGTGCGCCGCCCGCATGGGCCTTGCCGTGCGCGGCGTGTTCCGCGACGAGGGCCGGAGCGCGAAGTCGACGGTCGGGCGCGACGGCCTCGCGGCGGCGGTCGCCGAATGCAAGCGCACGGGCGCGGCCCTGCTCGTCTGGAAGTGGGACCGCCTCGCCCGCAACACCCGCGACGCGCTCACCGTCCGCGACGCGCTCCTCGCGCGCGGTTGCCGCATCGTGTCCGCGACCGAGGGCGACGCCACCGACGGCCCGATGGCGCGGGCCATGTTCGGCATCGCGTCGGTGATTGCGGAACTCGACAACACGATCCGCGCCGAACGCGCCCGCCGGGGCATGGTGGCCCGCGCCCGCGAGGGCTTCTGGACTTCCGGCCCGCCAGCCGGGTTCCGCTCCGCGAAGGACGCGGCGGGCCGTCCCGTCCTCGCGCCGGACGAGCGCACCGCGCCCGCCGTCCGCGCCGCGTTCGCGGGCCTCGCGGACGGGTCGCTCTCCACAGCCGAGGCCGTCCGCGCGGTGATGGACGGCGCGGGCGTCTCGCGCGCTACGGCGTTCGCGGTGTTCCGCAACCCGGTCTATCGCGGCGCGATTGTCTCCGCGCTCACCGACGGCGAGGAAGTCCCCGCCGCGTTCCCCGGCCTCGTCGCGCCGGAGGTCTGGCGCGCGGCGTTCGCGCGGTTCGACCATCGCACGGAAGGAAAGGTCAAGATGAAGGAGAATCCTACCACGCCGCTTGTCGGCGTGCTTGTCTGCGCCGAATGCGGGCGCGCGCTCGTCGGCGGTCTCTCGCGCTCCCATACCGGGGCGCTCCACGGGTACTACCGATGCCGCGAACCGGGCCACTCGTCCATTTCGTTCCGCGACGCGGAGCGGGCCGTGCGCGCCATGCTGGGGCGGCTGGGGGGGCGCCGCGATTTCCTCGCCCTCGTCCGCGCGAACCTTGAGCGGCTGACTGAGATAGGGCTGGAGGGGGAGGCCGCGAAGGTGGAGGCGGCGCGGGCGTCCGTTGCCCGCCACGAGGCCCGACTCAAGCGGGCGCGCGCGGCGTTCGTGGACGGCCTCTTCGACGCGGCGGAGTACGCGGAGGCCAAGCGCGAGGCGGAGAGCGGCATCCGCGACGCCCGGATCGTGCTTGACACGCACGAACGAGGCACGCGGAGGCGTGGGGAACTGGTGGACGCCCTGCTCGACGTGGCGGCGAACCCGGACGCCGTGCTTCGCCTCCCGCCGCGCCCCCTCCGCGACGCCCTGCGCGCCGTGTTCGGGCCGCTCCGCGTCACGGCGGCGAAAACGATTGAACCCGATTCCGCGTCTGTCTACGCGGCGCTTTGCAGCGCGGAGGCGGGCGAGTCCGGCTTGGTGCGCCTCCTCGCCTTGATGTTGAACCCCGACGGCCTTGTCGCGGCGGCGCGGCTCCTGCGTGCGTGAACTTGTAAGGAATCCCGACAAGTTGCGCGTAGCGGGCGCTAGGAGGCCCCCAGAAGCGCGAGGACGGCGCGGGGCGCATGGTTGACGCCCGGAACCGCGCGATGGGCCTTGCGCGCGATTCTGGACGAAGGAAAGGCCCGCCGCCGCCGTGAACCGAATCCCCGCGACCCACGGGCGCGGGCGCGGCGGCGACGGGTCAGATGTAGTCTGCTGGCGCGAGGCGGACGAGCGCGAGGAACCCAGCGACGGCAAGCAGGAGCGCCGCCGCCGCGCCGAGGATGGCGAGAAGGTCGCGCCAGTCGCCCATCGCGCTAGAGACCCCTCCGAAGGAGCAGGAACATCAGCGCGGCGAGGTTGGAGAGGACGACGCCGAGAACCGTCCGCATGAGCCAAGTCTGCGTCTGGATCGCGCGCTCCATCGTGGCGACGCGCTCCTTGAGGGACGGAGAGCCGTTCCCGGTGAAGACGGCTTGCTCCAGTTTCTCCAAGCGCTTCCAGATTTCGGTGAACGCGGGGTCGAACGCGGCGGGCTTCGCCGCCTTTGTTTTGGCGATGCTCATGGATTGACTTGCTCCCATTCGGGCGGCTGGTAGTCGCCGGGGTCGACGAACGTGCCGTCCGGCCCCACGAGGCACCCCGCGCACCCGGCGGCGAGGAACGCGGCGAGAAACGCCACGATGAACGGCTTGACGATGGGGTACCCGAGACGGATTCCCGCGTGATAGAGGCGCGCGACGAGCCACGGGCAACCGCCCGCCCGCGCGATGGCGAAGAAGAGGTTGTCGCCGAACGAGCGGAGCCGCTTGCGCGGCACGCCGAGCGCGTCGGCTAGGATTTCGTACTGCTTCGCGGAATCCTTCGGCAAGCGGCAATACCACGGGTCGTGGAAGAGCGCGGCGGGGAGGATGCCGGGGAGGCGGTCGGGCGAGAGCGTCGCGCCGTCGCAGATGTTCTCGTCGGCGGTGGACTGGTACGCCTTAATCGTGATTGACACGACGCCCCGGTCGAGTTTGGAGACGCGGAAGAGCGGCGTCTGCCAGCCGGTCACGGCGTCGGGCCAGAACGAACACCGCACGGCGGGGAGCGTCCAGTCGCGGAGCAGGGAGTAGCGGTTCTCGCGGTCGCGGCGAATCTGCCCGCGCACCCATTCGGCGGCGGGCTTGAGGACGGAAGCGGCTAGGGCGAGTTCGGATTTTGTCATGTTCGTTCGATTTTCACTCGTTGACCGAAGTCGTACCCTATCGCGCACGACACAAGCCACTGCCATCCGCTATCCGTATCGGTTCCGTTGTTGTAGAAATCGGCATCGCCGTAGTCTGTGACGAACGCGGTTTTGTAGTTCTGGTATCGGTTCGGAGTGGTGCGATGGATGAGGGATTGTCCGGTCACGCTCAGACCGGAGACGACGATCCCGCCGGAGAATTGCGCGGGAATGACCGCAAGGGAATCGAACGACACGGACGCGGTTCCCGCATAAGACGAGTACGAAATCGTGATCGTTCGCGTACCAAGATAACCGCCGACGGCGAACGTCTGCGCGTGCGCGTCCGTTAGGATTGCGACGTTTGGGATGTATACCATGCCTCCGATGTCAAGGATTGGCTTCGCGGTCCTGAATCCCGGCATTACCATGCTCTTAGTATTGTCCACCCAAGGATATTCTATGTCGACGTAGACGGTGACCGTTTCTCCGCCTCCAGTCACCGAATACGTCTGGTGGAAGTCGCCCCATCCATACGTCACTGGGCCGCTCCCGCCATACGGCACAAGTCTTACGCCGCCGCAGTTCTGGAGATTGAGTTTCACGGCGTTGCTGAGATTGTGATGCTTCCGATCTTGATGCTCTGCGCGTAGTTCTGCGTCGCGGTCGCGCCCTTCACCCAGAACGGCCCGGTCGACGCGAGCGCGTACACTAGGCGCGGGCGTACGGACGCCGTGCCGTTCGATGTCTCGCGCAGGAGGATGTGGAAGTCCTCCGCGTTCTGCGCGCCGGAGGTATCGTCCATCCCGGCGACCGACGGGAGGACGTCCGATGTATCGTGGAACTGCCGGAGTTGGAGCGGTGCGCCATCGTCAGGGTCTGACTGCGACGCCTTGTATCGGTTCACGGATTCGCCGGGAGGATTGCCGGGGCTTTCGTCCGTGTCCAGACGCACCTCGCCGCCTCCGCCGAGTTCGATGGTGCCGTGCCGGAACTGGACGAGGCCGTGCTTGCCCGAGGGCCACTTGTTGTCCGTTCCCGCCGACGGAACGGGCGCGTCCGCCGCGATGTTGTAGGATGCAAGCAACACCTTCGGCGGCTCGTTCTGCGCGCCCGTGCCCCCGCTCTGCGGGTTCCACGCCGTCGCCGTCTCCTCGATCTCCCAGCCGTCAACCTCGTCGTTGGCGTCCGTGTGGAACGTGAGATAGACGAAGCGCGTCGCTGCGTTCGTGACCGAGCCGACCTCCACCCACGCGGAGTCGGAGTCTCCAATGCTTTGTCCCTGCGCTGGGCCGAGCGGCTTGCCGTCGAACACGACGTACTCGCCCGACGCGATGTCCGGGAGCCAGATGTAGAGTTTGTCCGCCGACGCGCCTTGTGGTCGCATGACGACACAATCGAACGGCATGGGCATCTTCGCCGTGCCGCCCGTCTTCGCAAGCGGCGGGAGTTCCGCGCGCCCGAACGGAGAAAGTATCGCACCATCGCGCTCCGGCGGGTTCGCGGACGAGTTGATAGCGTCGGCGATTTGCGCGGCCCATGCCGCCGTGATCGGATCACCAGCATGCGGAGTCGGTATTGCCGGGGAAATGTCCATTTTATGACTCCGGTTTTAGCCGTCCAAGTCCCATGCGTTCTTGCCGTAGAGGTCTGCGTCCCACGACTTTGCGCCGATCCAAGATTCCGTCCGCGTCTGCGTTCCGGCCTTCGAGTCGAGAACGATATCGTCTCCGACCTTGAGCCACGATTTCGCCGCGTTCGTCCACGGGCAGTCCTGCGGCATAGTTGCGATTTTCGCGAGGCCTTCACCGACCCCGGCGATTTTGCCAGTCGTGTAAACGCGGACGCGCTGGATTGTCGGGTAGAACCGCATCGCCCCCTCTATGCCCTTTATCATCTTCTGCGCGATAAGATAGGCATCTTGATCCAATGTCATGACACTTCCGACTTGATTGCGATACTGGAAATTATTGTATAGGTCTGGATCTGGCTCGCGCTTCCACGCCTCCAATGTTCCGCGCGCTGGCATCGAAGCGGAGCCACCAGTCTTTCTCATTAGACTAACGACTCTCTGCGTGTGCTTCATGCTCCAGTTTGTCGATTTTACGACAGCGTTCTTCGTCTCGTCATAGGAATCGTCCGCGCCGAACTCCAGCCTCAACGTCGCGAGGTGCGTCTGTTGCGTCCTGTTGCCGACGGAGCGCGTGATGTTCACCGAGCGGAGCGGGAGGTCGGATTCGGCTGTCGTTCCGATGGTCAAGCTGCCCGCGTAGGAAACGAGGGCGGCATAGTCGCCCTTGAAGGATTTTGTGATGGACTTCGAGCCGTCGGTATTTACTTCGACGCGCTCAGGTTGCTCCCAGTAGGTCGGTGCGGGGTCTGGCATCGGTTGCTCCTTTCCCTACGCGAACGAGGCCGTCCCCGTCTTCGCGCTGATTTCGCGGAGGACGCCGAGAGAT
>Ga0326514_10003325_pt1 | contig 10228 bp, 9 predicted proteins | sample 3_2548_0518_D_FD_203653 | JGI IMG/M metagenome (GOLD analysis project Ga0326514, IMG submission 203653) | Bovine rumen microbial communities from UC Davis, California, United States - 3_2548_0518 | ecosystem: Host-associated > Mammals > Digestive system > Stomach > Rumen | place: USA: California... | reverse complement strand
CTCGTCCGATGGATCCCCACGGAAGAAGGTTAACACCGAACATAGCAGCGTCGGCCTTAAGATCTTTGTCGGACGGAACTTCGCCTTTAGACAGCTTTCCGCTTGCAAACGGAGCAACAGCAGACATTGCAAATTTAGAGAAGGTATCCTCATTATCCCAAAGATCCTTACGATTTTTAACCGTCTGGGCTTCCTGCAAGAGCTTCACAGCATCTTTGTAGTCCAGCCCTTCAGATTCCATAAGGAACCGTAGATCTGCCATAGGGACTTCAGAACCCATCCATCCGGTTTTAGGATCAAGAAGCTTTTCCTCGGTAGTATTAGCTGCTTTGGCGATATCCTTCATGGACATTTTCCAGCCTTCGCCACGTTCTGCCTTGAGGCCTTCCTTGTACAGAGCTGGCATAGCTACCTTGAGATATTGACGAAATTTCGGAGTACCCAACATGTTCTTGAGCATGTGCTCGCGCTTTTGTTGAGTACTGCCTTCCATTGCCGCAGATTCTTCAACAATTTTGAGGAACGCATCAAGATCCTCTCGATTGCTGAACAACCCAGACACTTCTCCAAGGCGCTGTTTATCGTTGCCAAGAAATTCTAGATTAGTTTCGGCCATAAATACCTCTACTTCCAGAGCGGAACACCGTTAGATTGAATTTCAACATTTGTCCATCCGGCTTCTCTTGCCTTCTTAAGCCAGCTTTCTGCTGCTTGTGGATCTTTAGGCTTGCCAGTCAGAATGTTGATTTCGAACTTCTTAGCCTTGTTTGCTTTCTGGAAATCAGCCTTCTTCTTTTTAGCCTTGTCGTTCTGTTCATTTTTTATGTCAGACACGCCCTTGATTCCAGCGATAGGAAGCTTAGACATAGGAATTTTTAGCAATTCTGCGTCATGATCTATCGCTTTTCTCTGTTCTGCGTCAGCTGCCGTATAGATGTCCTTGAAGTTATCATCACTAGTTGCGCCGTGCATTCTGTACAAAAGGGTCTTAAGTTCACTAAGAGTCTTGTCATCCTCTTTGTTTTCGTTAACGACCTCATCGTATTCAGAAAGCTTGCCAGCCTTACGATAAGCCTGCTTCATTAGAATCTTAGCGGTATCAAGCTGATCTTCGACCTCAGAATATCTAGCATCGTCCTTAGCTATCGTACTAAGCTTTCTCTTCAAGGACATATACACGTCCGCAGCACGTTCCGCAGCATCTTCAAGATCTTGCTTCTTGGCAGCATCCTGCTCCTGCTTGTTCAACTTAGCCACGTCAAGCGTATTCTGACGATTAAGCTCGCTCTCATTGTACTGGAATTCCTGATCAGCCTTCTTCTGCTTCGTCTGGAATTCTTGGTCGATCTTCTTGCCGATCCTGCCACGAATGTCATTCATAAGACTCATGTCGTCGTTCATGATCATACGCATGACAGCAAGATCGTACATCGGGTCGCCAGCTTCGCTCATAGCAATCTCAGCTTGGAGCTTAGCAATCTCTCTGTCGTAGTCACCAATAGACTTTTCAAGAGCCTGACGACGCTGTTCTGAACCAGTGAAGTACACCGAGCCATCGTCGCGTTCGTTGATACCAAGGAAACCTTTAGCCTGATTGCGCTCTACCTGAAGGCTGTTAGCGGTTTCAGCGATTTCTCTGGCCTTCTTCAATTCTTCGAAAGACTTGGCGAGAGAAGCGTTCTTCTCAGCTTCGTAGTTCTGAGCCATAACATCGGCACCTCTAGGGTCACGCAAACCTCTAGGGTATCTGTGAGCCTTTTCTTTTTCTAAGCTTTCTTGCCTATCCAAAGGTACGTAAGCAGAAGAAGGATCAATCTGAACTTTGATAAGGCCTGCCAGCCTTCCTAGTTCTCGGTTATTTTTCTTGTGTTGAGTATCATTGCGATACTGCTGCATACTCAACCAGTCAAAAAAGTTGTCCATAATTCCTCCTTAGAGTCCTGCCTTGCGACCAAACGTAGGCCCTTTGAACTTGCCACTATAGTCTTCTTGCCCATAATTTAACGAACCGAGCTTCTTTGGAGTATTGTACGGCATAACAAGACTCCTAGGATCTATATAAAGCTTGGATTCATCTTCATACGGAACATTCTCTTCAATAGAAGCAACAACGCCCTTAGCTTCGTCACGCATAGCATTCAAGCCTACGAGCTCGTTGTTAGCCTCGTCGCGAAGTTTCTGAAGGTTCTGAAGCTTCTCCATGAGCTGATCTTTGATCTTCTCTGCTTCTACCCACTGACGAGCCTTGCCAACTCCAGATCCAAGAGCCTTGATACCCGCGAGAGACTGTTCCCAATCATTACGATTGCGTTCGTCGATAGTCTTATCGCCTTCGAGGTAGATGGTAGCAAGATTGTTGCCATCGATAGCATTATTGAACTTAGGGCCAATTGTGTACGCCATGATGATTCTCCTTAGATCTGTTCAGCGGCTGCGTTCAACTGAGCCGTAGTGTTAAGTTTATTTTGTTTAGCGTCTTGCATAGCTTGGAAGCCTTGAGCCTGCCAGCTGAGTGCATCCTGACCGAGCTGTTGCATCTGCCCAATCTGCCATTGATCAGCCTGCATAAGACCTTTAAGCCTTTGTTCCATAGCCGTATTGTAGTCGCTCCACTTGCGGTATGCGAAGTCACGATCACTCTCGTAAGCCTTCAAAGCCGTGTTATACAGCTCGTCCTCTTCCTTCATCATCGCGCGCATCATTGCATCCGTAGCGCCAGTAGACCTTCCGAGCAAAGCACCGCCAGCAGATTCACGAGCAATCTTGCCAGTACGCTTAAGAATTTCATCGGCATACGGGTTCATGAAGCTGTCAACGGTCTTGTCATAATCTAGATCGTACTCGTCTGCCGAGACTTTGCCATCGCCGTTCTTGTCGTAAGATGCCATCCAGTCGTACTTGGAGCTATCCCAGTGTCGGATTGCATCAGCAGCCAGCTCAGCATCTTCCATCTTTCCGGCAGGCTGGTACTTTTGGTAGAAATCCTGATAGTCTTTAAGAATTTCATCGTAGCTTTTACCCAAGCTATCTGCAAGATCCCTAAGGGCTTGACGACGATTGTCTGCGTCTTCTTCTTCAGAGATTCCAACGAAAAGACCAAACAGACCACCGCCTAAAGCTCCAGCTGCAGCACCCCAAGGGCCACCAGCAGCTCCACCAGCCATAGCACCGGTTCCAGCACCGGAAAGAATTCTGCTTCCTGTCGACATGTTTATACCTCTACAGTAAATACCGCTTGAAGCTGTTCGCCAGCATTCAGCGTAAGGTTAAGATTGGTTTCAACTAGCACAGTCCTAACTCCTGAAGAGCTAAGTATTTGTGCATAGAACGGCTGGTGTGTTGGAAGATCCATAGAGACCGCCGTAGCCTCTGTAACAATATTGGAACTAAGAAAAGCGTGCCCACGTACTACCGTGAGCTTAACGCTTCCCCATTCTTTAAGCCAGTATCCCTTGATTCCGTCAGCGAGGGTCTCAAGCGGAGTAAGCTCTGATATCTTTGCGCCATGATGAGTTGTAGCAGCCATGATTACCTCACAGTAAAGCCGTCGGTTCGCCTTGAACCTTAGCAGCTACGATAGCCATCGGCCACGGGTCAGAAGTGGTGATTTCAATCGACATCAGCTCTCCCATACCAAGGCCAAACCATTCAAGCTGCCAGTCATATCGGCCAAGCGGGCCAGCAGATGCAATCTCTTGGTCACTCCACGTCATACCGCCATCCCAGCTATAGCGCATAGCCACGTTCGGAACCAAGTTAGGATCCGGAGGTTGCACGCCAACGCCATAGAGCTGATTAAGGCTGAGCTGACCAACGTTCGCGATAAGCTTGAGCTCATCACAGTACCAAGACGAGAAGGCATCCGTGATAATGCCGCTCACACGACGACGAACGATCGGAAGATCATCCCATTCAGTCCACTTGTTGTTATCCTGAACGATAAGAGCCGTTCCGTGCATATCGCCAAACATCAGTTGACCATAAGCTAGCGTTGCATATTGCGGTCTCCATTGACCTTCGCAGTTCGGACGGGAAGAATCATAAGATGCTCTCGTATGCCACATCTTCTCGACAACATCGTACACCATCGTGCGCGAGTCTTGACGGAAAGTAAGAGCATAGTAGATATGACCGTTTTCATGCCATACCTGAGCAACCGCATCGGATCGGTTCGTCAGAGCGGAGATCTCATGTTCAATGTCGCCTGTACTAATGCGCGAGATCTGGTTCTTGTCAATCATCCAAACACCGTTTTCACCAATGTCAGAGCTTCCAAGCCAGAACACAGAAGTACCAACAGCCGCAACGCTTCGGGGAGCCATAATACCAATGTCGCCGCACATCGTGTCAGTACATTGAAATGGAACATCCACATCGTTGTTGTAGTTGAAGAACTGATAAGACCTTTCGCCAAATACGTAGATGAAGCTTCCTGCTTTCATCAATGCCAACACTGCGTCAGGACTCCATTCGCAAGCTACTTCATGACCGCGTCCATCGTACTTTGCAGTCTGGAAGATGTCATAGTCGATTTGCTGCGTAGTGGAATCAAGCTCTTCAAACGGATACTTGTAACTCACGTAGAACGAGTCACTGTTCTGGTCAAGCACCACCAAGTAGCCAAAGAGGTAAGCCACATGGGAAGGTTTGATGTACGTTACACCGTCCGCGCGAAGAGGAAGAGTAATTGCACGATAGTCTGCTTGTTGGTCGGCAGGTTGAAGCGTAGTATCTACTGCAAAGACCTGAGATCCGTCAGCGATAACCAAGTGCGGGTTAGCGTTACCGTACCCGTTGGTTTCGCACATAGAGACAGGTTCACTTACACCATTGGACACTCGACCAATGCGATAAGCGATAGGATTAGAAGCGTTGTCATCAATGCAGTACAGGTTAGACCCGTAGACCGCATAGAGCATGGAAGCCCCAGTGTAACCACGAGAAATGCGATACATTCCTCGGCAGTTCGACTCGGGCATTTCCAAGTACAACCTGCTTCCGGAGATACTCCTCAAGATCATCGTGGAGCTGGCTTCTTTGCTCTGTGTCTCCGGTACGAAATTGCAGGTTACGCTTCGGCAGACTTTCGAGACATTGCTGTTGGTGTATCCGCCAACAATGCCTTCAATGATTTTTACTCTAGCCATGCTTAACCTCCAAAGATAAAGCTGCCCGAACGCAACTGAGCTTGAGTGGTAAGCCTTTGGTTATAACAAGCTCCTGCCCTGACCACATACTTTAACGCACGGGTCTTAGCACTCAGAGCAGCGATCTTATCGCCAAGTTCAGTCTTAAGACGTTCCGTATGAGCCGGATCCAGTCTGGGCCAACGCACCGCACACCGATAAGTCAATGCCGCCAAGAACAGGCTTCGATAAGTGTCAGGAGCTCTCACTTCAGAGTCAAGATCAAAACTCCAAGCCTTGTTGTAGATTAAATGCAGGTCATACGACGTTCCGATAAGCGTATCACCCATGCGCGGCTTGATGTATACCTTGATCTTGGTATCGCTGATGGGTTGCCACGTATAGACGTACTGACCCCAACCGCCTGCCCAATAGTCCTTGTATTCCACGAATCCAAGCGGATAAGACTGTTCCCCAGTTCCAACCGGATACGGGTTTTCGTAGTACATCGCAATCACCTTGTCAAGATTCTTAGCTTGCACATCGACAAAGTCATGCTTGATGTCAGGATCCAAAGACCCAACAATGATTTCAGTACGCATCCCGGCAGGAGCATATTCTACCACAGCTCGCTCGCCACTCGGAAGCGTCATGGCAGCAAGAGCTTCATTCATGGTAGCGTACGTATGAGATTCCCAAGCTCCTACGCCAGCACCGACGTTAGCCACGTGCCAGACAGTCATACCCTTGTCCCAACAGAACGAAGAATCCCAAGCTCCTGCACTCGGAACGGGAGGAAGCTCAGAGTCATTACGGACGATCCAGAAATTCACGCCCATGTCCCAGCTTTCACCAAGGATAAGCTTTTCTCCAAGAACAGAAGGGATTATAACGCTCTCTTGCAACCACTGCAAGAGGTTCTTGTCGGTAAAGTCAGCTGCGATATCTCTAAGAAGATCCAAAGCATCCATGACCTTGTCGCCGGGAGCGCTTTGTACCTGTCTGCGTCCTACCACGTTTGCCCGAGCTAGGGCTTCGCTAATAATATCTCGGATTGTCCACATAACGTCTCCGTTTTCAATTTCAATTCAGAGTTCAATAAAGGCTCTAACCTCCTTGGGTTAGAGCCTATATTCTTCAGCTTACGATGCGGTGGTGTAGACGTTAACCACAGCACGCGGGTCAACGATACCAGCCATAGCCACAACGTCCCAACGAGTGTCATTGATCATTTCGTCAATGTCAACCACACGGTTTTCGAACATCATAAAGCCAAGCACTTCGCCAGCCTTGGTTTCAGCATTGGAAGCGTCGAACTTGTTGAGGGTTTCGAATTCCATTGCGCCATCAAGACGGAGCTGACCGCAGAAGTAAGTCTTGTCAGCAGTGAGCGGAGTCGTAACCTTAACGCTAGCAGAGATCTGAGCAGCGATAAAGGCGTTGACGGAGCCAGCCGTGCCAGCAGCAGTCGTAATCTGGCCAGAGAAGCCATCGCCACCTTCCTTAGCGAACACGCGAGTACCATTCTTACCGACAGAGTCGTAGAAGATGTTACCGATCGGGAGGGAGAGGGTCGTACCGGCAGAAGCCATGTTCACGTCTTCGCCCACGATGAAGTAGAACGGAGAGTCAGTAGCGTCACCGATCAAGTCGCAAGCCACAAGGCCTTCGATATAAATCGGGGTGCCAGCCTTCACAGAGTACTGACCGGAGGTCACCGTGAGGTTCAAGACGAACGGACACTTAGAGGTCTTGGTCGGATCCTGATGCGTTGCATCGTAGTTGGAGTTAGCACCGATTGCAGCAGCAGAAGCACCTTCGATCACGGCCTTGAGAGCCGTAGAGATCTTGAGCTTCGGAATGAAGCGCTGAGAACGATATTCAACGTCATGGAACGTGCCGAGCAAGCCCTTAGCGTAGAATTCGGACGGAGAGCCAACCGGATTAAACTGCTGGCCGTTAGAGGTCAGGATAGCCTGAATCTTGGAGTCTACGAAGCCAAAGATCTTTTCAGAAGAGATGTCTTCGAGGTGAGCACCAGCTTCAGCGAGCGGTTGGAAGCCAGAACCAACGATAACCGTGGCAGCCTTCGGGAAGTTGCGTTCGACATAGGTACGAGTGACGTCCTGAGCGAGAGCAGCACCCTGCGGCTTAGCGACTTCATCTTCCCAGTTAAGGTCTGTGTACTTTTCGATGGCGTCAGTGGAGACAAAGATGTTGAAGTCTTCGAGAGACATTTCAACTCTCTTTTCAACGAGCTGAGTGCGAGCAGCTTTGGTCTTAATCGCGGTGGTCGGAGAACCAGCGGAAGTAGCAGCCGCATACACAGTCTTGCTCTGGTTAAGGCCATGGTTGACCTGAGCGCGATCACGGATCACGAATTCATAGGTCTGACCGTTGCGCTTGCCAACGAGCTGATCGGAGAAGTACTTCTTGGAGCCAACCGTAAGATACGGGGCGTTAGTGAGGAAGCGGAGCATCACCAAGGAGGTGAGCTTGTTAGTTTCAATAGCATTTACAGGCATGATTGTACCCATTAAGGATGAGCCTTAAGGTGAGCATTCCAGTCGTTCATGGTCTTCGGAGCGGCTGGAGTTGCCGTTCCGGGATTACCAACTACACGACCAGTAGTCACCACAGGCGGTTGAGGATTTGCCGGAGGAGTTTTCGGACTTGTCTGACGGAGCTTGCGATTCATCAGCAACCTGTTCTCGATCGTCTTAAGTTCCATAGCCTTAGCCATAGGACTGCGCTTCGAGATAACGCTCTTCAACACTTCCGGGCGCGTCATCAAGAGACGAACGAGCAACGGACTGTTGTCAGTGTCATCAAGGTACTGAAGAACTGCATTCTCAGGGTCTACCTGAGACAAGAACTCGACAAACTTGTCTCGACCATTCTCGAGCAGTTTGTTGTAATGGTCAATCTCGGATTGGTCAGTGAAGCACTTTGCAATCCTAGACTGGTGAATCTCATCTGCCTGAGCGCTTTCGTATTCATCAATAGCAGCTTGGCGAGACTGAGCAAGATTCTTGATGTCATGCTCAATCAAACGCTGATCGAATTTAAGGTTATTCGCTTGTTCTGGATCCAAGCCTTCGACGTTAGCTTTCTTAGTCGCAGCGAGCTGAGCCTGAAGATTGCTAATCTGAGCTTCAAGACCCTGAATCTTAGCCTTGTACTTCGATTTCTGTTTGATGAAAGCCTTATTGGCTTTGTATTGCGCAGCACCCTTTGCGTCATTCGTCGGCTTGGTAGCCTTCGGATAAGGCAGCTTAGAGGGATCTCCGAGATCTTCTTCGCCTGTTTTAAAACGACCCTTCTCATCTCGAGGCTTGTCGTCTTTAGGCGGTTGATCATTCCCAGTTTGAGTTGCAGTCTCCTTACTAGGCGGAGTGGCAGAGTCCGGATTCGTATTACCAGTCGTGTTGTCCGGTTCAACAACGGCGGGAGTGGAAGACGGCTGAGTCTCGGTAGTTTGCGATTCTACACTAGACGGAGGGGTCTCTCCTCTCAGATATGCATTGACTTCTTCGATAGTCTGCATGATTACCTCAAGTTTATGGGCTGAGTGGCCCGGTTCATTATTAAGTTAATAATCCGATCACTTTTTTGCTTCTTTTGCAAGCTTGATAAGCTGGGCAATTAGCGGTAAGACAGCTCCACCAAGAGCTGCTCCACCCAAGCCCGGAGCACCAACAGATCCAATAGCCGATGAAGGACTAGACATAGTGCTTGTAAGAACTTGAGCAGTTGTCTGGGCGTCCGTGGACTTCGGAATAGTGCTAGCCCCTGGCCCACCGCGATGAAGCTTAATATTCGCATTGTACCAACGGCCCAAACTGTCAGCGTTAATTAGCTCGCCAGCAGCTCGACTGTTGATCGGATAGGAGTAAGTACGGCCATTTTTCATTGTGATGCTTGCAAGACCCAAACCGGGACTCACGTTCACAGCCTGAATGAAAGAGCTACTCGGAGTAGATCCGCCGTATCTAGGATTACTGTCAAAGGCGCGATAGTGAGGTGACTTGGCTACAGCTTCATCTCCTAACTTCTTTGCCATAACAGGACTAATTCCCGGAACATGCATGAAAGACTCGCGCAAGGCTTTTTCTTCCTGCGGAGTCATCTCGTAGCTTGTTTCGGAATATCTAAGCCCCGGAAGCCCGCTGATCGAAGCATGACGCCTACTAGAAGCGTTCATGTTGACCGGCCCAGCTCCCAAAGCCACATGGAATTTAGGCAATGGTGGATCCTCCGTTAAGTGTTTCCATTTGAGTCTTTTTGGCATCGAGCATAAGCTTTTCAGCCTCAAGATTCGTCTTCACAACGTCACCTGCGATCTTCTGACGTTCGATTTCAGCCTTAGCTGCTTCGTTCGCCATCTTCTCAGTAGCCGCTTGAGCATCAGCACCAATCTTGACACCTTGCTGTTCCAACTTGGCTTGTTCAATAGCCATCTTGTTCGTCTCAGCAATCTGGAACTTCTTGAGGTCCACCAGCTCGTGAGTCTTGGTGTTGGCCAACTGAAGCGTCAAAGCGTTAACCTGATTCTGGAGCTCAACGTTCATCTGCTTGGAAGCGCTAAGCTCAGTCATCGCCTTGTCCATCGTGGCCTTCATCTGGTTCAACACATGAACAGCCTGCGGATCAGCAGGTTCCTGAGATACAAGCTTCAACTCAACAGGCAAGTTAGCCGTAATGTCGTTTTCAAGGTCACGCCCAAGGTCATCCGAGATCGTACCAGCCATGTACTTAGCCAACAGCGGTTTCAGAGAGTCCGGAAGCACCGTAGCAATCATCGAGAGCTCTTGTCTGCGCTTCATATTCTTTGTGATCACGTCCGGCCCTTGCATCAGCTTGAAGGTTAAGCCCGGAGCACCAAAGTTCTCAAGGAGAATACGCCCAATGGTACGAATACCCTTGTAGGCCGCGTTATAGAAGCATCCGACGTTCGACACAGCATTGGTCTGCTGCATAATCACTTCGGTCGCAGTCTTGTCCGTGAAGTTGATGCCTTCAATCCCCGTCATCGGGATACCAAGTGTCTGGCTCATCAAAGTCCCAGCTTGCATAATCGTTTCACGCAAGTCCTGAGTCTG
>Ga0326514_10003324_pt1 | contig 10230 bp, 7 predicted proteins | sample 3_2548_0518_D_FD_203653 | JGI IMG/M metagenome (GOLD analysis project Ga0326514, IMG submission 203653) | Bovine rumen microbial communities from UC Davis, California, United States - 3_2548_0518 | ecosystem: Host-associated > Mammals > Digestive system > Stomach > Rumen | place: USA: California... | reverse complement strand
CACTCTGTCTTATGAAATCCATATTATTCACCTTCAATTAATAATATTAACAATTGTTATATTTATATTTTTGAGTACCTCAAACACTTTAAAATGCAAAAAATAATATACAAACAATGAAAATACTATACCTGACTGACCTTTACTACAATGCTAAAGGAAGAAATTACTTTAAAGAAGACTTATACATTACAGAAAAGCTAACAGAAGAATTCGACATTGCACTATGCCATCCCAGAAACTCTCAAAGCTTTGAAAAAGATGCAGACCTGATAATATTCAGAAATACCGGACCGGTTATCGGATTTGAAAAAACCTATCAGCAATTCGTTGAAAGGGTAAAATCAAATAACCTCAAAACATTCAACGAATTCACCGGAAAGGCAGACATGTGCGGCAAGCAATACCTTTTGGACTTGACATTGAAGGACTACCCAGTTATTCCAACGATAGCGTCTGTTGAAAACTTAAATCTGCTTGGAGAATGTGAAAAATATGCAATTAAGCCAAAAAATGGTGCGGATTCAATTGGCCTTGAATTCATTGGAAAAGAAGAATTATTGAAAAGAAACCTGAAAAACACACTGATACAGCCCAAGGTTGATTTTGAATACGAAGTGTCATTCTATTTCATCAACGATAAATTGGAATATGCCCTCTATGCTCCGAATAAGGAAAAAAGATGGGAACTTGAAAAGTATGATTTCACAAAAAAGGACAGAGATTTTGCATTGAAATTCATTGAGTGGAACAGCATTGAAAACGGAATACAAAGAGTGGATGCATGCAGAACAAAATACGGGGAATTGTTACTGGTTGAACTGGAAGATTTGAATCCATATCTTTCAATCTTGGAGTTGGATAAAAAAACAAGAGAAAAATTCATGAATGACTTTACAGATACCTTAAAAAAAATGAAAAAGTCATTCGATTAAGCAAACGCTTTCCTTTTTCCAATAACAATTGTTGCAGGTCTTGCACTCGGATTTGGCATGTGGATTATCCACCCATTCACTTAAAAATGCAGGATTTTTAACAAATGGCCTTTGCATGGAAATGAAATCAATATCAGTATTGTTTATGAGTTCATTGATTTTGTCTTGGCCGGATTGGCCACCTCCCAATACAACAGGAACATTGACGCTGCGGGCAACCTTATCTGCAAAGCCAACGAGCATATTCTGATTGGATTGGCCTTTGCGGAAGTATTGAGGCGATAAAAACCTAGTAATCTGCAAGCTATCCGCACCGTTTTCAGCAAGGATTTTGCAGATTTCCAATGAATCATCCTCATCTGAGTATAAGTTTACCTTGCAGTGCACATGAAGGTCAGTTGTCTTTTTAATCAGCCGGATAATCTCAACAACCATTCTTGCACGATTGTATGTGTTACCTCCATAATCATCATCCCTTGTGTTTTCAAATGGATTCATTACCCTTGAGAGGTAAAAATTATTGCCCACACATAACTCAACACCGTCAAAGCCTGCAAACATTATCTTTTTAGCGGCCACCACATAATCCGCCTGGATAGTGCGGATATCTTCAATGGTCAGGTCATTAACTTCCATCATCTGCTTGCCGTTGACATTGCAGTTGACAAAGCCTATCTGGGCAAGAATAGGGACATGATTGTCATGGGCAACCTCAGTTATTTCCTTAAAGTCTTTAATGAATGTTGGAGAGTTGATGTAGTGTGTGTAATCGCTGAATCTGTCGTGAGTATACATTGAAATTAGTTCAGTGGTAATTACACCGACATTGTTTTTAGCCAGCTTTTCATACCTGTCGTAAATTTCCTGAGTTAAACCGTAAGATGAGTCGTTTTGTGATTCCCACAGTCCATTTCTAATGATTCTGCTAGAAACCGGCAAGTTCCCGAATTTAGTATCGTCAAATATAGTTTTCATATTAAAATATTTTGCAAAAAGAGTATATAAACAAGAAAGTAACTCTCAAATTACCTTATTCAAAAATATTGGCCACTTTTTTAAGTTCCCTAGATATCTCCAGGTGCTGAGGACAGGTTTTCTCACACTCACCGCATTCAATGCATTCAGAAGCCCTGCCAAATTCCTGAGAAATGAGATTGTACTCACCATAATACTTTGAATTCAGCCTGCTGGATTTCTTGTTGAGGTTATACAAATCAAAATATCTTGAGATTGGAATGTCACATGGGCAGTGGCCTTTGCAGTAGTCGCAAGTGGTGCATTGGATTTCACCACGGTTTTCCAAAAGATCCATTGCATTGTTAAGGATTCTCATTTCATCCCCATTTAATTTTGTGAAATTTCGCATAAACTCCATATTTTCACTGACTTCCTCGATTGTGCTCATTCCGCTAAGAACCATCTCCACATTGTCCAGATTCAATACGAATGACAATGCCCACAATGCCGGCGGCAGGTCATTGTAGCATTCAAACAATCTTTTGACATCCCTATTGACACGGACCAACTGTCCGCCCTTGATTGGACCCATGACAAAGACCGGCTTTTTGTGTTTTAAAGCCATTTCATAGCATTTCCTGGACTGGACATAGCTACTGTTCCAGTCCTTGTAGTTGATTTGAAGCAATACAAACTCGATTTCAGGATGTTCGGTTAGAATCTTGTCGAGAACCTCTGGAGAGTCATGCAGGCTCAATCCAAGTTTTTTGATTCTGCCCTGTCTTTTGAACTCCTTCATCACATTGAAGATGTCCAATTTTTTACACAATCCCTCATAGTAGGGGTCTTCAACGTCATGTGCCATGTAATAGTCAAAATAGTCCACACCGCATCTTTCAAGCTGCTCTTCAAAAATCTCATAGGGATCATCGCTCATCTTCATAGTGTAAACCGGCATCTTATCGGATATGAGAATTTCCTCGCGAGGATATCTTTCAACGACACACTTTCGTATTGCATATTCGCTTTTCTCATCAAGATACTGATATGCAGTGTCAAAGAACCTCCCTCCAGATTGAATGTAAGCATCAACCATTTCATTGGTTTTTTCCAAATCGATACTGCCGTTTCGGTATGGCAGCCTCATGAATCCGAAACCGAACCTGCTGATATCCTCTTTCATGAAATCACCTATTTAAACCTTTTTCAGCCAAGTATTTGCCTGTCAAACTGTCTTTGGAATTCACAATCTCATTTAGGGAACCTGAAGCAAGTATGTCTCCACCCCAATTGTCATCATCGATTCCGATGTCTATTATGTAATCCGCATTGGCTATCAAATCCAAATCATGCTCAATGACGATTACTGTCGCCCCCTTGCCTATCAGATGGTCAAACACGTCGATTAAAACCTTCACATCCAATGGGTGAAGACCAATTGTCGGCTCATCGAAAATGAATATTGAATTTTTCTGGGACTTGCCTATTTCAGAGGCGAGCTTGAGCCTTTGTGCCTCACCTCCGGAGAGGCTTGGAGTGGCTTCACCCAGTGTCAGGTATCCCAATCCCAAATCAGAGAGTTTTTGAAGTTTGCGTGTGACCTTATCAAGTTCAAACAGCTCTTCAAGTGCCTCATCGATTGTCAGAGCCATGATGTCTGCTATTGACAATCCCTTATAGGTTATCTCATCCACCTTCTTGTCATATCTAAGCCCGTCACATTCAGGACATGTTATTTCAACATCGGGAAGGAACTGAACATCCATTGAGACACTGCCTGTGCCGTTACATGTTTCGCATCTCAATTTACCTGTGTTATATGAGAAATCTGCCATCTTGTAATCGTCGGTTAGCTTTGCAAATTCCCTTCTCAAGTCATCCAGCACCTTGGAGTATGTTGCAACAGTACTTCGGACATTCTTTCCTATCGGGACACTGTCAATCAGGTCGATTTTCTTAATGTCGTCACAGTCAATGTCCAATATTTCATCGGGCAGATCATCATCATTAATCATTGCCTTGACTGCAGGATACAGTGCCTCGAGAAGAAGGGTGGTCTTGCCACTGCCTGACACTCCGCTCACCACGGTCAGTTTTCCCTTTGGAATGTTGATGTCCATTGACTTTACATTGTGGATTTCATTTGTCCTGATGTTGATGGAACCGTTTTCAAAAATGTCATCTGACTTGTCACGAATAACAACATTCTCGGAGTTTGTTAAAAATGGGGCGATCTGTGAGGAGGGATTGTCCTCAATTTCCTTTAAATTGCCCTGCGCTATGATGTTTCCTCCGTCAGCTCCCGCTTGTGGACCCATTTCTATCATGTAATCGGCAATGCCCAATATCTTAGTGTCATGGTCGACCAGTATAATGGAGTTTCCGTCCTCAACCAGCTTGCGGATAACGCTGATTAAACCGTTTACGTTATCAGGGTGCAATCCGATTGACGGCTCATCCAAGACATATAATACTCCGGTTGTGCGGTTTCTTAATGTTTTTGCAAGCTGTATACGCTGCAGTTCACCTGTGGACAGTGTGTTTGAAGGCCTGTCAAGTGAAATGTAGCTTAAACCCAAATCAAGCAAGATTCTTGCATCGTTCATGAATTCCTCGGCAATGGATTCCGCCATATTTTGAACTTCACCAGGCAAGTTAGAGATAACCTCAGGAATCCAAACCACCAGTTCCTTAAGGTTAAGTTCACATGCCTGGGAGAGTGTCAATCCTCCCAACAGTGTCTGGTTGGCCTTTGCGTTAAGCCTTGTTCCGTGACACTCGCTGCAGACCTTTGTTGTTAGAAACTTGTTGATTTTAGTAAGTCCCTTTTCGGTTTTAGCATTCCTTAACGCTTCCTCTATTGCCTTATGGGCATTGCGGTACTCTGCATTCAGCTCGAATAGCTTGCCGTTTTTTGATGGAATATTGATATACTTCTTAACAGCAGGACCATTATATACAATGTCCTTTTCCTCATCGCTCAAATCCTTGAATGGAACATCGAGCCTGACTCCCAGCTCGCCTGCAACATGATACATCCAGGATATTCCGAACTGGTTCCATGCATCAACCGCCCCTTCCTCAAGGGTTTTGGTTTCATCACTTACAAGAGTTGAGTCATCCACATCGCGAATGTAGCCTGTTCCGCTGCATGTCGGACATGCACCATCTGAATTGAATGCATACTCCTCAGCCCCCAGTCCGTAGAATTCCTCGCCACAGACAGGACATACTATTGGCATTTCACGGGCGACGTTCAATGTCGGCTCCTGCAGGTGCCCGTTGGGACATGTGTAATTTCCGCATCTTGAATACAATAATCTGAGTGAGTTTAAAAGTTCAGTTGATGTTCCGAATGTTGAGCGGATATTTGGAATGTTTGGCCTTTGGTGAAGTGCAAGCGCTGCCGGAACATACTGGATCAGGTCAACCTGTGCTTTTCTGGATTGTGAAATTCTTCTTCTGGTATATGTGGACAGGGCATCAAGGTATCTTCTTGAACCTTCAGAGTAGAGGACTCCCAGTGCCAGGGAGGATTTTCCACTACCGGAAACTCCGCTTACGGCTACAATCTTTCCCAATGGAATATCAACATCGATGTTTTTTAGATTATGAACTTTCGCTCCCCTGATGATTATCATATCTTGGTACATATGATAATATTTGGAAATTGAATGTAATATATTTTGGCAACACTGGTTGAGAAGTTCACCAAAATACGATCCAATCAACTTTTGATGGTTAAAAATAGCTGAAAAGGAGAATATATTATTTCAGATGATGCAAAACCCTTAAAATCACACACAAACAATGAACATGAGACATTACCTCATGATTCATTTAATCATTTAATGCTTAAAGTTAGGGTAACATCCCCTGAACCTAAAATATTTCTCAACTCGTTGGCTGTAACCTTCTGCACCTTGCCCAATCTTGTATAGTCCCATGAGTTGGACTTGTAGAAAAGAGAAATCTGATTTGAATCATACAATACAATATCTCCCGGTGAAGTGGAAATGTACTTGTCGTTTGCGGTAAGCGAGAATCCCAAATCTCCAACCTTTTCAAAGCCTCCGTATTCATCTGCCCTGATTTTTATGTCTCCTTTTTTCAGCTTGCTGAAAAGTTCATTGGCAGCCTTGGTGTTTGCAAGTTTCACATCCAATATGTGTCCATTGACCTTTAGCTTGATATGTTTGGAGCCGTCAACTGTTTTTATGCTGCTTTTTGCTGAGGCCTTCCTGATTTTGGATGTGGCCTTGACATTAACGGTCACCTTATGGGTTCCCTTTTTCAGATTTTTAGTGTTTATACTTACACCTCCGTTCTTATTGGTTTTAAGAGAGTATTTTTTGTATTTGTTGCCTGTGAATACTTTCAGAAGGACTTTAACTCCCTTCATCACCTTGCCGGATTCCTTGTTTTTGACTGTTACCTGAAATTTCTTATTCTGCTTATATATGCTTGTCATTTTCGGTGCAGATATCTTCAGTTTTGCTTTTGATATCTTAACTGTGCCTGTTTTTGCCTTAGCGGAATACTTTTTGGTATCCTTGACGCTGACTATTATTTTATGCTTGCCTATGCTTAACTTTGAAGCAGGATATTTTGCCATGCCTCCGGAATCGGTAGTGAGAGATACCTTCTTATATTTTTTGCCTGTGTAAACCTTTAGAAGGATATTGACATTTGTTGCAGGTTTTTTGGTTTTTCCATCCATTGCCTTGATTTTGAAATTTTTGCCGGAAGCATATGTGGTTGACAGTTTTTGAGGAACCAAATCAATGGATTGAGGCTCGTTTGAACTGTCCCCTGCAACGCTGGATACTGCATCAGTTGAATTGTCCGTTTCGGCGCAGACTGTTGAAATGGCCAAAAGACATGCCATAATCATCATCAACAGAATAAGCTTTTTAATATGTTTGTTCATATAATCTTTAATTTGATTTCAAAATATATAATATTTTTTACCTCAACAGACATTTTTAATAGACTGGCACAGAGGTGATGAATGCATGGCCAACTGCATTAACTATTAATAGTCATTAAATACAGATTATATATATTATGAGAAAACTGTTGTTGATTGTTTTAATCTTTTTGCTTATTGGAGCAGTCAGTGCACATGATGACTCAAATGGCACTGCAGATTCCATACTTAAAGATACGGAATATAATGCAGACATCGACGATGATGACGAAACGATGGAAGTTGAGGAAAACAACTACATTCCAGTGGAAGTCAAATCCGATGAAGCATGGAGCCTTAATGTTTATATTGACAGAAAGGACTCCACAATCAATGATGAGTTAGAAAATGTAACACATGACCAGGTCGACATTCCCACAAGTGTAATGGTTGACGGCGAGGAAGTGCCGTTGGCTTTGGGAAAACACAATATCATCTATGAATTCAAGTTCACAAACACCACTTCAGTATATAAACCTGAAGCCTACATCAGTGATGGGGGAGTGTATATTGACTTTAAATTCATCAGAAACAGCAAGAATCCTCAAAATGCGATTTACAGATTCACTTCAAAGTTCAACATCATAAAAGCTGTCGAACCGATATCAACAACAGTCGATTTGGATGAAATCAACATCACCTATTCTGATACACTCTTTTTCACCATCAAGGGAATAAGATCCGGCAGGGCAAGTCTTTACCTTGACGATACACTATTCAGCTCATTTGAAATTGATGAAAATCCATATGGCGAGGAGATTGATACAAGCAAGTTGCCAAAAGGTTCATATAATTTTGTATGCATTGTGGAAACGGACAATGTCTACGGCGAGTATGATATCAAAGCTGACAGTTCAAATTCCATGCTTGAAATGGATTTTACCCGCTCAAAATCATCCAGTTCACCTAACAGATACATTGCAATAATAAACGCAACATTGAATGTCTGTGATATTCCCGAATTGAATACAATAAACATAAATGCCCCTCCAATCGAGATAACCTACACCAGAAGCGTTCCGATATACCTTGAAGGTGACGGGGCGGGAGATGTCGCAGTCTATATTGATGGAGAGAAGGTCTATGAAAATCCAATCATGCTTTCATGGGCAAATGCAATCTACATACCTACAAAAGACAGCACCGGCAATTATTTCAAGAAGGGAACCCACAACATTTCATTTGAATTTGTGTTTTCAGACAAGTATGTCCGATTCAATCCGAAAGCATACTGCTACAACAAGGAATATACGTTCAATTTCTTTGAAACACAGGAAAGCACAAGCTTTTTAAATGACAAGTATGTTGTGAATGGGAAATTAAACATTGTCGATGATGCATCACAGGTCATTCCTATAGATTCATCAGACAACCTAATCATCATCCATACAGAAGACATTAAACTTGAAATCGAAGGCATGAGCCATAATTACAACATTACCGTTTTTGTGGACGGTGTTGAGATATATGATGCCTACACCAATTCAAACACAATAAACATCCCCACATTTTTCGGAAGAACCTCAATCGAAGAGACAAATGAAAGGGACATCAAAACCGGAACACATGGCATAATGTTCAAGTTCAATTCTCCATACACATATGATGTTGATGCCGAATTCAAAAACGGCATAATGCATTTCAAATTCAAACAGTCCGATTCTTCAACCAATCCCAACGGTGTCTGCCATCAGCTCAACGCTTCCCTGATTGTTAAAGACAAGCAAAAGACCGTGCATATAAGGAAGGTGAAAAACAACACATATTTTGACGATACCGAATTTATCGTTGGAATGGATTTGTATGAGCCTGAAGAGGATGATGATGACTGGGACGATGATGATGAGGAATATCCTATTGGCACACAGGATGTTGGAATCATAGTAAGCGATGCGAATGGAGTCGTATACACTGGAGACTATCTGATGAACGTTTATGACCGTCAGGTATGGAATTATGAGTTTGAAAACGAGATGCTTCCAAAAGCCGGAAAATATACCATGAAAATCATAAACCTTGCAGACAATACCTATGATACCGCATCATTTGAAGTTAAAAAGGCAGACAGATTTTTCAACAAGAAATACACATCAGATGACTTCGATGTCCTTTTTACCCTTGACTTTTCACCGTGCAGAAATGATTTGAATGACCCGTGCACCATTACAATAGACAATAAGGAAAAGACCATTAATGCAAAAAAAGGAGTGTCCAGCAGTAAAAAAGATGTGCTTTTTACAGACATCGACCCTGGAACTTACACTGCAACATTCACCCTTAAGGGAAACGACATATACAATGGCGTCACATTAAAATCAAAGGTTACAGTGAAAAAAGAGGCTCCAAAAATATCTTATGAGAAAAAGGGCACAAACAAGCTTGAGCTGACCATTGACATTCCAAAGTCAAAAACTGGTGCAGTACTGATTGTAAAGGCTGGCGGTGAGGAGAAGAAATTCACAGTAGACAAAAACACCAAGCACATTACAGCCGAATTCGACAGTCTTCCATCAGGCACATACGATGTTGAAATAGAATTCAATGGCAATGAAAGGTACACCTCAAAAACACTCGATGCCCAACTTGAAATCACACACCCATATAATCCTCCAGTCACAGAACCTGACACTGACGACAGCAATGAAACAGAACAGGGCAAAGGTGTGGGAAACAATACCAAAGGAATAGGAACAGGCACCGGAGATTCAAATGCAACCGGCAGCGGAAACGGCACCTATCAGGGAAAAATTTCATTGAACGGCAAGGGATTCAATGGAGAATTGGGATCACAGGGAAGCGGACACGGTGACGGGGCCAAAAGCTATGAGATAACCAAGAACATTCAAAAAATCACCGACAATCCATACTCCTTATGGATAATTTTAATCATAGCAATCATCCTACTGTTTTTAAGCTTCATATATGAAAGACGCGAAGAGGATGAAGAGGAATATTAGTTCAAAATAAGTTGCCTCACATCCCAATATTTTAATTCCAAACTGAACTTTTTTGATTCATTTTAAAATAACATTTCAAGAAAATTATGAAAATGAAACCATTGACCCTGAAAAAGGTCAAGATCAAAAGGTCCGCTAAAAAGCTCATACTTCAGGCAACCTTGAAAATCAATGGCAAAGTGGCTAAAGGTAAAAGAATCGTCTTTAAATTCAAAGGTAAAACCTACAAAGCAAAAACCAACAAGAAAGGTGTTGCTAAAGTAACCATCAAGAAAAAAGTATTGAAAAAACTTAAGGCAGGTAAAAAAGTAACCTATACTGCAAAATACTCAACCAAAACCGTCAAAAAAACTGTTAAAGTTAAAAGATAAGGATTAAACCCCTTATTTTTCTTATTTTTTTAAAACAAAGG
>Ga0326514_10003323_pt1 | contig 10231 bp, 14 predicted proteins | sample 3_2548_0518_D_FD_203653 | JGI IMG/M metagenome (GOLD analysis project Ga0326514, IMG submission 203653) | Bovine rumen microbial communities from UC Davis, California, United States - 3_2548_0518 | ecosystem: Host-associated > Mammals > Digestive system > Stomach > Rumen | place: USA... | reverse complement strand
ACTAAGACTGTTACTCTCCCGGCAGATAACAACACAGACACTAAAGTAACCAACACTTTAGGAACAACTACAAAGGCATACGTAACCGGAACAACATCAGCCACTACAAACACCGGAACGCAGATTTTTGATACTGGCGTTTATCTCTCCACGACAGCGGGAGAACTTGTTGCCACTAAGTTCACGGGAAGTTTATACGGCTCTGTGGTTTTTTCAGGCGGTAATATTGATTTCACGGACACAACAACTACTGGAGTAAAGGAAAATTGGTGGCAAACTTCAAATGATAAAAACGGTTCGGGATTTTCCGGATATGGTATAAGAAGATACAACTCAACTGGTGCAAACATTACTGTTTTAAGAACGAAAAATAAAAACGGAAAGTGGGCAGATTTTTGCTTGCAGCTTACTGATGATAATAAATTTTCAGCAACATTAAGCAACGTATCTTCAGGTGTTACTGTTGAAGGTTTTAAAGGAGATATAACAGGAAACGCAAACACCGCTACACAGTTCAGTGCAAATAAAGACGTTACTTTAACAGGAGATGTTACTGGTACAGCGTCTAGCAAGGCTGGATGGTCAGTAGCCACAACTTTGAGTGATTCCGGAGTAACCGCTGGAACATACGGACCTTCGGCAGACGTTACAGGCAATAACAATGCAACAATCTCAGTCCCTGAGATTACCGTTGACTCTAAAGGACGTGTGACTTCCGTTGCCAATCGGACTTTAACCTGTAAGAATAACACGTATAATGTTTATAATAAGACATTAACTATTCAGAAGAATGGGACTAATGTTGCCACCTTTACTTCTAACTCAAATACAAACGTTACAGCTAATATTACAGTACCTACAAAGGTTAGCGAGTTAACGAATGATTCTGGGTTTCTGACTTCTCATCAGAGTTTGTCTAACTATGTGACTTTGAACAGCGAACAAACTATAACAGGAAATAAAAATTTTGAAGGTCAGCTAAAGATAAATGGTTACAATTGGGTAATCAGATATAAAACTCAGGGAACAAGTAATTATGCTAATTATGATACTTTTAAACAAATTGAGTATAATAAATTTAATAACATAATTACTTTAAGAAGAAGTGCTGATGTACTTAATAGTGGAGATAACTTTAATGTAGTAGACACGTCTTTTGCTTTTTATAAAATACACGTAAGAAGCAAATATGTAGATCTGGTAGATAATACTAGATTTATAAATGATGGAACTTCTAATGCTGTTTATCCCATTACTACAAACGCAACAAGTTTAGGTACTTCATCCAATGTTTGGTCTAATGTTTACGCAACTACTTTCACAGGTGCTTTGACAGGCAACGTAACTGGTAACTGTTCAGGATCTTCAGGTTCTTGTACCGGTAATGCGGCTACTGCAACTAAAGCGACAGGAAACGCAAATGGCAAAGAATTAACCAATACAATTATTAAGGGATTAGCTATCTCTGGTAAGACCATTACTTATACACAAATTGATGGTACTACTGGCACATTAACTACTCAAGATACAAACACTGACACTTTAATGACACAGAATGTATCAACGACAGATGCTACTTATCCTATACTGTTATGCCCTACCGCTAATGCTACTGCTAATCAAGGCGCTAAGACAGGTATTTTTGCTAAGAGTGTTAAAATCAATCCAAGTACAAACGCTTTGATTGCAACTCAGTTATGGACAAATTCTCAGACAATCCAAAATTCAGGATTTACAAAAGGGACTAATCCTTCTGCCCAATCTTATTGGTCAATGTATATGGCAGATAAGAACGGAAACGACTGGGGAAAAAATTGTTTAGGTGTGTTTGAAACAACTTGTGATAAGAACGGAAACGTTACTTCCGTTATGAAAGCCGTTAAGAATGAAGCAAACAGTGGAAATGCTGGTGCTATTTCTGTAACTTACAACAAGTCTGCAAATGCAGTAAGTACGTACGCTCCGACCCCGGCAACGTCAGACAATAGTACACAGATAGCCACTACTGCTTTCGTTAAAGCACAGGGATATTTAACCTCTCACCAATCACTATCTAACTACAGTACTCTTGCAAATACAGTTAAATCCTTATCCATTTCAGGTAAGACTATAACAGTAACACCTGGTTCGGGTAAGGCTTATACTCTAACTACACAAGACACTGTATATACTCATCCTACAACTGCTGGTAACAAACACATTCCAAGTGGTGGTAGCGCAGGTCAGATATTGAAATATTCCTCTAGCGGTACTGCTGTATGGGCTGATGCATCTTTTACTAAACAAATGGTTTCTATAGATACAGATTCTTTTAATGGTGCTTCTCTTCCTAGAACCAAAACAGTGACTTTAACTAAATCACAGTTAGCAATTGTAACTGTAGATCTTACCACTTTAGCAACTTACTTAGTAAAACTTAATGCTTCTAATGTTTTTGTTGTTGCTATTCGCACTTTAGTAGGCACTAATGCATACAAGCAAGATTCAGTAAATTATGGCAATATTCTTCAACAAGGTGCTACAGGTAGAACTAGAGTAGTAGCTCTTATTTATCCTTATAACACTTCTGTTGAATTTACTCTTGCTAAAGTAAGTGGTGATGGTGGTTTCGATTCATACTCACTTGCTGTATATCAATAGGAGTTTCTATGAATTTAACAGATATTTCTAAAGCATTTTGGATTAATTCAGATCATACTCATTTTAGGTGTACTTACAATCATCCTGATTTTGGACCAGTTCCTTTAGATGTTATAGAAGGGGATGGTGGAGACTTATCCACAGAAGTATGGAATCTTAAAGATTTACTGGATATTAAAGAGTATGAAGATAGAGATATGACTGATGATTATCTAGCTGAAATAGACTCTTTAAAACAGTACTTATCTTCTACAGATTATAAGTGCTTAAAGCACATAGATGGTGAACTTACAGAAGAAGAATATACCTCTGTAAAGGACCAGAGACATCAGGCTAGAGCACGTATCAACTACTTAGAAGAATTACTTAACTCCAATTCTTAAAGAGAAGCAGTATGATTACATAGCAATTTCGCTATGTAACAGGAGGAATTATACAGTATCGAGACTCGTGCTGGGCTAAGTGCTACGAACTGCTAGGGAAATACGAAAGCGGTGAAATCCCGAGACCTTCAGTAGTTCAGGTACTAGAACAATTACCTACGCTTGAGTGGGCATAAGAATCCCCGTTTTACCCTGACCCTAAAAAGTCAGGGTTTTTTCAGATTTCAGTTTAGAAATATAGCTTTCAGTATATGTTACTAAACGTTTTAACTGTTTTAATTCTTTCTCAGTGTTCTTGCGTTCCCTGTCAGGGATAAACCGGTAACCCAGTCTCCTCTCGTTCTCGGAGACCATTTTCTGAAAGAATCTCAGGTCTGTTTTTGCCTGGGCTAGTCTTGACATTCTTTAACCTTCTATAAGTTCTCTATAAACGTCAGTAAAAGATTTCTTTAGTCTTTTACAAAACAGTACCGGACTACTAGGTCTGAGAATTCTTCTATGTCCATTGCTCCTCCACTAAGACTCTTAGACCTCTAGAGACTGAGAGTCCTAGGACTAGAAAGGTTAGGATGATACCTACCATTTTACACCCCTTAGAAACTAGTTAGACTCGTTAGAATACCTCTAGATTCAACAGAAACTGGTCTAGATTGCATTTTAACGCTTCTGTAATATAAGTACCTTAGAACTAACGTAAAACTCAATAAAACTCAAATACGTTTAATTCTCTACGACTCTGTATATTACGTACTCTTTGCATACTCCTGATTCTACTAAGGTACACTTCGAGACGTACACTGGTGTTTCTGTCTTAGCCTGAACTGGGAGACCAGCACAGAGTACAAACAGTCCTAAGAGTACAAAAGCTGCGATAGCAGGGACTAAAAAATCCTTAAGATCTAACATACAGATAATTCTCCTCAGGGTAAACAAGGAACTCCTTAACCTCTTTAGAACCGTACTCTTCTAAAGCGTTTCTAAGTTCCTCAGGGTCTCTAGCATTGAACCTTTTAACGTTCTGTGCTCCATTAGCTATGATGACCTTTGGTGTTAAGGTAAAATCATAGAGTTCTAAGATGTCTTTAATGGTCATTTCTTAGTACCAAAAACTTCTAACGTGCTGAAAGCTATTGTGGAGTTTACGTCCTATAGACATAAATTCTCTTAGAGAATCTTTGTTGATTTCAGGAATCTGTGCTTTAAAGTTTTCTATACTTCCAAAGTACTTGATAACAGTCTGGTGACGTACGTCCTTAAAGTAATCAACGTAATCAGAACTCTCTAAGACTCTGATAAGATTGCTGTAATCGCCTTCTTTGTAGGCTTTCTTTACTAGGTTACCGTTCCTGTAGAGCATAAGGACTCTCTTGATAATGCACTCGATGTTCTCTTTCTTTACGTACTGAAAGAAACCATAGATGTTGTAACGAATCTTAGGGAGAACAGTAATCTCATTCTCAACCAGGGAAACGTTATCGTAGCCGAAGAACTTATAGTCATTCTTGTGAGAGGAAGAGTTCTCCCAGTAACCATCTGAGAACTGACCAATCATCTCACCGTAGTAGACAGCAAACAGACCAGCATCATTAAACTTTACATCGAACATATCTTTTAACATATCTTTTCTCCTCTTTGTTGTCTGTCTTTGTATGTGTATATTATATAAAATTTAAGTTTAAGTGTCAACTATTTTTTAGAGTTTAAACTAAAATTTTGAAGCTTATCACACTTTTATGAGGTCTTAGAGAGAACTAAGCTTAGTCTTAGATGTTTGTATATAGAGGTCTTAGAATGTAAAGAAACGTCTTTGAAACTCACCATAGTAATTAGGTGTCTCAAAGCGTCTATGGAAGAAATAGGGAGTCCTGGTGAACTTAACCAGATAGTCACGTTGCATAAAGACCTTGTAGTTAAGATCTAGTTCTGTTTGGATCCACGTAGTACTCTCAGACTTCTCATAGAGAATCTCAGAAGAACTTAGAAGAACTCTAGCAGCAGGGTCAAAGCATACAGCTAATCTATACTTGTTATTGTAATACTTCCCTAAGAAGTACACTTTGTCCTTTAGGACATCTGAGAGATTATGACCCTGAGAGAAACTCTTGATATTAAAGAAACAAGCATACTGCTTGTCAGAGGTCATATAATCAGCACGAACCATAAAGGGATTCATTGTTCCAAAATCACTTGCCCTTCGATATAGTTTATACTGGTCTGAGGGAAAAACAGCTATGCTCTTAGAGAGAAGATACCTCTTCTCGTTTTCCTGTATCTGCTCGAAGTTAAGCATTACAGGAGGATAAGGAACATCAAGAAACCACTTATACGACGTAGAGCTAATGAACTGCTTAACAGGGACTTTGTTGTTAGTAAGTGCCTGTAAGCACTTGTTATAGAACTCAGAGTCGTAGTAGCGGTCTATTGATATTAACATTTTTATAACATTTTATTAACAAGTCTTTAACAAGAATTAGTGCTTCGAACTAACAATGCTTAACTCTTGCGTTAACTTCTGCGATTTTACCATCGTTAAATCTGGTCTTGTAATCTCCTGAAAGATAACCAGTTACTCTTCTTAGTCTCTGAAAGGTAAGCCCTTTACCGACTTTACCGTTAGTTACTACTACTTTCATAAATCCTCCTTAGTTGCTTTTATATTTATCATCGCAAACCACAAATTATAGAGAATGTATGAACAAACAAAACAGTTTAAAAGCATTCTAAATCCTTAGTGAAAAAGTTTCTTACAAGAACTTTTTGGTTAAAAAATTTCTTAGTCTAAGACAAGATCTAAATCTACGGAGAGCCTTAGACCTTCTAAGATAATCTCAGACTTAACAACAAATCCAGGAGTATACTTACTCTTAGAAGGAGAAACACACTTCAAAGAGTCTTCTAACTCTACCCAAATAGAATCCACTAGCTCTAAGTCATTGTGTTCTAGAATCTTGAATATTCTCATCTTTAGTTTCCATAATAGTTCTTAGATGTTCTATAAACGTTTGAACTAAGACTTTATCTACGTAGTCAAAGTCTTTGTAAGTACCATTTACTATGTTATCTAAGATACTTATGTTTTCGTTTATAAGATAATAGATACGATTGAACTTATCTCGGTCATTGATATAATCGAGAATGTTCTTCTTAGCATTTAGGTACTTGTTGTAATCTGTCATTTAAACACTACATCGCTAATCTCAACTCTATCTTTTCTGGATAAAACAGTAAACATCTTTCCATCTAAGTCTTTAAAGACATCGTTGTTGTTAAGATCAACTATTCCTATCTGAACTGCATTAATAGCTATTAGAGTAAAGTATTTGTTCTCGAAGAATCCGTTGTTCATTATCTTCTTAAACTTAGTCTCTTCTAAGAGTCTAAGAGTTTTTATTTCTACGGAGGAGTTGTTTACAATCGGCGAATTGCTCATTTCAATATAAACATCACCCTTAGAAAGCATTTCCTTAGTAATCTCTAAGAAGTCATCAATATCTTTTAAGAGTTCATCACGTACAGTATTAGTAAGTTTCTGTCCAAAGGAATAGATACTATTATACTTAGTTAAGTTATCTCTTTTCTCTAAGAGAATCTCCTTTATAATATTATAGTTTGCTTTTAACATTACGCCTCCTTAGATAATTCAACTACAGTTACCCTTTGATAATCTTTACTTTTAGAAATATCAATCTTAAAGATTTTGTTCTCAGGAGTAATGAAAGTTCCATTAGGGAGTCTCTTGCATACAAAAGTTACTATATGCTCTAAGACTTCCTTTCCGGTGTTATCAGTCCTAAGGGTCTTGAAGTCCCTCATCTCACCTAGAACAGGTTCAATAGAACCATAAATGTCTATACTATAATCAACACCCTGAGTAAACCTAACCTCTCTTAGAGAGTAACCCTTTTCTAAAGAATCCTTGATGTACTCTTTAGTCTTAGAGAGACTAGGGATAAAAGGTTCAGTTTCTTCTATATATTGTAACACATCTCTATACTGTTTAAAAATCATTTTCTAACTCCTTTGATACTATTTAATCAATTAGGCATTGTTAAGATATAAAGTTTAATTTTCTCAGCATTGAAAAAATCTTGACATTCAAAATTATTTAATCTATAAATAATAGAATGAAAGACAAAACAGGAACTCTCCTTACAGGAGAAATACAAGTTACACCCCTTGATCAATCTTATAATGAGATTGATCGAATGATGTTTTTGTCTAAAAATCTGTATAATGCCTGTTTATACGTTGAAAGACAGCTTTTCTTTCAGAAAAGAGATTATAAAGATCCTATTCAAAAATCTAAACTTCAAGGCTTTATAAGTAATTTTACACTTTCTAAACAGCTTCAAGACTCTAATAATCGTGATTATAGAGCCTTGCCTAGTGCTGTTTCACAGCAAGTGTGCAAACAGGTTTATTCAAATTACATTTCATTCTTTTCTTTATATAGAAAGGGTTTAAAGACTAGAATACCTAAGTACTTACATAAAACCAAAGGCAGAAATAAACTTTCTTTTCCAAAGAACGCTATTTCAAAACCTAATATCAGAAATGGGATTATAAAACTTACTGGATTAGAATGTACGTTTAAACTCCCTGAGTATATTGATTATAAAACAGTTCAACAGATTGATATAGTTAAAACTAAGAATAGAACTATAAAGGTTTTAATTGCTTATTCAGTTCCAAAAGCTCCTCTGAAAAAGGATAACGGACGGGTTTTAGGTGTTGATTTAGGTTTGAATAACCTAATGTCTGTAGTTTCAAATACTAATGACTTTAAACCTAGAATCTATGATGGAAAACCTTTAAAGGCTATCAATCAGTTTTGTAATAAACAAGTTTCTAAACTTAAATCTTTATCTAAAAACATTATAACGGAGAAAATATGTTCTATCTATAGAAATAGAATGAACAAGATAAATGATTATTTACATAAATGTAGTTCTCATTTAATCAATCAAGCAGTTTCTAACGGGTTCAATACCATTATAATAGGTAAGAACCAGTCTTGGAAACAAGAGATTAACTTAGGGACTAGAAATAATCAAAACTTTGTTCAAATTCCTTTTAATAAATTGATTTCTAAAATCAAGTACAAAGCTAGTTTAAAAGGCATTAAAGTTATAGAAACTGAAGAATCTTATACTTCTAAATGTTCTTTCTTCGATGATGAATTTCCGTGTAAACACGAAACTTATCTAGGTGAAAGAGTCTCTGGAGGGTTGTTTAAGAGTTCTAAGGGTTTTATAAATGCTGATTTAAACGGAGCTTTAAACATTATTAAAAAGGTTTTAAAAGATTTCAATTCAAGCAATCTAAGTATTGATTTCTTTAAAACCGTTGTAAAAGTAATCCCTAAATTTACTGTGAAACAGTAAAGGTCGGGAGTAGTGGATTGGGCAGATCCTTTAAGTTTCTATGTTGTTTTGAAACTTATAAATATTAAGATTAAAGGTTATTTCTTAACAATGCCTAAATACGTCAAAAGGAGATTTCAATGAAATTTAGATACTTAAACGAAGACTCAGAGTACGACCTGTACCCTGTTATTAAGGATGTAGCTAAGCTTAGCAAAGAGTTCCAAAGAGAAGGCGAGATTGAATGGGAAAATGGTAAGGGTCAGAGGTTTAGAACTTATCACGATGGTACTCTTCATCGTTTCACTAAAGAACCCTTCGACCTCTATATGATTCTTCCTGACGAAGAATTCGATGAAAAGCTAGTAAGCAAGAAAAAGTACACAGTTCACTTCCCTGAGGGTTTAAAGGGTCCTAAGGAATAATATGATCAACGAAGGTGGAAACGTTACAGCGGTTTCTAAGACCGGAGAAGAGACTAAAGCTGAGAAGATCCCTCTAAAAAAGATAGGTCGTAAGAAGTTCTATAATTTTATAGTTAAACTCTTAAAGCAAATAAACAAAGACTTTAAGAACCTCTACGATACTAATCTTTGGACTGATGAGTCTATTATAGAATCAGGTTTCGTGTTTAACGGAAGTACTTCTTTTATAATGGATCCTAATATCCCTGACGAAGAAGTAATAAAGTACAAAGAATTCGCAGGGGATTTAGACATCGCAGTTCCTGAGTACACGAAGGAAAACTTGTTTAACTATCTTAGCTCCATAGACGGTAAAGAAGTCATCAAGGGTGCTAGGTATATGGGTTCTAACAAACCTACAGTATCAAGCATCGGAGAGCAGATAAACAGCGTGTTTGTTCTTGACTTTGATGGTCTTAAAGTACCTGCACAGATTGACTGGGAGTTCTTATCGTTCAGTGAAACAGGAATTCCAACGGAGTGGTCTAAGTTCTGTTATAGTTCGAGTTTCGACGACTGCAAAGCAGGTGTTAAAGCAGTTCATCACAAGTACCTTCTAAGAGCTATAGCATCGGGAATCTCAGTTCGTGATGATATTGTTATATGTACAGATAGCTCAACATTTAACAACGTAGTTCTCTCTAAGAATAAAGCACATCAAAATCCGAGACTTCTAAAGTTCTCTGTAGTAAGGGGTCTTAGGGTAGCATACGAACCATTACTTGATCCTGACGGGAATCCTGTTTACAAAGACAACAAACAAGTCTTTAAAGCACTTCCTACATCTGATAGTACGTTCGTTACTGACGTGTTAGAAATGTTTAAACTTTCTCTAAGACCCTACGAAGATATCGAAGGGGAGTCTAAGAAGTTCTGGTCCTTTATGGGTCTCTTAGAACTCTTAGAAAAGTATAGTAACAAGAAAGATATAGAAAGAATCCACGATAGGTACTTAGAGCTGTTATGGGGAGTTAGACCTCAAAGAGCACAGGAGCTTGAGAAAAACAACCCTGAATTAGACTACAAAGTAAAGATAGGTGGATATTTAAAGTTCATAGAGAAGTTTGGATTACCGAATAAATCCGTAGATGTTGTTACTGAGTATTACAACGATTACGGTAAACGAGGTGTTTCAGAATCATTTAAGACTTACATAGAATCTTTGAATATTCTATAACACTTTCTAAAGAGAAAAGAAACCTCCTACTTAGTAGGAGGTTTTTAAATGTTAGTTCTCTAACGCAAAAGTTAAACTTCCTGAGTCGAAGACTTTAACGTATCCATTGTTAAGCATATTCTCAGATTCTGTTAGCGAAGAATCAAAATTCTCTAAGAGAGTTTTGAGTTTATGTTTTTGACACTGATAACGAGTAAGAACATT
>Ga0326514_10003322_pt1 | contig 10232 bp, 6 predicted proteins | sample 3_2548_0518_D_FD_203653 | JGI IMG/M metagenome (GOLD analysis project Ga0326514, IMG submission 203653) | Bovine rumen microbial communities from UC Davis, California, United States - 3_2548_0518 | ecosystem: Host-associated > Mammals > Digestive system > Stomach > Rumen | place: USA: California... | reverse complement strand
ATCCAGGACGGCCAGGCCGAACTGGATGACGCAAAGGCGCAGCTGGAGAAAGCCCAGGACCAGCTGAATGAAGGCAAGGACCAGGCAGCAGGCCAGATCGGCCAGGGCCAGGCCCAGCTGGGGAGCCAGGAGATTCAGATGTATACGGCGCAGGCCCAGCTTCAGCAGCAGCTTTCCACAGCCCAGACTTCCCTTACTGCGCTTCAGACAATCAGGACCCAGCTGGAGAGCCAGAAGGCGGAGCTGGAGGAGAATCTGAAGGCTCTGGACGGCTTGGCAGATCAGCTGGAAGAAGTCAATGCGGGTATCAGCCAGCTGGAGTACGCAATCGACCAGCTGCAGACTGCAGGCCAGACGCTGGAGACCCTGCGGCAGACAGCCGCAGATCTGGAGAGACAGCTGGAGGAAGCACAGGCAGCAGGCAATGAAGAGCTGATCATGCAGCTGACTGCGGCTCTGGAGCAGACCAAAGCAGGCATTGCCCAGATTGAGGCCGGTCTCAGCCAGGCGGGCATCACAGATTATTCCGCGGAGGGAATCGCTGCAGGCATCGCTCAGCTGCAGGCCCAGCTTGTCCAGCTGCAGGCTGCCCAGGCAACCCTGCAGGCAGCGGCTGATACCTATGAAGAGAATAAGGCGGCGATCGACCAGGGACTTGCCCAGGTGGATGCCGGTCTGAAGGAACTGGAGAATAATGAAGCCGCCCTGAAGGAGGCAATCCGTCAGCTGACCGCGGCCATCGAGCAGATTGAGAGCGGCAAGTCCACCATGACAGATGCCATGGGACAGCTCAATACAGCCAGCATCAGCAGTGCGATTGAGATGGCTCTGGCAGGCGCGCAGATCAGTGATGGCCTGAATCAGATCATTGCCGGACAGGCCCAGATGGACGCCGCCGTTGAACAGCTGAACTCCAGCAAGGAAGCTGCTTATGATCAGGCAGATGCCAACAATATCCTTTCATTAACCACATTCCAGCAGCTCATGACAGCCCAGAACTTCTCTATGCCAGCCGGCTATGTGGAGGAATCAGGCATTCAGTACCTGATCCGCGTGGGAGATAAGATTAAGGATGTGGCTGCGCTCGAGGATACGGTTCTCCTGGACCTTCATATGGACGGGATCGATCCTATCAAGGTAACCGATGTGGCGGATGTCTATACCAGGGATAACAGCGATTCGGTTTACGCCAACCTTAATGGCAATCCCGGTATTATCTTCACCATGGAGAAGCAGACCGGCTATTCCACAGGTGATGTTACAGATTCTTTAAAAGAGCGTTTTGAAAAGCTGGAAGGCGAATACGAAGGCCTTCATTTTGTAACATTGATGGACCAGGGCGTCTATATCGATATGATCGTAAAGTCCGTTCTGTCCAATCTGGGCTGGGGCGCTCTGCTTGCCATCCTGATCCTGCTGATCTTCCTGCGGGATCTGAGGCCTACCTTTATCATTGCCTGCGCTATCCCAATCAGTATCACAACCTGTATTGTACTGATGTATTTCAGCGGAATCAGCCTGAATGTTATCTCCCTTTCAGGTCTGGCACTGGGCGTCGGCATGCTGGTGGATAACTCCATTGTCGTAATTGAGAATATCTACCGTATGCGCAATGAAGGCATGCCGCTTAAGAAGGCCGCCATCGTTGGCGCGAAGCAGGTTTCCGGCGCCATCATCGCCTCCACACTGACAACAGTGTGTGTATTTGCCCCCATTGTCTTCACAGACGGCCTTACACGTCAGCTCTTTGTGGATATGGGCCTGACAATCGCTTATTCCCTCCTGTCCAGTCTTGCTGTTGCCATGACCGTGGTGCCGGCTATGAGTTCCCGTATGCTCAAGGGAACGGGCGGGCAGAAGGCAGGACGGCTGGATCGTCTGCTTGGCGTTTATGAAAAATCGATCCGCTGGGGACTTCGCTTTAAGCCCGTGGTTCTGCTGGCTGCCATCGCCATGCTGGTGATCAGTTTCATGGGCGCGGCTTCCAATGGTACCGCCCTGATTCCTGAGATGGCAAGTACACAGGCTACCGTGATCATAGAGGTTGCCAAGGATAAGGACTTTGCCTATCTGACAGAGATGGCGGACCAGGTAACCACAAGGATTCTGGAAGTAGAGGGCATTGATGAGGTTGGTACCACAGCCGGAAGCTCAGGCGGAAGCATCAGCCTGGCAAGCCTTTCCAACGCCGGCAATACCCATACAGCAACCATGTATCTGATCCTGAGCGAGGATATTGCGGTGGATGATGAAAAGCTGGTGCAGGATATTACCGACCGGACATCCGACCTGGACTGCACGGTTACGGTCGATACGACCAGTTCCAGCATGACTGCCATGATGGCCAGCGGCGTAACAATCCGTGTTACCGGCAGGGATCTGGACGACCTGCGTGACAGCGCCAGAACCATCGCCTCCAAACTTGAAGAGGTGGAAGGCCTCATCGATATCAATGACGGTATCGGAGAGACAACCCCTGAGCTGAGAATTACGGTTGACAGGGAGAAAGCCATCTCCTATGGCCTGACGACAGCCCAGGTATATGCTGAAATCGCAGCAAAACTGGCGGAGGCCAGATCCTCCATGACTCTTACCAGCGCTACCGATTCCTATGCGGTCTATGTGCTGGATGGGGAAAATGAGGATTACACCAGAACGAAAATACGCACCATGACCGTCACCGGTACGGACAGTGAGCAGAAAAAGGTAGATGTGCCGCTGGCAAAGATTGCGTCGTTCAGCGATGACGAGAGTATGAACTCCATCTCCAGAAATGCCCAGACCAGATATCTGAGCGTAACAGCCCATGTGGACAGTGACCACAATGTAGGTCTGCTCTCCGATGGTATCAAGCAGAAACTGGCAGAGCTGGAGCTGCCTGCCGGAATTGAATATGAGATGGCCGGTGAAGATGCGGAGATCCAGGATGCATTCAAACAGATTTATAAGATGCTGGCCCTGGCGCTGGCCTTCATGTACCTGATCATGGTTGCCCAGTTCCAGTCCCTGCTGTCACCATTTATCATCATGTTCACAATACCACTGGCCTTCACAGGCGGTTTCCTGGGCCTCTGGCTGTCCGGCAGCGAGATCAGCATGATTGCCATGATCGGATTTGTCATGCTCTCGGGCGTTATCGTTAATAATGGTATCGTGCTGGTTGATTACATCAATCAGCTGCGTATCGGCGGCATGGAGAAGCGGGATGCCATCGTCAAAGCCAGCAGCACAAGACTCCGTCCGATCCTGATGACAGCTCTGACAACCATTCTGGCCATGTCAACCCTCATGTTCTCAAAGGATATCGGCGCCTCCATGTCCAAGCCCATGGCAATCGTAGTATCTGTCGGCCTGCTCTATGGTACCCTGTTGACCCTCTTCGTGGTACCTTGTGTATATGATCTGCTGAACCGTAAGAAGGTAATGCAGGATCCGCTGGCAGAAGATGAAGCACTCGATGCAATCGACATCAACGATGCGATTAAGGAAGTAGACTTCACAGACATCGCAGGTCCTGACCCTGTGGACCACGACTACGATAACTTTGCTGCAGACTATGATAATGGAGATACCGATTTATATGATTCGGACGATGACCCGGATGACGATCTGATTGCGGATGCCGATGGGGCAGATGATGCAGTTACGGCTGACGCAGGCGATGCGGATGCCGACGGGGCAGATGATGCAGTTACGGCTGACGCAGACGATGCGGATGCCGACGGCGCTGCAGACACAGACAGCCAGGCAAACGGGGCTCACGATGGCTCAGCTGATCCTGCAGATGCCGATGATACAGCTGATCCTGCGGATTCCGGCGTGAGGTGATGGGTATGGAAGAAAAGAGATATGAATCTTTACAGAAAGAACTCTGGAACCATGCCTCCGCTGACCTGGTCCCGCCGAAGATGAAAGCCCTTTTCGCGGCTGTGATCGATCTTCTCAAGGATGGATATGAGATGACTGACCTGACCGTAGCTGTGATTGCTGACCGGGCAGGAATCGGCAAGGGAACCACTTATGAGTATTTCCGTTCAAAGGAAGAACTCCTGGCAGGTGCGCTGAATTATACGGTTTACATGTATTTTTCTAAAATCTGGGAACGCGTCAGTGCAGAGAAGAATTTTGAGGGGATGATTTATGCGCTCCTTGATAGTGCGATGGATCCGGAGAATATGCCCATGGAGGTGTTCGGAAAGCTGTTTGCGCTGACCCAGTCCGGCCGGGAGATGCCCCGCCAGCTGAAGGAGAAGATGAAGGGACAGAAGGAACTCTTTCAGGCGGTCAGGCTTTTTTACGGTGGTCTCTTCAGGCAGGCTGTTAAAGAAGGGAAAGCCTCCGGGGACCTGCCTGAATTCTATGTGGGATGTGCCTTTCGGGAACTGATGTCTTCTTACGTATTCTACTGTATCGGGCATGGCTGTGGAAAAATGGAAGAAGGCGGAGCGAAAGACTCTTCCTCTGAACTGAACTCTTCCTCTGAACAGATGGGAACAGGTCCTATGCCGAATCAGGATCAGATCAAAAAGAGACTCTATGAGAATCTGGTATATGCGCTTAGATAATGTAATGAAGCATTTATTGCTGCTTCAATGCATCTTTCAGGACGGACAGGTTCTTTTCCATGATGGAAAGATACGCTGCCCCGTTTGCCGCGTCCTTCGCGGTCACGGACTGCATGGAATCCATGGTCAGGATCTGCTGATCTTTCATCTGCGTATTCTTCACGATTGTTTCTGCGATCCGGTGATCCGTACCTTCAATAGTTATGACAGCAGGCAGCGAGAGTTCATCGACTTTCTGAGCAAGGAAGGTGATGGTCTCAAAGCTGGCCTCTGTCTCCGCAGAGCAGCCGGAAAAAGCTGCATAGCAGGACAAACCGTAATCATCTGCCAGATAGCGGAAAGGGAAACGGTCACCGAAGAGAAGCGTCCTGGCGGAAGCAGCCGAAACTGCGGTCTGGTACTTTGCATCAAGGGCATTCAGCTTCTCTATGTAAGCTGCGGCATTCTTCTTGTATGTTTCGGCATTGTCAGAATCAATCTTACGGACCGCTTCGGAGATACTGCTTACAAGTACAGCCGCATTCCTCAGCGAAAGCCAGACATGCTCGTCGTATTCGGCTTCGCCTTCCTCGTGGTCGTGGTCTTCTTCCTGCGCATCTTCGCCTTCCTCATGCTCGTGTTCATGCTCTTCTTCCTGCATGCCAGGGACCGCTTCTTCTTCCTTAACAGCATCGCCAAGGACGTCCAGCAGGTTGATGACAATCATATCTTTGTTCGTTGTCTGCTTCAGGGCATCATTCACCCAGCGATCGGATTCTCCGCCGACATAGATGAACAGGTCACAGTTCGAGATCCTCAGGATGTCGGCAGCTGTGGGCTGGAAGCTGTGGAGATCAGCGCCGTTGTCCAGCAGCATGGTCACATCTGCGTTTGCCGGATTATCACCGAGGATATTCATTACCCAGTCATATTCAGGGAAAATAGTGGTTACAATTTGAAACCTGCCGGAATCTGCGGCAGGTTTTCTGCTGCCAAAGCTGCAGGCTGACAGGCAGCCTGTCAGCATCACGATAGTAAGAATTATAGATAAAGCCTTTTTCACTGTAAAACCTCCATAATTGTTATCTCGGCGTGAGAAGCCCACCACCTCTATAAGTGCAAAAATACAAGGGCAGACGAATACCCGCTGATAGGTATGGTAAGCCCTTGTCAAGTAATTGGGGAATGATTTCCTGATCTGGAAATCATGATCATTCGCTGTATTACTCTGCCAGATCCTTTGCGGCAATCAGTCCGTGGAAGGTTTCTGTATGCAGAACGGCATTTCTGACAGCCTGGGCCATTACGGTGGAGGCCAGGGTGCCGACAACATCCATATCTGCTTCGAGATCGCCTGCAGAAAGGGCATAGATGGTATCGCCGTCATTCATGGTATGGACAGGACGGATAGATCTTGCGTAGCCATTCTGGGCAAAGGCCGCAATCTTATTGAGCCTTGACTTATCAAAACGGGCGTTGGTGATGATACAGCCGATGGTGGTATTGGTTACACCGCCGCAGGGGTCAGCTGCCTGTCCGCTTGCTTCGCAGGCCTGCCGGTTCGCTTCGGCAGCCTTCTTTGCATAAAGACTGTAGAGGATTTTTTCACTGTCTGCGAAGCCGCCGTGTTCAAGGTCTCTGCAGCCGGCTATAATCTGTCCGGTTCTTTCATCATACACATCGCCGAAGGCATTGACGCTGACGACGGCGCCGACCTTGAGATCACCCAGCTGGACGGCATAGAAGCCAAGTCCTGAGTTCATACAGCTCTCCCCGCCCAGAATCTTTCCAACGGTTGCGCCGCAGCCGGCGCCATGGTTGCCTTCCAGGGGAATCTGGGTTTGGGCGTTCTCACAGGCTTTTCTGGCCATGGCCTTGTCAGGCTTTACCTTGTCCGTTACAAACATGAGATCGAAGATGCAGGACTGGACAACAAGAGGAACACGGATATCCCCTAGCGCAAAGCCATATCCCTGCTCAGCCAGGTATTCCATCACACCGCCTGCAGCGTCCAGACCAAAAGCACTGCCGCCGGACAGAAGGACAGCATGGATCTGCTGGCAGGCGGCCACAGGATTGAGAAGCTCCGTTTCTCTGGAAGCAGGTCCGCCGCCACGCACATCAATGCCTGCGGGCATGCCTTTTTCACAGAGGATGACAGTACAGCCGGTTGCATGTTCCATATCTTCAGCATTGCCAATCTTGATATTCTCAATTTCCCAGATTGGGATTTCCTTTAGTAAATGATCATACTGATTCATAAAGCGGCCTCCTTCTTGTATTTGGCAGAATGTCCGGGTATATCCTTTTTACTCCGCTGCCTTCAGCAGCTGTTTTGTATATTCCTCTTTGGGATTGGCGAAGAGTTCATCTACTGTATTCTGTTCTACGATTTCTCCTTTTTTCATGACAAGAACCCGGTCACACAGCTGGTAGACCACATTGAGGTCATGGGAAATGAAGAGGAAGCTGAGTCCGAATTCTTCCTTCAGTTCATAGAGAAGGTGGAGAATCTGAGCCTGGATGGTGACATCCAGGGCAGATACGGCTTCATCTGCAATGATCAGCTGGGGACGCTGGATCTGGGCCAGAGCCTGGGCGATGCAGACACGCTGGCGCTGTCCGCCGGAGAGGAAGTCGGGTTTGCGGTCATAATGATCCCTGAGCAGTCCGACTTTATCCAGCAGCCAGAAAGCTCTTTCCCTGCGGCTTTCTTTCGTATATTCCTGGCCGGAATACCTGAGCGCTTCCTCCAGAGACCAGCCTATGGTGTGAGCAGGATTCAGGGAACTATAAGGATCCTGAAAAATCATCTGGGGTCTTTTGGAATAATTGATGATTGTTCCATCATAATCCTGAAGAAGTCCAAGTATAGCCCTTGCCAGTGTAGTTTTGCCTGTGCCGGATTCTCCAACCAGTCCAAGAATCTCGCCTTCATGGATTTCAAAGCTGACATCATGAAGAACCTGCTGGCGGCGTTTTTTGCTGAAGGGACCGCCTGATGTATAATATGCATTCAGATGTTCTACCTTCAGGGTGAGGCCTTCCGGGCTGACCGGAGTATCATCACCATGTCCAAAGAACGGGAAAGCTCTGGTTGCTGCAGGTGATTCTGCAGCTGCTTCTGCAGAATGAGCAGCACTATGATCGGTGCTGTTACCGGTATTTATATTAGCATAATTGTCTGAAGTATGATTCATGATGACCTCCTAGCCCTGCAGGTTTCCGGTTTCTGCAGATATACCCTGGGCATTACCGCCCGGAGCATTACCGTCCGGAGCATTACCGACCAGAGCATTACCGTCCGGAGCAGTTTTGTCTGCGGCGGCTCGCTCTGCATCTACCATGTCCCGGATCTTGCGGGTCCGGCTGGGGATGGCTGCGATCAGCCTTTTGGTGTATTCCTCCCTGGGGTGGTTGAAGATTTCTTCAGGTGTCCCACGTTCCACCAGCAGGCCCTTATGCATGACCAGGATGGAGGTGCACAGCTTCTTTACCACATTCAGATTGTGGGAAATGAAAAGGATGGAGGTTCCCTTTTCTTTATTGATCCGCTGCAGGAGCTTCAGAATCTCTGCCTGGATGGTTACGTCCAGAGCTGTGGTGGGTTCGTCACACAAAAGCAGCTGCGGATCGGATATGATGGCTGCCGCAATCATGCAGCGCTGCAGCATACCGCCGCTGAGCTCGTGGGGATATTTGTTATAAAGTCTTTCCGGATCGGGAAGATCGGCATCCGCCATGGCTTTAAGAGCCCTGGCCTTTCTTTCTTCATCCCCCAGATCTGTGTGCAGCAGCAGGGCTTCTTCCACCTGAGGGCCGATCTTCATACAGGGGTCCAGGCTGACCATGGGTTCCTGGAAGACAACGGTGATATCGCTGCCCTGCATGGCTCTCAGCTCTGACCGGGGGATGGTCAGCAGGTTTTTGCCGTTCAGCATGACCTCTCCGGACAGGCTGGCCCTGTGTCTGGGAAGCAGGCCGCATACGGCCATGGCAGTGATGGATTTGCCGCTGCCGGATTCGCCTACCAGGCCGACAATCTCACCGTCCGGGACGGTGAAACTGATTCCTTTTACAGCGTCATGGGCTGCGTCAGCATCATGAAAATGAATGTGCAGGTCTTTTACTTCAAGCATTGCGAGTCCCCCTTTCATTGCTGCGATGCTGCAGGCCTTCTCCCAGCAAGGAGTAACCCAGGATCAGCAGGACGATGGTGAGGCCGGTAAACAGCATGTAAAAAGGGGCGTTCTGCAGGAGTTTCTGGGATTCGGAAAGCATACGGCCCAGAGAAGCTTCCGGGGGCTGTACGCCGATGCCCAGATAACTCATGCTTGCCTCTGCAAGGATTGCATTATTGAAAGCGATGATGACGGTTTCCAGAATCACATGGAATGTGTTGGGCAGGATATGCAGGAACATGATCCGCCAGTCAGGAATACCCTTCAGCTTCGCGTTTTTTACGTAATTCATATCGCGCAGTTTAGCAACGCTGGACCGCACGATCCGGGAGAATCCCGGGATAAAAAGGATACCCAGTACCCAGGTAATGGTGAACTTTCCTCCGCCGGCGACTGCTACGATCACCAGGGCAAGCAGGAAAGAGGGAAATGCGGTAATGGCATCGCAGATCCGCATCATGATTTCGTCCGCTATTCCTCCGAAATAGCCGGTCAGGCTGCCGATGATGATGCCGCCTGCCAGACCGATGGCAACTACGGTAACCGCAATCAGGAAGGAAGTACCTGCTCCTTCCAGGATACGGGAGAAGATATCACGTCCCAGATTATCGCAGCCGAACAGGTGGGCAAGAGAGGGGCGTGCATATTTTGCGGAGGCATTCATTTTCGTTGTGGAATAGGGTGTCCAGACAAAACCGACCAGGATCAGAAGCGTCATGATGCCTGAGATGATACTGCCCAGAAGCAGATAGAAATTGGTTTTCTTTTTCATGGCATTTACCTCAGCTCAGACGGATACGGGGATCAATATACTGGTACAGGAGATCGGCTATAAAGTTGATCAGGATGACCCAGAGGGCCAGGATCACGATGATAGTCTGGACTACAGGGAAGTCCCGGGTTCCGATAGAGGAAATCAGAAGAACGCCAAGTCCGGGGATTGCAAATACCTGCTCCACGATAATGCAGCTGGCAACAATCTCGGTCATGGAGGTGGCGATAAAGGTGATTACCGGGATGATGGCATTGCGCAGGACATGGCGGGATACCGCTTCAAGGGTGGAATTACCGCGGGAATAGGCTGTGGTCACATAATTGCAGGTCATCTGATCCAGCAGGGATGTGCGCAGCATTTTGACTGTCATGGCAATGCGGGGAAGGGCGATGGAGATCGCCGGGAACAGAATGCAGATCAGGTATCCGCCGGGGGACCTGCCCCAGGAAATGAATTTGCCTGGCGTAAAGAGGCGAAGGCCGATACCGAAGATCCAGGAAAAAAGGATTCCCATCAGAACGGAAGGGACTGACATGGTGATCTGGGAGACCACCATCAGGATATGATCCAGCAGGCCTCCCACATAACGGGCAGCAAGGATGCCAAGCGGGATGGAAACCAGGATCATGATGATAAAAGCAAGAATGGTAATGCTGGCTGTGATGGCGAGTTTCTGGGCGACCATGGGGCCGATGGGAAGATTGTAGCTGTAGGAGGTACCGAAATCTCCCC
>Ga0326514_10003321_pt1 | contig 10232 bp, 16 predicted proteins | sample 3_2548_0518_D_FD_203653 | JGI IMG/M metagenome (GOLD analysis project Ga0326514, IMG submission 203653) | Bovine rumen microbial communities from UC Davis, California, United States - 3_2548_0518 | ecosystem: Host-associated > Mammals > Digestive system > Stomach > Rumen | place: USA... | reverse complement strand
TCGCACAAGCATACCAGGAGTACGCAAAGGGCGCAACCCTGATCTTCGCCGTGAGCGTGGCCCAGTGTGAGGAAATTGCGAAGCGGATTCCGGGCGCTGTGGCTGTCACCGGGCAGACCAAGGACCGGGCGGCCATCATCGAGGCGTTCACCCGCCGGGAAATCCCCTGCATCGTCAACTGTATGGTGTTCACCGAGGGAACCGACATGCCCCTGGTGGAGACGGTGATCATCGCCAGACCTACTACGTCGGAGGCGCTGTACACCCAGATGGTGGGCCGGGGACTGAGACTCCACCCGGAGAAGGAAAAGCTCACCCTCATCGACTGCGTGGGCGTGGCGGGCAAGCTGAGCCTGTGCACGGCCCCCTCGCTGCTGGGGGTTGACCTGGAGAACGTGCCCGCCAACAAGCGGGACAGGCTGGAGGGGGATCTCTTCGAGCTGCCGGAGAAGGCTGCGTTTTTGAGCGACTGCCCCCAGAGCTGGGTGAAAAATGTGAAGGTGGTGGACTTGTGGGCCAAGGCGGGAGGGTACAACCTCCACGACCTGAACCTGTTCCAGTGCCCCGACGGGCGAATGCAGGTGAGCCTGCTGGAAAACACCACCCTCACCATTCCAGCGCCGGATGCGCTAGGGAACGTCCCTCTGAAAAATGGAGGAACGATTCCCATGCAGAAAGCCATTGACATCATCTACGAGCGGCTGTGCAGCGCTTATCCAGAGCAGAGCTACCTGTGGGACTTGCGGCGGGTAAACCGCTGGGGAAAGGCCCCCGCTTCGGACAAGCAGAAAAATATCATTCGCCGAAGGTGCCCGGAGCTGGCTGTGGACGAGCTGTCCAAGATGGATGCAAGTATGATTTTGAATGGCCTGAAGGCCCACAACTGGAGGTGGAGAGGATGACCGAAGCCCAGGAGCAGGCCACGCTCTTCAAGTGGGCGGCGCAGCCCAGCATCCGCTCCAAGTACCCGGAGCTGAGGCTGCTCCATCACATCAAGAACGAGACGAAGGAGGGCGCCCGGCAGGTAGCCGTTGACCGCCAATCTGGCGTAAAGAAGGGTGTGCCTGACCTTTGCCTGCCGGTGGCCCGGGGCGGGTTCCACGGGCTGTACATCGAGATGAAAACGGCCAAGGGCAGACTCTCACCGGAGCAAAAATGGTGGCTGGAGGAGCTGAAGGTCGAGCAGTACCGGGCGGTGATGTGCCGGGGCTGGAGAGAGGCCGCAGCAGTGTTGGAGGAATATTTGGAGGGATAACAACCATGGCAAGAGAAAAAGGTGCAAGCCAAATCGACAAGATGGCACAAAAGTTGATGGACTTTAATCCACTGAACGCTTTTGGGCGAACAGTAGTGGATGGATACTTGGCGTTTTACCACGAAAACGGGCTGTATTCTGTACGCAACATCGACAGGGGGATTGTGAGCCTGGTTTACGCCAGAAACCCCTATCAAGCGATCGAACTGGTTAGGGGATCGTCCGTCACCGTGAATCAGAACGGAGAAAACTGTACCTGTATCCACAATGTAGGTACGCTGAATTTTTGAGGTGGCGGTGTAATGAGCAAAGGAAAACGCAACCGGCAAAACCGCACCAGAGAGCCGGGTATCACAAACGCACAATACCGCACGATTCGCCGGGAAGTGGACAAGCAGATTTTAGCCGCTGACCGGGAATATTCCCTCAACTTTGCCGCCGGTGTGCTGTGGGCGCTCCACGTAGAGTTTGGCTTCGGCGCTGGACGGCTGCGGAGAATGTGGGACGCTTATCGTAAAATCCACGATGAACTGCGGGAATATTACGAACTGCGAGACGACACTGACACTTGTTTTGTGTGCCGGGAACGGTTAAAGAAAATCGGCGTAAATGTGGAGGATTGGAACAAGAATGAAAAGCGAAAAGGAAATCAGGGAGACATTCCGGGCGAGGCTGATTGAATTGAAGGGGGGCAGAACAAACAAAGAGCTTGCAGCCGAATGCAATATGTCTACCTGTACCGTGCGAGATTATGTAAGCGGGCGCAGGATGCCTGACGTTGAGAGTCTTGCAATCTTCGCGCAACATTTTGGAGTATCAACTGATTGGTTGATTGGGCTAACCGATGTCAGGAAGGAAAGCAACAGATCCAAATATAGTTGGAGGTAAAACGATGAGGTACAGATATTTTTTCAAGAGAGGGCCTATTGGCCCCGCTGACCTGCCAAAGAACCCGGTGCGAGTCTGCCGGTACGACAGGCCGGTCTACACGCACCAGTTTGAGCGGGACACATGGGGATTCGCAGAGTACGATCACCCCATTCAGCAGGTGGACGTGGAGAAACATCACCTGCTGGAGGATGTGGGGAACCGGTTGCGGTTTGTTCCCAAGGAGGCGAGTAAGGTATGACTGACTACATCAGCCGCCGCTCCGTGATGGAGCTGGTGCAATTTATGCCGGCCAAAGGCGGCCCGATCGGCATGGTGCCGACAAAAGCTGTTTTGCGGATTCCAGCAGCCGACGTGCGGCCGGTGGTGCATGGACGCTGGGAGGATCGAGGCAGTTTGTCTGCCAGATGCTCGGAGTGCGGATGCAAGAGCTTGCGAGCATCGCACTACTGTCCCGCCTGTGGGGCGGATATGCGGAAGGAAGCCAACAAATGACCTGGAAGCGTGCAGATGACCGAAGAGCCTATCACCGGAAATACATGAGAGAGCGCCGGGAATGGCTCAAATCGCACCACATGTGTACAGAGTGCAAACGTCAAGACGCTTTTACGCTTGCTGGAAAGGCTTATTGTGCAGAGTGTACGCAACGTGATAGGCAACGGAAAGGCCGTCCTCCTATCGACTGGGCAGAGGAAAAGGCAAAGGCTCTCAAGACCTGCGGATGCACAAGGGAAGAGAGAATACAGCGTGGAGACCGTGGTCAGTGCTACGTTTGCGGAAAGCCCGTCAAGGAGGGCGTGAGCAACTGGACGGGCAAACCGTTCCGGGTGTGTGAGCGTCACTACGCCGCCGCCGTGAAGGGATTGAAAAAGGCAACTGAGAACTACAAAAAGGCCCACAACGGGCTACATTGGGGGCAAGTATGTTGGAACCTGCGACACAACCGACACAACAAATCAAGAGCCGGGAACGAGTGAGAGACTTTGGAGAGGTTTTCACTCGGGCGAAAACGGTTGTGGAAATGTGTGACCTGATCCCGGCAGAGATGTATGAGCCGGGGCGGACCTGGCTGGAGCCTGCTGTGGGCGAGGGCGCTTTTTTGCTGGAAGTGCTTCGCCGGAAGTTTGCCCGGTGCCGCCGCCGTGCGGACTACTCTACAGCCCTGCGCTCCGTTTACGGCATTGACCTGCAGGCGGATAACGTGGAGACCACAATCGCCAACTTGACTGAGTTGGCAAAAGAGCATTACAAGCCGTCCAAGGATGATTTGGAGACGCTGAGAGGTCACATCATCCAGGGGGACGGGATCAAAATCATGAAGTTACTGGAGGAACACAGAGGAGAACACAAGTGACAGAACGTGATAAGTACATCTGCGCCATCTGGAGCAGACTCACGCTGCGGGACCAGTTGGAACAGTTGGCCGAGGAGGCAGCAGAACTATCTCAGGCGGCGCTGAAGCTGATTCGGGCCAGAGAGCTGTCTGGAAACAAAACCCCTGTTTCTGCTGAGGATGCACAGGCGGCGCTGGAGGAAGAAGTCATTGACGTGCTGATTGCATTTGATACGGTTTTCAACTGCGACTTTGACGCCTTGATGGATGCCATGCGCAACTCTCCCAAATGGCAGCGCTGGGCGGAACGACTGGGCTACAAAGAGGAGGACTGAGCTATGACCTACACCTACTATTTCCGCCGGCGCCCGGACCTGACCCAGCCCATGCCGGAGGGCTGCAACTGTCTGCGGATCCATCGGGAGCCAGAGTATGAGCCCCGCCTCCAGTGCCGAGTGTACGGCTACGCACAGTTTGACCGGCGGCTGTACGCAGAGGAGAAAATCCACAGGGGCCTGGTGGATGACCCCAGGAATAGACTTGCGGGGGTGATGAGAGGGTGAGCGATATGATTGCCCCAACGGCCCTGCGCTCCGCCCTGGCTGACATGGCCGACAAGCTGCGCACGAAGAAGCACACCGCCCTCCGGCAGGGTATGTGCTACGGCTGCGGCCATGAGCACAACTGCGGGGTCAGCGGCTGCGCTGTGCTGCGGGAGGCAATGGAGACGCTGAGTCTCTATGAGGAGTTTGGCACGCCGGAGGAAATCCGGCAGAAAATGAACCAGCTGAAGGACATCATCTGGAATCTGAATCTGCGCATCGACGAGCTGCGGGAGCAGTTGGAGGATACAAAAAATGGAAATGACAAACGCTGAAATCGCTGCCAATTATCGGCAGTCAAAAGACCGGCGGATGCAGATCGGCATCCTGGCTGAGCTCAACGCCTGCAGTCGGGCGGAGATCGAGACGATTCTGCTGGAGCAGGGGATAACCATACCCCAAAAAACCAAAAGCGTCGGAGACTATGTTATCGCCCGTATCAAGCAACTGAAGGGGCAGGAACCCTCGGCGTGGATTGCCCAGAAAGTTGGGGTTAAGCCAGCAAAAATGAGGCGATGGCTCAGTGGGGAGAATGCCCCGTCCCTTGACGGGCTGGTAGCTGTTGCAGTGGCATTTAACGTCTCAACGGACTGGCTGCTGGGATTGGAGGGGAAAGAGTGAGTAGAAATCCCTATGACGGCTACGTCCTCAACGTAGTCCGGATGTACCCGCGTCTCTGCGACAAGCTGGCGGAAAAGCGCACTGCTGCCATGTCAATCACTGCGTCCGGTGGCGGCGGTGCATCCTCAACGCCGGGGAAGCCCACGGAACGGGCGGCGCTGGTTACGCTGAGCGAAAAGGAGCAGCGCTGGCTGGACGCTGTCGAGGGCGCTATCAAGGAGACCAGGCAGCTGCCAGATGGCGAGGACCGGCTGAAGATCATCGACCTGTTGTTCTGGTGTCGGACCCGCACCATGTACGGTGTGGCACTGGAGATGCACATGAGCTACATGACAGTAAGACGTCGGAGAAAAGCATTCCTCCACTTGGTAGAGAAAAATCTTAATCTGTAAAAGATGAACTTAAAACATTTTTTTCCGGTGGTAATATAGTACCATCGAGAGTCGAGCGAGAGCTCCTCCTGAGTAATATATGCCCCGGGCGTAAAAGGGGCAGCGGGTTTTTTTGCGGATATTTTTTCCCCGTCGCCAGTGCAATTCTGGTTGCCCAAGACTCCTTTCTTTTGCGGGAGCGCTCCAGTCGGGGCGCTCTTGCGCTATATTTGCGGCGTGCCGGACGAAATAGCCGGCGGGGACAGGGCGGGTTTTATGAAAACACAGAATCCTTTTTACAACTCCAAGCGCTGGCGACACCTGCGGGGAGTCATCCTCCGACGGGACGGATATATGGATCAGCTGGAGCTGCGGAACGGGAACCGGGTGGAGGCGGAAACCGTCCACCACATTTTCCCCATCGATAAATATCCGCAATACAGGTGGGCACCGTGGAATCTGATTGCAGTCTCCCGGAACACCCACGAGCTGCTCCATAACCGCGTCACCGGTGAGTTGTCTGCGCTGGGGCTCAGGCTCCTAGAGGAGACGGCCCGGAAGCAGGGAATCCAAACCAGCACGCTCACTCTGGTGGTTGGGCTGCCTGGCAGTGGGAAAACCACATGGGTACAGCGCAACCTGGGCGGCGGGCTGGCCTATGATCTGGATCATCTGGCTGCTGCATTCCGTCTGTCCGCTCCGCACAAAGAGCGTCACGAGGCTGCCAGACGCATGGCCAACGGCATGGCGAAAGCCTTCGCGCAGAACGCCCGGCGCTACTGTGGCATCGTGTACATCATTCGCGCAGCGCCCAGCGTGGAGGAAGTGGAAGAGTATGAACCGGATCGGATCGTGATCTGCGGTGACAGCTACGACATCACAGCCCGGAAGGACTACGTCAGGGTGGACACCGATGCGCTTTGTCGCCGCCTGGAGGACATAAAAGCATGGGCGTCCGCGAATAAAATACAAACCGTGTGCGTGACTGGTGGACACACCGTTGAATAGTTGCGAGAATTATCTGAAACGCACGGAAAGTTAAACAAATACACCCCCCTGGGTAGCGCGAATGTCCGCCCCATGGGGACACCGATGGGAGGGGGCAAGGCTTTCCAACTCTGAGGGGAATCTGGCAAAAGGGGGTTCGGGCCATGGAACTGAAAATCGAATATCTGCCAGTCGGAGATTTGGTCCCATACGATAACAACGCACGCAAGCACGGGACAGACGATGTCGATGCGATTGCTGCCAGCATCCGCGAGTTTGGGTTCTCCGACCCTATCGGAGTATGGAAGGGCAATGTGATCGTCGAGGGGCACGGGAGACTGCTTGCGGCGAAACAGTTGGGAATGGAAAGGGTGCCGGTTATCCGGCTTGACCACTTGACCGACGAGCAGCGCAGAGCCTATGCCCTAGCCCACAACAAGACGGCGGAGCTGTCGGAGTGGAATGCAAATCTGCTTGACTACGAACTGGCGGACATCTCTGAGATTGATATGGCAGAGTTTGGATTTGATATTCAAGCCATAGGGGGAGACAGGACAGAGGATAAGAACGAGCCCAATAAATCTCTGGCTGAGCGCTTCATCATTCCTCCCTTCTCTGTTTTTGACACCAAGCAGGGGTATTGGAAGGACAGGGTAAAGACCTGGGAGAAAGGTCTCGGGTTGGACGGAACGAAGGGAAGAAGCGAGAACCTAATTGGAGCGCCGGACAAAAGCGACTATGTGACCAACGGCTACAACGGGATGGCGCCGCAGACCAGCGAGTTCGACCCTGTTTTGGCTGAGGTCTGCTATAAGTTCTTCTGCCCGGCTGGTGGACAGATTATAGACCCGTTTGCCGGTGGCAGCATCCGCGGAGCAGTGGCGGAGCTTCTGGGCTTTCACTACACCGGCTTCGACATTCGCAAGGAGCAGATCGCTGAGGACATCCGGCAGTGCGAAACTGTTGGCGTTTCGCCCTGCTATATTTGCGCGGACAGTATGACTGCTGATAAATACGTCGAGGACGATAGTGCAGACCTGGTTTTCACATGCCCTCCGTATTTTGATTTAGAGGTTTACAGCGAGAGCCCCGGCGACATATCTAACATGTCCTGGGATGAGTTCAAAGCAGCATACAGCGGCATTATCTCTTGTTTTTGCCGCAAGCTAAGACGAAACAGATTTTTTGTTGTCGTTATCGGAGACGTTCGGGACAATCGTGGTTTCTACCGCGGGCTTGTAGACTACACAAGAGAGTGCCTGACTAATTCAGGGCTGCACCTATACAACGACATTGTGCTGCTGGAGCAACCTGGCACGGCTGCGATCAGGGCAGCTCGGACATTTAATGGGGGGCGCAAGGTTGTAAAGACACATCAAAACGTGATTGTCTGCTACAAGGGGGACCCCAAAGCAATAAAAAAAGAGTTTGGAGAAGTCGTGACAGAGGGGGACCTTAAAATGGAAGATGGTGATGGCAATTGAAGCGGGAAACATGGAAGAAAAAAATCATAAAGGCCTGCACAGATGCCGGAACCTACCGACCGTTCTTCAATGCGGTCATCGACACTCTTGCGGGGATACTGGAGAAACGGGACAATGCACAGGAGATGTTTGAGAAGTCGGGCGGGAATGTGCTGGTCAAGCATACAAACAAGAGCGGGGCGACCAACATCGAGCAGAACCCGGTGCTACGCCTGATAAACGACCTCAATAGGGATGCACTGGCGTATTGGCGTGATCTTGGCCTCACACCGGCGGGACTGAAGAAGCTGAACGAGACTGCGATGAAGGAGCAAGAGAAGGGTTCCGCTCTGGAGGAGGCGCTAAAGGGCTTTGGCTCGTAAGAACTGGCCTGTGGTGCTGGCCTACGCCGAGAGCATCCGGGGCGGACGGAGGATTGCCTGCCCGGAGCTGAAGCAGGCCGTTGACAGATTCTTTGCCGATCTCGACAACCCCGCCTATGAGATGGACTACACCGCCCCGGAGTTCTGCATTCAGATCATCGAAAAAACCTTCTGCCACCAGCAGGGCGAGCGCATCGACGGCACCCCACTGCGGGGAACGCCGTTCCTGCTGATGGACTTTCACAAGTTCATCATCTACAACCTGCTGGGGTTCAAGCTCAAAGGCACTGACATCTGCCGGTTTCACGAGGCGCTGATCTTCATCCCCCGAAAGAACGTGAAAACCAGTTTTGCCGCCGCACTGGCCTGGGCGCTGTCCCTCTGGTACCGAAAATCCGGCTCCAAGTGCTATATCGCATCCGCCGCCCTGATGCAGTCCCTGGAGAGTTTCAACTTCATCGACTACAACATCCGCCGGATGGGCGAGTGGGACAAAGAGGGCGGGCACTGCCACATTATCAACAACAACAACGAGCACAGCATTGAGGGCAAGCTGTCCGACGGCTCTTTCTTTATCCGGGCGCTGGCGGCGTCCCCGGATCGGCAGGATTCCCTCAATGCCAACATCTGCATCTGCGACGAGATCCACGCTTTCAAACAGCCAAAGCAATACAACCTGTTCAAAGAATGCCAGAAGGCCTACACCAACAAGCTGCTCATCGGCATCTCCACCGCCGGCGACAATGAGCAGGCGTTCCTGGGCCAGCGGCTGAAGTACTGCCGCCAGGTGCTCAACGGCACGGTGAAGGACGAGCAGTATTTTATCTTCATGTGCTGCGCCCATCCGGACGAAACAGACGACAAGTGGTTTCTCCGGCCAGAGGTGCATGAGATGGCAAATCCCGGATATGGCCAGAGCATCCGGCCGGAGGAGATTGCCAACGATGCCCGGCAGGCGATGAACGATCCTCAGCAGCGCAAGGATTTTTTTGCCAAGTCGCTGAACGTCTACACCACGGCCATGAAGGCCTACTTTGATATAGAGGATTTTCGGGCCAGCGACGGACAGTATACCTGGACGCTGGAGGAACTGGCGAAGCTGCCCATTGACTGGTACGGTGGCGCCGACCTGTCAAAAATCAAAGACCTGACCGCCGCCTGCCTCTACGGGAACTATGACGGGGTAGACATCATCATTCCCCACGCCTTTTTCCCGGTGACTCAGGCAGCGGCAAAGCAGGATCAGGACGGCATCCCCCTCTATGAGTGGCTGGACGAGGGCTGGCTGACCATGTGCAACGGCCCCACCATCATCATTCAGGACGTGGTGAACTGGTTTGTGGAAATGCGGAGCCGGGGATTCAAGATCAAGCAGGTGGGCCATGACCGCAAGTTCGCCGGGGAGGAATATTTCCCACTGATGAAACGGGCGCACTTTGCTATCATCGACCAGCCGCAGCTCTACTACCTCAAGAGCCAGGGATTCCGGCACATAGAAAAGGCAGCGGCAGATGGAAAACTGTACTACTGCCACTCCACAGCATACGAATACTGCATCCAGAACGTCAAGGCTCAGATGGGCACCGATGACGCCATCCAATACGAAAAAATATCGCCACAGCACCGGATAGACTTGTTCGACGCATCGGTTTTTGCCTGCATCCGCATGATCAAAAACCAGGAGAAGCGAAAGAAAGCCCGGGCGTGGTTTGGAGAGTGAGAACAATGGGACGAAAAAGGAAAAAGCAGAGTTTCCGACAGCGTGACAGCACCCCGGCCATGAGCCCCGTTGCCCTGTGGCTGAAGGATGCTGACCTGTGCTGCGCCGGCTACACAAGATTGAGTGATAACCCGGAGATTCAGACGGCGTGTCTGCGGGTGGCGGAGCTGATCGGAAGCATGACCATCTACCTGATGGAGAACACCGAGGACGGGGACACCCGGGTGCGCAACGAACTCAGCCGTCTGGTGGACATCAGCCCAAACGGCAACATGACCCGCAGCCACTGGATGACCGTCAACGTCATGAACGCCATGCTCTACGGAAACGGGAACGGAATCTGTGTGCCGCATACCCATGAGGGCATCCTCAAGAGTATGGAGCCCATCAGCCCGGGCCGGGTGAGTTTGATGCCCGTGGGCAACAGCTACCGGGACTACCGGGTGCTGATCGACGGACAAGCCAGGGACCCGGCAAATCTGATGCACTTTGTGTACAATCCGGACCCAACGTACCCGTGGAAGGGGCAGGGTGTGACAGTGACCCTCCGGGACATCGCCCAGAACCTTAAGCAGGCCCAAAAGACGGAAAACGCCTTTATGAGCTCCG
>Ga0326514_10003320_pt1 | contig 10233 bp, 10 predicted proteins | sample 3_2548_0518_D_FD_203653 | JGI IMG/M metagenome (GOLD analysis project Ga0326514, IMG submission 203653) | Bovine rumen microbial communities from UC Davis, California, United States - 3_2548_0518 | ecosystem: Host-associated > Mammals > Digestive system > Stomach > Rumen | place: USA... | reverse complement strand
GTGGCTCTATTAATGCATATAATTTGATTATAGTGCAGCTTAGCAACATTATAAATTATAGAGATACCGGATATCTGCAAGTTCTGATTAATCAGCTTCCAAGATTCCGTAAATATCTATAAGCTTAACATCGCATTAAGTGTTTAATAATAGAAGTAGAGTTATAAACACTCTACTTCTATTATTTTTTATTGAGGTGGTCTGAGAATGAATTCTTGTACAAGCATAGATTGTCCTTTTTATAGTAATAATTGTAGATTAACGACATGTCCTAAAATGTATTTAAAAACCGTACATTATTCAGATAAGCCTGATTACTTACCGTCATCAGGTTTAGCAAACTATACAACAAATTCATCAATTAGTTATATAAATTATACGCAAACTTTAACGTCAGAAAGAAGTGATAATAAACTATGAGTAATATAATATCAGGAACTACCGTTGAACAGGTTAAAAAAATGAAAGAATTATGCTCTATTGCTAAAAAATTTATTATTAGCGATGGAACAGATAAAATACACTGCTCTAATGAAGTGATAATTTTATGGGATGATGAGCATGCTTTAGCTCACATAATAGTAGCTACAAGAGATTTCCCATTACAATCTATAGCTCCATTAGAAATAATGAGCATTCCTTATCATGCTATTAATGTAATTAAACCATGCTTAAGTTTAGAGGAGGAAGAATAATATGAATGCAGATCAAGCAAAATATTTAAGAAGTGTTATATTCTCAAAAGATGAAAACAATAAGACTCTAGCTGCATTTTCTAAAGTTATATTGGATAATGAGCATATTTTTAGGCCAGATTTATCTCCAGTAATTTGGGATGATGATAAAGCAATAGTTCATTGTATTAGAGCTAATAATGACTTTCCAACTCAATCATATGCTCCAATAGAAATTGAATCTGGAGCATATGATGTAATCCATTATATTGTGGGGGGATATGACTTGACTAATTTCGAAAAAGCCTTAGAAAAATTAGGCATCGATGGTGAAAGAAAAGAAGTTTGCATGAAGTTTGCAAAGAGTATAGTGAATCAAGCAAAAGAAGAAAGAAGCCCAACTCCATATTATACGACAACCGCTAAGCCAATTCCTAACCCAAAAAAGAATCTTGATAGAGATGATGGAATCACTACTATAACTCCTACTACCAGTGTAGAAACAAACCCAGATCTGTCTTAAAATAAAATAGCATGTTTCTAATTGCATAGAAATAGGCACATTTTTTAAAGTAAAAATAAATTCAACCATGTATTATACAAATGCATAAGAGAAAGTAGATATTGATATTGAGCTCATTAATCAATAAATATAATCTCTATGTAAAATTTTATATTTAGGAGGATCCTTCTATGTTCGTTTACGACAATCAGCCCAATTCCAATGGAATGTATTCTGGGAATGCAGTAATTCCCGGAATGGCACCTCATAAAGGTGTCCAGCCTCTGAGCCAGGCAGAAATCGACATGCTGATGAATGAGGCAAGTAAAACTGAATGGAGAGTCAGTGAATTTGACCTCATGAAGGCCAAATGTACCCACAAGGATAAGCAGGGGAATGTCACTCTTGTCGAGTCCAGTGATGACAAGGTAAAGTGTAAAATCTGCGGTGAAGAATTCCGTCTTCTCAATGACGATTTGAGCACCATTCAGAAGCATACCGAATATGTCATTGATGCTCTTCAGACAATCAAGACTCTGTACCTTGATGCGCCTGAACAGTTGAGCAACAATTATTTCCAGATCATTCCTATGCTGCAGAAAACTTCTCTGCTGTATAAGAAGGCTGCTGATAATCTTGCTCAGCATGACAATTCACAATCCGCATCAATTTATCCCACAAACTTTAACACCGATCCTAATAGCTGGCAGATGATGAACAGTATCGTGGCAGGTAACATGAGTTATGGAATGCCTAACCCTGTTCAGCCTAATCCTGCACTGAATCAGCCTGTTCCTGGTGTATGGGTAAATGGACAGTTCATTCCTCAGAATTCTATGGGTTATCCTGGAGGCATTAATCCTATGACTGGAGCTCCTATGGCCGCTACGCCTCAGGTCCAGCCTCAGGCTCCTCAGGTACCCAACATTCCTCCTGTACAGCCTCAGCAGCAGACTGCTACTCAGGGAGCACCTGTTACTCAGACTAAAACCTTCGATGTTTGATATATAGTTTCTGTAATCAATATATCAAACATAAGGGGAGTGGATAATTCCACTCCCCTTTTTATTTTTTAATAAACAAACTTATAAATAAGGACTGAGGAGCATCTCTTCAATCTTAAATCATCTCCGAGGTCTGAGGGTTAAAAGCCCTCAGACCAAATTATTTTTTATAAATATAATAACTATTTTATTAGAAGATGTAAAGTTTTCCCTTTCTCTGTAGGGTTAAACTCCCTACACTTTACGAGTTGATTCCTTTTTCGATGATGTAAGGAAATACTTCTTTCATAGAAATACCCAAGGGTTAAAATCCCTTGGGTAATATCTTTTATTATTGTATATTATAGATATGTCTATACAGATCTATATCCATATAAACAAATAATTGAGTACACGTTTTGAAAGGATGACCAAACAATGGCTAAAACTAGCAAAACAATTAACTTTGAAGAAAATATTAAAAACTATAATGAGTCTATTGAGACTATCGATACGTTTGTAGAAGCGGTAAGAAAATTACCAGGAATGTATATTGGTAGTAAGGGAAATATAGGATATCTGTCATGCATTAGAGAAATATTTCAAAATTCTGTTGATGAATGTATTAAGAAAGAATCTCCCTGCACAAAAGTTAAATTATCTTTTAATGAAAAAACGCAACAAGCTGTAATTGAAGATAATGGACGAGGGATTCCTCATGATAATATTATAAGAATTTATACTTCAGCGCATACTAGCTCAAATTACACTAAAAAGAAATTTGAATATAGCTCTGGCGTTCATGGAGTTGGCTCTGGTGTTGCATTAGCATTGTCAGAAGACTTTGAAATTAGTTCTTATGTACTCGGACAAGCAAGAAGAGTAAGATTTCATAGCGGCAAACTTATCTCTAAAGGAGAAGAAGTTATTCCGTGTCCAGAAGGAAGACAAGGAACTTCTATTTCAATGACACCAGATATTTCTGTTCTAGAGCATGTTCATCTCACTTGTGATGATGTATTGAATCTCGTATTAATGATATTCCCTCTTATGAATATCGGAGATGCAGTAGATTTTTATGCAGTAGATAATTCTGGAAAAGTAAAATATGCAGAAAACTTTGTTAATACAGATGGTATCCTAACTCATCTGATGAATATTTGTAATACTCCATTAATAAATCCAATTAGATTTGGCGAAGATAATGGTGATATGAAAGCGGAAATCATATTGGATTACGATACAAGCGATTTAGAAAACGGAGAGGAAGTAATCTCTTTTAGTAACTTCTCTCCGACTAAAGAGCATGGTACTCATGTACAAGGATTTATTGACGGTTATTGCCAGTTCTTCAGAAATTATATGAATAAAATTTATCTGAATGAAAAGAGTAAAATAACTGTTACGAATAACGATATCAAAACAGGACTTAAAGTTTGTGTTAATGCAGCTCATCTAAATCCTGTATTTGCAGGTCAGTTCAAAGGCAAACTTTCTAATGAAGATATGCAAGTATTTACAAAAACGCTTACTCTAAATGCATTGGATCAATGGACTAAATCCAATCCAACAGATTTAGGTAAGATTTGTAAATTACTAAAAGATATTGCAGAAGTTAGAATGAAATCTGAAGGAGAGAAAATAAAGATCTCTAATAAATTTAAAACTAATACTATGACGGGCAAACCGAAAAAATATGTACAGCCATCTTCTAACAAAGGAAAGCAAGAGCTTATTATAGTAGAAGGTGATTCTGCAAAAGGTTCTGCAAAGAATGGTAGAGATCATACTTGCCAAGGAATTTATCCTATCAGAGGTAAACTTCCTAATGCTTTTGATACTCCTAAAGCGAAATTCTTAGCAAATGAAGAAGTAGCTTCTATAATTACTCTCGTTGGTGGAGACTATGGAAGAAACTTCGATATCGGTAAAGTAAAATGGGATAAAATCATAATGATGTGTGATGCCGACCCTGATGGAAGTCACATCAATACACTTTTATTAAGATTCTTCTTACTTTATATGCCTGGAGTAATAGAGGCAGGTAAACTCTATAGAGCTGTGCCTCCTCTATATGGTTTAAAAGTAGGAAAGAAAATGAAGTATTTTACAAATACAATTGAATATGTAAGATACTTCCAGCGAGTATTTTCGTCTAAGCACGAGATAAAATATTTCGATACAAAAGCAAAACTTACCACAGCAGAATCAACAGCATTATTTGTAAAGAATAAAGAATATAAGGAGATTTTAGAAACTATAGGAGCAACTCAAGCAGTTAACCCGAAGCTCCTGGAAGATCTTTTGTTCTATTATGACCAATATATCCATTTTGAAAATATTGCTGGATATTCTAAAAAGAAAGCTGAAAAGATTAAAGTTGCTGCAAAGGGAGATGGCGTAAAGTCAGTTAAGGCTAAGAGAACAAAAGTAGCTGGACCTGACGATGTAATTCCTTTTGGAGATGTGACATCTTTAAGAGTAAATTACAGTGTAGGAAAAATCTCTGCTTCCAAACTTCAAACTTATCTTAGAAAACTTGGACACAGGTTTATAAAAGTTAAAGATGATAATGGATTAATTACTATTAATGGATTGGATGCTGGAGCATTCCAGGACATCTTTATGAATGATAAATTCATTCAGGGATGTATGCCTATTATCAAATTAATAAGGTCTAATGATTACCATCAGTATATTCTTGATAATCAAGTCGTATCTCTATATCAATTAATGACTGTTTATAGTTCCATGCAGCCTTCTAATATCACAAGATATAAAGGCTTGGGTGAACAAGATGCAGTAGAATTAGGAGATAGTGCATTAAGACCTGATTCTGATAGAACTCTTATAAGATATACTATGGAGTCTGCAAAGGCTGAAATTGAAATAATGAGAACTATAGATTCTAATAAAGCAGTGCTCTTAAAAGATATTCATATCACTAAGGACGATATAGAATAAGAATAATGGGGAAGGAATATTCCTTCCCCATTTCTTTTTTTTTGTAAAAATCATAAACTACATTTATATATAGTTTAGGTGAAAAAGATAAGTGTATTTTAAAATTACACTTATTAAAATCTATCTTATAGGAGGGCATTTTATGAATCTTCAGGACAGAATGTTATTGAAAAAGCTTAAGGAAAATCTGGATCTCTTCAAAAAGAAAGGGTACTTCGATGTCCGACTCACAGCCAACAGTGTAATCGTAATGTATCTCGATGACTTCACATTTATAAGTCTGTCGTTTGTGTCAGTCAGAATTTATCAACCCGATGGAAAGACGTTGCGGTATAATTACGACAACTTGCATGAATACTTCGATGGCAAAGATATAGCAAAACATATCGTTTCTGAAGATCCTATTAGATGGATCAACCAGTCGAATAAATGGGATGATTATGGAATAAGAATTACTTATAAACAGTTCGCCGAAATTTAATATTAAAGGGTGGGAGTTTTATCTCCCACCCCCTTTTATTTTTTATTAAAAATCACACTAAACAAATAATTACAATAATACTTCGTGTATTAAATTTAAAAATTCGAAAGGAAGCAAAATCATGTCATTCGATAACACTAACAGAGGCAACAATAAACCCAAGCGTCCCTCCAACATCAAGGTAGAAGCCCCTCTGGTTTTAGATGGATATGCTGGCAGACGTAATACTTATAACTGTGGAAAAGCTGCAGACATTCTTGACAAGTTCAATGAAGATGGCATCTTTAAGATGCTGAATGTTCCTGTTTATGTATATTCCTCAGATTATACTCAGGATGATACTAAGAAAGGAACAAGAGTTGCAGGATATATCGATAGTATAGCATTTAATGGTGATGGAGAAGATCCTATTGTAACAGCATACTTCTATCCCACTTATGCTGATATGCTAGATAGAATGCTTAACGATGGTGTTTTCCATATTAGAGTTTTCGTGAAGAACGGAGACATTGTTCGCATTAACCAGTTCGAGTATGCACCTTCTTCACGTTATAATAATCAGTAATTTTACAATGGGATTGGGATTATGTCCCAATCCCATTTCTAGTAAAAAATATATCCATGATATATTATAATGATGAAGTTACAACCATAAATTGTATCTAATCTAATCAAAGGGTGAAAAAATATGTCAGAAACTATAATTGAAAAGAAAGCAGGTCCACAATTTATAGAGGACTATTCAAGGTATAGTGTTTATGTCTTATATAGAAGAATTGCACCGGATTTTAGAGATGGATTAAAACCAGTTAATAGAAGAATTTTATGGACAATGTATAATGATACAAAAGCCATAAAGAGAACTGTTAAATCAGCAACTAATGTAGGCGCTGTTTTAAAATATCATCCTCATGGTGATGCTTCTGTTTACGGAGCTATTAAACCAATGGCAAACTGGTTTGAAAGTAATCAACCATATATTCAAGGAAAAGGTAACTGGGGAACGTTTGATGGAGATCCTGCAGCAGCATCAAGATATACAGAATGCAAATTAAACGATTTTGCAATAGATTATATGATTGGAGATATTAGATCTACTCCTAAAGCTGTAGACTGGTCTCCCAATTATTCTAAAGAAGCAATGGAACCAGACTTCTTACCAGCAGCAGCTCCTATGCTTCTTATTAATGGTGTATTTGGAATTGGTGTTGGTTTGAAAGCAGAAATTCCAACGCATAATATATCTGAGGTAATAAATGCAACATTAAACCTTATAAAGAATCCTAATTATGAACCAGTATTAGTACCAGATCATTGTATGCTATGCGATATAGTAGATACAGATTGGAAGAAAATCAATCAGCAAGGATTTGGAACTTATACTATTAGAGCTAGAATTGATATTGAGAAAGATAATAAAAATAGAGATATTCTTGTAATTAAAGGAATCCCTAATCTATGCTATCTTGATAATATCACAGAAAAAATAGAAGCTCTTGTAGAAAATAAAACTATAATCCAAATTGCAAATGCTTACAGCGAATCCACTCAAGATATTATGAGATATGTAATCGTTCTAAAACCAGGAAGCGATCCATATTTCGTAAGAGATATGCTTTATAAATCAACAGACCTGGAGCAGACAAATAGAATTAATTTCATAGCTCTTAATGGATTGCAAGCTGTAAGAATGAGCTATAAATCTTATCTTCAGAGTTTTATTGAATTCCGTAAGCTTACAAAGTTTAGAGTTTATAAGAATATGCTTCAGGAAGTTCAAACAGCTATTCATGAAAAAGAAGCATATATTAAAGTTTTGGAATCTGGAGAGATAGATAATATCATCAAGATGATTAAGAAACAAAAATCTATTGATGATCATAGCACAGTAGAGTGGCTGATTAAGAAACTTGATATTACTGATATTCAGGCAGCTTTTATTATAAATGCAAATATTAAGAAGTTGTCAATGGCATATCTAGCAAAATATAAGGAAGAAGCAGCAAATCTTACTGTAGAGAAAAATAGATTGATGACGTTCTTAATCGATGAGAATGCTATTACTCAGGACATCGTAAATGAACTGAAAGAAATAAATAGAAAGTATGGTCATCCTCGTGTCTGTAGAATTGTGTCTGATGATGTAAATTCTACAATTCCAAAAGGACAAGTTCAAATTGCAGTCACAGAAAACAACTTTATGAAAAAACTTCCTATTGGAGTTAAAGTAGGAAGTATAAACGATAAGTTCCGTCAAGTATTAGTTTTAGATAATACAGATACTTTACTGATATTTGATGATCTTGGAAGAATGTTTAGTTTACCAGTTCACAAGATTCCATTTTGTGACAAGGCGGCATCTGGTGTAGATATCAGATATATGCTTAAAAAGTTTACAAGCGGAATTTCTGTAATATTCCCTATGTCTGTAATGAAATATTATTCGGATAAAAATAAAGAAACTGATTATCCTGAATTCTTCATTGTTACTGCAAGTGCAAATGGAATGGTAAAACGAATGGATATTGATGATGTATTAACTGCTCCACCAAGCGGAACAATTTATGCTAAACTGGATAATGGAGATAAAATTACTTCAGTGATTATTAGTCATAGCAGTTTCGATGTCATTATCTATTCAGATAATAAAGCTGTAAGAGTAAATGTGAATAATATTCCTCATCTAAAGAGAAATACTAAGGGTAATAGACTCATGCAGCTTTCTAGTAATTGTATTGTGGAAGGACTCTGTGTAATAGATAAATCTGTAACAGATGCAATTATCCTTACTAGAGGGGGCAAAATCAATAGGATTAACATTGCTGCTTTACCGATTTCGAAACGTCGAACAGGTAGCAGTATTATCAAACTGGGTTCCAAAGATTCGATCGGATCTGTGATTGGAGTAGACTCGGGAGACAGTATTATTGTGAAAACTCTTCATAATAAAGAAATTGTAATTCCTGTTGAATATATACCGACTTCCAGTTCTATTAGTCCCGGAAATAAAATAAATGGATTCGAAAAGGGAGATTGTGTAATCTACGCAATTAGGCATCATAATTAAAATTTACAGAGGTGCTTCTGTTTAAGAAGCACCTCTTTATCTATGAAAGGAAGTGAAAATAATGAATCCAATCATTTTCTTAGATATTGATGGTCCTATCAATAGTATAAAAAACCAAAAATATCAGAGATATCTTGGAAGATCAACAAATAGCGGTATGATAAAATTACCAAAGAAAAATTTTATCGCACTAAAACACATCATAGACAATACAAATGCAAGTGTAGTAATAAGTTCAAATTGGAGACTTGGATATGTAAATTCTACACCTTCAAAAGCTTATGTAAATTTCTGTTCTCAAGCAAGAGAATATGGGATTTATCCTATAGGCTGGACACCAGCGATAAATAAAAATAAAAAGGGATTAGAAATAAAATCTTGGATAGATTATTATGAAAATCTATATAATTGCAAGATATCATATATCGTCATAGAAGATCATATTGAGAATGTAATAGACCTACATAAAGGACATGTGATTTATACAGACTCATATACTGGCCTGGATATGAATGTTGCTAATATAGCTATAGATGTATTAAAATCTATTCAATATAAAGATTCATTAGAATTCGTCTAAGTTCCTGATTTCAATTATATATTGTAGATATGAAAGAGTAAAAACCATAGCAAAAACGACAAAAAGAAAGGAGAATGAATTTGCTATGAAAAAGCTGGAAGCAAAAATGATTATTGGGGGAGCGATCGGATTTGCCCTGTGGGCGATTATAAATCTCGTATTTGTGCATCATGTTACATTGATGGCAGAAAGCGCAATGTGGGCATCACTTTGCGCGTGGGGTATTGTAGAAGTACCACTGTTAGTCATACTGATAACAGCTGGTATTGCTATTCCTGCTTTCATTTGGAAAGCAGAGCTCGACTACGAGCTCACTCCAGGCATCTGGGTAGATGGCGAGGTAGTAGAATAATAAAGAGGCGGGGTAAAACCCGCCTCTACCTTTTTATTTTTTGTTTAAATAGCAAATCGAAACAAATTAATAATTGTAATTTAGGAGGTTTTATATATGCAATATTTTGATAGCTTAAATATATTGCAAGAAGCTGCTACAGATGATACTACAGCAATTAAAGATAAATTAGTTCCTCTTGTAGACGAATCTTTAAAGCAATCAAAGCATTTAAATGGTTATAAGAATTTGATAAATGACTTTATAGCAAAAAGATCTAAAGATTTATATGATATAGTACCATGTTCAAGAATCATATGTGGTGATCTTGATATGGATAAATTATTTGAAGTTCTAGATATATCGAAAGAAAAAGTATCAAATATATTAGATTTATGCTATTGGGCCGATATAGACAATTTCTCACCAAGAGCAGCTAAACATGAATTTACGGTAGCGATGATATGTTTGATAAGGTATTTCTTAATAGTGAAAAATGATCCCAAAATGGCAGAATTATGCTCTATTCATTTAGCATTTAGTGGAAAATTTTATCCATCTCTACATTTCAAATATTATAAAACAACTACTCCTCAAAGAGAAGTAATGGAATATGTAGTAAATAACGAATTAAGTCAAAAATTCGATTTG
>Ga0326514_10003319_pt1 | contig 10235 bp, 5 predicted proteins | sample 3_2548_0518_D_FD_203653 | JGI IMG/M metagenome (GOLD analysis project Ga0326514, IMG submission 203653) | Bovine rumen microbial communities from UC Davis, California, United States - 3_2548_0518 | ecosystem: Host-associated > Mammals > Digestive system > Stomach > Rumen | place: USA: California... | reverse complement strand
GAAGCTCCCTTTTAAACTTTCAAATTTTTAGCCCTTGTGGGCTGAAAATTTCTTTTAGTGAAAAGGATTTTTAGTTAAACATAGGCTTTTTTTGACGCCACTGCTCGCGAGAGTAGTGGCGTATTTTTATAGTGTCGCCTTGCAGTGTCCGCCCATGAACAATCTCTCCGTGTCGTAGTTGCTGACCGTAAAACATTCGCTATCAGATAGTATGACAGACGAATGTAGTGATACTCCGTGGAGCGAGTTGTGTAGTGCCCTGCATGGTGCCTATGGGTTTCAGCGTCTCGCCTGATACGTCAGAAGTGCGGTACATTTGCCACTGCAAGGCCGTGCCATCAGACAGTTTGAAGCTGAAGGGCTGCTCTCGGTCGCTGTAGTTGATGACCACAGCCACCCAGCGACCGTTGGCATTGCGATAGGCGGAGCACATCACCCCGTATGGGTCAAACGTCTCAGAGGAGGTTACCTCGTAGCGCGTGGCCCCTGGGCGCACAAAGCGGCTGTAGTTGCCTAACGCCCACATCAGGCGCGAATCCACGGCATAACCGCTCGACATCACGGGGTCGGTGGCATAGATGCGGATAAGTCCGTCTTTGTAGTCACCACCCACTGCGCGCCACCACGACCAGCTCTCCGCATCGGCAAATACGAGGTCGTGATGGATAACGCGTGCCACGTAGAGCGCCGTCTTCATCGAGAAGTCGTAGCCGCCGCCACCACCTATCTCCTCGTCGTTGCCCATAATGCAGAGTTCGGTCTGCCAGAACTTGAGGCCATACTTGGCGATGGTGTCGCGCAACTGCTCGCGAATTTCCCGCATATAGGGCACGGGGGTGTTGGTCCAGTAGCTGTGCCCTACCATCCTGTGGGGCAGATTGGGGACATTGCCCAGATAGGTGTCGGTGCTGTCCTTAGAGAAAAAATTACGTATCTGATAGCCGCGCTCCCAGTTGGTTTCGTGGGTACCCAGCAGACAGCGCAGGTCGCTCGATTCCGATACCAGCAGTTCTGTGGTGAGACCCTGCTGCTTCAGTGCCCTACCCGTCTCTCTCAGTAGTCGTGCTATCTCGCGGTTGGTGGCTGGCGATCCCTCCTGCTTGGGTCCCAGCCAATTCCAGTGGCCATCGGGCTCGTTGACGGGGCAAAGATAGTCGAAGTGGATGCCATCGTGGGCTTCTATTCCCTTCAGGGTTGTAGCCATAAAGTTAGCAAAATCGTCGTAGCAGTCATCTTTGAGATTGATGGTGCCACCCCGTCCGGTATTGGTGGCCAAACCATTTTGGGTAAAATACACGGGCGCGGAGTTCATAAAGGCCAGAAAATGGGGCACACCTCGCTCCTTGGCCATCCGCAGGAACTTGCGCTGTCCGGCCTGCTTGGTCCAGTCGTAGGTGCCGTCGCCCGTAAGGAAGCACTCCGTGCGCGTGCCGGGCTGTATCTGTGCGTCCTTACCCTGCTCGGCACTACCGGCTCCCAGGTTGAAACGCCATACGGAAAGGCCGATGCCAAGGGGCTTGCCCTGGGCATCGGTCTCGGTGGAGAAGAGCCAGTCGGCTATCTTCTGCTGCTCGGCCTCGTTGTCCCAAAGGCCGATAAACTGCATCGACCAAGCATCCGAGGCTCCGAAGTGGCGGATGGTCTGGCGTGGCTGGCTGACGTCGATGGTGAAGTCGATGGCGTGGCAGGTCGAAGTCAGGAATGCCAGGCCAAGTATCAAAGCATATCTCATTTTCCGATGTATTTCTTTCCGTTCTTGATATAAATTCCTTTTTGCGGCTGAGCGATTTGCCGTCCGTCAAGCGTCCATACCCGATGCCCGGAGTCGGCCTTGTTGGCTGTCTCAGCCATTGCATGGCTGATACCTGTTCCACCAAGTCTCATCACGACGGTCACCACCGAGCGGGCGGGAATCTCCATGTTGGAGACATCCCGTAGAGAGGTCTCTGCCTGCAGGTCGCGATCCTTGTCGGTGACGTAGGCCTTTACGTCGGTAACGCTACCCTCCACCATAGCGAGGTTCACTTTGCGGCAGCTGCGCTTCATATTCACCAGCACTGCTACCACCTCCTGACCATCAGGCGCGAGCCATGCCGAGCCTAAGAGGGCATTCATGTCGCCGTCGTCGGTCATCTGTATGCGCCGATAGCCGGGACGGATGAAGCGGCTGTAGTTGCCCAGCACCCAGAGATTCTTGTCGGCTGTGAGGTGTCCGCCGTTCTTCGGGTCGGCATAGCTTTCGTCGCTGGTATCGGTGGCAGCATTCATGCGGATAAGATAGAAGCGGTTTTTCTGGCTCCACTTCTCCTGGGCGAAGGCTGTCCAGTACGACCAGCCTGACATGTTGCCGAAAGTGAGATCGCAGTAGATAAGTTTACCCATATAGAGGGCGATGTCCATCTTCGAGGCGGCCTCGTAGCTGGCGGGGAAACCGGCAGCCGTCGTCGGCTCAGCATCGAGCATCGACCACTCCGTCTGCATCACCTCGAGTCCGTATTTCTCTGCCTCCTGCCAGACGCTCTCACGGATATTCTTCAAGTCGGCATTGGTCCCAAAAGTCCAGTAGCTGTGACCCGCCACGACCTTGGCCAGCGAGGGCAGGTTGCCTATATAGGTCGAGGTGTTACTGCTGTTGAAGAAGGCATCAATCTGTTTGTTGGCATGAGCCTCATTGCCAGCGTAGAGACAATTCCATTTGGCAGCCTCTGGTAGCAGGATCTTGGCACCGAGTGCCCGACTTTGGAGACTTTTGTCGAGCTCGCGGGCCAACTGGGCAATGTTGGCATTCTCCCATGGCGACCCTTCCTGACCATCCTTCCAGGCAAATTGCGGCTCGTTGACTGGGTCGATATAGGTCACATTGTAGCCCTCGTCAGTGAAGTGCTTGGTTGCGGTGGCGAGAAATTCAGCAAAGTCATCGTAGCAGTCGTCCTTCAGATTGCATGAGATGTTCTGATTGTTGGCATTGGCCTTGCCGCTTTTGGTGAAACAGACGGGCGCAGAGTTGGAGAAGAGCAGGAAATGGTCTACCCCGTAGTCTTTAGCCTGCTGCATAAACCACTGCTGTCCGTCGCAGCGCGTCCAGTCGTAGGCGCCGTCGGCATTAAGGTAGCAGTCAGCACGTCGTGTCTCGTCCTCAATGTTACTGGCTGTACCCTGCGCTGCCGAACCTGCGCCAAGGTTCACCCGCCAGCAGGAGAGGCCAATGCCCTCGGGATTGCCGTTGGCATCCATCTGCCTGCTGAAGAGCCACTTGGCGGCCTGCTTTCGGTCGGCAGTGAAGTAGTCGCTGACATACTCCGCCGTCCAGCAGTCACTGGCACCGAAGTTCTGTATGGTCTGGTAGGTCTTCGAGGCATCGATGACAAAGGTGGCAGGCGGCAGGGCCTCACCGGCAGATAGTGTGATATCGTCGAAGCAATAAGTTGCCTCACCCCATCCGCTGAGGGGATAGTCCCAGTTGCAACTGAGCACGATATATATGGTCTTCAGCGTCTGCCCGACATAGTCGGCCAGGTCGATGCTGATGCGCTCCCAGGTGGCATCGCTTACAAGTTTGCCCTGCCAGAGTTGCCCGCTCACCTCGTGGGTGTTGAAACCGATGCGCATCTCCTTGGGCTGGCTGCTGCGATAGGCGAGCATGGTCAGGATGCGGTTGTCATCACCGATGACGACTGGTTCCTTCAAGTCAAGAATAAGAAAATTCTTCCACCAGCCGGCATCGGCCACGTTAGTAGCGCCCACACACTTCTCCGATGTATTCAAGCCCGTCTTCGCAGGATTGTCCATCACGCGGGGTTTCACCGTAAATAGGTTCCCCTGATAGTCCTTGTTGATGGACAACTTACCGGTGGTGCCATCCTCAAAGTCCACCAACAATGCAGTCTGGGCCGAGATGCCCAGACTGATCATTGTTAGCATAAAAATTAGAATCCTCCTCATAACTGGCTGTCTTTATCAATTATATCCCGGATTCTGCTTGATAGAACCATTCGACATGGTAATCTCCGAGTTGGGTATCGGGAAGAGCAGGTCGCGGGTCTCGTCGAAATTATAGCCCTTGTTCGAGGCTTCGTTCTGATTGGAGATTTCCCACTCATCGGTGCTCTCCACCGTGTTGTAGCGCACAAACGTACCGTTGGGGCCCATCACGTTGCAGATGGCAGGCTTGCCGTTGTCGTCCTTCCAGCGGCGGAGGTCAAACAAGCGATTGCCTTCAAGGGCCAGTTCCAGGCGGCGCTCCAGACGGATGGCATCGCGCAGGGTCTTTCCAGTAGAGGTGACGGGGTCGAGGTTCACGCGGTCGCGCACTTGATTCAGGGCCTTCTGGGCCTCTCCGTCGTTGCCGAGGGCATTCTCCACCTCAGCCTTCATCAGCAGCACGTCGGCATAGCGCAGCACACGATAGTTCAAGGGAATATGGGCGGCATCGTAGGGTGACGGACGCTTGGCCACAGGGATGTAGAGCTTCATGTTGGCACGGGCACTCTTGTGCTTGCTCGGGCTGATTACGTAAGGATTGTCTTCGTTCCAGGTAGGATCGCCCGGCACCTCTGTCTGACCGTGGCGCATGATGGTGTATTTCAGTCGGATGTCATCGCCTGCATCCTTGAAGGCCTTCTCCAGATTGCTCGTCGGACCACCCCACGACCAGCCAGAGTCGTCGCGAGAACCTGTAACCACCGAGAAACGCTCACCAACGCCGTAGCGGGTATCCTCGTTGGTCTGAAACTCGAAGAGTCCTTCCTTGCTGTTGTTATAGTCCATGTTCCATACCTTCGAGAAGTCGTCGAGCAGTTCATACTCTCCGCTGGCAATGACGGCATCGAGCTGACTCTTGGCCTCGCTGTATTTCTCCTGATAGAGATAGACTTTGCCCAGCAGCCCCTGTGCGGCACCCTTCGTGGCGCGCCCCATGTCGGCAGCAGCATACTGCGAACGCAGCGGCAGGACGGCGATGGCATCCTTCAGGTCTTGCTCAATGAAAGCGTAGGTCTCGGCCGTCGTGGCACGCTCAACGCCCTGCAGGTCGCTTGGCATCACGAGTCCCTGCATGATTGGCATGCCGCCAAAGTTGCGCACCAGGTCGAAGTACATGAAGGCGCGCAGGAACTTGGCCTCGCCAATCAACCGGGCCTTATAGTTCTCGTCGTTGAACTTCAGTGCGGGAATTTTCTCCACGGCGATATTGCACTGCAATATGCCCTTCCAGCGATACTGGTAGAAGTTCTGCACGGCATTGCCGCCCTCCACGGTGTTACCCGTGTAGTGCGAGAGGGGCAGATAGTCGCCAGGCTCCTGGGTGGTGTTGCCCATCCACTCGTCGTCGGTACACATATCCACCAGTCCGTAGTGCTTATAGATCTGCCACCAGTCATCGCAGGCCAGGTAGGCATAGCAGCCGATTACCTGTTTGGCACACTCTTCCTCGGTGGCGAAGTAGTTGTTCATGTCCTGCTGTCCCAAGATAGGCTCGTTCAGGAAGTCTGAGCAGCCGGTCAGCGAAAGTCCTGCGGCTAATGTCAAGCCGAATAATATCTTTTTCATATCTATATTCCTTTTTCGATTAGTTAGAAGTTAAGATTCACGCCCACCAGGAATGTGCGGGGGTTGGGGTAGCCCGTCCAGTCGATACCGGCCTCGGTCACACCACCCATGGCAGCCGTCTCGGGGTCCATGCCGCTGTAGCCAGTGATGGTGAAGAGGTTCTGAGCGGAGAGCGAGATGCGGGCGGTCATCTTCGGGCCGAGCACGCCCTTGGGCAGGGTATAGCCTATCTGCAACAGTTTCAGGCGCATGTAGCTGCCGTTTTCCACAAAGAAGGTCGAGGGTTTGTTGTGGTTGCCGTTGGCATCGTTCACCGAGAGACGGGGCACGTCGGTCTCAGTGTTGTCTGGGCGCCAGGCTTTGTCGTAGGTGCCTGCTATCACATTCACGCCGTCGGTGCCAAAGTAGCGGTCCTTGTTCAGATTATAGATTTCGTTGCCGAAAGTGCCGTAGAACTGTGCCAGCAGATCCCAGTTCTTCCACGAGGCATTCAGGTTGACACCCATCATCAGGTCGGGGAAGGGATTGCCGATATACGACTTGTCGTTCTCGTCCACCTTGCCGTCGTGATTCAGGTCTTTATAGCGGAAGTCGCCAGGCTGAGCATTAGGCTGCATCGGTGTGCCATATTCGTTGGTATAGCTGCGCACCTCTGTCTCGTTCTGGAAGATGCCGTCAACGGTGTAGCCATAGAACTGTGAGATAAGCTTGCCTTCTTCGTTGCGGATGATATAGTCGCCGTTGTGCGAACCGGTATATATATAGTCGCCGTTGAGGATAATGGCCTTGTTGCGCACGCTGGAGAGGTTGACACCTACGCCATAGCTGAAGTCGCCCGGACGGTCCTGCCAGCTGATGCCGAGTTCCCAACCCGTAGCACGCATCTCACCCACGTTCTCCCACATCTGGGCATTCCACATCGGATAGCCGGAGAGCAGCAGGTTGTCTTTCTTCATCAGCATGTCGTGAGAGGTCTTGCGGAACCAGTCGGCAGTCACGCGCAGACGGCTCTGCAGGAAGGCGGCGTCGATACCCACGTTGAAGTCTTCCACCGTCTCCCATTTCAGTTGCTGATTGCCGATGCCGCTCACCTGCGAGCCTACCACAATCTGGTTGCCCAGCACGTAGCGCATCGTTCCGATTGAACTCAGGTAGGCGGAGTTGTCGATGTTCTGATTGCCCACCTTACCCCAGCCGAGACGCAGTTTCAAGTCGTCTACCACGTTCTGCTTCTTCATGAAGTTCTCGCCCGAGATACGCCAGGCGGCACTCACGGCGGGGAAGGTGGCATATTTGTTGCCCTCAGCAAACTTCGAGGAGCCATCCACACGGATGCTGGCCGTCAGGTAGTATTTCTCGTTGTAGTTGTACATCACACGACCCAAATAGGAAATCAGGCTGGTGTACGAGTTGTAGCCATTGGCATAGTCATCGGCAGTACCGGCACTCACGTAGCGCAGCGTCTCCACGTTCGAGGGGATGTCGTAGCGATAGCCCTGCAGATAGTAGTTCTGGAAACGTTCCATCGTGTAGCCTGCCATCAGGTTGAGGTTGTGCTTCCCGAATGCCTTCATAAAGGTCAGCGTATTTGTCCAGTTCCAGTCCACATTATTCTCTGCCGTGCGCTTGGCCTGGTTGCGGTCGGCCTTCTCCAGATTGTCGATATAGAAGGTAGGTGTAAACTCGTCTGAGAGTTGGAAACGGGCATTCACGCCAAACTGCGACCTGAAGGTCAGCCCCTCTATCGGGGTAATGGCTACGTATGGTGTGGCCAACATGGCGTAATTGTCGGCACCGGCATCCAGGCGGCGCATCGAGGCCACGGGGTTCCACTCCTGGTTGTTGTTAGAGCGGGCATAGTTGCTATACTCGTTGCTGGTCCATTGCGACTCGGGCAGCATCACGTTGGTGGTGGGATCCATGCCCATCACGGCACCTAGCAAACTGGGCGTATTGTCCCAGTTCTCGTAACGGGGGGTCAGGTCGATACCGGCCTTCACTACCTTATTAAAATTATACTCCATCGAGAAGCGTGCCGAGAGTTTCTGCCAGTAGCCGGTCTTATACTGCGAGTTCTGACGATAGTAGCCGATGTTGGCAGAGTAGATAAACTTGTCAGTGCCGCCCGAGAAACCAAAGTTGTAGTTCTGCTGCAGGGCGGTCTTGCGGATTACCTCGTTCCACCAGTCGGTAGAGCCGCCACCCTTGAAGGGCGACTGCTGTCCGTCGTTGCTGTAGCGTGCATTATACACTTTCTGGTACTCCGTAGCATCGGCGATGGCGGGTTTCGAGAGGGTCTGGAAACCTACGGTGGCCGAAGCCGTAAACTTGGCAGCACCGGCAGCACCCTTCTTCGTGGTGATCAGCACCACGCCGTTAGAAGCCCTCGTACCGTAGATGGCGCTTGCCGAGGCATCCTTCAGCACCTGCATCGACTCGATGTCGTTTTGGTTCAGGAAGTTGATGTTCGTGCCCACGGGCATGCCATCCACCACGTAGAGCGGGTCGGAACCGTTCACGGTAGACACACCGCGGATAATGACGCGCGGCGTGGCACCAGGACTACCGGCACCAGTCACCTGCACACCATTCACCTGGCCCTGCAGGGCGTTCATCACGTTACCCGTCGAGAGTTTCTCCAGTTTCTCGCCCTTGATGGCGGAGATAGAGCTGGTCAGGTCGCCCTTCTTGGCCACACCGTAACCGATGACCACCACCTCGTTCAGGTCGTTGGTCTCATCGTCCATGGTCACGTTAACCTGTGTCCGCCCGTTGACGACCTCCTCTACCGTCTTATAGCCTATCATCGAAAAAACCAGTGTAGCCTTTCCGTCCACCTTGATGGTGTAGTTTCCGTCGAAGTCGGTCACGGTGCCTGTGCCCGTGCCCTTCACCTTCACTGTCGCACCAATCATCGGCTCATTGTCGGCCGATGAGATTACCGTGCCCTTCACCGTCAGCTGCTGGGCATTTACCACCAGTGCCACGACGGCCATCAGCATTGTCAATATATATCTTTTCATATCGATTATCACTTTTAACTTTTTACTTTTTTACTCTCCACCATTATTTCACAGGATAGAGTCGCGAGCGTAGCAGGTGGTAGTCAAACTCGAAGCGATACTTACCAGTGGCAGGCACCGTCATCTTCTTCATGTTGTCACCGCCGTTGAGCGTGTTCTTCTCATTGTTCTCACTGCCGTCGAAGCGCCAGAAAGGCTCTGGCCACCAGCCCCACCAGTGGGTCTGCGAGATGGTGAACTCTATCTGCTTGCCCTCCTCATAGGTACCCTCGCGATAGAGCAGGTAAGGGTTCTTCTCGTCCTGCTGAAGGATATAGGCTCCTGAGTTCTGGTTGGTCGTCCAGTTGCCTGCGCCGTCGGGCAGGTTGCTGCCGGCCAGACAGATCTGTGCGGGCTGATCGCCGCTGCCGTCGCCAAAGTCTATTGTGGTTGTGCCGTTGAGCGTCAGCGGATAGGTGTATTCCTTTCCGCTCAGCTTCACCGTGATGGGGGCCGGGGTATAGGTGTTCACGCTGTAGACACCGGTCTTGGTGTTGAACTTGATTTCATAGTAGCTAATCTCGTTGAGCACGATGGGCTGTGCCGAGGTAGGGTCGTTGGCCAATACGCTGCCGTTCTCTGCGTCAGGTCCGAAGCAGATGGGGTCGAAGTCGGTCATCTGCGGGATGAAGCGCACCTTCGTGCCTGCCTTCTGGTTGTAGTAGCGGGCCGTATATTCAAACGCGCCAGTGTGGTCTATCAGCATCGGCACGCCATAGACGTCGCTCGACAGGTCGCGGGCATCCTCCACGTCGGCCAGATACATTTTCTCGAAGTCGGGCATCTCGCTCACGTTGACCGTGGTATTCACCGAGGTCTTGTTGCCGCGCTGGTCGGTTACGGTGACGGTCATCGGATAGGAAGCCACCACGCCGCCAGGCATCACATATTCTTTCGACAGGTCGAAGCTGACCACGCTGCCGGTTTCTACCGTATCGTCGATTTTCAGTACATCGCTCACGATACGGATGCTCTTCAGTGCCTTGTTGTCGGCCACGGCACAGTTGAGCTTGAACTTCGGACGTGCTCCAACGAGCACGGTCACCTCGCTCGAAGGTGCCACGGTGAAGGTGGGGTTGGTGAAGTCGCCGTCGGCTGTCACCGTGACGGTTGCCGTCTGCTTGTTGCCGACCACGTCTTCCACGGTAATCACCACGGGGAAGCTGCTGGCATCGGTCCAGTCCTTCGTGTAGTCGCGCAGGTAGGTGTACTTCAGGTCGTACTCCTTCGTCAACTCGCTCTTGATCTCAAGCAGGTTGATGGTCTTGTCGAGTAGCATGCCCTCATTCTTCAGATTGATACTCTTGATGCCGTCGGCATCCTTGATGTTGGCTGTAATCGTAAAGGCACGGTTTGCCTCCGTCTGAACCCGGTCACTGGTCAGCGTGATGACGGGTGCCTGGTTATCCACTGCGGGATAGCTGTTGTCGTCGTCACTGCTACAGGATGTCAGTCCGCACAGCACAGGAAAAGCCAAGGCCAATAGCCAGCTTTTCTTCGCATAGTTAGTTGTTTGATCCATACTTTTAGTTAAATATATCATTAGTTAGTATAAGTCTCACGACCTGCATCAATAGATTGAGACGCAAAGATAACAAAATTATCGGTATGCTGTCTATCTTCCGC
>Ga0326514_10003318_pt1 | contig 10235 bp, 7 predicted proteins | sample 3_2548_0518_D_FD_203653 | JGI IMG/M metagenome (GOLD analysis project Ga0326514, IMG submission 203653) | Bovine rumen microbial communities from UC Davis, California, United States - 3_2548_0518 | ecosystem: Host-associated > Mammals > Digestive system > Stomach > Rumen | place: USA: California... | reverse complement strand
TGGTCTTTATCCTGCAAGGGCCTTTTTATTAAGAACCAAGAGGCTTGGGAATTACTAGAAACCGCTTTCCGAACCGGACAAAAGATAGATGTCAAATTAACTGACAATAGTAAAGAGTATCGCGGGCAAGCGCTGATTACTAAATTACCGCTTAACGCTACTTTTAATAAATCTTACACATATTCTATTACTTTACTAGGAGTAGGTGCTTTAGAATGATTTGCAAAGAAATAAATGGTCAAATTTATTTCTTCAAGTTTGGACTAAAATATATAATCCTATTAAAGCAATTTTTATAGAGTATAGAGAGCGAGGACGTTTTAATAAAACGGCTCTTCCAATTATCACTCTCTCATAGTGAGGATTGGGAATCAGTTTATGCCAGCTGCCCTAATCCTAAAATTTTTCTCCTTTTATCTCTTAAAGATTCATTTAACCTGGATGGTTCATTTGAAGAAATTAAACAAATACTACTTGAAATGAATCCATCTAGGTTAGATGAATTGTATAAAATTTTAGTGGGTGAAGTTGGAATCCCGCCATCTTAGTTTTATGAAATGACACTTCATGAAGCTGAATTGGCGTATTAGGGGTATATTCGTAAAAAAGAATTGGAAATGAATTGTTTAACTTTAGCAATTCGTAATGCTTCCAACCCTAATGCTTAGCCTGTTGTTTTATTAAAGAAACCTGGCTATTAGAAGTCTACTCTTGAAGAGAGACAAAAGACTTTTAAGAAATTAAATATCCTGGAGGAATAATATGGACATTATACAGAATATTCCTAGTGTGCAGGAAGAAGTGCAAAACAGTATTTCTGATGCTTTTGAAACTACCAATAGTTCTTTGGAGATAAATGAGCATTAGAAACAAACCCAAAATAGTTTTCAAGCCAATAATGAAGATTCTTTTGATAATTTAATGAATGACATTGGTTTGGAGATACAAAGAAGAGGAGGCACTTAATGCTTGTAAATGGTATTGATTTGTCTGTCTTTGGAGTGCAACTCTATGATAGAGTTATAGAAAGTAACAGGGTAACAACTGTTGACGAATGGATTGAAGGAGATATTCAACCTACTTCAATAAGACAGCAAGATAAATTTAAAAATATACGGCTAAAGTTCCTTGTCTTAAAGGATGATGAAGCCGAAGCCTTCTTAGTCATGAGTAAATTAACTGCGTTGTTTAAAAAAGCAACAGTTATTTTTGACGATATTGATTTACTCTTTGATGTCACGATGCGGGGCGCCGCAAAACAAAAGAGATTAAGTAATGGTAATTTTGTTTTAACTTTTAATTTAGAAAGTGATTATGCTAAGGGCGGCACAGAAGTTTATACAACTGATACCGTGGCTACAGATTACTTTAAATTGAAATTACTTTATTACAAAAGTGGAAGCTCATTTATTTCAAGCAGTGAAGTAATGATTAAAGCATCTTCTTTTAATGAAGATACTACTTTCGCTTCTCTTGGTATAGATGTGAATCTATATCAGCCAGACTATTATCAAAATGGTATTATTTCTAATTTTACTAATAAAGAATTAACCTTTGAAAATTTAAAAGACACTGGCACATTAATTATCAATTATGCTCCTACTGTTTATCAGAAGCCTTTAACCTTCTATAAACAAACGGAAGAAGATGGCGGATATACTTGGGTTGAAGATACTACAGTATCTTTTACTAAAGACCAGGTGGACGCCGCACACTCTTTGGGTGATATTGTAGACTTACTTCGTAATAAACCAAATGGAACTAGAGTAGTTACTAATTTTAATAAAGATTCTATTCCTTTCTCTTTTGAAAACTTAATTGCATTAAGTCAATTAACTGTTTATTATGACTACATTCCCAATGAACAAAGAAAACAAATTATTGTCAACTTCTCTAAGGAGAATGATGATGGTGTATATGAGTTAATTACAAATGCTTGGTTTATTGTAGCAGAAGGCGACGTTCTTCCAAGCGCAAAAATCACTGATTTTGTAAATGTAAACTTATATAAACCAGATAAATATTATAATTCAGGTCAAATAGTTGATTTTGATACAAACACCATTGTGACTTTTGATACTTTACCTAGTGTATTGGAAGTCCATTATCCTCTGACAGAAAATAAAGTATACGTTGAATATTTCTATGGAACTTACCCAAGTTGGAATAGAATTACAACCCATACTCATCCAATTAAATATAATAGTGCTTATGATAGCGCTGAGAATATTTATGAGGCTGTTGGAATTGATTTAGATAGATATAAAACAATAGAATACAACGAAGGTAGACTATTTAATGTCTCTGAAAGTATCAATACCTTTGATGATTTAATCAATGTTGGTATTTTACAGGTGTTTTATAGCGCGAAGCCTTTCGATTTAGTTGTTGACTATTATCAAGATGATACTAAACTTGAATCAAGAACTATTCAAATCAATGCAACACAGTTCCTAAATGCGCCAGCTTTAGCTGAAATTATTGATATTAACTTACTTCGTCCAGAAGGTTATATCTATGATGCAGAGAACTCTTATTCAGGTGCTGTTGAGCTAGCTACTTTACTAGCAAACGCTCCTATTAAAATTAGTTATAAAGAAGTAGACGTTGTCCGCACAAAAAGCATAATTGTTAAATATAAACAAGAACTTGCTTCTATGTATAGCACAATTAATACATCTATTATAACAATAGAAGAGTCTCAGGTGGGCGGCGGTGTTGCTTTAGCATCTCTGTTTGATTTAAATGCTTATAAGCCAGAATATTATAATGATGGTGTCATTGATGGAGCTTCCGCCTCTGCTATTCTGTCTTTTGAAGATATTCAAGGAACTTACAGTGTGTTGTATTCTGCAAAACAGTATTCTACTTCAGTTAGATATTATACGGATGAAGTTGCAGAAGAAAACTGGGTTGGTTCAGATACATTAAATTATACTGTATTAAGTTTTACAACTGGAACTACCTTAATTGACCTTGGATTAAATATAAACGGATTTAAACCTAGTTATTGCGGCGATGGTCAAATTCAATACACCGGGCCTATTAACTTCCTTGCTCTACAGGCTCTTGAAGCTATTGATGTGGTGTATACCGCAGAGAGTGAACCAGAAGACCCAGATGGAATTAATTATCCTCATAGAATTTTGTTCTTGCAGCATAATGACATGGGTAATTTTGAAAGTGTTTTCCCGGATTGGACTCTGAATCATGCTTACATTAACACTGGTGTGACTTGTGATGATGCAAGTAAATTAAGTGTTTTAGTTGATACATTTAGAGTGTTTGAAACAGAACCTCTTCATAATGTAAATGTAGAAGATGCTTATCTATTTGGTTCAGTTTCACCAAGTTGTAATTATTACATTAAATTCCGTAATAATACAAACTTTAAGCCTGAACAAGAGCTAACTGGAGTAAATACCTTCCATGTTGCGGCAGGTCGTGGAACTCCTGATTTAATTGTAGAAGAAAGCTCTTCTGAAGGATTTAGTTCTAATACAGGCATTTCCGCTTCGTCAAGAGACGGATATAGCTACGGAACAATTACTTTCACTCATTTAGTGCAGTCTAACAACGCTCGTATTGATGTTCCTCTTTATCTTTTTGCTTGCGATTATAATGGCTATTACAGAGGCGGCATCGCTGGAGTTGGCATTAAGAGTTGTAAGATTTATTATGACGGAGTTTTAATTAGAGATTTCGTTCCTGTTGCTTTCTATGATAAAATTGGCGATAAAATTGCTCCAAGCAACTGCCTGTATGATAAAGTCACTCAAAACTTCTTTGAGGACGGCAGAGGGGCTAATAGCTTTAATATCATGGATGACCCCGATGTAGTTGATGACGACCCCGCACATAAAATTGGTAAATGTTATGTAAACTACTATAAAGATAATGTGTTGTTTAATTCAACCACTTATTATTTTAGAGGTAGTGACTTTAACGAAGAAACAAACTGGGTTGAAGAAACACAGTTGTTTATGGATGATTTCCAGCCCAATTATTGCGGAACTGGAACAATTACCAATTTAGCTGAGTTAGGCACTATTAATTTTGACAATGTTAATAATTTTACTTTTAGAATCAATTACGAGACTATGAGTTATCATATCACAGTTAATTATTATAAAGATTCTGAAAGTGCTGAGAATTTACTAGGAACAGAAGATATTGAACTAGGTGAAAAAGACTTTTATCAAGTTCCTACGTTCGGACAAATTGTTCCTATTCAAAAATATAAACCAATTGGATATAAAGCGGATTACACCTATAATGATACAAAAGTCACATTAAGACGTATCATTGAACACTCACCTTATACTATTGTTTATAAGGAAGTTGAAAATCCGCAAGTTTATAATACTAAGATTACTTATTGGCGTAAACGATTTGGAATTACTCCTTTAGACCCAATTCAGGATTATGAAAAAGTGGGCGAGATTACTCTTTCACTAGATGAAACTGAATTTGTTGATGGTGTATACATTGAAAACTTTATTGATTTTAATGCTTTTAAACCTGTTTCCCCCATTGAAGGAACTGACTTCTATGCGGATGGCGAAAACTATCTATGGTATTTAAAGGATGACAACCTTTATGACCCATCTATTCTTCAAGAGGAATATAAAGTAGTATATAAAACTGTTGAATTACCAATCGAAATCAGATATTATACCGATGAAGTTGATGAAGAAAACTTAATTGGTAATAATATTTGGATGATTAAATTAGATGATTGGCCAGATGGTGAACAGTTCCAAATTGTGGATGAATTGCCAAATGTTTATATTAACGCTTGTAAACCAATAATTTGTTGGGGCGGTGAAATTGCAGACCCAACAAGATATTATACTTTTGCTTCTCTTGTTGAGCAAGGGCATCTTGACATTGTTTATCCAACAAAAGAAGAACCTCATGACCCAGATGATGAAGACTGGCCTAGTAAAATTCTATGGTTTGATTCTGGCGAACTTAAAAAATATGGTGTATTTAGTTGGTTTGCCGTAAATGACCCAGACCCTCAAACAGGTTATTATCAAGCTGTAAATGTATATAATCCTTATATAGATTTAGGATATACTCCAAAAGAAATAGGTAGGTTAAAAACTGAGTTAAAAGGATATTGCTTAAATTCTGGTAGCGCCCCCGGTAATGGAGTATCAATATACAGCATAAAAGGAGACGATTATGCGGGCTTCTTTGGATATTATGATGCCATATAGCTGAGTAAAGTGAAACAAGATTTAGGAACTTCCAATCAAGTAAATGTAAAAACTTATAGAGATTTTTCCAAAGGATGCCTTAGATATATGGGGCATAGTATCGTATTGGGTTGGGACCCCGCAGGAGAGCTTTCATATCCTATTTCGCTAGATGGACATACTTATCATGTTCGTCCTACTCAAACCGCTCCTTCTGGATGGTTTGAAAATGGTCAAATTGAGTCAGTGAGAGAATTAACTGGTGAATTTAGACGTGGGCAATCCAAAATTTATAACGAAGAGCTGGAAAAAGTAGAAATTTTTAAAGATTATAAACGAAAAATAAATGATGGCCTTGGCGAGTATCCTATGTATAATGCATTAACTGTAAGCTCTTTCAGTCAAAAAACTCCTGCAACAACAATTAATCCTAACTTTTTTATAGATACAACTATTGACAGTCCTTTTAATCCAACTAAAAGTGATTTCTTTGAAGTTCAAGGCAATAGTGTAATAAACCATGGCCTTGTTTATATTCATACTATACCTCTTACTAGGGCTAGAACAATTGCAGGAAATCCAGCAACATTAACAATAGATGCTTATAATAATTATATGGAAGTATATGATTATACTAATTATTTACATCCTAAGTTTGTAAATTTAACCAATGAAGATACAGATGTTTGGGAAAAAAGAACAGCTCCTAAAGGAAGCCTTGTATTAGGCGTAACTAGAAACCCATCAACTGGTAAAATAAACTGGAAGCCTTTCCGTGTTGTAGGAGTTATGTCTGGTCAACAAGCACATCATCTAAATTTAACTTTAGCAGGATTAATCGCAGAAAACCCTTATTTAAATGGATTTGCAAATTCAATAACTGTTGAAAGCATGGTTCTTGTTCCTATGGAGGGAGAATAGAATGCCGGTAAATGGAGTTACAAGAGCCAAACTAAAACTGTTTCAGTCGCTTATCATGGAAAACCAATAGATACGTTCCCTGTCCCCGCAAGAATGGCAGTTTGGCATTTAAAAATTTGGGATAGAAATAAACTTGTTAGAGATTTAGTGCCTGTCGCAAAGGGTGATAAAATTTACGATTTTATTGCTCCTGCTAATGGATTATTTGACAAGGTTACTGAAATATTTTTTGGGAACCAAAATGAGGGCGGTTTTTATGAGCAGCTAGATACCACTAAGGAAGTTTGGCCTGATGAACCAATAAACCTAACAGTTACTTCAGATGAGGTCGTGCCACTCCACGTTTGCGACGACTGGACCTTATATGGAAAAATTGTTATAAACTACTACGATGAAAATAACAACTTCTTAGGTAATCATTATGTAGATATTCCTGTCGCATTTAGAGAACCAAACGAGACTATTTATGAAGTCCTAAGATATAATGATTTTAAACCAGATGACTTCCATCACGATGGAATGTTTGATGTTGATTATGATTTTGAAAGTTATGAAAATCTTTGGTATAGTCAAAGCACTCATCAATTACTTGATAATACGATGTATGGTGAATGGTATACGTGGGGAGATGTTAAAGGAACTTAGGTATTAAAAACTATTTTTGATGCGGGCACCGCAAACATCTACTATAAATTAAAAACATTTACTAAAACAGTTGAGTATTATCGTGGTAATTTAAGAGTTGGAAGCAGAGATTTGTTCTATACTCTTGAGGACATTCAAAACGCTAGTTCTTTAGCGGATTTGGGTATTGATGTGTCGCTTTATGAGTCTGAAGACTATAAACCAGGCCGCATCGCATTTAATGAAGACATTATTGCAGAGCATGATATTAGGGGCTTCATTGATGCACCTTCTCCCGTTGTTATCTACGACGAATATACAGTAGAAGAAAAACCTGAATTACTTTATGTAAATTATTATCGCGGCGGCGCCTCTGATAAAGATATTATTACACTGAATCAAGAAGATGTTAATTATCTCGATTGTGATTTAGATGCAAGAGTGCTGAATCCGAATGGCGCTATTAAATACATTAACCATTATCATACAGCTTTGTATGAAGATGAAAAACAAGATTACTTTATTCCTTATCAAGTTGATGTTGATGTTAATTACTGCGCAGTCCACAAAGGACCTGGCCGCATTTATAACACATTGGCAGAAATTGTTGATAAAGGACGCTACACAATTATTGAAGAAAAACGTGGATGGGGTAGATTAAGAGAATATCCCAAAGGTTGGATTCTGTTATCATTTACTCATCCTGTTGTTGGCCCTGGCCGCAATCCTGAATACGATGAAAATCTTGAAGGATTGTTCACAATTCCATATTCAGAAGAGATTACCATTACTAAGTTGTCTATTGATAGACTGTGGGCATGGTGTCCTGAGCACGCTTCTTGGATTAAGACGGAAGATATTTCCTTTAACCAAGCTGGTAGATTGTATAATGCAATTGCCTCTATGGTCATTCATCTTGATGAAGTAGATTGGAATAATGTGTCTGATTGGACTGATTTGAATATTGATTTAAATAAGTTTAAATTAAGATTCCATGATTCTGCTACCATTAGTTATGAGGGTGAATTAACACATGAAGGGCTAAGTGAAGCTCATAGTGTGGATATTATTAATCCAGAAACAATCTATGCTTACAATGTTGTCTATTATAAAGATGGTTATATCTCAAAAGAAACTGCCACAGGGCGGGCAACCGCAAATACCGCTATTAATGTTTATGATGACATTTTAAAATCCAATGTTGTTAAAACATATGCGGCAAATGATAGTTTCTTGTTCTACGGATATTCACCAGAAAATCCAGATATGATAGAAACTGAAGATGGATTTATTGATATTGAAGATGACTATACTATTACTAGACCATCTGCTCTTGAAATAGATTATACTGTTGTTAAAAATGTTACCAATAAAAATATTAGTTTGTTTGAACAATATTATGATGGTAGCGACTATCACTATCAATATTATCAACCAATACCACCAGGAGCTACTGTTAAGATTTTAAAGAAAGATTGGCATGAAGAAGATAGCACTCCTCGAACTCATGAATGGTATCCTAACGGAAAATACTATTATGACCTAGGCCGCACAAATACGGTTCCTCCTTCTTAGGAGAGAGTTCCTATGATAAGCTATCCATCAACATTACCTCCTGGACTTGAAATTGTTAAAATGGGAGCTATTGTTCCAAAAGAAACAACCTTTGGAACTGCAATTACTAAAAGAGCAATTCCTGTATATACTTCTTGGGATTCTTCTGAAGTAGTTCGCACAATTCCCGCAGGAACAACAATTACACTTTTAGACTTTGAGCATAATAAGTATCAAGTTGAAGATGGTTGGATTGGAAAGAATTACTTAAAAATCATTGACCTTGGTAGATTTGACACCTCTATGCAAAGAAGTTTTAGAAATCAATAGGTAGGTAGAACTGCTTTCTCTTGCAGCATTAGTGATTGGAACCCCGATTGGGATGTTTTCATTGAAACTAGCTGGAAATACGAAAAGAAAGTTGTTCAAAGCGGACAAGCAACAGCAAACGATAATATTACTATGTATCAGCTGCCTGATATAACTTCAACGGTGATTGGCACTTATGCAGAAAATACCTTATTTGAATTTACTCAAGAAAAAGTTGAACCTTTTGAGGGTGAAGGCTATTGGTATTATGCATGGGTCAGTGGAACCAACACCTATGGTTATATTAAAGTAGAAGAAACTACCTTAGTTAGAGAGCTAATTATCGTTGATGATTAGACTAAGCCAATCAATCCAACTCTGTATAGAGACACTCCGATTACTTTAACATGGGATTTCTTTGGAGTTGAAAGAAACTTATATAAACCAGAAAATTATGAAGATGGTATCTTTATGTGGAATCCCCGCTCTTATGATGACGAAGACGTTTACTTCTCTTTTGAAGAGCTGGTAACAACAGGAACACAAAAAGTGCTTTACTTACCAACTTATGGTCGATATAAGGCTTTGTTCACTAACTATAGTAATATTAAGACTCCGCTAGAGTTAGAAAACTTTAGTAACGCGCCAAGACAAAATCAAGATGGCGTTTGGGATTATCAGATTAAAACAAACTGGAAACATAATCCTCTCGTTATGAGATATTTAGGTGAAGGCTCTTATTCCGGAAGCGCCATTTCTACATCAATTCAAAATATGGCACCGGAAAGCGTAGACAATATTTTCACCTATAATGTTTCTAATAAACGAAATGCTTCTTTAGTAGCTTCTTATGAAAATGATTTAAATGATTATCATTCTGGTTATTATGGTTTTATTATGACCTTTGACCCAACTAGAAGCTCTTCAGTAAGAACGGTTCCAGTAAAGATAGAACACAACACTAATACGGAAGATTTGTATTGGTATACCTCAAATGATGAAGTAGCAAAAACCGGAAACTATGGCACTTATAGAGACCCCTATTCTGGAATTTCATATTCTAACAGCAGGTATGTTAATATGACAATCAAAGTCCCTGGAGATAAACAGGGAAATTACACTCCTACAAGCGGCGGTATATACGCGCCTCAACCACGTCCTTATGTATATTCTGGTTTTTGGGGCTTCCCTGGGGACCAAAACGTCTTCTATGAAATAAGAGCTTGGAGGAATTTTGACTTAGAGCACTTTATTGTTCCTATGCCAAAAGGCTACTTATTCCGCGGTGAAAAACTCAGCAGCAACTGCTTAGTTGATTTAATGACAGGAGAAATCTTTAAAGCGACTTCTTTCACATATTATGATGAGGCCCAAAATAACCTGTTTACCGCATCAGCCACCTCTCCAAAAATCTTCTCATTAGGAGAAAGAATTGACGCTTCTGCTCCTTACTATTCTCTTGATGATACTATGGTATTTGAAAAAGAGGATGTAACGCAGTTCATGCAAGTAAAAACAAACTACAGAACACAAAAGTATAAACAACCTATTACAACCGCAACTCTTATTGCCTATCATACTCCAGGAACGGTAATTCCAGCTTATGAAATGTCAGAAGACGAA
>Ga0326514_10003316_pt1 | contig 10237 bp, 4 predicted proteins | sample 3_2548_0518_D_FD_203653 | JGI IMG/M metagenome (GOLD analysis project Ga0326514, IMG submission 203653) | Bovine rumen microbial communities from UC Davis, California, United States - 3_2548_0518 | ecosystem: Host-associated > Mammals > Digestive system > Stomach > Rumen | place: USA: California... | reverse complement strand
CTGCGACCTCTATTACAATGATTATAATGAATACTGGGACCATAAGCGTGACTGTATATACAATATGTGCAAATCGCTTTATAATGACGGTCTGCTTGACGGTGTGGCAATGCAGTCGCACGTTCCTGCTAATGCAACAGGTTTTGCGGGTACGGATTCGTATATTGAAGCAATGCACAAGTATCTTTCAATCGGCTGTGACTTACAGATAAGCGAACTTGACATAAGCGTTGAAAGCGGAAAGTATTCGTATGAAGAACAGGCTGAAAAGTATAAGGCTATTTTCAAGGCTGCTATGGACTGGAATAAAAATCCGCAGTCTGACGGAAGAGTAACACTTGTACAGGTATGGGGTCCTAATGATGCTAATTCATGGCTTAAAGAAGGCTCAAATGGTCTTATGTACGATAAGAATAACAATCCAAAGCCTGCATATACGGCAGTAACATCAATAGTTCCCGTATCTGAGTGGGGTGACGGAAGTACATATTCAGGGGAAACTACACCTTCAAAAATCGAGCCTAACCAGTACGGCTGGTATTTCAATCATGGCTTTGAGGGCGATATTCATGACTGGCAGTCAAGAGGAAGTGCAACACTTCTTACAAGCGGAAGAACTGCTTATGTAGGCAGTGAATCACTTCTTGTCTCTGAAAGAAAATCCGCTTGGAACGGTGCTTCATTCGCACTTAATCCGAGAGCATTTTTGACAGGCGAAGAATATAGCTTTTCCGCAAACGTAACCTATTTTGACGGTGATGATACTGATACTTTCATGATGAAACTTGAATATACCGATTCAGAAGGTAAAACTCAGTATGATGAAATAGCATCTGGTACAGCAGTAAAGGGAAAATGGTTACAGCTTGCGAATAAGAATTACAGAATACCTTCAGGGGCTTCTGATATGAAAATATACATTGAAACCGCTGAAACTACAAACAATTTCTATATAGATGAGGCTATCGGGGCTGTAGGCGGAACTTCCATTCTGGGAGCAGGTCAGCCCGAAATAAAGAAAGTTCAGCTCGGCGACCTTGATTTTGATGGTAATGTATCGGCTTTTGACATGGTTCTTGCAAGAAAAGGCTTGACAGATGGATTTTCTGATGATGATACCAAAAAGTCAGCAGACGTTGACCAAAGCGGTAAGTATGAAGTGAATGACCTCTTACTTATCGAAAAGTATCTTCTCGGAAAAATCAAGGAATTTCCTGTTGCGGAAAAAACCGTTGATACAGTTGCTATGGAATCCGTATTCAAAACGGTGAATATTGCCGAAAGTCTCAAAAAAGACGGTGAAAACAACGCACTCTATACACAGCGTTTCGGAGCAGACCCAGGATTTCTTGTGTATAATGACAGACTTTACGTCTATACGACAAATGACGCTTTTGAATACGATTCAAACGGACAGATTAAGGAAAATTCCTATGCAGTACAGACTATAAACTGTTGTTCATCTGCTGACCTCGTAAACTGGACTGACCACGGAGCAATAAATGCAGCAGGTGCAAACGGTTCGGCAAAGTGGGCATACGCATCATGGGCTCCCGATGCCTGTGTAAAGAAAATAAACGGAAAAGATAAATTTTTCCTTTATTTTGCGAACAGTGCTGGCGGTATAGGTGTGCTTACTGCTGACAGTCCCGAAGGTCCTTGGACTGACCCCATAGGCAAGCCCCTCATAACTAAGCAGACTGCAAACTGCGGAGACGTTGAATGGCTTTTTGACCCTGCTGTTTTTGTTGACGATGACGGTACAGGTTATCTTTATTTCGGTGGTGGAATCCCAGAAGGCAAAGAATCAGACCCAGGTACTGCAAGAGCCGTAAAACTTGGAGATGACATGATTTCACTTGCAGGAGAACCTGTAAGAATAAATCCGCCTTATCTCTTTGAGGATTCAAGCATACTGAAAATAGGCAGTAAGTATTATTATTCATACTGCACTAATTTCAAAGTACCGGCAGGACAGGCGTTCAACGGCGGTGAGATATGCTATATGACTGCTGATAATCCTCTCGGACCTTTCACATTTAAAGGACGTATGTTTAAAAATCCTGCTTCATACGGTCTTGACAAGGGCGGAAACAATCATCATTCATTGGTACAGTTCAAAGGAAACTATTATCTTCTTTACCATGCAAGAGCCGTTGAAAACCGTATGGGTTACAGTTTGAATTATCGTTCTCCGCATATAGACTATGCTGACGTTTCAAACGGAAATATCAATGTTACAGGAACCATGACAGGTGTAAAGCAGGTTGGAAATCCTGACCCTTATGTAAAAGTACAGGCTGAAACAATGTCGAACCAGTCAAGGAATGTAAGGGTAAGCGGTCTCGGAAATACTACTGTAAGCGGTAAAAAGGGAGACTGGATAAAAATAAGCGGTGCTGATTTTGCAAAGGGTACAGACAGCTTTACAGTCAAAGCATCATCTGCAAACGGAGCAGTAATAAAGGTATGTACAGAACTTTCAGGCGGAAAGGTGCTTGCATATGCGGAAGTACCTTCAGGCAGTACAATGTCCGAAATAACAGTACCTGCTGTTGATTCGGCAAGCGGAATAAATGACATATACCTCATATTCAGTGACGAGCTGAATATTGACTGGTGGCAGTTCTCATGATAATTTAAACAGCTTTATCTGCACAATAAAAGCTGTAAAGTTATAAATATAATCGCAAGGGACAAATCAAGAAAATCTGCTCTCATGGTTTATGAGGGCAGATTTTTTTTATGGATTTCATAATAAAATGGGTTGACTTATACAAAAATTTGTAATATAATGGATAGTGCAGGGCTTTAAGTCCTGTAAAAAAATACACATTTGTTATCCTATACTAACATTTAAGGGGGTTCGGAAAATGAACTTTTTATGAAAAACTTTCGGAAATGACATTTTTAAGGGAACATCTTCAGGATTTTAAGACAAAATAAAATACGGAAAGGAAATAAATATGAACAAAGACAAAAATAATGCTTTTGGCTGGCTTTTAAGTCAGGCGGGAAGCCGTAAAATCAAGTTTACAGAAAGTGTCATATTCGCTCTGCTAAGTACAATATGCGGAATAGTTCCATATTATTTCGTAGCGAATATTATAAAGAACATCATAAACGGCGAAAAGGAAATAAAAACCTATGCCGTAAGCTGTGCCGTAATACTTCTGCTGTGGCTTGGAAAATCTGTATTTCATGCTGTTTCCACAGCAAATTCACATCTTGCGACTTTTCATGTTCTTGCGGAAATAAGAAAGAAAGCCCTTGACAAACTCGCTAAAATGCCTTTAGGTGACGTACTCAGTCAGCCGTCAGGTTCGCTGAAAAATATAATAGTGGAAAGAATTGATGCCACTGAAACTACACTTGCACATATTCTTCCCGAATTTACAGCAGGCATAGCCAGTCCGATACTTATGCTTATTTACATTTTCAGTATAAGCTGGAAAATGGGTCTTGCCTCAATGATAACCATACCTTTAGGCATGGGGTGCTATATGCTTATGATGATTGGTTATGAAGGTTTTTACAACAGGACTATAAAGGCTACAAAGGCTCTTAATGATGCATCTGTCGAGTACATAAACGGTATAGAAGTTATAAAGGTTTTCGGAAAGTCAGAAAGTTCCTATAAGAAATTTGCAGACGCTGCCAAGGAATCCGCTGCAAGTTTCGTTGACTGGATGAGTGCCTGCAACATATACATGACTTTTGCACTCTGCATAATGCCTTCAACTATGATAGCAGTTCTGCCTATAGGCGGTATAATGGCTATGCACGGTACTATCAGTACAGTGGATTTCATTACCATAATAATTATGACTGTCGGACTTATTGAGCCTATTATAACTTGTATGTCATACAGTGATGACATTGCACAGATGAGTTCAATAGTAGGGGAAGTCAGAAGTATTATTGATGCTCCTGAAATGGTACGTCCCGAAAAGACCAAAAAGGAAATATCAGGATTTGACATTGAACTTAAAGACGTGCATTTCGGTTATGGTGAAAAGGAAATCCTCCATGGTGTTGACATGAAAATAAATCAGGGTGAATTTGTCGCACTTGTAGGACCTTCGGGAAGCGGAAAGTCAACAATCGCAAGACTTATAGCAAGTCTCTGGGACGTGAACAGCGGTACAGTCACTTTAGGCGGTACTGACATAAAAAATATATCTATGGAAGACTATAACAGTCATATTGCTTACGTTTCGCAGGATAACTACTTGTTTGATCTTTCAGTAAAAGATAATATCCGTATCGGAAAGACAGGCGGTAAAGCTACAGATGAGGAAGTAATTGAGGCTGCAAAGAAAAGCGGTTGCCACGAATTTATAATGAGCCTTGAAAACGGCTATGATACGGTAGTAGGTTCAGCGGGCGGACATCTTTCGGGCGGTGAAAGACAGCGTATTTCAATTGCAAGGGCTATGCTTAAAAATGCTGATGTAATCATTCTTGATGAGGCTACAGCTTACACAGACCCCGAAAATGAAGCTATAATTCAGGAATCCGTTGCAAGACTTGTAAAGGACAAAACACTTATTGTCATAGCACACAGGCTTTCGACTATAAAAAACGCTGACCGCATTTACGTTGTGAAAAACGGAAACATTGCGGAATACGGAACACATGAAGAACTTATTGAATCAAAAGGCATATACAGTAATATGTGGTCTGCACATCTTTCGGCAAAGGACGGTGAATGAATATGTTCGGGATTTTAAAGAAATTTTTTGCTTTCTGTCAGGAAAAGTACAGAAAGATGTTTTATAAGTCGATAGCATACGGACTTGTTCAGGCTGTATTCGAGGCAATGAAGATACCTGCAATTGCAGTAATGACAAAAGCCCTCATCAATAATGAGGTGACTTCTGAAACCTGTCTTATCTGTTTGGGAATAATGGCTGTAAGCATAATTTTTTCGGCACTTGCCAAGAATAAGTCAACGCTTTTGCAGACTGAAGCAGGATACGGAACTTGTGCGGATAAAAGAATGGAAATCGCTGAACATCTGCGTTATCTTCCAATGGGTTATTACAATGCAAACAGTCTGGGAGAAATAATGTCCGTCACCACTAATACAATGCAGAATCTTGAAAACGTTGCAACAAGAGTTGTAATGATGGTATGCACAGGTATTCTTAATACTGCTGTAATAACTTTAATGCTCTATTTCTTTGACTGGAGAATAGGAATTATACTTACATTCGGACTTGGTATTTTCTTCTGGGTAAACAACGCAATGATGAATGTTTCGGAGAAGAAATCGGCTGAAAAGCTTGAAAAGGATACTTCACTTGTTTCAAAGGTAATAGAATACGTTCAGGGCATAACGGAAGTAAAAACTTATGGTCTTACAGGCAACAAGACAAAAGAACTCAATCAGGCTATTGATGAAAATGAAAAAGCTAATTCAAATATGGAAATCACACTTATTCCGTACATGGCTTTTCAGGACTTCATACTTAAACTTATAGGTACTGTAATGACCTTTATTTCGATAGTATTCTATCTGCAAGGCAGTATGTCAATGCTTTACTGTATAGTAATGATAATCAGTTCATACATAATCTATGCAAGTCTTGAAACGGCTGGAAAGTATTCCGCACTTCTCAGAACCGTTGAAATGAGTGTAAATCAGGCTCAGAAAATACTCGATACAGAACAGATGGATATTAACGGAGAAGAAATTGTACCCGAAAATTACGACATAAAAGCCGAAAACATATCCTTTTCATACGGTGAAAGAAAAATTATTGACGGTATATCAGCAGATATTCCACAGCGTACAACAACTGCAATAGTAGGACCTTCGGGAGGAGGAAAAACTACATTTACACATCTGCTTTCGAGATTCTGGGATACGGACAGCGGTACAGTTTATCTTGGCGGAAGAAATGTAAAGGATTACAGCATGGATTCACTTATGAAGAATTACAGCTTTGTATTCCAGAATGTTTACCTGTTCCATGACACAATAGCGAACAATATACGTTTCGGTGAACCTGATGCACCTATGGAAAAGGTAATAGAATCCGCAAAGAAAGCTTGCTGTCACGACTTTATTTCTGCACTTCCTGACGGCTATGATACAGTTATAGGAGAGGGCGGAACGAGTCTTTCAGGCGGTGAAAAACAGCGTATCTCAATTGCAAGGGCTATCATGAAAGATGCACCTGTCATAGTTCTTGATGAGGCTACGGCAAACGTTGACCCCGAAAATGAAGCGGAACTGATTTCTGCTGTTGAGGCTCTTACAAAAGAAAAAACTATAATAATGATTGCACACAGACTTAAAACTGTAAAAAATGCTGACAATATAATCGTTATCGAAAACGGAAAAATCGTACAGCAGGGTACTCACAGCGAACTTATTCAGCAGGAAGGTATCTACAGAAGATTTGTAAGTGAACGTGAAAAGGCTGTAAGCTGGAAAATATAAAAATACGGGAGCTTTTTAAGCTCCCGTTTCTGTTATTTGGTGTATTCAGATGAATTTATATTTTCTTTTGAAAATTCAGGCTGTTCAGAAGTCTCATACTTTGTAAACTCTACAGTTTCAGGTTTTTCGATATTTTTTGAATTAAGAATATTCATGAATTCTTCACCCGTTATAGTTTCCTTTTCAAGAAGAAAACGTGCAAGTTCATGAAGTTTTTCGATATTCTGATTAAGTATGTCAAGAGCCTTTTCATGTGCGGATTTTACTATTCTGTTGACTTCATCATCAATTTTTGAAGCGGTTTCGGAAGAGCAGGCGAGGGAAGTGTCACCGCCGAGATACTGGTTTGTTACCGTTTCAAGAGCAATCATATCAAATTCACTGCTCATGCCGTACCTTGTGACCATAGCCCTTGCGATTTTGGTAGCCTGTTCTATGTCGTTTGAAGCACCGCTTGTACAGCTGTTGAAAATAATTTCTTCTGCTGAACGTCCGCCTGTAAGAACTGCTATTCTTGCAAGAGCCTCTTCCTTTGTCATAAGGAATTTTTCACCCTCGTCAACCTGCATGGTATAACCTAATGCTCCCGAAGTTCTCGGAATAATGGTTATTTTATGTACAGGTGCTGAATCCTTTTGCTTTGCGGCAACAAGTGCATGACCTATTTCGTGGTAGGCGATAATTTCCTTTTCTTTCTGGGAAATAACTGCATTTTTACGCTGATACCCTGCTATTACGACTTCAACGCTTTCTTCGAGGTCTGATTGGCTTACTTCTTTTCTTCCGTTTCTTACAGCACGGAGGGCGGCTTCATTGACAATGTTGGCGAGTTCCGCACCCGATGCACCAGCTGTAGCCCTTGCGATAGCGTTATAGTCGATGTATTTTTCTGTCTGTACTTTTGCGGCATGGACTTTCAGTATTGATTCACGACCTGCAAGGTCAGGGAGTTCCGCAGGTATTCTTCTGTCGAATCTTCCGGGACGGAGAAGAGCAGGGTCAAGGGATTCCGGACGGTTAGTAGCGGCAAGGATTACAACGCCTTTTTTACCGTCAAAGCCGTCCATTTCTGTAAGCAACTGGTTAAGGGTCTGTTCACGCTCATCATTTCCGCTGAAATTGCCGTCACGTTTTTTTCCTATAGTGTCAACTTCGTCAATGAATACGATACAAGGGGCTTTTTCGTTAGCCTGCTTGAAGAGGTCACGGACTTTAGCCGCACCCATTCCGACAAACATTTCAACAAATTCAGAACCCGAAATCGAAAAGAACGGTACATTTGCTTCACCTGCAACAGCCTGAGCGAGCAAAGTTTTACCAGTTCCGGGAGGTCCTACAAGCAAAGCACCTTTAGGCAGGTTTGCACCTATTTCAGCATATTTTTTCGGATTGTGCAGGAAGTCAACGATTTCAACAAGAGCTTCTTTTGCTTCGTCCTGACCTGCAACATCTGCAAAAGTTTTACCAGTCTGAGCCTTGACGTACATTTTTGCATTGCTTTTGCCGAATGACATAGCATTTCCGCCACCCAGTTTTTTTCCTATGCCTTTCATAAGGATATTCCACATAAGAATGAAGAATATCAGTGGAAGAACCCAGTTTACAAGAAATGAAAGCAGTAAGCTGTTATCTTCGGTATCTGTTGTGAAGTCGATGTCACCCTGTTCATAAAGTCTTGAAACGAGGTCAGGGTCGTCCATTTTGCCAGTTGTGTATATAGTTGGCAGACCGCTTTCATCTTTGACTTCAAATCTTATTTCGTCATCATCAATTTTAACCTTTGTAACGTTGCCTTCGTCCACCTGTTTTAGAAAGTAGCTGTAATTTGTTTCAGTAGCTTTTGTTCTGCTGAACATGGGAAATACTACAGCATTGAAAATCAACAGCAGAATGAGACTTATAAGAGTAAATCTTATAACCTGTTTTGTCAAATTCTTATCTTCTTTCAAATAAACATCTCCTTTATAAGCTTTGTGATAAAATTATAACACAAACAAATAAAAAAAACAACTCCTAATTTGTGATAACTCTGAAAATTATGTGAAAGAATGAAAAATCAGCAATAAATAAGTTGATTTTTATAATTATATTTTCTGGAAATCCATATTCTGACTTTTAATTTGAAATCATATTGACTTTTTCGATTTAAAGTGTTATACTGTTATAGTAAATTATTATCAGAAAGGTATGATGTCATAATGAATATACTTGTTGTCGGACTTGGACTTATCGGAGGTTCTTTGTGCAAAGCACTGAAAAAATATACAAATCATTTTGTCGTTGGCAGTGACCTTAATAACGATATTGAAGAAGCTGTATTGCGTGACGTTGCAGTTGATGACGTTTTCAGAGGCGATTACAGCGGTTTTGATATTGTAATAATGGCACTTTATCCCGATATTGCTGAAAAGTACATCAGGAAAAATATTTCCGCAATGGACAAAAATACCCTTATTACCGATGTATGCGGAATAAAAGGGGAATTTTCTGAAAATATGAAAAAACTTGCAGATGAAAACGGTATGAAGTACATAGGTATTCACCCCATGGCAGGCAAGGAGTTCGGAGGATATTCAAACAGTACAGCGGATTTGTTCTGTAAGGCTAATTTTATTATCGCTCCCCATGATGACAGCTTAAAAGAAGATGTTGAAAAACTTAAAAATCTTGCGGAAGAAATAGGTGCAGGAAAAATAGTAGTTACTTCCCCTGAAAATCATGACAAAATGATTGCTTATACTTCACAGCTTGCACATATAGTGTCAAGTGCGTATGTAAAAAGTCCCGAACTCGAACTTGAATGCGGATTCAGTGGGGGCAGTTTTCAGGATATGACCAGAATTGCTACCATGAACGAAAAAATGTGGACTGATTTGTTTATGAGAAACAGGGAAAATCTCCTCTTTGAACTCGATACCCTTATTAAAAATCTTGATAAGTACAGAACCGCCCTCGAAAATCAGGACAGTGATGAAATGCGTGAACTCATCGCAGAGGGAAGAAAACTCAAAGAAAACAATCTTCGTCACAGAATGGGTCAGCCTAACTAATGGTTTTAACATAAAAAAAGGGTGAATTTTGAAATTCACCCTTTTTACTTTATTCGCAATTTTTTTTATTTGAAAAGATATTTATTATGTGTTATAATAGTTATACAATGATTTTAATACCAGAGGTGAAATACATGATTAAATTTATTTTAGGTGCATCGGGTACGGGCAAAACAACACATTTATTTGAACTTATCAGAAAATCCGCTGAAAATAACAGAAAACAGTGCGTTATAGTTCCCGAACAGTATTCGTATGAATTTGACAAGAACCTTTATGGATTCATAGGTGCTGAAAAATTCAACGGAATTATTTCCACCACGTTTACAGGTCTTGCAAGACAGATTTTCCAGATTTACGGTGAACCCGACAGAAAAGGCGAATATGCTGATGAAATGGCAAAGATGATTATGATACATCAGGCACTTTCGGAAGTAAGAAAAAATTCAGGTTCGGTCAAATTTTTTTCCCATAGGCTTTCGCATAACGGCTTTGCAGAAGATTTTTCTGTTCTGATTGACAATTTCGGACGTTCAGGAGTAACACCCGATATGCTTAGAAAAAAATCGCAGTTCCTTGACAAAAAGCTTTCCGAAAAAACAAATGACGTTGCATTTATATATGAAGAATATCTGAAACTTATGCGTGAATACGGTTTCAAGGACAATCTCGACAATATTAGGGAAGCTTCAAAAATTGCAAATCTTCAGAAGTATTTCAGCGGATTTGATGTTTA
>Ga0326514_10003314_pt1 | contig 10242 bp, 7 predicted proteins | sample 3_2548_0518_D_FD_203653 | JGI IMG/M metagenome (GOLD analysis project Ga0326514, IMG submission 203653) | Bovine rumen microbial communities from UC Davis, California, United States - 3_2548_0518 | ecosystem: Host-associated > Mammals > Digestive system > Stomach > Rumen | place: USA: California... | reverse complement strand
ATTAGACTGTATCACGTTCTTACAGAGGTGGCGTCCCTTCTGTCTGTCACCAATGTTGATAACAGGAATGCCTAAGAACGGAGCCTCTACAATACCACTCGATGAGTTGCCAATAACGCCTGCCGCTTGTCTCATATAACTGAGATAACGACGTTGACCCAAAGAAGTAAACAGCTTGTATTTATTCTCGTCTTGTTTAACCGCTTCTTCCCAGAAAGAATTAATCTGCACACCTCCAAAGTCAGCATTGGCCTTACTAATAACAAACTGAACGCCCTCTGTTTCTCGCATGACTTCAAAGAGGTTCTTAACCATATTCAGATTTTCCTCAAGTCCCAATTTGGTTTCAGGATGCAGAGTCACCAAGCACCATTTCTTGTTGATATCCAGATGTAAATTCCCAGCCAACTCTTCCCTACTCATTAGTTCAAATCGCAGGAAGCTTTCTAATCCAGGTTCACCTGCAGTATAAATCTGAGAATTATCACCCAACATTCTACAAAGATTAGCTGCAGAACTCTCTACACCCGGAAAATGAATAGCAGACATCATAGATACAGCATTGCGCACCTCGTTATCTATGGCACCCTCCGTTACATCTCCACCTGAAAGGTGTGCAACAGGGATTCCCATGACTAAAGCAGCACTGACTATGGGTAATAGTTCATAACGGTCGCCCAATACCATAACAACATCCGGATTCAGTTGTTCAAAGACTTCAGCAAAACCTTCAGAGCATTTACCCATAGAGCGAACTATACTGGCCTTATCATCTGAAGAAAGCCGCATATCCACCTTAGCGGCTATAGGGTAGCCATCCTCTTCAATGAATCGATAAGTCAATCCATGTTCTTCTGACAAATGCGCACCCGTGACAACTAGTTGAAGATCAAGTTCGTGGTCATGATGAACGCTATCTATAATCCACTTTAACAAGCCGTATTCTGAACGAGCAGCTGTAACTATACAAACTTTATTGGATTTCATGCGAATGTTCTTTTAATACTGCTATGATTTTATCCATATCGTTACGGCCATAGCGTTGATCAATAATCAGCGATAATTCCGTTTTAGACATCAATTCACCTCGTTTTACATTCATTCCATCTAACGGCCAATGTACTGGGCAGAAGATGTCTTGTTTGAACATCGCCTTACGAACAGCATCCCTATTCTTCAGAACAATAGGTACAAACAAAGGGACATGGTCTTCCAATAATGAAAACAATGGTTTTATACCTATCTTTTCTAATTGTTCTACTAAATATTCCGCATTGTTAAGCCTACGTACCTTAACATGTTCCTCATTCATAAAGGAATAAAGCTTTTCGGCTATCAAGCTCATGCCACATTCCTGCTCGCTATCAATCAACGATTCTCCCTTTTCAAACAATTCAAGATATATTTGATCATTGAAATTACCTTCACGCATTGACTTCAGCAATGCTGCAGCTGCCTTATACTGACCAAAAGTGTTGGGTGTGGAAACTTTGGGCAAATGATATTTCGTTTTTACTAAACCGCCATCAGGCACTGCAAAAGTCTTACGTAAGCTGGTGAACTTGAAATCAACACCATCAAGGGGCTTGATGAATTCGTAATAGGCCTGAACATCATCCTCAATGATGATGGCCTTATCTTCAAATTCTCGAATCGATTTGATTTGGCAGCTTAAGTTCTTAAGTCCAAAGTAGTTGATAAGTAGAATCGCAGTTCCTTTTTTGTAAAGCGGCTTAAAAGAAGCAGGTTCTAACTCCAACTTCTCGTTGATGGGGTAAAACGTATAATCTAATCCTAACTCCTTCACAGGGACAAGTACAGAACTACACAGATAATCAGGCAGAAGAACTGATGACACCCCCATTTCTTGTTTCAGATACTTCAATATCTGATACAATGCTGCCCTACCTGATGAATAAGTATAAACATCAGGAGCCTCCAAATGCCTATTCTGTGCATTCAGAATATCAGTAACTGCTATTTGAAACTCACCGCCTATCATTAAGCAATAATCAAAGATTTGATAGCTTCAACTATGAAGCGGACATCATCTTCTGTTACGTATGGGCCAGCAGGCAGGCACATACCAACCTTAAACAAATCTTCACTGACACCATTCACGTATGCAGGTGCATTTTTATAAACAGGCTGCTTGTGCATAGGCTTCCAAAGAGGACGGCTCTCGATATTCAAAGCATCCAGCCCCATACGCATTGCCTCTACATTATCATTAGGTTGGCAATCCGTTACAGCTGATTCTGCTGCATGAATAACGCCTGCGGCACCACCAACAGCTCCTGTAACGACTTGCTTGTAAGCATTCTCCTGTCCCTTTACCTTGACCTCTGGGTCAATGGTCATAGTGCAAAGCCAGTAGTTGGAATCATACTCACCTGTTTCAGGCTGGCTGTGAACCGTTACACCTTTCACGTCAGCCAACAACTCTTCGTACATCTTCTGTACCTTCTTGTGATGGGCAATATGCTCATCAACAATGGTCATCTGGCCACGACCAATACCAGCACAGATGTTACTCATGCGATAGTTGTAACCTATCTTCTCGTGCTGATAGTACGGATAACTCTCACGATACTGAGTAGCGTACATCATAATCTCTCGCCACTCATCCTCGTTGGCTGTAATCAGAGCACCACCTCCAGAGGTAGTAATCATCTTGTTACCATTGAACGAGAGTACGCCATACTTTCCAAATGTACCCAATACCTGACCATTGAATTTGGAGCCAAATCCTTCAGCAGCATCTTCAACAACAGGTATGTCATACTTGTTAGCAATCTCCATAATACGATCAATCTTGTACGGCATACCGTAGAGAGCCACAGGCACAATAGCCTTCGGGTACTTACCTGTCTTCTCCTTACGGTCAATGATGGCCTTCTCCAGCAACTCAGGATCCATGTTCCATGTATCCTTTTCTGAATCTATGAATACTGGAGTAGCACCAAGGTATGTAATAGGGTGCGAACTTGCACAGAATGTGAAACTCTGCACCAGCACCTCATCACCATGTCCTACCCCACAGTTCAACAATGCAAGATGAACAGCAGCAGTACCTGCAGAGAGGGCCACCACACGCTTATTTTGACCTACGAACTCTTCGAGATCTTTTTCAAAACCATTCACATTTGGGCCTAGGGGTACTACCCAGTTGGTATCAAATGCTTCATTCACAAACTTCTGCTCGTTGCCACTCAGATGGCAGAGACAGAGAAGAATTCTTTCTTTTCTTCTTTCCATGATTATAATAATTTATCAATTTATTTTCATTTTTTATCAAAATGTTCTATACCTCGATACCATGTCTCATCCTTGCATTTCTGATAATATAGGGCAATTCTTTGAAGACAAAATATACTTCATTCCTTTCAATTTGTCATATTCTGATTTAAAAGTAACGTCATCCAATATCACTTTTTTGCCAGAGAAATACGCCTGGCTAAGCACGGTTGTATATGACCCGACAGCATATTCAAGATTTGATATAGACTCTAATATGCCTACTTTTTTATAATCTTCTATCTCTTCTTCATTTACATATTTCCTTAAAAGATTAATATCCGTATAACGAGGATGTGGACGGAATTTCACTTTCTTACCATTTCTTTTGGCAAATTGCATGGAATCAACAACACCTTTAATTTCCGATTCTGATGCTGCCGCTAAATAGTATTTATAGTCAGCATATACATCCTTATTAATATGTTTTGTAATATCAATATGCAAAGATTCAGGTAGGGCAACGACAAACTGTGTCGGTTCCGCCTTCAACTCTCGGAATAATTTGATATAATGATCATCCCACACATAACACTCATCATAATGAAAAAAAGCATCTCCAATGAAAAACAACTTTTCGCCATGCATTATATCCATGTGTTTAATCCCGCTCCGATGACAATATGCTGTAAGTATAGAACTACTAAAAGAGAACTCTCCAAATTGTATCATTACCTTGGGTGAGTGTCTACGAATCATGTCGCTATACATAACAACATTCATCGTGGCCTTCAAGACAAAATACGGATGGTTTGTTGCTCTCTTTATCAGCTTTAATACAAAAGACAAATCAGAAAAACATAAAGAAGAGCCTTCCTGCCAATGGCTATTATCTGGATTGTACTTTTGCCATACTTCTGTAGGGACCACTTCATCCATGCCTTTTTTTTCTATTATCGCATTTATTGGTACACCACTTCGTACAAATAAGCCCTTTATCAAATAAAAAACAGTTACAAAAGGCATCAAAAATGTCGCTATTAAATTAAAAAGCAACACCTTCCATTTGGGAACAAAGAAATTCTGACAGAGATATTGTTTATAACCTCTGTCGATATCATCCTTCGCTACGCCTAACGATTCAAAAAAGGACCTTTGTTCCGTTGTGGGCACATCAAAAAGATCTTTATCTCCTCGTTGTAAAAAATACAATATTTTAAAATAATTCATTTATGCCAATTTGTTCGTTATAATTTTGCTCCCCCATAAAATAGTACTACTCTTTTTGCTGTTCTAATATACCTTTATAAAGAGCTGCATATTTTCTAACGACAACACTCCAATCCATTGTTTTGACTGTATGCCGCTCGCTCATAATACTATGCGCCCAGTGATCAATTTTTTCATGATTTGGTTGATCAAAATCAACAAACAAGTAATCACCATTCTCCAATTCTTCTCTAGCGATTGTACCTTTGAGACGATTGTTGACTAATATCTTAAGTCCAGTTGCAAACGCTTCAATTTCACATAGAGCCTGACCTTCCATCGTACTTGCATGGGCATAAATATCTGCTGCAGAATAATATCTATATAATTCGTCGCCATTTTTATAACCCAACAGTTTAACTTTATTAGCTATTCCACAACTTTCTGCATATTCTTTAATATCACGTTCTGCGGGGCCATTACCAATAATCCAATACTCCCAATCTTTGAATGGCAAATCATGTAATAATTGTGTAAAACGCAACTGTCCCTTGCGCTCTTGAACTGAAGCTACAGTAATAAAAACGATAGTAGTTTCTTCTACCCCCATAGCGGAACGGATAGCATTTCTCTCAGATTTTGAGTAATAAAATTTACTAGTATCCACACCATTGGGTATAATAAACACTTTTTTCTTGTCAACACAAAAATAATCATGTATCTCTTCTTTTGTTTCATCAGTCAGCCCTGTAACAAAATCCGCATATAGGTTTGCTGAAGAATTCGGGTTTCTGAACCTTTCAAAAACGCCATGACATGTTAAAAGTATGGGGGCCCTTCCTTTGTTTGCAAAAAACAATGGTTCTATGCCACTTCCATTAACATGTATTATATCTGGTTTTACATCCTCTAACAGCAACTCATAATTTGCCTTATAAAACTCAAATCGCAGAGGATTAACCTTCTCACCTTGCCGATAAGCTTTCCATTCTTTAATAGTACGACATGGATGTAATGCCATACTCATAAACATCCTTCCTATAAGGAATCTATAGCCAAAGTACTTTGAAGGGCTGTTATTTATAGATATATTACCAGCTTTTGCATTAGTTGCATATACGAAAAAGTCCAGACCTTCAACGTTTTGTCGGCTCAGTTCATAGACTACTTTCGCAATTCCTGTGGTATAATTACCACCAACTTCAACTGGTAACTGTCCAGACAACAAAACTTTTATTCTGTTATTTTTCATATTATTCAATTATTTCAAGAACAGTTTCTTTGAAGTCTATCGAATCATAATACGCCCGTGCCCCCTTACTCATTTCTTGATAAGATTGCCCCATAGACAATATTGTCTCTGCAATTTTTTGTGGAGTTAAAGGATAGCGAACTGTTTTTCCACAATTATATTCACTAAATATCATTTTCAAACCAGGAACATCATTTGATATCATTGGGATTCCAAACTTTCCAAATTCAAATATTTTATTAGGTGCGCAATATAGTGGGTTGATAACCCCAACGTAGGTATAATTAGCGGGGTGATATGTTAAAACACCGAAAGATGCCATTTTTGTTATTTCCAAATGAAATGGCGGACGAATAAATGGAATAAAAATAATTCTGTCGGAGCTATACTTTTTTTCCATTTCTTCAAAATAACCTCCACCACCACCCATAGCTATAAATACATAATCATCAGGAAGTAAAGACATTGCCTCACAAAAATCATCTAATCGTCTTTCTGCAGGATTGAATATGCCTTGATAAAGGATCACTTTCTTTCCAGTAACTTTTCCTTTAGTGACCTCAATGATTTCATTAACATCTCCTGGTATAGGCACTAGCTCTACATTGTTAGAATCATAGGGCTTGTTTGGCAAAATATAAAAGCATTTGTTTATCCCATACAATCCATTGGTAATAACAGCCCTGTTATATTCACAGTGTATTAAGGCCTTAGCCCTTGTTAACAGACGATGAACATCATACGAAGGATGGAGGAATTTTGATTTCCCATTCAAAGCAAAATTTTCAAACTCATAAAACTGTATTATATAATCAAATTTTTCGATATATTTTTGGATATAGCCAACAGAATTTGAATATATAAACCATATCAAATCATCATTACATACTTCCCCAGACTGTAGGTAACTTTTTATTCTACGTTGATATATCTTCATACGTATAATTACGAACAGCCAATTTAACACTCTTATGTTACTAACGTCCTTTATTTTTCTATATATTGGAACAAATTTAACACCAGCTTGTTCCAATTTTGACTTTCTATCCGAATCCGAATATTCGCCAACGCACACAATATCGATATTGAGATCTAAAAGCACATTAATAAGAGAAATAGTGGGTGGATAATAAACCAAATCATCCTTCGGTATTAAAATTATTCTACGTTTCATATTCTATCCGAAATCTATTATTTTATTATTTTATCATTTTCTCTTTTCATACTTTGGGCTAGCACTAAGTGAAGAATCATTATAAATGACATATATATGGCAGCAACAAAGGAAAGAGCAATTAATGAACACAAAATTGCCTTACCACAAATTGAATTTCCACGCCATAACCGCACAATTACATATACAAAGATTGCGACACCAATGAAACCAGTATTAAGAAGGATTTTCTGAAATGCATTAAAATAAAGCTCTGCTTTACTAACCATCAGCATGCCAGAAGCAGTCACATGGTTTAATTGAACCTTTTCATTGGGGCAGCCTATTATTTTTTCTATAACATTATAGTCATCAAATACATAAAAACCTCGCCATACCCTCAAAAAACCAGAACGGCTACCACCTTCATAGTGTGAGCTAAGTTCCGCTTGTCGACCAATAATAGATTCACCCATCTCACTATTCAAATAGTAAAAGCCCGCTAATGCAACAACAAAGACAAATAATAACATCATAATCCACTTCGTCTTTTTCGATTTGTGCTTAAAATAGGAGAAGGCAAACATTAATATTGCTGCCATGCCCACAATACCATTTCCAGAACGTAAGAGCAATAATGTTCCCCCTATGAGAGCTGCATACACAAAGTGATATCTTTTATTGTCATAATAAAGTTCAATTGCAAAAAGAGGAAGCAAAAATTGGGCAAAATGTGCAGGTTCTGAAAAAAAAGAACTTGATCGCAAAGCTTCTGCATTTATCATGGCCATATCAGAAGCACTAAAACCAGAATAACTAGGCAAGAAACTTAAAAATCCACTAATTCTTACTCCTGTTACATAATAAGTAATCTCCTGTGCAATAAATAAACCTATACATAGAAGAGCAAATAGTTTATACATCTTCACAAAAGCAGAGAGATGAAATGTAGCATAAAACAAGAAAAATGCCAGGTATGCCTGTATTACTATTAAAGGTAATTTAAGAGCAAAAACTGCAAGTATTACCCCCCAATATATAAAATAAAGCGCAAGTCCTTCAGAAAGTGGATTTTTGGAATCCACAACACTGCCCTTACTACTAAAGTAATATAAAAAGTAGAAAAATGATAATGGCAATGTTAATAGCGTATCATAACTCCAACCATCAGGATTACCATAGATACCTAATATGGGAGCCAGCAACAACAGAGCCATTGATAATTTATCGATAAAAGGAATTCTCTGAATCATTATTTCATTTCAAATTAATTATTCTATTCTTAATATCCGAAAGGACCTTAATAAGTGCGGCCAAGAATGGGGTTTGATTAACATAGGCAAAAAACTTCAACTTATAATAATGCTCTATTCGAAACTCTTTCTTAGCAACCGCACTATAACCGTCTCTCAATATTTTTTCATATATATTACATCTATTGACATGTGGTTCGGAAGAGCATACGAGATTTTTATTTTTTTTCGCTGCATCTTGCAGATTCGATGCTTTATACTCGCATTTATTTTTTATTGAATCCCATACGGTTTTACCCACGCTAGAATTAACGAGACAAAGAGAAACCCCCTTACTTATATCAATTTCAGGGAAGTAATCCTTCGCACCCCAAAAGTCTGCCAACGTTATATCACCTTGGCGGGGTATCTTGGCAAACTTACAATCATAGCAAGACCATCTACAAGTCATACCATACATAAAAGAGTATAGATAAGGGCTAAGATTATAAGTTGGGTTATGTATCTTTCGTCTATTCCCTCTAGAATTAACTACAAAAAACAATTCACCACCCGTTCCCTTTTCATTATTACGAAAATGGTAATCTTCTATACGAGCATTATATTTATTTTCAAGATATGAAATATGCTGGTCAAATAGCCACTGACTAGGTACTCCATGACAAACAACATCTGTTGTAAGTAATGTCTCATATTTTTTTTTCAAAAAGGCGTATAGACCTGCTACTTGACACCCTGTTCCCGTAAAATAGCACCATTTTCCCTCCTTAAGCCTTTCTTTAATCCGAATAAATATACTACCTAGATCACTTTGTACATACTTTGAGCCTCGCAATGTCTGTAAATCGATATAATTATCAACCTCAATGTGAGCCACTTTGTGATTATCGTCCATTGCTGCCCCATAAACAAATCCCCCTTTATCCAGCACCCACATGGCGATTTCATAGAAGATGCCTCCGCTCGTACTCTTCTTTCTTTCATCTATATCTTTTAGATACGATGCAAATACTTCAGGGGTCCTATTATTGCAGAACTGGGGATGATTAACGGGGCAGATTCTTTCGCAAAGTCCACATTTTATGCACATATCCTCGTTAACGATGGGATAATCAAATCCCTCCTCGTCCCTTTCAAATTTAATTGCATGAACAGGACAAGAGTGGACACATGCAGAACATGCACAGCAATCTTTTTTATCTTTTGTTTTAAAATAACTCATACTAAAGAATAGCCTTCTTTAAGAAAGCGATGGAATTCTCCCTTTCTTGTTTTAAGACCAAATTAATAGCATTATAATTTATTGACTTACTATAATCCCAATTATCTGATACACTATTCTCTAGAACTAATCTTTCTGCTAATCCAAACTTAGTAAGGACACTGGTTATTCTACTGGAAAATCCAGATGGCAGGAACACCCAGAACTTCTTATTCAGATTTATTGAGAAAGCAGTACCATGGAAGGAATTAGTAACAACATACTTTGCGCCCATCATTAAATTAAGAAAATCTCCTGGACTTGCAAATCGAATAGTCTCATCTGCATCTTTATCTTTGTAATATGTCCAAGAGAATGTCACTATCTTTAAACCCTCTTTTTTCGCAATATGACGGGCATGTTTGTATATAACAGTCTTATCAACTGTGTTATATGGGGTATAAATCAACAAATAAGGCTCAGTTTGTACTTTTTTCCTGGACATATAGCCCGCCCATTCATCTTTGTCGAGCAGAAAGGTTGGGTCAAGAAGCTGCGTAGCTTCATAACCGAGTTCGTGAAGTATTTCCACTGCACTATCTTCTCGAACTGAAAGTTTGCTATAATCTGCAAGGTATTTTTTATATGCTTTTTTATTCTCTTCTCCTATATCTGTATATCCAATAGATGAAGCAAATGATATTTTCTTTCCTGTTATTCCACCAAAAAAGTAGTGTGTATCTAAACCTTCATTATGCTTTATATTCCAAACCTGATCGCTTCCCGTCATATAAACATCTGCTTTGGGACACTTTTCCACAAAATTATCTTCAATATATATTGGCGAAGATAATCTACAGTGTTTTTTCAGATAGTCCCCATAGCTTCTATTGTTTAACAACTTATTTGGCAAAGCATATAACTTCCAGAAAAATAG
>Ga0326514_10003313_pt1 | contig 10245 bp, 8 predicted proteins | sample 3_2548_0518_D_FD_203653 | JGI IMG/M metagenome (GOLD analysis project Ga0326514, IMG submission 203653) | Bovine rumen microbial communities from UC Davis, California, United States - 3_2548_0518 | ecosystem: Host-associated > Mammals > Digestive system > Stomach > Rumen | place: USA: California... | reverse complement strand
GACCTATGATGGACGTGTGCTCGACGTCTATTCTATCTATGACACATTGCTCCAAGCATTCGATGGTCAGGAATGGAAACGTGCTTTAGCCCACTTCTTCTATGTGATTTCCATCAAGCGTCGTAAGATTCTGGATCAAATTCCCGACATGTCGGTCAGAAAGCGTTTCTGGGAGCTATACGACTTATATCAAAAACAGTGGAGTTATTTTTCGACTGATTGTCTGTTGAATCCCTATCTAAACTGGAAGGAGAAGTTACAGATAATCTACTACTTTATAATTCGAAAGTAATCATTGAAGGCTGCCAGCATAACAATACATCGACCGGTCAATTTTGGCTCCGCCCTTCAGACCCTTGCCACGCAAATGGTATGGGAGCGTATGGGCGTAGAACTAGAGACGATAGACTACATACCGCCTCGTCTGCAATACAAGCAAAGGCTCAAGCTGCTGGTCTCCAATCATTCCCAGCCCTGGAAGAAGCGACTGGCGACATTCTTGACCATGGACGTCATCAACCGTCGGATTTTCAATCAATTCATCCGACGTTATGTGCATGTCTCTCCACGAACTTATTATTCTCTAGAGGAACTCCAGAAATACTACCCTCAGGCAGACCTGTACATGACGGGCAGCGACCAGGTATGGAACAGCTTCTATAACCGAGGTGTCGATTCGGCCTTCTTCCTCTCCTTCCTTCCGGATGACACTCCCCGCTTCAGTTTTGCCTCCAGCTTCGGCTCCGCTCAACTTATCGAAGCAGAGAAAGGTCCCATCGGGAAAGCCCTGTCGAAGTACAGATACATCTCTGTCAGGGAACAGTCTGCAGTAAAGCTGATCGAACAAATGGGGCTCCCTACGCCCACCCTGCTTCCCGATCCCACCCTACTGCTCAACAAGGAGGAATGGGTGTCGCTGTTTCCACAACCTTCCTACAATCAGCCCTATGTGCTCATCTATCCCATGAGCCAAATGGATCCAGAACTGTTTGTCGCAGCTCGCCAGGCTGCCACTTTGCTGAAGGCAGAAGTCTGGTGCCTCAGCCCCGGGCTGAAAAAATACAGCCAATGTGACCGCACCCTGCGCTTCCGCAGTCCTGAGGAGTTTGTCGCACTCATGAACCAGGCCAGTTTTGTAGTGACCAATTCGTTCCATGGCACTGCTTTCGCCATCAACCTGGGGCGTCCCTTCACCACCCTCCTGCCCTATGACTTCGGCACCCGAATCGAGAGTCTGCTGGAACGACTGAACCTAACATGGCGCATCCATAAGGAGGGGGCAGAGATAACGCCCTGTCTCGAGCCACTCCCCTACGACGCAATTCGCACCAAACTCGATGCCGACCGTGAAGCCTGCAGGCAATTCATGAGCGACATCCTGGAATCAGTAAAGTAAGTACTGCATCACATGGAAACAGCAGACTCAGCCCCCTGCTCGACAAATGTACTAATGGTTGCCACCACCTCCTATGCTGGCATGGGGCCCTATGTAGTCAAAATTGTGAACGAGACGCTGGCAGCATCAAGGATGCCAGGTAGCAAAGCGAAGGTTCATGCACTGATGGTAGATGACACCGACAACTACTATCAGCTCAATATTGACAAGGAGAATCTGCCACAATGCACCTTTGTGCCCTATGCTAACAACAAGCTGCACAAACTGCGTCTGCTCATCTCACCTCCCCGTTGTGTCACCAAGGCTCTGCGCGAAATATGTGTCCAAAAAAATATTGACGTAGTCCACTTCATTTCGGGTGATGCCCTTTATGCGTCATTGATTGAGGAATGCTGCAGCAGATACAAGACGTTTCTGACCGTGCACGACACCATGGCACACGATGCCAAGAAGAGCTGGCACAAGATGCTGCGCATGAAGATCATCTACGACAAGTACTTCAAGTCCATCAGTATTGCCTCGCACCTGATCACCAACAGCCACACCCAGGCCAACCATCTCAAGGCACACTATCCCGACAAGGCTATCTACTACCTGCCCTTCCCCACCCTGGTTACCCCTCGCATCAGCCACGGCAAATTGCTACCCAATGAACTGAAGGGAGTGCCACCCTACATCCTCTTTTTCGGTCGAATCGAGAAATATAAGGGCGTGGATGTGCTTTACGAAGCCTTCAAAACGTGTGAGCCCCTCAAACAGAAATATCGCCTGGTAATAGCAGGTTCGGGTGAATTGTCGTTTGTGCCCGATCCGAGCCATACGATCTTCATCAATAGATACATTGCTGACGAGGAAGTGGCAGAATTATTCAGACATGCGGCATGTGTCGTCTTCCCTTACATTTCAGCCACACAGTCAGGCGTGCTTTCATTGGCCTGCTATTTTCAGACGCCCACCATTGTGTCCGATGTTCCATTCTTCATGGAACATGTATCACGAAGCCCGATTGCACTCACGTTTTCGAATGGCTCAGTGTCTGATTTGCAACAGTCTCTGATTCGGATTCTCAATACACCTGACCAAGGAATGCTTAAGGCACAGGTGGAGTACTACGAAACAGAATACAGACAAGGACTAATCTCAGACCAACTTATAGATATTTATACCGATATTTGAATTACTCATGTACCTACTAACTAAAGATAAAACCCAGTGCAGTGGATGCACTGCATGCCAGCACGTATGTCCCAAGTCCTGCATCACAATGCAGACCGATGACGAAGGGTTTGACTATCCTGAAATAGATGCCCAGAACTGCATAAATTGTCATGCTTGTGAACGTGTCTGTCCCATGGCCAATCCCGATTTGACTGGTTGTTCCGAACCTGAATCCTATGCTACCTTTATAAGTGACCTCAGTCAACGGCGTACGAGTTCCAGTGGAGGAGCCTTCTGTGCCATTGCTTCTATTGTGCTTGATAAGGGAGGTATCGTAGTGGGCTCGACTATGGACAAGGACTTCCAGGTACACCACATAGCAATCAGATATGCCGATGAACTACATCTGCTGAAAGGGTCGAAATACGTTCAAAGCCGATTAGGTAACATCTTTGACATCATCAAACGGGAATTGCAAACCGGCCGTTGGTGCTATTTTGTGGGTACCGGATGTCAGGTGGCTGGCCTGAAGGCTTTTCTGAATCGCGATTATCCGAACCTTATTACGTCAGACTTGGTTTGCCATGGTGCGCCCAGTCAGAAGCTGTTCGATGCACACATTGCCTATTTGCAGGAACGCTATCACCACAAAGTAGTAACCTATGATTTCAGAGATAATAGTAGGTGGTCGGTGTCCGAAAAAGTGGGGTTCGAGGGACGAAAACCGCTCATCAACGGGAATTACAAGCTATCGCCCTATCTCTACTCGTTTATGCATGCAATGACTTATAGACCCAGTTGTTATGTCTGTCCATTTGCTACCATTCCCCGTCAGGGAGATATTACATTGGCTGACTGCTGGGGTGCCAAACGATTCATCAAGGGTATGCAGACAGCCTATGGCGTATCGCTGCTGCTGACCAACACTAACAAGGGACGTAAAGCATGGACTATGGCCAGCGAAAGCTGTGAATGGCAGGATGTGGACATTACCGACTGCATAGCCTTTAATGGTAACCTGGTACATGCCACGAATAAGCCACCTCAACGAGACAACATTTACAAGGACATTGAGCAGCGAGGCTATAAAGCAGTGGCTGAAAGCACCTTCAGACCTACTATCTATTACTTAAAGAGGGTAACCAATGCAATGAAGAACAACCCAGTTACGAGACCGATTGCCTGGTTATGGATCAAGGCAAAAGGTTTTTAACGTTGTTGCTTCATAAGATAACAGTTCGTTAATAACAATAACAATGATAATATATAAAGAAGATATAACGGCCAATAAGAGTAATTTTAAGTCACTTCTTTTCGTTGTCTGCTTTAGAATCAGCCACTTCTTTACACGAAACAAATGGCTGAAAATCATTGGCATACCTTGGCGTATATTTTACAAGATTCTATCAGAATGGATTTACCACTGCGAACTGAAAGACTTTACGCCAGTTGGCCCCGGATTACAGATCTTTCACTTCGGACACAGCTCTGTCATAGGGACTACAGCCATCATTGGCAAGAACTTTGGACTTAGACACAATGTAACCATCACGGCAGGAGGAAAGACCAACGGCCCAAACGGTGACAAGATTATCATCGGGGACAACGTCTTCATTGGGCCTTCATGTGTTGTACTTGGTTCAATCACCGTTGGCGACAATGCCATCATTGCCCCAGGGTCGGTCGTCGTGAAGGATGTAGAGCCGAATGCTGTTGTAGGCGGTAATCCTGCCAAATTCATCAAATGGAATAAAGATTAGAAGAAATCTATGAACATCCTGTTCCTAATGAAGAACTTCAAGGTCGGAGGCATCGAAGTAGTCAGCAACGTGTTGGCTCAGACCTTCGTGGAACATGGACACAAGGCTGCGATCTTCACATTCAAAGAGCCTACTCCCATGATGCAGGAGCAGATACCTGCCCAAGTTAAACTCTTTGTCAGACATGACATGAGAATCTCGAGGGCAAACATCAATGCGCTGCGAAAGGTGCTGGTCGATGAAAAGATCGATGTCATCATCAACCAATGGGGTCTTCCTTTCGCACAGACACTGATCGCACAGATTGCACGCAGGGGACTCAACATAAAATATATATCGGTTTACCACAATTCGCCCGACACCAACGCACGCATTCAAGACGTGAATATTGCATTGCAACAAACCTCCAGCCTCTGGAAGCGATGTCTACTGAAGACCAAGCTGAAGATTGTTAGCGCAATAACCCGACAAAGCATGAGATATGTCTATAGGCAGTCGGACTACTACATTCTACTATCTCCCAGTTTCGTCGAAAAGTTCTGCACGTTCTGTCATTTGCCCAAAGAAGCAAAACTCATTACCATCCCCAATCCTCTGACTTTGCCCGAAGTACAATGTGTCTATAGAGAAGAACTGAAGCGCAAGCAAGTGATTTACATGGGACGCATGGACCACAACCAGAAGCGTGTCTCTCGCGTTATCGATGTATGGGAAAAGCTTTACAAGCGCTTCCCAGATTGGGAACTGCACTTTGTGGGAGACGGACACGAGCGCAAGACTCTCGAACAATCGGTGAAGGACAGGGGACTGACCCAAGTGCATTTCGATGGGTTCTGCCACCCTATACCCTTCTATCAGACGGGAACTATCCTCATTCAAACATCAGAGTACGAAGGCTTCCCGCTCGTTCTGGCTGAATCCATGTGCTTCGGTGTGGTGCCTGTCGTCTACGGCAGCTATAGTGCCGTCTATGACATCATCAAGAACAAACAAAATGGAATCATATGCCCCTACACCCCCACAGGTTTCGATGCAGATATCATGGCTGAAGCAATAGCCTGGCTTATGAAAATCCCCGACGAACGCATACAAATGGCCTGTCAGGCAGCCCAAACGAAAAAAAACTTCACAACACACAAAATCTATCAAAGCTGGGAAACAATTCTAAAAGCATAGGACAAAACTAATCGTAATTACTAGACATGCATAACTAAATCTTGATCGTCAATATATAATTCAATTAAACGTATCTAACACATAGTATTCTTCAGAACACACTTTGAAATAAATAATTAAATTACAAATCCAAAAATCACCGTCTTTATGAAAAAGAGTTATCTTCTAGCGATTGTCTTTTTGTTAACCGGTTGCAATAATCCAACCGACAATCAAGAAACACTCAGTGCACAAGATTCAGAGGTATTGCCTTCGAGCGACGATGTAACACGAGCATCTTCGAATGGGTTCTACACAACTGAAGGCATTGCAGTCAGGAACTCAGGCATCGGCCCGGAAACCTGGTATGGAAGCACAACCCCCTATGTGCCTTTTATGGTACAGTATGCTGATAACGAAGTAGCTGTACCCAACGCAATAATTCGTGTAAACTGGTCAAAAGTAGAAGACGAAAACGGCTACCATTTCGAAAAGGTTTTTGACGACTGTTTCATGCAAGCCTTCGCCAAAAAGCAGAAAGTATGCCTCGGCATTTTCCCTCTTGACTCCAAATCATATAATACCATAAAAATTACAACCCAGTACAAAGGGAAACAGCGTGAAGCCTACATTGGATACCCGGAATACATCCACAATCAACTGATGGAGTCCGATGAATACCGCCCACGTCTCTACCAGAACAGCGACGGCTCCATTACAGACGACAATAAGCCATTATACTTTGCGCCTGACCTGCGCAACCCAATCGTCTATGAAAAATACCGCAATCTGCTGGTGGCATTCCGAAACTACCTCGACCAGGAACTAGTTTACATGGGTCGAACCCTTTGCCGCAGAATGCTGGTAAGGGAAATCCAAATGCGCTATTGGGGATATTTTGGCGAAGGCGTCTATAACTACATAGGACCTAATCGCGATGAAGTAACCATCGAGTCCGATCTTGACCCGGAATTTGATATGGAATCCGCTGCTGATCTCATACGCTGGGGACAAATGTTCACCGAAATCTTCCCTGACATACGACTTATAGCACCAAGCAACATCTTCTGGCAGACTGGAGCATATGCTGAGTTCCAATATTGGTTAGCCACAGCATCGAATGAGGTCGGTGAATTCGGACTCTTCTATGACATGTGGGGCGAAGACAGCCTTACGCCCATTGCATCTACGAATACAGTATGGAACGGAATGGAACTGCGACCCATATTATTGGAGAAATGGAAGAAGGCACCTATCGGAGGTGAACCATGGACTCATCTGCCAACAGCAAACTTCACTCCTTACTCGACCATTCCAGAACAGGTAAGACTGGTACGTCCGACAAAATTCCTCGCTGGAAATCTAACCATTGGGGAAGAGGAAGGCAATACGACGAGATGGAGTGTATCGAATACCGAAAAACAGATTTTCCGAAATGCCTATTCGGTGATGGGATTCCGCATCATCGCACGGGATCCCGACTATATACGTATCTCAAGGGGACACATCCAAACAGCACTATATGTGCAAAACATTGGACAAAACCCAGTCTATGAACCCTGGGATATCTATTACGTATTCAGAGATTCCGTGAGGAAGACCGAAAAGCTGGTCAAAAAGTCATCGTTCGACATCCGCACCCTCATGCCGTCTGACGACACCGACGATGTGCTGAAAGTACGCAATGACTGGACTGCCATACGTGACGAATTCACCGACATCCCAAGCGGCACATATCAGGTATACCTGCGCATTAGCGATCCTGATGGCATCGTGCCCAATATGCGCCTGGCTCAAGATGGATATGACCGAAACGGAGAATATTACCTAATGACCATCAGGAACTACTAATCCTCCCTACGGCTTAATGTGTTAAGCCTGAAATGTAATCTATGGGAAGCAAAGCTCGAAGCTTCTTCTGGAACCTTTCCGAAAACCTCATAACACAGGTCATACAATTCTCGATAGGCATCATCATGGCACGTATCCTGATGCCTTCGGATTACGGACTGGTCGGCATCCTGTATGTTTATACCGCCATATGTGCGACAGTGACCAACGGAGGGTTTTCGGCTGCATTAATACAAAACCCAGAGCGTAATGAAAGTGACTATTCCACGGTGTTCCTATTTAATATGGCCGTGAGTCTGACATTGGCACTACTGCTCTGGGTGATGTCTCCACTTATCGCATCATTCTATAATCAGCCTTTACTCGAAGGGCTTACCAAGGTGATGGCTCTGCCCATGGTCATCAATGCCCTCAACCTTGTGCAACGAACCCGTCTCGCCATACAACTCAATTTCAAGCTATTGGCCAAGATCGGTGTGATGGCCGCTATCGTCCAGGGTGTCACAGGCGTGGCGATGGCATACTCCGGGTTCGGAGTATGGTCGATAGCCTGGGCACAAGTGGCAGGAACGCTGACAAGTTGTGTGCTATGCTGGATCCTGTCAGGATGGAAACCGAAAGAAGGGTTCTCGGCAAAAGCATTCAAACGCATGTTTGGATATGGGTCGAAACTGCTCACATCCTCATTGATCGACACAGTGTGGAACAACATTTACCCACTCATCATCGGCAAGTTCTATACGCCAGCAAGCCTTGGGTACTACACGCGTGCCCACAGTTATGCCACCTTGCCATCAGCCACCATTACTGATGTCATCAGCCGAGTCACCTTCCCTATCCTTTCGGAGATGCAACACGACAAGCAGCAACTGCAGCAATCCTACAACCAGATGCTACTGCTTACGGCATTCTTCATGTTCCCCCTTATGATAGGTATTACCACTTTGGCTGAACCGCTGATACGTCTGATGCTTACCGACAAATGGGTGGCATGCGTACCCTATTTGCAGATCCTTTGCGTAACAATGATGCTCTATCCAATACATGCGTTGAATCTTACATTGCTCAAGGTCATCGGCCGCAGTGACCTTTTCCTCAAATTAGAGATATGGAAGAAGGCATTAGGCATCGTCATACTTGCCATAACACTACCATTGGGCATCAAAGCAATGTGCTGGGGTATGCTGGCATTCTCGGTCATCAGTCTACTGTTCAATACCCACTACACCGGTAATTACCTGCAGCTGGGCATCTTTGCACAAATCAGGTTCTGCCTGCCAATCCTGAGTATGACAGCCCTCGCTGCAGTCTGTGCCTTCGGAGTGACAAGGATGTTCTCCTCGACGTGGCTTCAACTCTTATGCGGTAGCCTTGTGGGTGCTACAACCTATTTCCTTTTCAGCAGATTGTTTACACCCGCAGTATTCAAAACGGTCATCACGACCATCAGAAACAGAAAAACTGCAAATTAATAATCTCCTTATTCAAGCCATAATATTGTTTTATGAATTTGACTCATTCGCAGAAACCCGTCATGGTGACAGTCATCTGCCTGTCATACAATCATGAACATTACATCAGACAATGTTTGGACGGTTTTGTAATGCAAAAGACGAGTTTCCCATTCGATGTAATTGTCCATGACGATGCTTCGAAAGACAACTCCCAACTAATCATTAGAGAATATGTTGCTAAGTATCCGGACATCTTCAAGCCGATCTTTCAATCCGAAAACCAGTATTCCAAGGGTCAAAAGGCGCGCGTTGAAATGTGGAAGAATGTCTTTCGGAATGCTCAAGGCAAATACGTAGCCCTTTGCGAAGGAGATGATTATTGGACAGCCCCCGACAAACTGCAACTCCAGGTAGATTTCCTTGAGGCGCATCCTGACTACGGCATGTGCTTCCATGATGCAGACTTTTACGACGAAACAGCAAAAGCTGTCATTGGCAGACACAACCGCTATCCCGCAGATACAGATGTTCCTGCAGAAGACCTCATCATGGGAAGTGGCAACTTCTGTCCTACCAATTCGCTTTGCATGCGCAAGTCGCTTTGTGACACTGCTCCCGAAATGGTCTTCAAGCAGTATGTGGGAGACTATCCTTTACAGATGTATTTCGGCCTGGTATCAAAGGTGCGCTACATGGCACTTTCGATGAGTGCGTATCGCGTCAGAGGCAATGCTTCATGGTCTCAGCAAACCTACAGCACAAAGGACTTTGAGAAATTCAAACCCATCATCCAAAAGGAGATGGCTATCTACGAAGACTTTACAGCCCAGTATCCCCAATATGCAAAGGTCTTCGAACGGAAAAGGAATAAATACCTAGCCTATTACTACTCCCTGTATGGACAAACCACGCAGGCTCGCCAAGCCTGGCTCAGCCAACCATGGAAAGATCGCAACAAATCCTTCTCCATGTTGATGAGGCTATGGGGACCACCTGGATTCTATGATTTCTTGAAAAGGAGAAAATCCGGCAATCACTAATTCCAATATATCTTTATCAATAAAATAATGTAGAACAAATAAAAATACGATTATGAAAAATCTGATTATAGTTGGAGCGCGCGGTTTGGCACGTGAAACAATAGGTCAAATTGAGTTTATGGAAGGCTATAAAACCGAATTTGAGGTGAAAGGTTTTTTAGATGATGATGCTCATATACTTGATGACTACCCAGGATATCCACCGATCCTCTCGTCCGTTGAAGACTACGAGATACAACCCGATGATGTTTTCTTCATCGCCTTGGGTGATTCAAAAATGAGATTGTTATACGCTGAAAAGATTAAACAAAAAGGAGGCAGCTTCATTTCATTAATATCCAAGAGAGCCCATCTCCAATCTAACATTCGACACTTCGGAGTAGGGTGTTTAGTCGACCCATTCTGCTGCATTTCTTCAGATACGTATATTG
>Ga0326514_10003312_pt1 | contig 10250 bp, 6 predicted proteins | sample 3_2548_0518_D_FD_203653 | JGI IMG/M metagenome (GOLD analysis project Ga0326514, IMG submission 203653) | Bovine rumen microbial communities from UC Davis, California, United States - 3_2548_0518 | ecosystem: Host-associated > Mammals > Digestive system > Stomach > Rumen | place: USA: California... | reverse complement strand
AAGACCCCAAAATTTTGAAGGTTGGACAGAACTTGAAGTACGATTTAGAAGTTTTAAGAAACTATAACATTCAGTTACAAGGCCCTCTATGGGACACAATGATTGCCCACTACCTCATCCAACCCGAGCTGCGCCACAACATGGACTTCATGGCCGAGGTGTACCTGAACTACAAGACCATCCACATTGACGAGCTCATAGGACCGCGTGGCAAGAACCAGCGCTCCATGCGCGACCTCTCCCCCACCCTTGTCTACGAATATGCAGCCGAAGATGCCGATGTCACGTTGCGGTTGAAAAACAAACTGGAGCCTGAACTGAAGAAGTTTGAGTGCGAAGACCTCTTCTATCAGATAGAGATGCCGCTGATGCCAGTACTGGCTGAGATGGAGATGAACGGCGTGTGTCTCGATACAGACTCGCTAAAGGAAACGTCAACAATTTTGACCAACCGCTTAAAGGATATTGAGCACCATATCTATGAGCAGGCCGGTCACTCCTTCAACATTGCTTCGCCCAAGCAGGTGGGTGCCGTACTGTTCGACGAACTGAAGATTGTGGAGAAAGCCAAGAAGACCAAGACAGGACAATACGTTACGTCAGAAGAAGTGCTGCAACAGTTGAAAAACAAGCACGAAATAGTGGCTGATATATTGGAATACAGAGGGTTAACAAAATTGCTTGGCACCTACATCGACACCCTACCCCAACTGGTCAACCCACGTACCGGCCATATCCACACATCGTTTAACCAGACTGTGACGGCTACAGGGCGACTGTCGTCCTCAGACCCCAATCTGCAAAACATACCCATCCGTGGCGAGGACGGCAAGGAAATACGCAAAGCCTTTGTGCCAGAACCTGGTTGTCTGTTTTTTTCAGCAGACTACAGTCAGATTGAACTACGCGTGATGGCCCATCTGAGCAACGACCAGGAAATGATAAGAGTGTTCAACGAGGGCAAAGACCTTCATGCTGCCACCGCTGCCAACATCTACAAGAAACCTATAGAAAAGGTGACACGCGACGAACGCACAAAGTCGAAGCGTGCCAACTTCGGCATCATCTACGGCATCACCGTCTTCGGCCTGGCCGAACGGCTTAGCATCAGCCGCGACGAAGCCAAGCAGCTCATCGACGGCTATTTTACCACCTTCCCCGAGGTACACGACTATATGGAAAAGGCCAAGCAGACAGCACGCCAGAAGGGCTATGTCACAACACTCTACGGACGCCGCCGCTATCTGCCGGACATCAACTCGCAGAATGCCACCGTGCGTGGTTTTGCCGAACGTAACGCCATCAACGCCCCCATCCAGGGCACCGCTGCCGACATCATCAAGGTGGCCATGATTCGTATCCATAACCGCTTCAAGGCCGAGGGCATCCGTAGCAAGATGATCCTCCAGGTACACGACGAACTCAACTTCAGCGTCTATCCGGAAGAGCAGGGTAGGGTAGAGGCCATCGTGCTCGAGGAGATGCAGAACGCCATCAGCCTGAAGGTGCCCCTCGTGGCCGACTCCGGCTTCGGCAAGAACTGGCTGGAAGCGCACTAAAAAACATGCGTGCTCAGCTATTCAAATGCTCTTTCCGTTATTCTGCTGATGAAAATCATTCATGTGGACATGGACCAGTTCTTTGCTGCCGTGGAACAACGCGACCAGCCGGAACTACGCGACAAGCCGATAGCGGTAGGCCATGATGCCGAGCGGGGCGTGGTGTCAACAGCCAGCTACGAGGCCCGCCGTTTCGGTGTGCATTCGGCGCAATCCATCCAGGTGGCCAGGCGTCTGTGTCCGCAGCTGATTATCGTAGAACCCCACTTCCAACGCTATAAGGAGGTGTCCGCACAACTGCACAGCATCTTCCACGACTATACCGACCTGATAGAGCCCGTATCGCTCGACGAGGCATTCCTCGATGTGACAGACAACAAACGAGATATAAAGCTCGGTGTGGATATTGCCCGTGAAATCAAGCAGCGCATATACGATACCACAGGACTGACAGCATCGGCAGGCGTGAGCTACTGCAAGTTCTTAGCAAAATTGAGGGCCACACGCTGACCCTAAAAGTAAAATTCCTGGACTTTCAGCAAATAACACGCAGCATCACCGTCAACAACATTCTCCGCACCAAGGACGACATTCTGCCTTTGGCCAAGCAGTTACTGCGGCAAGTGGAATTCCGCTCACACCCCATCCGCCTCTTGGGTTTAGGTGTATCTAATCAAAGAGGTGACATGCCGTCTGACAAACCGCACTGGATTCAGCTGGAGATTGAGTTTGAAGATTAACCAAGAAATTATCTCCACTTTCTCTTTGCCTTTTGCGAGAAAATGCTTAATTTTGCAAACTAAAAACAAAGAGTCACTCAACCCATTAACTACACTATAGCATGAACGATTTCCTGAGTCAGTTCCATAAATCAAACTTCCGGCAGGCCGAAGGGACGAAGGGTGGGGGAAAGGAGAAAATATTCTTCCGCCTGAGCTTCCTCCGTGGTGCCACGATAGCGGTGGTCAACGAGAAGGGCAGCGTCGTGAAGCCCGACTACAAGCAATATCAGGGCGAGACATTCAACGTGCTGCGCATCATCGACAATATACAGCAGGAGCAGGCCATGCGCATCACCTGGGACGTTGACTATAACGACGAGATACGACTGCACGACTACCCCTACCTGACGTTCGCTCTGCTGCGCTGCAACAACCTCGTTGACAACCAGATGAAGCCCCTGAAGGTCAGCAATACGCCGGCCTCCATCGTACTGGCTATAAACGAAGACGACAAGGGACAATGCGTGCCTATACTCTACGCCCGCTGTGAGGGACAGCCGCCTCAGCCATTCCAACTGCTGAGCGATGTCTTCGCACTGGCCGGCGACACCATCTATCCCATTGCCTCGCTGGGCGAGAACTACCTGCGCCTGAACCTGTTCACGGATAGTTTTCCACGCACCGTGCTGGAGCCGTTTCTGTCGGTATTCTACTCATACATCAACAACGTGGACTTCGACTATGAAGACTACGTACTGGTGCGCAGCGAGCAGACCGTAGAGACCGTGCCGACGGTGATCATCGAGAAGGTTGACGGCGACATGGCCCTCTACCTGCGACTCACCCATACGCTGCCGGGCACCGATGCCGACTTTGCCCAGCGCTTCGACCTCACCTGTCTGGCCACGCTCACCATGGAGCACCAGCTGCTGCTGCGGCGTATCGTGCATACCGACGAGACCCAGGATGAAGCCGACCTGCGTAAGACCATCACGGGCTACGCTCCCACAAGAACAGCCGCCAAGGACGTGTGGAACGACGGCGGCGACTTCATCATACCGCAGGAAACAGCCGGTCCGTTTCTGCTGCAGGCCCTGCCGCAACTGGTGCGCCACTATCAGCTGTTAGGCAGCGACAAGCTGAAGGAGTACAAAGTAAAACCCCTACAGCCGAAGATGAACCTCAAGCTGTCGTCGGGCATCGACTTCCTGGAGGGCTCGGCCACCGTCTTGCTGGGCGACGAGGAGATGTCGCTGAAGACCTTCCTGGCACAATACAGGAAGCAGAAATACATCACGTTGGGCGACGGACAGCGCGGTCTGGTTGACGAACAGTACATGAACCGCCTGGAGCGCATCTTCCGGAAGGTGGAGAAAGGCGACAAGGTCAAGGTGTCGTTCTTCGACCTCCCCGAGATTGAGAGCCTGCTGCAGCAGAAGCTGGAGGGCACCACCTTCAAGCACTACCGCGAGTTTTACGAGGGGTTCAACCAGCTGGCCTCGAAACGGCTCTCCACGACGGGTGTCAACGCCAAGCTGCGCAACTACCAGAAGGAGGGCGTGAAATGGATTAACTACCTCTACGACAACAACTTCGGTGGCTGTCTGGCCGACGACATGGGCTTGGGTAAGACACTGCAGACGATTACGATGCTGGCGCGCATCTACCCCAAGACCAAAGAGCCCACCCTCATCGTCATGCCCCGCTCGCTGCTCTTCAACTGGCAGGACGAGCTTAGGAAGTTTGCACCGCAGCTGACCTACTACACCTACTACGGCAACCAGCGCGACCTGAACGAGGCCATGCAGCAGAACCTCATCCTGACAACCTACGCCCTGGTGCGCAACGACATAGAAGCGTTCCGCGAACAGCAGTTCCACTACATCATCCTCGATGAGAGCCAGAACATCAAGAACCTGAACGCACAGATTACGCAGGCCGTGCTGCTGCTCAGCGGCCGTCACCGGCTGGCACTCAGCGGCACGCCGATAGAGAACAACCTGACGGAGCTGTACTCGCTCTACCGGTTCCTCAACCCCGCCATGCTGGGCTCGCTCGACGACTTCAACCGCCAGTATGCCAACCCCATCCAGCACGGTGCCGACAAGGAGGCCACCGAGGCCCTGCGCCGCAAGATCTTCCCCTTCATGCTGCGCCGCCTGAAAAAGGACGTGCTGAAAGAACTGCCTGACCGCATGGAGCAGACACTCTATGTAGAGATGGAGTCCGACCACCAGCGCTTCTACGAAGAGCGTCGCCGCTACTATCAGGAGACCATACAGGCCAGCATCAAGACGCAGGGTCTGGAGAAGTCGCAGATGATGATGTTCCAGGCACTCTCAGAGCTACGCCGCATAGCCTCCGTTCCCGAGAGTCTGAGCGACGGCTCCATCGCCTCACCGAAGATTCCACTGCTCTGCGAACAGGTGGAGGAGGCCGTAGCAGGAGGCCATAAGGTGGTTATCTTCTTCAACTTCATAGCCGGCATCGAACTGGTGGGTGAACAGCTCACCGAGCGTGGCATCGACTACGCCACCATGACCGGCTCCACACGCGACCGCCGGGCCGTCATCGAGCGCTTCCAGAACGATGCCGGCTGCCGTGCCCTGCTGATGACGCTGAAGACGGGTGGGGTAGGGCTGAACCTCACCGTCGCCGACACCGTCTACATCTTCGAGCCCTGGTGGAACAAGGCCGCCGAAGAGCAGGCCATCAACCGTCTGCACCGCATCGGACAAAAGGCCAAGGTCATCAGCTATGCCCTCATCACCCGCGACACCATCGAGGAGAAGATACGCCTGCTGCAACAGCAGAAACAAGACCTTGCCGACAGTCTGATAACCGGCGACCAGGCGATGACCAAGCGGCTGACAGAGGAAGACATCAAGTACATCTTTGGAAGTGAGAAGTGAGAAGTGAGAAGTGAAAAGTGAAAAGTGAAAATCGTAAATCGTAAATCGTAAATAAACACCATGCCACAAACAGACATTTTCGGAGACACCATAGAGACGCTGCCCACCCTGGTGCTGGAAGAACCCACCGCCGAGGACTGGGAAACCATGCAGGATGCCCTTGAGAGCCGCTGCAACAAACAAGAGCTGCTGCGCTATGCCGAAGCCTTCATACCCCTGATGGAGGAGTATGGCGACGTCATGCGTACCACCAAGGATGGCCGTATGGTCAAGGCAACGGAATGCTTCTACATGGTGAAGAGCAGCTCGTCGAAGCGGCAGATTGCCCAAGGCGTTGCCCTCTTCCTGGCCAGCAAGCAAAACATGGAAACCTACCTCGCCTCGCTGAGCGCAGACATGAAAACGCTGTGGCGTATGGTGCTGGCCAATGTCTACGTGTCAATGAAAACAGCTAAAAAGGTACTTGGCATCAACCACGACCTCTACAAGAATGGCGACAGAGGCTACTACTATTCGGGGGGCATCAAGTGGACAGATAATGACTACGGCTTTTTCAGCGAAGCCTATTGCTATGCTGAAAAAGCTGACAGATGGGGCTACCGCGAAAAAGAGAAATACATCACCGTCAACAGCTTTGTGCGCAACCTCTTCTTCCCTTATTTCTTCCCCGAAACAGAGGAGGACATGACCTCAATGGCAGAGCTGCCCGAAGGCAACTGGCAAACCGTCAACCTGGAAGCCGACAGCGCAAGCCGCTATCACCTGTTCTGCGGTCTGTTCAAACAGGGAGAGTTCGAACTGAAAAAGAAAGGTGTTGGTGCAAACGATGTCAAGCGCGCAGAAAAGAAACTGGCACTGTCTGAAATCTTCACCAACAGCGGTAACGCCTACCTGGAGCGCCTGCGTGTCAACAACTACCTGCAGCTGCTGGTCATCAACGAGTATAATAAGCTGTCAGAGAAGAAAAAAAAGGAAAAGGATGACGTGGACACCTATCAGGACAACCTGCGATACATCGTCACACACTTCTCAAACTACGACTACTACCTGCCCACCATGCTCTTTCCGCACATCAAAGGCTTGCGCAAGCAGATGACCGACTACAGTCGCGAACCCGTTCTGGCTACCATGCTGTTTGGCCTGCTGCGCCGGCAGCCGCAACGGTGGATGGCCATCAACGACCTGCTGTTGATGATAACAGCCGAGGAAAGCAGCGAAAACAAATCAAGATTCGCTTCAATGGTGTTCTATCCTGGCGACGAGCATTACGCTACACCACTCGTCAACGAATACACCCAGCGCACCATTACAGCCGAGAACTACACCCGGGAGTTCGGCTACACGGCCCTGCAAGGCTTTGCCCTGATGCTCTGCAGCCTCGGCATAGCTGAGGTAGCGCTGAACGAGGACGACAGGAAACAGAGCATCTCACCCTTCGACAGCGTCGAATACCTGCGGCTGACACCCCTGGGCCGCTATGCCCTCGGCGTCACCAACGAGTATGAGGAACCCGAACAGGAGCATGTGGCCTACTTCGAGCTCGACCCCGACAGACTCATCATCCGCTCGCTCGTTGAACCCAACCCCTACGCGCAGCTGCTGAAAGACACCAGCGTGCCCATCTCCAAGAACCGCTTTGAGACATCGGCCCTCTCGTTTCTCGCCAACTGCCATACGAAGGCCGACGTGGAGGGCAAAATCAAAATCTTCCGGCAGTTCATCTCCAACGAACTGCCGCCGCTGTGGGAGCAGTTCTTCAAGACGCTGCTGCAACACTGCAACCCCCTGCTGGAAGACAAGACAGCCTATAAGCGCTATACCCTCGACCCGCAAAACCGCGAACTGGCACAGCTCATCACCACCGACCCCGTACTGCGCCAACTGGCCATCCGTGCCGAGGGCTACCGTATCATGGTCAGGAACGACGACCTGAAGAAGTTCGAGACGCAACTCAAGAAGCACGGCTACCTGCTGTAGATAGCGGCCACAAAATCGAATTTCAAAAATTAAGTTGCAGGTTTCAAAAATAATCACTACCTTTGCAGCCAATTTTATTAAAACCCATTCAGTTATGAAAAAAATACTTTTCTTCATGAGTCTTATTGCCGCAATGGCAACGTTAACAACGAGTTGTAGCAAGGATGACGATGACCGCGAGAGCCTTCTGCAGAGAAAGCTCAAGTTTGTAAATGCCCTGACCCAAAACTCCACGTCGTGCGCCTGGGAGGGACTGCAAACAGAACAACACAAGTCCTGGGGCAGTTGGAGCGACCATGCCACAAAATATTTCATCATGCGCTTTGACCGCAGCACCAAGGAAGCCATTGAAGGCACTGGCTGGGCTTATGTTTTTAAAACGCAATGGAAGGACGAGTTTATTGAGAAAACTGAGTTTGCCTGGCGCTTTAACGATACAAACAGTACACTGGAAGTATCATTCAGAGCCTGGAATCCTGTGCACGCCGAATACAACACCACCGAACTCACCATCAACGGAAACACCTTCGTCGGCACCTGGTTTGAAAGTTCCGACTGTAAGTATCAATTTGAATATAAGAAATCCAATTTCAGCGATTGGGAAAAATATTAAGAAATGGCATTAAAATGTGGTATCGTAGGACTGCCTAACGTCGGCAAGTCCACTTTGTTCAACTGCCTCAGCAGCGCAAAGGCTCAGGCAGCCAATTTTCCGTTTTGTACGATAGAGCCTAACGTCGGCGTCATCACCGTGCCCGACGAGCGCCTGACAAAGCTGGCCGAGCTGGTACACCCCGGTCGCATCGTACCGGCTACCTGCGAGATTGTCGACATCGCAGGCCTCGTCAAAGGCGCCTCCAAAGGTGAGGGCTTAGGCAACAAGTTCCTTGGAAACATCCGCGAGACCGATGCTATCATCCACGTACTGCGCTGCTTCGAGGACGATAACATCACCCACGTCGACGGCACCATCGACCCCATCCGCGACAAGGAGATTATCGACACCGAACTGCAACTCAAAGACCTGGAGACCATCGAGAGCCGCCTCGGCAAGACCGAGAAGGCTGCCGCCGCCGGCAACAAGGATGCCAAGGTGGAAGTGACTGTGCTGAAGGCCTATAAGGAGGTGCTGGAGCAGGGAAAGAACGCCCGCATCGTGGAGTTCGAGTCGAAAGACGAACAGGACTGCGCCCGAGGTCTGTTCCTGCTCACGTCGAAGCCCGTGCTCTATGTCTGCAACGTCGGCGAGGCCGATGCCAAAGACGGCAACGCCTTTACCAAGAGGGTAGGGGAGCTGGCTCAGGAAGAGGGTGCCGAGATGATGGTCATCGCTGCCAAGACCGAGGAGGACATTGCCGAACTGGAAAGCTACGAGGACAAGCAGCTCTTCCTGGAGGAGCTGGGTCTGGAGGAGAGCGGCGTCAACCGCCTCATCAAGAAGGCCTACGCCCTGCTGAACCTTGAGACCTTCATCACCGCAGGCGAGATGGAGGTGAAGGCCTGGACCTATAAGAAGGGCTGGAAGGCCCCACAGTGTGCCGGCGTCATCCACACCGACTTCGAGAAAGGCTTTATACGGGCCGAGGTCATCAAGTACGCCGACTATATCCAGTACGGCTCTGAAGCTGCCGTCCGTGAAGCCGGCAAGATGGGCGTCGAGGGCAAAGACTACGTGGTGCAGGACGGCGACATCATGCACTTCCGCTTCAATGTTTGATAAAAACGACAACACTGACAACCATGACAACACTTCTGAACGAACTGCTATACGTGCTCTGGAACCCGTCGTTAGAGGCCTTTTCACTGGGCCCCTTCACGTTCCGCTGGTACTCCCTGTGCTGGCTCATCGGCCTGGCCCTGGCCTATCTTGTCGTCAAGCGGCTGTATAAGGAGCAGAAGATTAAGGACGAACTGTTCGACCCGCTGTTCATCTACTGCTTCTTAGGCATCCTGATAGGCGCACGCCTGGGACACTGCATCTTCTACCAGCCCGACTACTTCCTGACCTCGTTCAAGGGGTTTGTCGAGATGCTGCTGCCCATCCACTTCCTGCCCGACGGCGGCTGGAAGATGACGGGCTATGCCGGACTGGCCTCGCATGGCGGTACGGCAGGCCTGATGTTCGCCCTCTGGCTCTACACCAAGCGCACCAAGCTGAGTCTGTGGACGGTGCTCGACAACATCGCCATCGCCACCGGCACCACGGCCTGCTTCATCCGCTTAGGCAACCTCATGAACTCAGAGATTATCGGCAAGGCAACCGATGTGCCCTGGGCCTTCGTCTTCGAGCGCGTCGACGCCCTGCCACGCCATCCCGGACAGCTCTACGAGGCCATCGCCTACGCCCTGCTCTTCATCATCATGTGGGCTTTACACAAGAAGTGGCCTGAAAAGATTGGCACCGGCTGGTATTTCGGCTTCTGCCTGACCTACATCTTCACCTTCCGCTTCTTCATCGAGTACACCAAGGAGATTCAGGAAGCCTTCGAGGCCTCGCTGCCGATAGACATGGGACAGATTCTCTCCATCCCCTTCGTCGCCCTCGGTGCCTGGTGCATGGTGAGAGCCGGGAAAAAGGCATAGCGATGTTTGAGAAAGAAATAGAGCAGTACGAGCTTGTCAGACAGGAATATCAGCAGAAAATAGCTGACAAGATGGGGCATCGGCAGTGGATGGAATACAACGAGATTCTGTTCTCTGCACATTCTTGCGCCATCGAGGGAAACACGTTTACCGTTGACGACACACGCATCCTTCGCGAACAGGGCATGGCCATGATACCTGTAGGACGCTCTCTGCTGGAATGCACCGAGATGGCCGACCATTTCCGGGCTTTCGACTATATGGTGAGCCACCTGCAGTTACCCTTCGACGAGGCTTTTCTAAAGGAGGTGAACCGCCTGTTAACTGAGCACACGCTAAGCTATCGGGCAGCCGGTGCTGTCGCTGGCGACTATACCACAGAGGATATGGCTGCCGGCGACACCGTCTTTGGCGACCACGAGAAGCTGATTGCCCGTGTGCCCAACCTCATGGCTTCCACGCAAAGAGCCCTTGACGACGGTCAGCACCCCATGGTT
>Ga0326514_10003311_pt1 | contig 10251 bp, 15 predicted proteins | sample 3_2548_0518_D_FD_203653 | JGI IMG/M metagenome (GOLD analysis project Ga0326514, IMG submission 203653) | Bovine rumen microbial communities from UC Davis, California, United States - 3_2548_0518 | ecosystem: Host-associated > Mammals > Digestive system > Stomach > Rumen | place: USA... | reverse complement strand
CCATACCCCCTTCAGCCTTCAGGTTACGAAGTCCCAGGTCGTCCCAATATATTTTTTCATTCGACTGGAATATTTTCTTCCCATGGATATCATATCGCGACACCACATCCATCAGATAGGCCTCGGCGTAAAACCCGCGATAAAGGAGGATGAGATTCGAGGATACATCCTCCTGCTGCGACTTCATGTATTTCGAGATACTATTGGCCGAAGTAAGTTTGCCGGTGGTATCGGCATAAAAAGCGATGAGGTTATTCAGAAACGGGATATTACGAATATCGTGCCGCTCAATGATGTCCTTAAGCATGATGGTATTGAAGACACTGGTAAGATAAGCCCACACCTGCTCATCGTTGTCCAACCCCACTTTCCTTAAACCTGGTAGACCACCATAATTCAAGTAGGTCATCAGACTCTCGTCGTTGTCCGCAATATTATGGAACTCAAGAAATTCCGAATATGTGAGCGGATGGATGCGCACCTCCACATGGCGACCAGAAATCAAGGTAGCCAACTCGCCCGAAAGCATCTTGGAGTTGCTACCCGTAATGATAACGTCGGTATTGTCCTCTGTGTACCAATTGCAGAGACTTTCCTCAAAATGCTCAATCTCTTGAACTTCGTCGATGAGAATATAATTGTGTTTATCCCCAACAAAACGCTCTTCAATCCACGCATCGAGGTCATCCTTGGTTTTGATGTTCTTATAAGCCTTCTTCTCCTTGTCAATATAGATAATATTGGCATCTGGAGCGTCCTTGTGGCGCTTGATAAAATCTTTCACTACATAGCTTTTGCCAACGCGTCGAGCTCCAACAATAGCAATGATATTGCCTTTCCCTATCCAAGAGTCCACAATATCAGCATAATACTTTCTTGTTAACACTTCCATAATACAACGTTTTTATGGCGCAAATATACTAAATTTATTGTTTATAAACAACAAAAATCGCATTTTTCTTATTTTTATTGTTTACAAAGAAGGAAAATTACAGCAAAACTGCGACTGCTTTGTATTTAAACAGAAGTACCTGCCTCAAATAGGCAAGCACTTCTTCATGTTTTACTTACGGCAAAATTTGATGACGTAACTTGTTTAATAGCTCCATAAGCAACGCCTCTTGCCGCTGGGGATTGTCTTCGTAGCGCAACATGATGTCGCGCCAGATGGCAATCAACTTACTCAGTTTCAACTCGAAGTCCGTCGGAAGTTTTCCGTTTTAGGCTCCACTAATGGTACCATTGGCGAGCTGATACTCGCGCTCCTTGGTACGATGCATGCGATAAAAGGCCTCATCAACCTTCAGCAGCACCTGTACAGTCAACTCATGAGCAGCCGACTGTGGATCTAAAACATACTTTTTCATGTTTTGGAACATTTAAATTGTTAAATAAAATATATTGCGTCCTGACTATAGGACACATTCTTGTTAACCTCTCGGAATCTTTTTACCTTTGGAATGTCAACCGGTGACACCATTATTAATAACGATTAAAAACCATTTTTATTATGTGTTTATCACAAAAAAAGTTATGAACAACGAGAATTTCAATTTCGTTCGTCAGTCAATCACCAACCGTACTTTGACCGATGATGACGTGCTTTTAGAGCAACTACGTATCACAAAGGATAAGGATCTGCCACCTATCGATTTCTTGTATCGCATATTTGGTCAACCATGCTTTCCACGTGGCGAGATAGTTGTAATTTCAGGTAAGGCAAAGAGTGGCAAAACATTGTTCAACTCTATGCTGATGGCTTGTTGCGTACGCGATGAGGTACTGCAGATACAGCGCCCATTTGATGAAGTGGACGACACATGGCAATGCCTGCCCATCCGATGTCTATGGTACGATACCGAACAGAGCGAGCAGTCAACCCAAGAGATTCTGAAGGATCGTATCCTTCGTTTGGCCACCAATCCAGACATTAGTTGCGAACCTCAAAACTACACAAATTATTACGATATTTTCAATGTACGAACACTTCATTATGACGACCGTCTGCGCCTATTCGAAAAGGCAGTACACAAGCATCACCCCGACTTGGTTGTACTGGATGGTGTACGCGATCTGTTGTCGGATATCAACGATGGTATCAAAGCACAGGAAATCGTAGAACACCTAATGAAACTAGCACAAAGCACCAACTGTTGTCTGGTATGCGTACTGCACCAGAATAAGGGTGCCGAGGATCATAATCCACGTGGTTGGCTTGGTACTGAGCTGCTGAATAAAGCCTTCGAGGTTTACTCGTGCGAGAAAGCAAAACCCGAAAATATTTTCATAGTCGAACAAACGCATACCCGCAAGTACGATTGGCCCAAACTGATGTGCTTCCGTATGGATGCCAAGACAGAGCTGCCAGTAATAAGCGAGCCCCCTACCCGCTATGCAGCCATGCAAGCAGAACAAACTGGACAGAAGCTGCCTTACATGACTCGTGAATACCTGACATTCGATAACAACGGCAAACCGCACCCCAAGACCAGGGAACTGTTCTACGAGGCACTGAAAACAGGACCTATGTTCTACACCGAACTGCAAAAGAAGGTACAATCTACGCTTAGATGCGGCAACGAAATGTGGAACAGTATGTTCAAGGAGATGCGTGACACAGGCTATATCGTAAACACCAAAAATCAGGAGGGAAAATCAATCTGGCAATTGCCCACTGCCGCCGACTCAGGCGACAGCCCCTCCTCTTAGGCCCCTATAAAGGGGGCCATAGAGGGGGGCTTAGGCCTAAAAACTATCAGCAATATGACATGGGATGAAGTTTTTTGCAATACCTTCAAGGCTATCGGTAAAAGAATTGCTCCACAGGTTAAACAGAAGATGGACTTTATGGTACCTTCGTGGCCAATGGTCGAAGCATGCCGGGCCAACCAGTTTGATTTTTTTCTGCCGTTCATCAAAGCAGGTGCACTATCCGATAAACAGATGCACCATGCAGCCAAACGCTATCAATTAGGAAAGACCAAAAGCGGCATGCCAATCTTCTGGATGATAGATGATATGATGATGCCACTGGATGCCCACATCGGCAACTCGTGGATATCGCAGGCTCTGAAAGCACGTGAGCCATTACTACAATACTGGCCAGTGCATCACTGTCTGTTCGGACAACATCTATTGGAAGATGACCTACCAGTATCCATCGTAGAGAGTGAACAAACTGCAGTTATCCTAAACGAGCTGTTTCCAGAAAACATCTGGATGGCCTATGCCACCATATCACATCTGACTCCAGAGTTTCTGTCACCACTCGTGGGACGTACGGTTACCATCTATCCACGTACCGATCCGAATATGAATACTTACGTATTTTTCCTTGACTATGCGAGCGTCGTACGACAACACTACGACATCGATTTACGCATCGACACTACATTAGAGCAACATGCCACAGCCGATCAGAAGGAACGCTGTATAGACATCGTTGATTTCCTACTTGATTCTTTGTAACAATCAACTTAGAAAAAATATTTTTCAACTTACTTTTCAACCACAATCAATATGGTAAATTTCTACAATAAGCATCTATTCATCAGCAAGTCGAAACTGGCCGAACTGGCTAGTGTTTCTACACGAACCTTTAGCCGTTATCTTGCCACCAGGCAGCCCATACTCACAGCCATGGGTATCTCACCTAAGACAAAAAAGCTACCGCCCCAAGCTGTCCGTTACATTTGCGAAGACTACTGTATCGACCTTCCTCCGGAGCTTCAGGACCAGGAAGCACTAAAAAAATCACCTTTATATCAAAATTTTCTCCGTATGTTAGACGATGCCAGCCAACGACTTTCCAAGAAGTAGTACCTTTGCATTGTCATTCCGGATGGCAATAATGTTTAATGTTTAATGTTTAATTTAAATTATGGTACGTTACATTTTACAGCAAATCAAAATCACTGGTAACAAGTGTTTCGGTAAGTGGTTCGCCAAGAACGTGGTCGAAGAGACTATCGACCTGGATGCTTTGGCCGAACACATGAGTACTCACAACTCTCCCTACTCAAAGGGTGTTATCAAGGGCCTGCTCACCGACATGATCGGTTGTATCAAGGAGCTCCTACTGGAGGGCAAGAACGTGAAGATCGACGACCTGGCCATTTTCTCTCTTGGCATCAAGAACAAGGAGATGGCGGAGAAGGAAGAGGACTTTACCGTATCGAAGAACATCGAAGGTGTAAAGCTGAAGGCCCGTGCCACTGGCGACCTGATGAGTAAGAGTCTTAACCTGGAGGCCACTCTGAAAAAAGCTACCTTTATCAATGGCAAGCTGTCCACAGAGCCAAGCAATGGCGGTGGTGGTTCTAATACGCCAAGCGGCGGTGGTAACACCGGTGGTGGCGGTAACCATGAGCCTATCGGCGATTAATCTCTTTTATGCACGGGCTACACGGATTAATATCTTTTAGTCCTGTAGTCCGTTGCTAACCCCCCAATTTAAATTCTAATTTATAATATTATGGTGAAAGTAAACTGGACCAAAGTTGCTAAGGTCCTTAAATTTGTCGCAACAGTTATTACCTCAGTTCTCGGATCCATAGCCGTACAGTCATGCGCACAGTAAACCTTATTATCATCCATTGCAGTGCCACTCGCAGCAACCGACGCTTCACCGTCAAGGACCTCGAGACCTGCCACAACGCCCGATTCCACAACAAGGGCATAGGCTATCACTACTACATCGAACGCGACGGACAGCTCTACGCCACCCGCGACGAAGACGAGATTGGTATGCACGCCCGCCATTACAATACCCACAGCATAGGCATCTGTTACGAAGGTGGATTAGACGAGAAAGGCCAGGAGGCCGACACCCGTACCCCAGCCCAGAAACAAACGCTCATAGCATTGCTACGTAGTCTGAAAGTTGACTACCCCGATGCCGAGATCATAGGTCACCACGACCTGCCCTGGGTAACAAAGGCCTGCCCCTGTTTCGATGCCCGCACCGAGTACCTGCACCTCCAACCATTAGCCTTAGAGCAGTAGTAACCATTAAAATCAGAATAGGAGCCCGCATCAAGCAGGCTCCTATTTGTTATAGGGTAATATCATGCTATATAAGAAGTGGCCCTTTACTTTTTATTCCTGACCTGAAGGAATTTATAACGATGTCATATATGGACGTACGTGCGAGAAATCACCCTGCAATAATCTTTTCTTTTCTATCATAAGATAGAAGAATCCTGTATCATAGAAACGTAAATCAAAGTAAGCGTTTGCATCGCTATCCAATTGCAATAACTGCACCCAGTTATTATCAAATGATTGTTCAACTTCTTCTTCGTAAGGTTTCCCCAACAGGCGAAAGTTCATATCAGTCTCTGCCCCCATAGAAAAGGTGATTGCATGAGGCGGTATCATATCATCCTCTTCAAAAGGGTTCGTACGTACCAGTTGCTCTGGAGTCACGTCAGCATAGATGACCTTGAAAGCATCTTCAGGCCATTCACCTAGACCATAAGGTTGTTTAACGTCATAACCAAGGAAGTAATCTATCTCTCCAAAGAAATAAAGCATACCTTGCTTGGGCAGCCACTTATTCGATGGCAACTCGCTGCAGTTTATCTGGCAAACAAACTGCATAGGATATACGTCTCCTGCATCATCGATTATCATCGGATAAAGCCCAGAAGAAGGGAGTTGTGGTGCATCCCAAAAGTAACTGCTACCAAGTGGTAACTCACAGGTTTTAGGAGTCAGAATCAGATCTATTCCACTCATTCTAGTAATTTAACGCAATGTTGAATAATAGTCTCAATTCCCCACATAGCTGCCTCAGGTTCTATCGAGATACCTTCGCTCAACATCACCTCATCACCAACCTTAATACTGTACAGTTCTTTTCTATAGTCCAATTCAATATGCCCCCTATCGTAAGACACAACAACAGGCCCATCATTTCTATCAGACCAATGAGGCAAGACTTGCCCTACCACAATCTCTTCCTCGTTGATATCATAATGTCTCCAAAGAGTTTTACCCATATTAACACCACGATCATAGGTCACATCATAAATGTTTATTTGACATACTATAGCCATATACCAATCTTAATTAATCAAATATTACACTCGGATTCATTACTCCAGGCGAACGCCACTCAATGCCATATTCTGCCAAAAACTCACGCTTGGCCGCCCAATAACGGAAACAAAAGCCCATATGACGAGGTTCATCTTTCAAAAACTCGTATAATCTGCGCTCCACCTCGTCAATCACAGCAAGATAAGCATCAGTATCCTCTATCGGGTCATAGTTTAGCATCGGTTTCTCTACACGTTGCAAACTATACTCGCAATCATCTGTTTTCTGTCCTGCAAGAGGTGCATAATAAAGTGCTTTGCAAAAAGCCTCTTTAGATTTCGTGCGACGCTGATTGGCATACCAACATTCACCTATCTGTTTATAGGTGCTATACTTCCACAAAGCATTTCCTTCAGTATCAGGATGGGTATTAAGCAATTCTTCGGTTATAGCAAGTAATGGTGTAGCCTTCCATCCCTGCTCGTCATTTATATAATACTCAGCCAACTTTGTAAGAGCAACAGAATAGTCCGATAAGGTATCTGGATTATCATCCCGCTCATATATGCGCTTTGTAATATCCACTAAAGGTGTTAGCAACTTTATTAATTCTATATTTTCGAGGTTATCGATATGATTACCAATAAAATCTCCAAGCAATAAAAGTTTTTCTTCATCATTATTCAGGCTTTCTGCCCGTTTAAGTATATTTCCAATATCCATAACTACCATTCTTCTATACAATCATTATAATAAACTTGCTCCTTAATAGTTTTATCTAGGTAAGGAAAGAATTCATACCCAGTTACCCTCTCTACTTGTTTTATTGAATTAACATAAAAGTCTTTTTTCCTGTTTCCTTCTGTATTTCTGCAAATAAACCCTATACCCTTAGGATTAACAGAATCTGGACATAATACCACTTTAAAGAATGCTTCTGGGACAGGTATCATATTTTCCCCTATCATTTGGTGCTTTTGACTTTTCAAGAAGATTGGACCACATACAATAAAAATTTTTCCATATCTTATAGCCCAGTTCCTGCATGCAATTTCAATTTCCTTCCAATCTCCACGATTTAGGCTTGGGTTTTGAGGGCACATATTTGATAACAAAAAGGTTTCATCTCTTCCCTCATCACTCCAATTACAATCTCCTCCAGGACACATATGCCCACGATCATATCCAGAATACGCATAATCATTAAGTGTTGAACGATATTGCTTGGGAAGAGCCATATCTTCTCTATATTCGTTCCACACACCATCCTTACGCTTCATGACATGTTCCCCCTTCAGTTCCCACATCACCCAATTAGGTTGTCGGGTAACATAATTATATGATAATGAAAAACATAAACGTTCTAGAATCTCGGATGGTATCGTATCTTCGATATTAGGATATCCAAGCTTCTGCATTGCATTCATGTCTTTATATTCCACGCCATGCTTTGAACAAAAACTACATGAACACATCGTCAAAAAAAACAACATGGATGTATATCTCAAAATTACAATTCTCATCGTTTTTTTTAAACTAATCCGTGAAATTAAACTTGAAATTGTCCAAATCAAGGACTTTATCATTATAAGGCGGCAACTCTGTCAATGCGATGTCTTTCTCTTCAATTATTGTTCCGTTAGCTGTTTTCATATAATAACGTCCCAATGACTTGTATACGATATAACCTGGCCGGCACAAGTCATTACGTTCTTTAAAAGCCATTATGCCTGCCCAAAAACCATGTTTGCTAGCTATCCTATAGACATAATGGGAACACGTCTCACGAAATATGCAACGTTGATGCAATTTCGTGGGAATCCACCAATATATCCGGATAGCCAGCAAAATCAGGAATTTCATAAAATAAAACGAGAACTACTTCTTAAAAACAGCCACAGACACTGTAACTGTAAAACCTGGTTGAGCACCAATACCCAGACAACCATTGGTTCCCTCTACGTTTGTTGTAATATCCTCCAAACGTACATACTCATACCCATCTTCTTTCTGCGCATCAATAAGCTGTTGTAACTGAACGGCTGCACCGTTTGCAGAATCATCTCTTTTAAGATTAGCATTAAAAGGAAGAACTCTATATTCCATAATTTAAAGATAATTAGTTACCCCTACTCTATTAAAGGCTTTTCGGGATTCGCCATAAATCATATTATTCATCATTTACATTCTCATTCTCGACTTCTTCAGTAAAGCCTTCAACGAATCCTTTAACCTCCTGTCCTATTCTATTTAAGGATTTTTTTAAGTCAGAAACGGTATGTCTCGCAAATAATGCGGTACACTCTCCTTTCATTCTACCAATGTAATTCAATTCTTCATCCGTATAATCATAATTATCCAACTCTTCACAAATTATACAGAACTCATTCTGAGCATTATCCCATTCATCTTGTGTATAATGATCCGAGCTATACTTTATTTCTTCAGTAAAAGATTCCAGTTCCTTGAGAGCACTTATTTTTTTGTCTGTACAGCTTACAAGAAACAGACCTAAAGCAATCATACTGATAAGTGTATATAATTGTTTCATCATTATCTAAAAATGGAAGAGTGATGTAAAAAAATGAATACCACCTAGAATTACAATAACAGCCCCGATTACATTGCACCAAAATGCAACTTTCTTTTTTTTCTTCTTTGCTGTATGGATAAGACTGGGGAATAACTTCCAAATTGCCAAGCCAAATACTATTTCAATAATTGCACCTATCATATTATTCAATTTCTAGTTGTTGAATCAGTTTATCGCAAAGTGCTTGTACGCCCTTATCTTTATTTTCAAACACACTCACAGCAATATATGATACTGACATGAAGCGTGTCTCTGCACCATGGATAATATTACCGATACCCATATCTTCTTTCATGAAACTCTTTAGTTGATTCTCATCGGCGGTATTTATTCCTTCAAGATAGCCAGTATCGCTCTTTACGAGGGCAAAAGACAGATTTATCTTTGAGAACTCGCGATTACTTGCGCTAAGTACATTGACTAAGCTATCAAAAGCATTCAAAGCTTCTTCAAATGCGCTCTGACGCTGCTGAGCTATCTCGTCTGAATCAAGCCACTTTTTCATCCTGTCAGAGATCCTTTGTTCGTTAAACTTCATAGTAAAAGGATCAATGATAAAGACAATATTCTCAACATCCAAAGAGAAACGTAAAAGATTCTTGTCGTTGCCACCAGCAGTAAACAACTCACCAGAGACGTCATTGAAATAAATGTGGTAGGGGAGGCCACCATTGGTTCTTGGCAAAATGCATTGGATAGATGCGCGCCAATTACGATCAGTCTTAGATGGTAGATGATTCTCGTCTAAGTGACCATGTGCCTTGGCATAGTCAACATAGTCTTGGATTTCTATGATATTTTCGTCAGTCGTGTTCGTGAAATGCATATCAGGTTTTGCCTGCATCATTAGGCCTATTATATCACAGAGTAACGATGTCTTTCCTGAATCTGGCATACCGATAAAACCTATATGTTTCTCAGTGCCCGTTTCGAAATTAACGAATTGTCCGCAGTGTGGGCATTTCCTCTTTAGAGTATCACGTCCGTTAGATATCAGGGTTGGCATTCGTGTTCCTGTATCAGGATGTGTAATATACAATAATCCATAGATGCCTGGTCGGAGATTTGTAGGAAGTTTTACGACTCCATTCTCAGGGTCTTCGTCATAGTATTCGGCCGGCTCTGAAGGTTCATGACACCAGGGGCATGGATGCTTCACGTTATAACGATGTGTTGTATATGCTTCATAGCCACGAAGACATAGGGCATACATGTAAATTAACGCAGCAGCGAGCAAGAATAATACCATTGGCGTAATACATATGATTAGGACATGTGCCCAGTAATTGCTTGCTAAAGCTAACGAGAAGTCCCACACATTGATTGCATCAAAGAAAGCCATACCAGTTTCTACACAACTATTTCCAAAAGCCTCTAATTTTTCCTGGAAGTAGCAAATAATGCCACCTATGACAAACGCAACGAGGGCTATACCCCAATTTACAAAGATACATATAATACCAACAATTATACAAATCCATCCGACGATGATAATCCCCCATACGAGCAGCTTAACGATCCAAAGAAGAGCCCATACCACACCACCTATTGCGAGCATAATAACAATGGATGCTACAAAGCATGACAACAGTGTTAATGATATTTTTGCAACAGAC
>Ga0326514_10003308_pt1 | contig 10256 bp, 8 predicted proteins | sample 3_2548_0518_D_FD_203653 | JGI IMG/M metagenome (GOLD analysis project Ga0326514, IMG submission 203653) | Bovine rumen microbial communities from UC Davis, California, United States - 3_2548_0518 | ecosystem: Host-associated > Mammals > Digestive system > Stomach > Rumen | place: USA: California... | reverse complement strand
AAAAGTAAAAAACATTCAACCTTTTTCAGGAAAAGTCACTATTTCACGATTTGACTATTTCTGAGTCGCTGGTGTCAATTGTCCAATAGTCAAATTTATATGCTCTTGAACCCTTAAACTTCTTAAACTCTTGAACCAATCCTGCTCCCTCCTTTCAAGGAGGGCCGGGGAGGATCGTCAAATCATCCCCTGTTCCACCTGGATACAGACGTCCTCGAGCTCCTTGTCTTTGCCCTCAGGTTCCCATTTGCCCTTCAGGCTGATGCCGAACAGCAGGCCGAAGCCCTGCCAGAACCATGCCTTGGTCCTTCCCATGTACTCGCGGATAATCTTATACGAAGTGTTGTTGCATTCGCGGTCTATCAGCCGCACCAGCAGTTTCCCCTGGCGGTAGTTGAGTTTCTTGAGTTGGGGTTTGTATTGCTTCATCAGGTCTTTCTCCAGCGCCTTGAAGTATTTGCGCTGGGTTTTCTTGTCCATCACCTGCATCGAGTCGTACGAGGCGATGAGCAGCCTCCGTGCCTCCTTGGCAATGGGCAACGTCTTCTTCACATCGTTCACCATTCGCCAGTAATGACGTTCCTTGCGCTCGCTGGTGAAGTGTTTGCGGTTGAAACACCAGACGTTCCGGAGCAGGATGATGGCAATCGTGTCGCCCGTCTCGGGGTCAACGGTCGCAGGCAACGGTCCTTCCCTCTGACCCGAATGCAGCACATACTGAGCCTGCACGGGGAGGGCAGACAGCAGAATCCATAGAATTCCAATCCATGCGATATGTCGGGTCAGTCGTTTCATTTTTCGCTGCAAAGATACGTGTTTTTTGTTCAATATCCCCAATCTTTCGCCAAAATTCTCTCAATTTCATATTTTTTTATCCACCATACGCTTCCGATTATCTATTTTTAACTATCTTTGCAGTGTGGAAATGACGGTTTTTCGCTGGATGAAATCCCATCCCTTCTGGTGTTGGGGGCTGCTGATACTGCTTGTGACGGTATCGGCTCTCGGTGCATGGCGTCTTCGCTACAAAGAGGACATCACCGACTTCCTGCCAGTAGATCGCGATTACCGTCGTTCTCTTGAAATCTATCAGGACATTGCAGGGGGCTCCGGGATAGCTGTCTGTTTCACGTCCCGGGATGACAGTGTGACGGCAGCCGCGCTGCTGCCTCGGGCCATGGAGATGTATATCGATGTTCTCGGACGCCTTGATACGGCCCATTGGTTTACGGGGGTAACTGCCCGGGTCCGGCAGGACGATATACTGGCCATGATGGACTTCTGTTACGCGCACATACCCTGGTTGCTTCGGCCCGGCGAACTGCCTGAGTCTCCGGCCGATACGTCCTTTTTGCGGGAGCGTCTGACAAGGTCCTACCGACTCCTCACGTCTCAGGCAGGCTCCCAGTCGGCCGATTGGATTGACACAGACCCTCTCGGACTTTTTGCTCCGGTGGGTGAGCGTCTCCGGGCATTCCGTCCGTCGATGACCATGCACCTCCGCGACGGTTACGTTTTCTCGTCCGACGGGAAGTGTGCGTGGATTTCCCTTGTGTCTCCTTTCGGCAACAGCGAGACCGGAAGCAACGGCGACCTCGTCAGTCTCCTCGGCGAGGCCTGCGACAGTGTGATGGTTGCAATGCCACGGGTGGAATGTCATGCCATAGGAGCGCCTGTCGTCGCTGTGGGCAATGCTCGTCAGATACGTCGCGATTCGCTCCTGGCCCTTGCCGTTGCCGCTCTTCTCATCCTCCTGGCTCTCATCCGCAGGTTCCGCGACCTGCGTCCCCTCTTTTCCATCCTGGTTGCTACGGGTTTCGGCTATCTCTTTGCCCTGGGCTGTCTGGGGTGGATGCTCGATTCCCTGTCTGTCATTGTGTTGGGCATCGCTTCGATGCTCATCGGTATAGCGGTCAACTATCCTCTCCACTACGAATGTCACCTCCGCGAGGTTGGCGATGCTTCCGTTGCATTGCGCGATCTTGTGTCGCCCCTGGTCATCGGCAATCTCACCACCGTGGGTGCATTTCTCACCCTTGTTCCCCTGCCGGCTGTCGCCTTGCGCGACCTCGGCCTCTTTGCGGCTCTCATGCTCGTGGGTACCATTCTCTTCACCCTCCTCTGGCTGCCGCAGATGAGGTCACGCTCTGCTACACATCCCCAACCCGCATCGGATGCCGGGGCTGCGTCTGAACGCTGTCGTTCCCCGCGCTTCGATCGGATTGTCTCCGTTTTCCTGGTCATCGGTACGCTGGTGTTCGGCTGGTTCTCGTGGCATACGGAGTTCGATGCCGACTTCACCCACATCAACTATATGAGTCCTGCGACAAGGAGCGACATGCAGCAGCTCTCTGCCCTCGATGGACAGGGTGACGGGGTCTCCGTCTATGCCGTCCTGAACAGTGAGTCTGCGGGGGAGGAGGCTCCGCGTCTCACGGCGGTGCTCGACAGCCTGTCCCGTGCCGGGATGGTGGCCTCTGTCTGCAACCCCTGGCTCCTTCTGCCCGATGCGGAGGCGCAGCAGCTTCGGTTGGTGACATGGCACCGCTATTGGCGGGACAGCGGCTTTGTGGATAGGGACGGAGCACTGGCAGGTGGCTGGTATCGCATGATGGCAATAGCCCGGGACATCGGCTTTTCCGACGAGGCTTTCACAGGCTTCCGCTCCCTGCTCTCCGACTCGCTGCCGGTCCTGTCTTCGGATGCATTCCGCCCTCTCACCGACAATGCTCTGGCCCGATATGTGCGTCATGGCAATCTCCTCGTCAGGGCGGAGGTGCCGCGTGCCCGGGTCGCCGGCGTCGGGATGGCACTGCAGGCGGCTGCTCCCCGTTCGCTTGTCTTCGACCAGGGTTCGCTCAATGCACGCATTGCCACCAGTCTTACCAGTTCATTCAATTGGATAGGCATCCTCTGCGGTGCCATCGTCTTCCTCTTCCTCTGGGCTTCGTTCCGCAGGCTCGAGGTTGCCCTCATTGCCTTCCTTCCCATGGTGGTCGGTTGGATTTGGATTTTGGGCATCATGCAGCTTCTGGGCATTCAGTTCAATATTGTCAACATCATCCTGGCTACCTTTATCTTCGGTCAGGGCGACGATTATACAATCTTTGTCACCGAAGGACTGATTCGCGACTACCGCACGGGTACGCGTACCTCGGCCTCCTATCTGCGCAGCATCCGGCTCTCGGCCTTTATCATGCTCGTCGGCATGGGGGCCCTCGTCTTTGCACAACACCCGGCGCTCCACAGCCTCGGACAGATTACGCTCATCGGCATGGGTGTCGTCTTCGTCATGGCTGTCCTCGTGCCTCCGTTGCTCTTTCGTCTCTTTCTTAAGTGGAGCCCTTTCAGAAACTGGATGGAACGATGACACTTCTGCTTATACTTGCCATGCTCTTCCCAGCCGACACGCTTGCGGACTGGCAGCAACAGATTCTCGACCGCCTGGACGATGAGACCATCGACGGGCTGGGTGAGGAGGGGTTGCAGCATTACATGAGTCTCCTCGAGGATCTCGAGTTCCGGGAGTGGGAACCTTCCTCCAGCTATCGTCAGGAGGTGATGCTTCGCACCGATGCGTGTCTGTCGCAGCGCGACGGCTATCGGAATCTTACACAGCAGCGCATACTCGCCAATAAGGCCTATCTCGGCAACCCTCTTCGTGCAGGAGTACGCTGGAAGGCATCCTATGGACATTTCCGCGCCGCTGTCAACGCCGAAAAGGACCCCGGCGAACGATGGGGCGACGGGGCCGTCATGGGCTTTCTCGAGTGGCAGAGGAATCGCGACTGCAGGGTCATTGTGGGCGACTATCGCATCTGTTTAGGTACGGGACTCATCCTCAACCAGAATTTCAGTCTCGGCAAGCAGCTCATGCAGTCCGTTTTCTTCCGGCATCCTGCGAGGCTCACGGGCCACGCCTCTTCCGACGAGTACCGTTTTCTGCGGGGCGCGGCAGCCGAATGGCGGTGGGGTAGCCTCCGGGCCCTGGCTTTTGCTTCGGCACGGCGCATGGACGGTCAAATTGTCTCCGATACGCTCCGCACCCTTTACAGCGACGGGTTCCACCGTACGCGTGCCGAGGTGGACCATGCCCGCCAGGCATGGATGTGGCAGGGGGGAGGACGTCTCGCATGGCGTGGCGAATGGTTCGAGGCAGGTGCCAATTTCCGTACGCTCGTCGTCGATCCCGTCTGGTATCGCAATGTCCTGTCCTACAACCGTCATTTCTTCCGCGGACGCGGTCTCTCCTCCGCCTCTGTCGACTGGGCGGCCCAGCGGTGGGGCATACGTGCCAGGGGTGAGGCGGCCTTCGATTTCGGGGGCGGTTTTGCGGCCCAGGCGGCATTTTCTCTGCCCCTCGGCGAGGACTGGACCTCAACCCTTCTCGGAAGGTGGTATGGTGACCGCTACCGTTCGTTCGATGCGGGCGGGATAGCGGAATCCGGTGCCATGCAGGGCGAACGAGGTGTCATGTTTTCGCTCGACGGACAGCCTTTCCGCTATTGGACCGTGGGTCTTTGGGCCGACTGGTTCCGTTTCACACAGCCCCAGTACCGCATCCCGCAGCCGTCCGATGGTTGGGATTTGGGAGCCAGGGCTTCTTTCCAGCGACAAGCCTGGACCCTCTCTGCCCAGTATCGTGCCAAAATCAAGTCGCGCACCGATGCCGCTACCGACGATACGTCCGACATGCTGCGCTATGTGCTCCACAGTTTCAGTGCCACCGCCGTGTGGCAGTTAACGTCCGCATGGAGACTGAAGGGTATGTACCGCTCCCGTATCTATTCCGAAGAGAAGGCCGACTATGCCTCTTCGTGGCTCTTGTCAGGCAGCCTCCAATGGAATTCGGCACCGCTACTGATGGAGGTTCAGGCCACTTATTTTGGAGCGCCTGACTACAATGCACGGCTCTACCTCTCCGAACGGTCGCTGCGCTACGGATTCCTCTCGCCCGCATTGCAGGGGAGGGGTGTACGGTTCACGGCGGTATGCCGTCTGCGCTTGCCAGCCTCCTTCACCCTTGAGGCCAAATATGCTCTCACCAACTACGACGGGGTCTCCCGCATCGGTTCAGGACCCCAGCAGATTGACGGGAACATCCGCCACGACCTCTGGGTCCAGTTGTCCCACACTTTGTAATTCTAAAAACACGACGATATGACAGGTTATTTGTTCGATGCCGACCGACGGCTCTACGACAGTATGCAGGGAAATTACACCTCCGAGGCTGAACAGGCCTTCTTCGAGGCTCAGCATCAGAAGGCTCTCCACCCTATCGGCGGGTGCGAGGTCCTCGTCCGTGCCGAAGACAATCCCGACGGCATCTGGCTCATCCATTGTCTCGCCACCGAGTACGAGATAGGTCTCACCGTCTCCTCCGGCCTCACCCAGGAAATCCACACCATGTCTCTGGCCGAACTCCTCGACATCAATCTCCGCGATGCCGGATTCCTCAATCGCGACATTTCGGTGCTCGATTGGCTCCGTGAACATGATTTTTTTCTAAATAATCCCCCTTTCGCAGAATAATCTTCCTTCTCTGCCCTCTATCCCGCTTTTTTACGCTATATTTGCGGCGGCGACTTTGCTCCGGGCTCTGTCCGCCGAATCCCCTTTATAGGGTGAGAACTTTTAACTTTTAACTGATATCAATGTCCGTCTCCTCCTTCCTTGCTTCCGAGCATCCTACCGCATTCTCATTCGAAGTGCTGCCGCCCCCCAAAGGCAACAGCATCGACCAGATATACAAGACCGTTGACAGGCTCCGCGACTTCAATCCCGCCTACATCAACATCACCACTCACCGTTCTGAGGTCATCTACCGCGAGACCGCGCCCGACACCTTCATCCGTGTCGAGGAACGCCATCGTCCCGGCACCGTAGCCATCGCTGCGGCCATCAAGGCCAAGTACGGCATCACTCCCGTACCCCATCTCATCTGTTCCGGCTACAGTCAGCAGGAGACTGAGTACGAACTGATCGACCTCGCCTTCCTCGGCATCACCGACCTCATCCTCCTCCGGGGCGACAAGGCTAAGAACGATCCCCGTTTCGTGGCCAAGGAGGGCGGATGGACCCATGCCTCCGAACTCTGCCGGCAGGTCAATGAATTCAATGCCGGACGTCTCCACGACGGTTCCGACCACCATCTCTTTGCCGAGGGTGAAGGGGCCTTCTCCTATGGCGTGGCGGGCTATCCCGAGAAACACGAGGAAGCCATGAACGGCCACACCGATCTCGAGATGCTCAAACGCAAAGTCAATCTGGGCGCCGGTTATGTCGTCACCCAGATGTTCTTTGATAATGCCAGGTATTTTGATTTTGTGCAGCGTTGCCGCAACGTCGGCATCCGTGTGCCCATCGTGCCAGGCATCAAACCCCTGGCCTCACTGCGTCACCTCACCATGCTGCCCAAGACCTTCCACATCGACTTCCCCGAAGCCCTTGCTGCCGAACTGTCCCGCTGCCGCACCAACGACGAGGTCAAGGCCGTTGGGGTTGAATGGGCCATCGAACAGTGCCGCGAGCTCAAGGCCGCGGGCGTACCGTCCATCCACTTCTATTCAATGAATGCCAGCGCACTTATCGAACAGATTGCGCGGCAGGTTTATTGAGCTTTTTCAGTTTTTCAATTCCTTTCTCAAGGCTTTCCGACGGCGCGATGATATTTTCCGAACCCCAGAAATCAGGGGCTTCGAACAGTTCCGCACGGTCATACAGCGACGAACTTTTCGGGAAGGCATCTTTCCTGGCGATGGGGTGAACCTCCGTCGCCGGGTATTGGCCTGTGATGGCCATTTCCGAGATGACATCGTAGGTCGAATGGAACAGTCTCCGTTTCCAGTCGCACTGGAAACGCGAATGGCTCCGCACGTAACGCAGCCGCGTCACGCCGTCCTCGGTGCCGTATGATGCCGTCAGCGTCATCTCTAAGGGTTTGAAACGTACCCCGCGGGGTTTGTGCAGCAGCATGAAGCGGCTCGCCAGCTGGCGGTCGCGCATGTCTAATGAAAGTTCGAACCGCGTGAAGGCCAGTGTTTGGGCATCAATCCAGATGCGGGCGTAGTAGTAGGCCGCATCCTGGTACTCTACGGGATCCATGGCCACCACCAGCTGCTGACGTCCCTCCGTTGTCTCCGGCATGTCCATACGCAGGCGGTAGTGGTCCAGCATCTCGTCCGAGAGCAGGTCCTCGAAGTTCTTCACCAGGTCCAGCTGGGTGGCCAGCGACGGACCGCCTCGCATCTTGGCGCCAAGGGTGTCCTTGGCCTGCGTCGAGATGAGACGCCGGGCCTTGGTGATGGCCACCGCATCGCGGGCCGCGCCCCTGCCGTAGCTGTTCTTGTACACCTCAGTCAGGGCCTCGGCCACATAGATGAACTTCCTGCGGCGCTGCGTTGTCTCCCGATAGAAACCCTTCAGCAGTTCCGGCTCGCGGGCATAGTTGCGGGGAATCTTGGCGATGGCCTCCCGCAACAGTGCCTTCGGATCCTGCAGCAGGATGGTCACCTCCGGCAGGTCCACGGCCTGGCGCTTCAGCGCGATGCGCAGCGGCTCCCGGCCGATGACACTGCTGTCAGGCATCACGGGCGCATAGCCCACATGCGACAGGCGCAATGCTGTCGGTTTGTGCTGCGTCTTCAGCACAAACCGTCCGTCCGTGTTAGTCACCGTCCAGACATGTTCCATCGTGTCGCGTACCTCCACGCCCGACAGCCGCTCCCGCGTCTCCGCATCGCGCACCGTCCCCTCCGTCACAAAGTACATCCCTTGTCCGCTCGCCGTCAGGACCAGCGTCCATACCATCAGCAGTATCGTCAGTCTGTTCATCGAAAAGGTAAAACTCTTTTTTTTATTCTTTAGACCGATTTTCCCCTGAGTAGTTTAAAAACCTTTAATTTAAAGTTTAATCTACCCTAAAAATCAACTTTTCATCAAATAATTTGGTGTTTTCATTTTTTTTTCATATCTTTGCAGCCGGTTTTCAACAAAAAAGCAATTAAACAAACTAGACATACGATGAATTTCGTTCAAGAATTAAAATGGCGCGGCATGATCCAGGACATCATGCCCGGCACAGAAGAACAGCTACAGAAAGAGATGACCTCGGCCTATCTCGGGATCGATCCCACCGCCGACAGTCTCCACATCGGACACCTCGTCGGCGTCATGATGCTCCGCCACTTCCAGCGTGCGGGCCACAAGCCCTATGCCCTCATCGGCGGAGCCACCGGTATGATTGGCGATCCCTCCGGCAAATCCAAGGAGCGTGTCCTCATCGACGAGGACCGGCTCCGTCACAACCAGGAGTGCATCCGCAAGCAGCTCTCCAAGTTCCTCGACTTCGACAGCGACGCTCCCAACCACGCCGAGCTCGTCAACAACTACGACTGGATGAAGGACTTCACTTTCCTCGATTTCATCCGCAACATCGGCAAGCTCATCACCGTCAACTACATGATGAGCAAGGACTCCGTCAAGCGCCGCTTCACCGGCGAGAACGGTGCCGACGGCATGTCGTTCACCGAGTTCTCCTACCAGCTCCTCCAGGGCTACGACTATCTCTACCTCAACACCGAGCGCAACTGCAAACTCCAGCTCGGCGGAGCCGACCAGTGGGGCAACATCACCACCGGTTGTGAGATGATACGCAAAGTCACCGGAGCCGAGGCCTTCGCCATCACCTGTCCGCTCATCACCAAGGCCGACGGCAAGAAGTTCGGCAAGACCGAGCAGGGCAACGTATGGCTCGACCGCCGCTACACCTCGCCCTACAAGTTCTATCAGTTCTGGGTCAACGTCAGCGATGACGACGCCGCACGCTACATCCGCATCTTCACCTCCCTCACTCAGGACGAGATCCTCGCCCTCGAGGCTGAGCAGAAGGCCGATCCCGCATGCCGCGCCCTCCAGAAACGCCTTGCCCGCGAGATCACCGTCATGGTCCACAGCGAAGAGGACTACAACCAAGCCGTGGCCGCATCCCAGCTCCTTTTCGGCAAAGTCGATCCTGCCGAGCTCCGCAAGATTGACGAGGAAACCCTCCTCCAGGTCTTCGAGGCTGTGCCCGCCTATACCTATCCCAAGGCCTCCTTCGGCGAAGGCGTCAAGGCCGTCGACCTCGTCACCGACATGGTGCCCGCTGCCGACAATGTCCAGCCCCTCTTCGGCTCCAAGGGCGAGATGCGCAAACTCGTCCAGGGCGGCGGTGTCAGCGTCAACAAAGAGAAGCTCAATGCCTTCGACCAGCTCCTCACACCCTCCGATCTCATCCAGGGCAAATACATCATTCTCCAGAAGGGAAAGAAAAACTACGCCCTCGTTACAGTCGCATAAACCGACATTACCCATAAATTTCCCCTCGCAAGTCATCCGGCTTGCGAGGTTTTTTTTGTTATCCCGCCGTTTTTTTACGTGCGGCATGGTTGGTGCGGTAGTAGTCGACGTGCTCGTTGAGACTGCCGGCGAGGTGCCGGAAACGCTCCACGCGGCCGTCATCGGTGCCGGAGGGAACCTCGTTGGCGGCGGCGGTGACGATGGAGGCGATGAGCTGCCACTGCTCCTCCATGGTGCGGGCCAGGGCCTTGGCGCTCTCCCGTTTGGCGCGTTTGTCGGTGCGCTGCACATAGGCGGCTTCGAAGCGTTCGTTGATGTCTGCGAGGTCATCGATCTGACGGGCGGAGACATAGGCGCGTGCCAGGATGCCGGCATCCAGCGCCTTGAGCTTGGAACAGAAGGAACGCAGGCTGGCGGTCTCGGATGAGTAATCCATATCGACCGAGAAGTCCCAGAAGGCGGCGAAGAGCGGCGCGATGTGGGTTTCATAATAGTCCCTCAGTTCGTCGTCGAGACTAGCCTGCATGGCCGAGAGAGCGAGGCGTATGACGCGATAGGCCCAGTCGCGGGCCTCGTCGAGACTCTCCATCTCGGCCGTCAGTTTGTCGGCCACGCGCTGCCAGTTCAGCTTCGGATAATGCGCTATGTTGGCGCGGTAGTCATCGAGGAGGTCTGCCGGAAAGAGCGGCAGCGCATCCTCATTCTCAATAATGGATACCACCTCGGCATGGAACTGTACCATGGCGGCGGTGTGCACGTGGTGAAATGCAATGGGGTGGATAGTAATCATAATATTGTGAATAAATTATTTTAGGTTCAAAAAAGTGTCAAAGGGCTCTCCGGTTTTCGGGGAAGCGTTTGACAAGTGTCAACGTGTTGTCCGATTTTCGGGGAACTGATTGACAAGTGTCAACGTG
>Ga0326514_10003307_pt1 | contig 10258 bp, 7 predicted proteins | sample 3_2548_0518_D_FD_203653 | JGI IMG/M metagenome (GOLD analysis project Ga0326514, IMG submission 203653) | Bovine rumen microbial communities from UC Davis, California, United States - 3_2548_0518 | ecosystem: Host-associated > Mammals > Digestive system > Stomach > Rumen | place: USA: California... | reverse complement strand
CATCCCGTTCGGAAAGCAGGATTGCACCGTCTTCCGCAAGGTCATGAGCACGGAGGATACGATCCAGGAGTTCGCGCCGGCGCTGCGCACCAACGGGCAGATCGAGGCTTTCCGCGTTTCTCTCCAGATGCTCGGCGACCTGACCGGCTTCGGCATCAGCTACTTCGACATGGACGAGTCCCGGGGGTATGTGAAGACGGCCACCGAGGTCTCTTCCGACAACTCGGCGCTCATGCGCAACATCCGCCGGCACGAGAATAGCCTGGAGGGCTCGATCGTCTCGATAGCGAAAGCAGTCATGCACGCGTCGCGATCCTTCGGCGAGGGCATCCCTGACGAGGGCGAGGTTCGCGTGCAGTTCGATGACAGCATCATCCAGGACACGGCAGCGGAGAAGGAGCAGGACATGCGCGAGGTGGGCGTCACCATGGGCGCCTGGGAGTACAGGATGCGCTGGTATGGGGAGGAAGAGTCCATCGCACGCGCCAGGGCGGCAGAGATCGGCACGAGCAAGGGTAAGGGCAAGGAATGAGGGACCTACTCGGCCTCGAGCTCGATCCTCTCGTCGTCGCGCACGAGCTCGACCTTGTAGCCGCACGCCTGGGCGATCTGGACGAGCGTGTCGGTGCGCGGGTAGCTCCCGCGGCTTATGAGGGCGGAGAGGTACATACGGGACTTGCCGAGGGCCTGGGAGACGCCCACGACGCCCTGTCCGCTCTTCTCGCACATGTGCTTGACGGCATCGGTGATCCTCATGCCCTGGCTCCTCTCGTCCGGTGTACCCGTACAGTCTATCCCAGCTGGGAGGGATTAGCAATATGTAATCTCTGTGGAGGGGTGATTAGCACTTGATAATACTCTGGCCTGGGCTTATCATATTATCAGTTGCTAATCTCTACCGATTGGAGGACACCATGACCACCGCGACCGCCACAGCCTTCAAGCTCCCCGACCTGGACACCATCTACCACTGCGAGGGGCTCGGCGCCATGACCCTGGGCCAGATGCTCGACGGCGTCGACCCCGACCTGATCCCCTCCGACCAGACCATGCTGGAGGACCTGCTGTGGGCCTTCGGCGCCTGGGAGAGCCTGGAGGACATGAACGCGGCCATGGCCACGCGGGTGTACGCCACGGGCCCCGACGGGAAGGTGGGCTTCAAGCTGGTCAAGTAGCCGGCGCCGGCACAACCGAATACGCGATCACCTGGGGGCGGCCTGCGGGTCGCCCCTGCTGCGTTGCGGCCGCGTCCGATGGCTCTACCGCCGGGCCGTGCGCACAGGCCACGCAAGCGCGCAACCCCAAAGCGGTAGCGCCATGGGCAGGGGTGCCGTGGGGCGCGCGAGGGAGGGACTGCCATGCGGGCAGCGGGCGGCCAGACAACGTTGCAGGCGCTGGCACACAGGGGGCCGTGGGCGTGGGCGGCTGAGCCCGCAGCGCTGAACAGACCGCCGCCAGGCGGGCTGTGAAGCGCCGGGGCGAAGACGCACGCGCCCACGGCCCCCTGTGTGCCAGCGCAGGCCGGGAGCGTGGACGGCGGCCGTGGCTGAGCGCCGCCCGACGAACAGACCCGCGTCAGCGGGGCTGTGAGACGGAGCGCGAAGACACGGACGACGGCCACGCTCCCGGCCGTCCCCGGTTGACTTGCATGCCGCCCGCTGCCCGCATGGCAGGCCCGACCCGCGCCCCACGGCACCCCTGCCCATGGCGCGGCCCAACCCTCGATGAGCTGCGCTTGCGTGGCCTGTGCGCACGGCCCGGCGGTAGATAAATTCAACAACGTGACGAGCGCAGGTTTGGGCACGATTACCGCAACGGTCGAATCGCTTGATTCGCTCTACTCTGTTCTGTATCTACAATACGTCATTGTTAGAATGTGCTAGCCCCTCCTCACCTCTTCAAGCAGAGAGGCAAATATCGGCGGCCAAACAGCGTATTCGTATGGGTTGAGGCAGAAAAGGGCGCAATCATTCATATGCACAAGGTCGTTCAACATATCAAACTGGAGCGACCCTTCCTCGGACAGTCTGCCAATCTCTTTCTTTCGACGCAAGCTCTCGCGCACGGCGACCAACGCCTCATAGTCCGTGAATGAATCATTGACCCCTCTGTCAACGCTTTCAGGCATCGGAGGCAGGTTGGTGCCAAGCCTATTGGTTAGCTCCGCAATGACCGCCTGCTCATCGATGCCGGATTCGGTTAGCTGTGATTCTATTTCTTCGCGGCATGAGCCATGTAGTACGGCGGACGTGTATCCCCAGGCTGCCTCGCTTACCTCGTGCCTGTGTATGTCGCAATAGAGCCTAACGTTGACCATCTTCTGAAAGTACCCGCTGGCCAGCCCAACGCGGCGCTTGATTTCGTCGTCAATGAAAACGAAGCTGCTTCGCGTTATCGGGTACACTTTGCAGCCGTGGCCGGCATTCTCGAGGAATTGTATGGTGCCGAGCTTATCGACGTTGCGATCGCAAGCAGCACGACGTACGAACGCCTGATCGTGCGACACTACGAGGACGGTCTTTCCCTGGTGTTCCATGATGCAACGATAAATCTGGCTCCTACGGAAGTCATCGTAGGATGATGCCGGGTCATCTACCAGCGTGAGCTCGGATTCGTTGTTGTGCAGGAACAACAGCAGCGCGATTAGGTTTTTCTCACCGTAGGACAGCTGTTTGCGCATGTCTTCACCCTGCTTGTCCCTCACGTGACGCAGGACGTATGCTGCCTTATGGCCCGACCTGTCTGCATCCTCTATCTCGAAGGCATAGGGTATTCCGAGCATCTTTAGCTTGCTGTTTAGGCTTCTGGCGTTAGTGTCCACCATCCTCTTGAGGTCAGCTGCCATGCGGCCCATGAGACCCGACAGCTCGGCACGCCTTGCGTTGACGTCCTCCACAAGGGTGCGCAGGTCGGGGACGAACTCATACACCACCTCGTCAATCTCCAGACCTTTGGGAACGCCCTTGAGAAGTGCCATACCGTTGCCGATGTTGCAGTATTGGAGCACGAGTTCTATCTGAGCTCGCGCCCTGAACAGGAGCTCAATCCGCTCCTTTAGCTTCGTGAACTCGTCCTCATCAGAGAAGTCCGGGGCCTGAAACCCGAGTCTTTCCATGATCGGCGATGCGGTGAATAACGGCTTGAGTTCTTTTGTTGTTAGCGCACGAACTTCTGACAGCTTGATTGCACGGTCTTCAGGTATTTGCTGGCCGCAGAACGGGCATACGCCGTTGTCAAAGTCAGCGTTGACACTGAATCCCCTCGACTGCCATTCGAGGTAATCGTAGCCGCTCGCGTCTATCATCTCGCGAACGCGGCCTGTGGTGCCCGAGACTGCGGCGTGCGCCTTGCAGAGCTTCGATGCGCCCGTGAACTTGCCGCTTCTCGCTGCTGGCTTTCCAATCTCCTTTGCGAGAGCGTCAACATCGTCTTTCAGCGCGATCAGTCTTTGTCTGATATCACGCAGGCTTTCGATGCTTGCGTGGAAGGCCGCCTCATGCGCCAGAAGCTCCGACTCGTCTCCGACGAACACGCGGTAGCATTCCTCATTGGCTGTCTGGTCGAACAATACTGTTTGCCGCTCGATGCTGTAAAGCGATGCGGCATCAGGTTGGGGCGGATTCCCGTCTACAAGCACAACCGGCTTGCTATCTTCGCCAACGGTCGCGTCCTTAGCCTCAAGAGGCTTCGATATGGCGTAAAGGATGGACGACTTGCCTGAGCCGCAAACGCCGAATAGGTAGTTGACCTTGCCTTCTTCGAACTCGATGCCGAGCTGGCTGATGTTGCGATAGTTCGTGATTGAGATTTGCATACAAACCTTCCATGCCGAAATGAACGAAGCCCGCGAAAAAACGCGGGCCTCGTTACAAAACCGCTGCGTTTGCCTGGCCTTCTATTTTTTCTATGTTAGACCAATGTGGATATGGTGTGTCCCATTCCTGACCCTCCAAAAAGGGGCCCTCCCCTATAGTTGCAGTTGAACAGACAGGCAACGTACGAGGAGGGCCCATGCTCGACATGATACGCCAATTCGCAGGGCAGCTGAGCCACAACGAGAAGGTCGCGCTGGCGGCGGACCTCAAGCGCATGATCGCCGAGGAGCTCGCCGAGCCGCAAGGCGAGCCGGGGGGATGCCCGCACTGCGGGTGCCCGGGGTTCGTGAGGCGCGGCCGAGACGAGAGGGGCGCCCAGCGATTCCTCTGCAAGGGCTGCGGCCGCTCGTTCACGGCGGGGTCGCGCAGGCTGCTCGCGCAGTCGAAGCTGGAACCGTCGCAGTGGATGGACTTCGCGCAGTGCCTGGTCGACGAGCTCACCCTGAGGGAGAGCGCCGAGAGGTGCGGCGTGTGCCTGCGGACGGCGTGGTTCATGCGCCACCGGGCGTGCGAGGTCATGGCGTCCAGGCTCGAGGCGTTCCGCCCGGTGGGCGAGGTGCAGGTGGACGGCAAGTACTTCGCCGAGAGCCTGACCGGCAACCATTCGAGGCCCGCCGGCCACGACGGCGCGGGCGCGTTCGAGATGCCGCGGCTCAGGCACCGCAGCGGCAGCGACGTCCACCTGCGCGGGATCTCCAGGCTGCAGATCTGCGTCGTCACGGGCATCAACGAGCTCGGCGACGTGTTCGCGCAGGTGTGCTGCCGCGGCCAGGCCAGCGAGGCCGACATGCTGGGGGTGCTGCGCGGCAGGGCCGGCGCGGGGGCCACGGTGAAGACCGACGGCAAGAGGGAGTACGCGGCGCCCCTGGCCGCGCTCGGGGCCGCGCACGTCGCCGTCAACGCGAAGGACCGCACGTCCGACAACATCAACGTCGTGAACTCGATGCACTCGAGGCTCGGGCACTTCATGGACGGCTTCCACGGCGTGGCGACCAAGCACCTGCAGCACTACCTCGACTGGTTCTGCTACAAGGAGCAGTTCCGCAAGTCGGACGGCGACGCCCGCGAGCGCGTCTTCCGCCACGAGAGCGAGGGGGCGTGACAGCCGAAAAGAAGGTTTTGTGAATTCAGAAAATACGACCTTGTGAAACACATCCGGGTCGGCGGCGCGCAGCCGCTCCACGTCTATGCCGACCTCGCCGTGGATGTCGTTCATTTCGCTCTCCTTCTCTCGTTTCGGTCCCAATCGGGATGATGACCCGTTTCCAGCGTGGCGCAACCCTGCAGGCGGCCCATCTGCACCGTTGCGCCAGGGTGCGGCGTGGAGTATGGACCGCCGGTTTCTCGGCGCGCGCCTCATTTCTCGACGGCGTACACACATTGTTCGCGTTCGGCGCTGCAGACCCCTTTTCCCAGGATCTTTGTTCCGAATTGAGATACAGACGATCAGAGGCTATCCTACTCATCAAGATGCTTGCATACTTTGATGGTGCGAGTTGCGGACACGCAAGAGCTACGCGTTTGGTTCGTTTTCAGCGGTGTTGGAAGTATCGGCTCAATGAAAAGCCAAGTCGATATTTTTGTGGACCGAGGTTTAGTAATGGCTTTTCTCGCTTGCACAGACATGGTGCATAAAAGCGTTTTGCTTGGGAATTCTAACGAAATAGATAACCGCATAACGTAAATGCAGCCATAGATACAAAAGGAATCGAATGGCCAGAGAAGATTGCCCTTACCGATGGTCGATTCTTGACAGGCAAACTCAAGCCTCGTTAATATTACATGGTTTGCCAGACCGAATTAACAAAGGAGGGGTGTCGTGGTTGGTCTTTTCCGCACGTGGATGAGCGCCTAGAAAGCGGCGCTGTTGTGGCGTCGCGCTGTTTTTCTGCACGCCATTTCACGATTGGACATAACCATGATATTTGAAACCTCTCGGGGCAGGTCTGCTCTGCTGTGCCATTCATGGCAATTCAAGCTTTGTTTCGTATGGGGCGGGGAGCTCGTTTCGACATTAACGAGTTCGATTCTCCAAATGGGTCTTATTTGGCATCTCGCCCTCACGACAGGGTCGTCTTCTCTCCTCTCCTTAGCATCGCTGGCAGCCTTTCTGCCGATTGCTTTGTTCGGAATCCTTGCGGGCGCCGTTGTCGACAGACTGCCTTTGAAACGTGTCCTCATCGGCGCCGACCTCTTCATTGCCGCGGTGGGCGCCGCCTTGGCGATTGCCTCGTTGGCCGGCAGCTTACCTGCATGGCTAATTCTCATCGCCCTGTTTCTCCGTGCAGTTGGCACTTCGTTCTACACGCCAGCCTCCCAATCTCTCACGCCCCATCTCGCCCCGCCAGAGCATCTCGTTCGCCTATCGGGGGTGACTCAGGCGATTCAGTCCGGCGGATACATTCTTGGCGTCGCGCTTGCAGCAGTGATTTATCCCGTGGCGGGCATTACCGCTATGATTGTCCTCGACGTGCTGGGAGCGCTTTTCGCTTCTTTAGCCGTCCTCGCCGCACAGATAGACGCAGGGGGCCTCGACGAAGCCGACCGCAGCTTGTCCTTTTCCAATAAGGTTCGAGAGCTCTTCTCTGAGATTTCGGACGGCTACAAGCTGATTAGGGGGTACAGGGGGCTGTTCGCCCTTCTTTGGTGCGGGTTCGTCTTCGCTTTCGCGTTCTCTCCGCTCGCGGCATTGTTCCCAATAATGACCTTGGGGCATTTTGGCGGTAGCACGGGGGATGCCGCTTTGGTGGAAATCCTTTTTTCTGCAGGCATGCTGGCTGGGTCCGGCATCTTGGCGGTTACGGGAGGGTTCCGCAATAGGTCGTTCACCATGGTCGCCGCGATTGCCGGCTTCGGCATTGCCGCAATCGTATCCGGATCGCTCGGCCCGTCATTGTTCGCTGCTTTCCTGCCGATGAGCTTTCTTATGGGCGCATGCTCCCCGTTGTACGCGGGAACCCAGACTGCCCTTATGCAGGAGCAGATACCTCCTGAGTACCTAGGCCGCGTTTTCGGCCTCTACGGAACCATCATGGCGTGGGGCATGCCCATGGGCCTCGCAGCCCCCTCCGTTTTTGCGGATCTGCTTGGAGCTCCGTTATGGTTCGTCGGCTCTGGAGCGACCATGGTACTGCTTGCGATGGCTATGCTGCTTGCTCCGAGCGTCCGAAACGTGGGGAAAAGAGATACCGGGCAGATTCAATAGCCCAAGTATTCGAAAAAAGAGGCAGCAGCCATCGGTTCACGCGTCAGCCTTCAAGCCCTTGCGACGACGAGGTATTGCACCGACATCCCACATCGCGCTCCTTATTCGTCGCTAGGACAAACGAATGAATGTTGAACGACGTTCGAATTGGCCTGAACCAGCCTCGGATCGCGCGTCAGCATGATGGCTTCCCACTATGACCCCGCCTCGTCGTCCCAGACGAGACGGGGCTTCCTCTTCGAGTACGCGGCCCTGAGGAACGGGACCTGGTCCTCCTCCACGCGGCCGAGGTAGGCCACCGTCGTCTGCCTCGGCCTGCTCACTTGCGCGGGGCCGTCACGCCCGTGCTGTGCCAAGCGGGGCTAGGCCCCGGTTGGGCCGCCCCTTCCCCTCGCGCAGAAACCCGGTCAGAGCCTCCTCCCAAGGTACGCCTGCAGGACGCGCGCGAACTCCTGCGGGCGCTCCTTCTGGGGCCAGTGCTTGCATCCCTCCATCAGGTACACTTCGCAGTCTGGGATCTTCTCGCCGGCAAGGATGGCGCCTTCCACGGGGACCGCCCGGTCGAGCGCGCCGTGCACGAGGAGCGTGGGCGCAGCGATTTCCTGGAGCCTCCCGAACAGGTCGGTGGCGAGGCCCGTGGGCGTGATCTCGCTTCGCTGGAAGGACGCGAAAGGCCTGCCCGCGCCGGGCTCCCGGATTGTCTCCAGTATCTCGTCGACCAGGCCGTCGCCCACCCTGGACTTGTCGCCGAACAGGCTGTATTCCAGGGAGAACCTGATGACGGACGGATGCTTGCCCGCCCATGCGTACAGGTTGTCGTTTATCCTGGAGTGGACGAACCAATGGGTCAGCCGGTGCCAGGGCAGCCTGTCGAACAGACCCCACGCGTCGACCGGCACGAGGGCCCTGACGAGCTCCGGGTAGGCCAGCGCCATGTTCAGGCATATGCCGCCGCCCAAGGACAGCCCGACCAGGACGACCGGCTCGCCGCCGAACGCCTCGACCACGCCCTTCACCGCCTCGGTGTAGAACGCCAGCGTATACTCGCCGTCTATTCGGTCGCTCGTCCCGTATCCCGGCAGGTCGGGCGCGATGACCCGGTACCGCCCGGACAGCAGCGGGATCACCTCCCCCCAGGAGAGCATCGCCGAGTCCACGCCGGCGCCGTGCAGCAGCACGATGGCGTCGTCGCCGCCCCCGGCGCAGTGGCACGTCACGCCCACCCCGTTCGCGCGGATGCGCATTTTCTCGATCCGGCCGCCCATCCAGGCTACCCTCCTTCTCCTCCGGCAATCACGGCTTCACATGGCGCGATAAACGATCTCGATTCTTTGACGGTACCATCCCCAGCCCACGAACGCAAGCCGGCGCCCGTCGCCTCGCCCGAGCCGGTCCGCGCGTGCGAGCGGGTTAACGCATGCGCTCCCCCAAGCCGGGTCAGCAACCCCTAGATGGCGCGTCCCCCGCCACGAATTCGGGAATGAGCGCAGCACCGGCGAAAACGCCGTCACGAACCCCAGAGAGGGGCTGCGCGCACGTAAACCTCGGCATCGGGCCCACCTCTTCGAAGAGGGTAAAATTACGGTATTCGTGCAACCGATGCGTTCAGCGATGCGGGAACGTTGCATATTGTATACATTAAGGCACTGTTTATCTAACATCGCTACAACCGCAACCGCCCTCACTCGACGATCGACTACAAGGTCCCTGCGCAGGCGATGGACGAGTTCTTCGAGAGGACAAAGCCGGTTCAAAACACCCCCGAGAGGCAGGAAGGCGAGATGAAGATGGCAGCTTAGTGAAGTAGCGGCATTTTGTGTCCGAAATCTTGACACAGCTCAGTCGTGGACCGCGACGCCTTCGAGGCCGCCGTCAACGGGCTAAAGCTCACCGCCGCCGACAGGAGACGGTACGAGCGGATCCTGGAGGAGGCCGAGGAGGACGTCTGGTAGGCCTCCCGCATCGCCGAACGCAAGCACCGACGACGTCTTGGGAAGCCATGCCCAAAACGACCTCGGGCGCGCCACCCGTGGCCGGCCGCGTCGCGCGTCGCCTGCGCAGCCAGCGCGCTGGGTCCCGACGTCAGATTAAGAAGGCTGACCCGATTGCCAGTCGGTCGACAAATCGGCTTCGTTCGTTTGTCCTAGAACGCAACAGATGATATACACTCATCAGATGGCACGTTTACCTGCTTAAATGCTATGTCATGAGCAAAAGTGATGCGATGTGTTGCAGCGTGGTTCTGCGCGTCTATGCGCATATCACCTCATGAGTTCAAAAAATCTCAGGGAATTTGAGCTGCTTGTAAACCCGCGAGTCAAAGGTGGGCGAACAGAACCCGCCAAGACGTTCCCTAGCCTCGTAGTGTTCGGGATGGCCTTCGGTTGAGCCAAATATCGCGATGCAGAGATCGCGCATGTATGCCCTGCAATCCTCGTCAGAGAACGAGACGTCCTCGCTGCCGTGCATGTTCCCGCGAAGCCTGACTATCGTATCCCTGACGTTTTCCATGAAACTGGGAAAGACCCTGCCGTATTCGTACACCGCATCGAAATCTGCACCCGTCGTTATTCGCCTGTATAGGTCTATATCGTCACGCTCGATAAATATGAGAAGCGGCAAAACCGTGCAACTCGCAATCATCTGCGGAAGCTCGTGATTCGGACCCTCGAGGCAATAGTGCCTGGCGCTCTCGAGATTCCTTTTGATGCGATATGCATCCCTGATCGTTAGTACCTTGCTATCTAGCAACTCTCTGGCGAGCTTGTCAAACCTGTTCCCGCCGTTGTAGTTCACACCGTCGCCAGTGAATTTCACGCTGTCAACCGGGCACAACTTAATCCGCTCATCGAAGAAGCGCTCTAAGAACTTTGAAGTGTCAAAGCCGGAACCATACATCCCGCCAACGGCCTTCGCAAGTTGTGACGAGTCTGCAGAGAACACGAAGATGATGCTCTCGCTACAGAACAGGCTCTTGGTCTGTTCCAGGAGACGGACGGCGAAGTCGGGGCGGCAACGGTCGAGCTCGTCAACGAAGATAACGAGTTTGTTTGCCACGGCAGGATTTACCGGGCATGATGAAAAGTCTCAAATCGTCTTATAAGTCCCGAAAATAAGCTTTTTTTGTGTTTCGCTCTCGATTTTACCAAAGATTTACCAATATTTCTGGAGAGTCAGA
>Ga0326514_10003306_pt1 | contig 10258 bp, 20 predicted proteins | sample 3_2548_0518_D_FD_203653 | JGI IMG/M metagenome (GOLD analysis project Ga0326514, IMG submission 203653) | Bovine rumen microbial communities from UC Davis, California, United States - 3_2548_0518 | ecosystem: Host-associated > Mammals > Digestive system > Stomach > Rumen | place: USA... | reverse complement strand
CAGGAAACGAGCAGATTTCATAATTCAGCCCGCATCGATGTGAAGCGTCACGATAGTAGTAGCAATGCCGACAAGTGATATGCGAGTTGCCCCGCTCATCAACAGGGAAATATACATCGACAGTCGCCGTTGCCTTCACGTAAGAAGAGATACCATTTTCAAAAGATGCCACAGCCGTCACCATCCTCTGCAAACAGACTGCTTTGATTGATCTGGTTCTCATCCTCGGCGGTCTGTAGGTTTTTGATTGACACGTTGTAATAGCTTTCTTTGAGCTCGACCCCGACATACTTTCTGCCCATAATCAGGGCTTTGTAACCAGTTGAAGCGATGCCGTTAAACGGATCGAGGACAATGTCGCCGGGATTGCTCCAAAGCTCGATGCCCCGCTCAATGACTGGGAGTTGTAGCGGGCAGATATGCCGCTCGTCTGCATCCTCTCTGGCAATCTTGCCGTTGAGCGTATCGCTCTGGTTGATATCCCACCAAACAGGCGAGGAATATTCATCCCACACAGGGCTCGCCACTTGTTGCCATTTGCTGACGGGATAGCTTTCGTTTGTATGCGTCACCCGCTCAGGGTTGTCTCCTGGCTTTCGGAACGTGACAAGATAATCAGGGATGCCTTGACGACTCATGCAAGAGTCTTTCTTGATCTGCTTATGGAGAAGCCCCAGAGCTTTCGTTCTCTGCATCGCTGTGACTGGATTTTTCCAGATACAGACCTCAGAGTGGTAAATGAAGCCAAGCGACTGCATCCAACGGATAACATCGCCACGGAAATCCTTGATGCCGATATAGCCGTCTTTCTCTTTGCTTGTCGGTAGGTTCATACAATGGATTGAGACATTCCGCCCCGGCATCATGCACCGATACCACTCTCGCCCAAGGAATTGATACTGCTCGGCGAACTCTTCATACGTTTTGCTGTTTCCCATGTCTCTATCGCTGTTTGAGTAAGTGTAGAGACTCGCAAAGGGAATGGAAGTGATAGAATAATGAATGCTGTTGTCTGGGATGCCTTGCAGGACTTCAACAGAGTCGCCGTGATAGAGCACCCAGTTTTTCCCGCTTGCTTGATTTAATACTTTCATGCGCTCACCAACCAATCTGGGATAGTCATTTCAATCTGCGGATTATACGGGATTGAAATTCTGACAGTTCCCCTTATTTCTTCTTCTAATATTTCCTTGGTATGTTGTACCATCTCAGCGACCATCAAAGCCGCCTGTTTTTCCTTGCGGTCGATATTGTCCTTGACCGCTCCCTCGGCCTCGCTTGTGATGATGTACACATTGACGGGCTGTTTCTGCCCGAACCGCCAGCAACGGCGAATTGCTTGATACATCATTTCGAAACTATCAGACAATCCCACAAATATCATATTGTGGCAGTTCTGCCAGTTCAGCCCAAAAGCGGCGATTGACGGCTTGACAATTAGCCTTTTCGCTTCTCCGATTGTAAAGCGGTTCAGCCTGCCGGCTTTGACCTCAATATCGTCAGATCCTCGGACTTCGATGTTATTCGGGATAATTCGCTTTAACTCGTCAGCTTCGGCATTTAAGTCACACCATATCAGCCATTGAGCGTCTGGCTCCGTTTCAATCAGATCAAGAGCCGCTCGGCATCTGTCTTCAAGGCTGTTTCTTCTTGCGTTGCGGCGTTCGTTCAAGGTCTGGGCGACTTCAGCAAAGAATGAGTAATTGTCATTGACAATGTTCTCGTCATAACTGATTGTGATTTGCTCTGTTCTCAGCTCTGGCAAGTCAAAACCCGTGTTATCGTATCCCAGATCCCCTGGCTTTGTCAGGACAACCGCCCACGTTGCAAGCCATTCCCAAAACCGATCTTGAGCGTGACCCTTGAGCCGCCATTTTGAAGTATCAGCCCCGTCATGAATAAAGTACGTTGCAAGCATCTCAGTTCTGCTCATAACCCCGCAAAACTCCGATTGATTGCCCAGCTCCATAAAGTCATTGGGAGCGGGTGTCGCCGTGCATGAGAGCTTGTATGGCGTGTTTCGGAACTTCTCGATTATTTCCGTTCTCATCTTGCCGGAGTAGTTCTTGAGGATTGAGCTTTCATCGAGAACAACGCCACAGAACTCAGCCGCATCGAAATGATCGAGCATCTCATAATTCGTGACATTGATGCCTGGTCTAACGTGCTTCTGATCCCGCACGACAGTCACCGCAAAACCGAATTTTTCGCCCTCTCGCTTGGTTTGTTCTGCGACCGACAGCGGGCATACAATCAGCACGGGCTTCTGACAATGCTCTGAAACGCTTCTCGACCACTCCAAGCTCTGGATGGTCTTTCCTAAACCGCAATCCTCAAACAATGCACAGCGGCCTTTTTTCAACGCCCAAAAGACGATATCCTTTTGCCATTCGAACATCGATGAACACATCTGCTCTTTTGGCTTCTCGAAGCCTGAGCTGATTGCCACTTGCTTTTTGGTTTCAAGAAAAGCATGATATTCTTTCAGATCCGTCATCACAGCCCCCAATACTCACGGATCTTATCCGTCACCATCTTCAAATCATTATCAATCTGAAGCTCAAAAAGCCCTTCGGGCGACTTGCTTATATCTTGCCCGTCTGACTGTGTGCGGAAAAAGTATTTGCTTGTTCCCTCTTTCATGGCACGGAGACAGACAGTAACCATGCCCTCAACACAGACTTTCTGATCGAGGAGCTTGCCGATTGTCTTGAGCTTCGTGTCGCCGTAGTCGCTTGTTTCCTCATGCATGATGAGATAAACGATAACATCATCGGGCAACTCGTCTTTAATGTACATGATTAAGCCGTAAGCATCGTCAGCGATTGCGTTGTAAAGGTCGAACGATGAACCGCCGCTCCTTTGGTTATGCCCCGCCATGAATTTTGCTGTCTGTTGATATCCAAAATCGTCAATGACTGCTGTTTTTGTCGGCATCTTTTTCAAAGCGTTTTTGACCTTCTCAACATCGGCTGTCTTGTATTCGTACTTGAATTTCTTCTGAAACGGGAGCCGCTTGTTGACTGTGTTGACGAACAGGATCTCGTCCTCGCCAAACTCTTTCAGAGAGCGGCTTTTGCCCGTGCCAGATTTACCGTAGATAATTACACATTCGCCCATCTATTCACACTCCTTTTGTAGCCATTCAAGCCAATCTTTTTCTAATGCGGGGCGGTCGAGCATTGGCTGGATGTTTAGTATTTTCACTTCAAGATTGACAAACCATTTTGCAAGTTCCTCGTCCGTCATGGATCTTATTCTGTCGGCATTGGTTTCTTTCTTCTGCTGAAAGCCTGTGCAAGACATTCCCCCTGTTCTCATTGGGCAATAACTTTCTTTGATACAGTTATCGCAAGACGGAATAACTGGTTTCTTCTTTGCAACTTCCGTTTCCATCTCACAGGTTCCACACATTTCTTTCTGTTGCAGATGCGTCACCGGATCATTGAAACAATACTGGCAGAATGGTTTCATGTCTCACCTCTCATGTCAGCACCGCAATTCGGGCAGTAATTCCATTCATACCAATGTCGATTTTCTAAATTGCATTCAGAGCAAAATAAAGATGTTGAGACTCCGTTTTCGCCAACACCTTTTATCCACTTCCCCTTCTTTCGCTCTACAACATCTGCTGATGGAATGGCTTCAATGTCCGTATATCGCTCTTTGTCATACCAAGCATCTAACGCATCCTCACGCTTTATGTATTCTGCCATCACTCACCATGACAACTTTCTCCCGCACATCGGGCAATAATTGATCTTGCATTCCAATGCTTGCCGATCAAACTTTAAACGCAATGTATTTGGAATAACAATATACGCATGGCAGTTCTTTTCTATCGGCTTCACATATCCATCTCTATCCTCGTTGCAATAAGGGCACCTCATGTTTCACCATCCTCAATCTTTTCTAACAGCCAGCTGATATAAAATCGGCACGTTCCGCTGAAGTCTGCCATGCTGATTATTTCCCCCGGTTCAAACTTGTTATTTGTCAGCTTGAGCTTGCATTCTGTTGACGGGCAGTCGGTTGATGCGCAGTATGTCACATCTTTCATCATTCACCATCTCCCTTAATAATTTCTTCAACGCTCGGAGTGTGCATATAGTCAATGTCAGACGGTTTGATTAGCTCGTCAAAGCCATCGTCTTCATCTTGAACGGCTTTGTCTTTTGGGATATCTAAATCGTTGATATAAATTCCCATGTTTTCCCCTTTCTAATACTTCACTTGCGGCAAGAATTCGTACCGCTGTTCAAACGGCTGGAACGGCTTCTCGGTGCAGAGTGGTTCGATGATTGCGTCCAACTTCGCCCGGAAATAATCCGTTTCGGGAGTTTCACGGAGCGCATCAAAAAACTCATCATACACACGCCCCCATTCTGCAAGGAACTCTCTGATGCGTTTTTCGCCCCATCCTTTGCGAGTGAGAGCGACTATTGCGGTATCGGTGAGATACTGCATATAAGTTCGCCTTGTCGCTTCTTGTGCCGCCCGTCTGACTTCAGCCATCTGAGCGAGAAATGATGATTGTTTACGGCTCAATAGTCATACACCTCATCTTTCTTCTTTTGCGGCCTGTGGACTTTCTCCCATGACCGCATACAGTCCCACGTACAAAAGAAGTACGAAACAGTCGCTCCGTTTGTCTTGGTATGGTATTTCTTGTAAGCCCACATCCCCATATCAGGAATGAGAAACTGTTTCCCGCAAATCGGGCATTTCCGCATCTGTCCAAGACTGTAACAGGCATAAGGGTTTTCTGATTGGTGTCGGCGTTTCTTCGGTTTTGTCTCGCTCATGGCTCGCCCCCGTAGGCCTCGCCGCCATAATCCGCAAACATATTGAATTGACCTTTATGCTGTTTCATCTCATCCCGCATGGATTTGTACTTGTTGTATTCCATCCGATAGCGGTAACTGTCTCCGAATAGGTTCCAGGCGGCTTTTACCAAGGTCGGCTCAAATGGACGGATCTTCTCCAAATCGTCAATGGCTTTGTAGCTGATCGGGCAACCACAGCACCCCGTTCGTGTCAGGCCATAAACCTCATAAGCATCAGAATATCGAATACCATACTTTTCCTTGTACCACTCTTTGTCTTTATCGCTGACATAGTACAAAGGCCGGAGCCGATATTGCCCGCTTGAAGTCTCCGTAAAACAAAGAGCTGTGTTGTCTTTCCTCGGAACAGAACGCATACCGCCCTCGTCACGCCGCTCTCCCGTGATTATCATTTCATATCCCTTTTGGATTTTGTGAGCGGGTGCTTTCTTGCAATGATTACAGCATTGCGCACTTATCTTGAATTGCGGCGGTTGCTCTGAGATGAAATCCCGCATATATCGTGAAGAGTTGATAACAAGCTGGATATTCGGTCTTGGCTCGCCGCTCGCATTACAACAACACAAGAAGTTGATAAGGTTCTCACATTTTGGATACCGCTCTTTAAGCTCTTTCCGCTTTGCGATCTTATCCTCGGCCTGTTCATATTCCTCGGCGATTGAAAGCGGCACTTTTTTCTTTTGCCATTCTTCCAAACCGCCTGACATAATCTTTGATACAAACGGCTGGCCGTGGCGATGGACGGAGCTTACAATGTCGTTACCTTTGCTCGGCTTCACTTCTTTGATAACAACGCCGTATTTCTCGGCGGTTGCTTTGACATGGTTCTTTGTCGCTTTCATCTCAAGCCCCGTGTTAAAGAACACATAATCAATGGGCGGGAGCTTAAACAATGCCCTTGTTTGCTCGATCAGGTCAATCATGATGTCAGAGTCAGAGCCACCAGAATAAGAGCAAATCGCTTTCGGGTGTTCTCTCAGATGCTTTGCAATGATGCTCTGAATTGCTTGAAACTTCCTTGGCGGCTCAAAGTCTGCATAAGCTGGCCTGTCTGTGTATACTCTGCTGTAATATTCTTCTGCCATTACTCCACCTTCCAACTATGCGTCTTGCTTGAGAACTCAAACGTATCTCTGAGCGTTATCTCACTCGGTGTCCAGTTCATAAAGACAAAGTCGGGAGAGCAGATCCGAATACCGCCGCTCCAGATCTCCAGCTCACCATAAGCCAGGTTAAACAAGTCATTGAGGATCGGGTTTTCCTCGCTGTATCCCATCCATTGCTTGTCTTGATTGACAACCTCGGCGACTGTGGCGGGATAGTTCTTGTTGTCAACTCGGTTCAAAACGCACCAAACAAGCGTCCGAAGGTCTTTCTCATTGTTGGAGCGAACGCCATACAGAACCTTTGCAATCAGCTTTGCGTCTTCTCTCAGAGCGGCGGTTTTGCTGTCGTTGCCGGTGACGATGCGCTTGCCCATTTCCGCATCTTTATATGCTTGCAGTTCATCGGCGTATTTGACCGCCATTTCTTGCTCTGTGTTGCGTTTTACAATCGTTCCCGTGATAACGCATATCAGAACCGAATACACCGCCAAAGCGAGAATAAAGCCGATTGCGAAAGCGTAACGCTTCACAAATCTCTCTTGCTTGTCGGTCAGCCGATGCTTGAGCGGGAGCTGTTCTTTTTCTGTCGGTTCGTCAACTATCCTCACCGCTTCAGCCGATGCCCAAACAGGAAACATCTCGTTTGCTTCTTTGTAAGTCATGTGTTATACTTCCTTTCGTAGCAATTCCCTTTTGCCGTTCATGTGCCGCAATCACATGGGCGGCTTTTTAAATTCTCTCGGCAACGTACTCGGCAAACTCGCCTTTTACGTTTGCGAACTTCATCCAATCAAGCACCCATTCGGGATGGTTCTTGACCGCCCAACGGAAACAATCCTCACAGAGCACCCCGCCGACAAGCTCTCCCGGTTCGAATGTGAAGTGACAGCGTTCACAGACAACAGCCTCGGCCAGAAACTCGCCGTCAGCCCCGCACTCTGGGCAACGCATCCCCGCAAAGCTCTCTGTTGCTCTCAAATCGTCATTCCAAACCTGGCTGAATTTGTAGCAGTCTTCTTCATCGACTACCGCATTGCAGACTTTACAAATTAACTTTGACATTTTTTCACCCCCATTGATCTGCCATTGCTTTTGCGATGCCGGGAAAAGTCTTTGCCCGGTTCTTTTGGCGTTCTTTCCCGCCATGATTAAACCAGTTCCCCGGTATCTTGCTCGATTGCCGTTCCTCGCATATTTCGGTCGCCATCAACGGCTGTAATCCTTTGAGCCACAAACAGGTTTTTTTCTGCACCGGATGCCCGAACATCCACGGCTGCACAATCTGCGTGTAAGGCGGTAAACAGTAAACTCTTGTCGGGATAGGATTTTCAATTGCTATCCGGTCACAATCTGCATACCAGAAACGCAAGAAAAAATGCGTGGCTTCTATGCCCTTTTTTAAGCGTTCTTCATTCAAGATGCCCTTGCCCCCTGGATAAAGGAACCGCACGCCGGCATTGCTGATAAACGTGCAAGGGGGGTGAGCGATGAGCAAATCCCATTTCCCCGCTTGTGTGTGTGTGTGTGTATCAGCTGTTTGAAACGTGCAATTGCCATTCAAAAGCGGGAGAACATCGCCCATGATATGCCACTCAGGATGCCCGCCGGAGCACTCTTGAATATCGCAACTGAAAGCCCGATGCCCTTTTGCTCTGAAAGCCTTGCATACTTCTTGGCTCTCTTCACAAGCCACAAGAACATTCATCAGATGCCCCATTTCTTCACAAGGGAGCAGAGCGCATCTTGAAAGTCGATGCCTGACAGATTAGCCATGTTTTTAAGCAAATCGGCTTTGTCACGCTCATACCCTCTGACCCTGTCCTCATAGCTCAACCCGATGCGATTGTGCTTTGGTATCTGCTTTTTCCTTTTCATTTACTTTCTCCTTTCAACGTGCTTTTTGTGGGCGATGCGATTGAGCCGCTTGAGCTCCACATCCCGCATGATTAAATTCTTCACGGGATCGCCGTATATCTCAGCCTTTGCCGCTTCAAAATCGGCTTTGTACTGCCGATATTTCTCACAATCCCCGTGACAGCCGACTGTCCTGTCGGTGCAATGCTTGCATGGTGGTGTCATCGGTTTCCCCCTTTGATTGCAAAATCAATCAGGTCTTTCCCTTTGATGTAAGCATCGAGCCGCTCTCTCGGTATGCAGTATGTCCATTTCGTGCTCACCTTGACGCAACTCCCAATCGGGAGAAGCCCTCTCTGCATCCCAATTCTCACGAACTGCGGCGATACCCCCAGAGCTTCGGCGGCTTCTGTTACTGTGACTCTGTTCATGTCTCCCCCTTTCATCTTGCGTTTCCGTAAGTTAGTCTGCAAAAAAAATACTGTCGCATTCGTCAGCGGTCATGGTCAGCATCTTCCGCAAACTCTGAATTTCGCTTCGGGTAAAGTCGCTATTTCCAGACATTTTGCGGTCAAGAGTTGACGGATTGATACCCATTCGCCGTGCTACTTCTTCCAGAGTCATGCCCATAGCAACGACCTTTGCCCGAAACAGATTTCGGTTGAACATTCATTCACCCCCTTTCAAATTGCGTTTACGCAAGCCATAATATCATCAGTCTTTCCCGTTGTCAATACGTTTTCGCAAGTTGTTTTTGCTTTTTATCAAAAAATTATTGCGAAAATGCAAAGAGAATGGTATTGTATAGTCGGGGTGATAACAATGGAATTGAAAGACATAATCAAAGAAAGACGGATAGCACTCAACCTAACGCAAAAAGAAATAGCCGATTATGTCGGAGTATCTGAGGCGACTATTTCCCGATGGGAGTCAGGAAACATCAAGAATATGCGGAGAGACAAACTTTACAAGCTCTCAAAGATACTTCAAGTCAAAGGCTCCGTATTGACCGATGACGACAGCTCAACAGGCAGTATGCTTGCAGATGACATCTTCCATGCCAGCGGTGAAGTGAAGCTCAATATCCCCGAATTTGAATTATCAATGGAAGATATCGAATTGATAGATTGTTTCCACAGAGCAAGCCCAGAAGCTCAAAACATCATTCGTTCAGTTCTTGCACCCTATAAGCAAGATACATCTTCAAAGGTAGGTTGATAAAATGAGAAACCCTAATGGCTTTGGAAGTGTTATCAAGCTGTCAGGCAATCGCCGCCGCCCGTTTCTTGTCAGGGTGACGAAAGGATGGAGCGATGACGGCAAGCAGATTTTCCAAAACCTCGCATACTTTGCCAAGCGTCAGGATGCTATTGCTTTCCTCGCTGAATTCAACAACGCTCCGTTCAACCTGGACTATGCCAAAATAACATTCTCTGAGGTTTATACGGCATGGAGTAAAGAAGCATTCAAGAAGATGCTCCCGGCTGTTGTGGCGAATTACAAGAGCGTTTACAACGTACATTGCAAGAAACTGTATGATATCCCCTACCGCACCATTCGCAAGCATGACTTTCAATCCGTCATTGATGAATGCCAGAGAAGCTATTCGGTTAAGTGTTCAATCCGCAACTTCTTTTCTCACCTCGATGCTTGGTGCTATGACAGAGACATAATAAGTAAGATGTATTCGGTCAACCTCGATTGCGGCGAACCAGATCAGAAGACGGAGCGCAATATCTTCACCGATGAGGAAGTCAAAAAGCTCTTCAATCATGTCGGCCAGCCGTACATTGACGATACCATTGTCCAGATCTACACGGGCTTTCGGATCTCTGAGCTTCTCGCCTTGTCCTCTGACAACATCGACCTTGAGCGGGAGATCATAACAGGCGGTGGGAAAACAGCGGCGGGGAAAAATCGTATTATCCCCATTCATCCCGATATCATGCCAATCATCAAAGCGCATAATATCGGCGGTCGGCTCTTCCCCCATACTGGAACGCAAACAATCTACCTCAAGCACCGGCAAGACGCTCTCGCCGAAATAGGGATAGAGCATACAACGCATGACTGTCGGCACACGTTCCGTTCCAAACTCGACAGCGCAAATGCAAACAAAGTCAGCATTGATTTGCTCATGGGTCATAAGTCGAAAGATGTCGGTGAAAGAGTGTACACACACAAGACAATCGAGGAGCTCAGAGCCGCCATAATGCTTCTCAAATTCTGAGCACAAGATACAGACAAGATACAAACAGAAATAAAAAAATCCCCAGACAGCTAACGATAATTAGCCATCTGGGGTTTCTTCTTTACACGCTGATCAATAGTATCTTTTATCAGGTTTTAATCTATAGCTTGTTTTCTTGCGTTTAACAGCATTTTTGAAGTTTAAGCGGTACTTTTTACCGCCTTAAAATTGAGCTTGATATCGTGCGTTTTTAAACGCAA
>Ga0326514_10003305_pt1 | contig 10259 bp, 9 predicted proteins | sample 3_2548_0518_D_FD_203653 | JGI IMG/M metagenome (GOLD analysis project Ga0326514, IMG submission 203653) | Bovine rumen microbial communities from UC Davis, California, United States - 3_2548_0518 | ecosystem: Host-associated > Mammals > Digestive system > Stomach > Rumen | place: USA: California... | reverse complement strand
GGACCTGGTATTCCCTCATCATGAAAATGAGATTGCCCAGTCGGAATGCGCCAATGGTGTACCGTTCGCGCGCTACTGGCTGCACAATGCGTTCCTGAATATCGACAACCGCAAGATGAGTAAGTCTCTCGGCAACTTCTTTACCGTCCGCCAGATCTCTGAGAAGTATGACCTGATGGTCCTCCGCCTCTTCATGCTGAGCGCACATTACAGATCCCCGCTCAACTTCTCCAAAGAGCTGATCGAGTCTGCAAAGTCCTCCTACGAGCGAATCACCAATGCGGTCGACAACCTGAACTATCTTGCATCTGTCGCAAAGACCGATGCAGCGGCCGATGACGAGAAAGCAAAGATCGAGTCCCTGTCCGACTTCACAAAGAGATTTGACGAAGGCATGGATGATGACGTGAACACGGCAGACGCCCTGTCCGTCGTCTTCGACCTTGTACGCTATGCAAACTCCGAAGTTACTGCCGAAAGCTCCAAAGAGTACATTGAAGCCGTAAAGAAGGAGATGCTTGGACTTTGCGATATCCTTGGCCTCAGGGTCGAGAAGAAGCAGGAAGTCCTCGATTCCGAGATCGAAGAGATGATCGCCCAGCGCCAGGCAGCAAGAAAGGCGAAGGACTTCAAAAAGGCAGATGAGATCCGTGACAAGCTCGCAGCGATGGGAATCACACTGAAGGATACCAGAGAAGGGGTCAAATGGACGAAGGTCTGAACTCCAACAGCCTTCCGGAGCAGACCAGTACAGAGAGCGGTTTTGCCGCGGGACTGCCGGAGCAGACCAGTGCAGAGAGCGGTTTTGCCATGGGACTGCCGGAGCAGACCGGTGCAGAGAACGGTTTTGCCGCGGGACTGCAGGAGCAGACCGACTGGGCATATGACTTGCCGGAGAAAGACTGGACGCAGTATTCTCCCCTGACACTCGCATGGATCGGCGATACGGTCTTTGACCTGGTCGTCCGGACGGTACTCGTCAAGAGAGCCAACATGCAGACGGAGAAACTGCATAAAAAAGCTTCTTCGATCGTCAACGCCAGAAAACAGGCAGAGTCCGCAGAGAAGATCCTTCCCCTGCTTACAGAGGAAGAGGCAGCCATCTACCGGAGAGGAAAGAACAGCAGCCCTCATCACAACGCGAAAAATGCCGGCAGAATGCAGTACCTGGAGGCCACAGGCTTCGAGGCACTGCTGGGCTGGCTCTATCTTGAAAAACACTATGACAGAATCCTTCTGCTGGTGAAAGCCGCGTGCGAAGGCGCTATGTAAGTTCGTCTTCGGAATTCGAACATCTACCGTAAAGATTCTAAAACAGGGAGCAGTATGGAAGAAGAACAGCAGCTGATCATAGAGGGCAGAAATGCAGTCCGCGAGGCTTTCCGGGCAGGCCGTACGATCGATAAAGTGTACGTCCAGGACGGCCTGAAAGACGGCATTATCCTAACCCTTGCCAGCAAGGCAAAAAAAGCCGACGCGATCGTCAACTATATATCGAAGGAACGTCTGGACGAGATGTCCGAGACGGGAAAGCATCAGGGTATCATCGCCCATGCCGCCGCCTACAGCTATGCGGAGGTAAGCGACCTGCTTGAAAATGCCAGAAAGAAAGGGGAAGATCCATTTTTCTTCCTGCTTGATGACATCGAAGATCCGCACAACCTGGGAGCCATCATCCGTTCGGCAAACCTCATGGGAGCCCACGGAGTCATCATCCCCAGGCGGAGAGCAGTCGGACTGACCGCGACCGTCGCCAAGGCTTCAGCAGGCGCCATCAACTATACTCCGGTCGCAAAAGTTGCCAATCTGGCACAGACCATCGACCAGCTTAAGAAAGAAGGCATGTGGTTCGTCTGCGCGGACATGGACGGTGAACTCATGTATGACCAGAACCTCACAGGACCGATCGGCGTCGTCATCGGCAATGAAGGATCCGGCGTCAGCAGACTCGTGAAAGAGAAGTGTGACTTTATCACCAGGATTCCCATGAAAGGTGACATCGATTCCCTGAACGCATCCGTCGCAGCAGGTGTGCTCGGCTACGAGATCGTGCGTCAGAGGATGAAGAAGGGATGAGCATTCGGGGAAACCCGAATTCAGCAGGGATCAGACTTTTGAAAATGTGAAAATCTACTGTGCAGAGCAATATCTTTGTGATATAATATCACTCTAACTGGGTGCAATATCCGAATAAATATAAAATTCAAGAGAAATACGGAAAGAACAGGGAGACTTTAACACTATGAAGATCTTTGTAACAATCATTTTCATCCTCGTCAGTGTTGCGCTGACCGCGATCGTACTGATGCAGGAAGGTAAGGACGCAGGCCTTGGAACCATCGGTGGAATCGGCGATACCTACTGGAGCAAGAACAAGTCAAGATCGATGGAAGGCAACATGGTCAAGCTCACCAAGTGGCTGGCAGCAATCTTCCTGATTCTCGCAGTTTTGCTCAACATGATGCCGGACAAGACCACATCCACTGCAGCGACGACTGCGACCCCGTCTACTGAAACAGAAGCAGCTGTTGCCGGAAGCACTGAGGCTGAAACCACAGCAGCACTGAATGCAGCTGGAGCGGAGACCGAGACACCTACCGGGGCTGCGGCATCCACCGAGGCTTCAACTGAGGCATAAGGGAATCAGCGGGAAGCGGAAGACGCTGCAGAAGCTGCGTTCGAAGAGTACCGCCGATAAGCGTAAGCATAAAAAAGCTCCATGTCACTGATTGGGTGGCATGGAGCTTTATTGTTATAACATAAGTTCTAAAGATTCTTGTTGAAAAAGTGTAAAGAATCTTGTTGAAAAAGTGTAAAGAATTCCTTGACAAGTATCGGACTCTTTGATAATATAAGCAACGTTGACGGCAAACAAAAGCGTCAATCAGCTGCTGTGGCTCAGTCGGTAGAGCGTCACATTGGTAATGTGGAGGTCACCAGTTCGATTCTGGTCAGCAGCTTCACCGCAAACCCTTATAAATCAAGGGTTTGCGGTATTTTTTTGCCCTGAAAAAAGTGGCTTGAAAGTCTCCCCGGGGAGACCTTGCCTAACATTTGCCTAACAATTTTTTCATTTCTTCCGCCGGGACGTGTTCTGAAGCGATGTGAAACGTTCTGATTCACCATCTTCTGAGATTTCTCCCGGGAAATTGGCCTTCAGGGTGCTGTGTAAATTCGATTGCGGAGGAATGCTATCCATGAAGCAGGGGACCCAAAACGCCGTGTTATTAACATGGGGGACTGATAGCAAGAAGCGTGAAATAGCTTGAAAACCGCCTTTGTACCTAATTTGTATCCAGAAGGTGAGAAAAAACTTATAGGGACATGGTTTGACACAATCTGAATCGTTCCAATTTCCCGGACTCGTCATTTGTAAGATGTGCCAATAAGAAGGACGCCTCACCGTCAGGGCGTCCTTCGTTCTTCTATTAAGCTTCTGAAGTGTGCTGTTTTGCTCTTAGGCTGGTTAGCAATTTGTTTTTCTCTTCCAGGGAAAGCTGGGAGACTTCTGCCATAATCTCATTGTCCAGCGCAGTACTGAGATATTGAGTATTCGTCAGCCCGACGATTTCGTCTAGTGACACATGCATCAGAGATTGCTATGCAGGCAGGAATGGACTTCTTAAGAATCGCTGATAATTGTTTGAAATTTGAGTAAAGGTTATAATAAGAAACAGTATAAACAAATATTGTGAGGAGCAATCATGATTACTGGAATCATAAAAAATAAGGTAGATAAGATCTGGACGGATATCTGGGCAGGGGGGTTGACTAATCCACTGACTGTGATTGAGCAGCTGACTTATCTGATGTTTATTCGTTCCCTGGATGAGAATGAGCTCGCAACAGAAGAGATGGAGAGTATGTCCGGTGAGAAGATGGAGAAAATCTTTCCGTCTTCCGACATCGGACAGGCAATGCGCTGGAGCCATTTCAAGGAGATGGAAGCAAGGGATATCTTTAAGATTATCTCAACATATGTATTTCCAGCTATTAAGAATATGAAAAATGGCAAACTGCCGGATTTTGACACCCAGGGGAATATGATTCCTGTATCGGGAGAGGCGGACGAAAGTATGTCTGCATTCAGCAGATATATGGCGGATGCTACATTCTTGATTCCTACGCCTCAGGTCCTTCAGAAGATTATTACTGGACTGGATGATCTGTATTTGAATGACGTAAAAGACCTTGATATGCAGGGTGATGTGTACGAGTACATGCTTGGCAAGCTGAACCAGGCTGGACAGAACGGTCAGTTCAGGACTCCGAAGCATATCAGGGAGATGATGGTTGAACTCTTGCAGCCAACTCCTGATGATCTAATCTGTGATCCGGCTTGCGGCACAGCCGGTTTTCTTGTCTCCAGTGCGGCATATATCCGCACGCACTACGAAGATACTATGACCGATGACCAGTGGAAGGCGTTCGGGACGACAACATTCACAGGCTTTGATACGGATCCTACGATGCTGCGTATATCCGCAATGAACCTGATGCTTCACTCTATCAGCAATCCCCAGATTGCTTATCAGGACAGCGTTTCACTGCATAATACGATTTCGAATAAGTTTACAGTATGCCTTGCTAACCCGCCTTTTAAGGGGACAGTTGACTCAGAAATCATCAGTGATGACCTTAAGGCCGTTGCGCCAACCAAGAAGACAGAGCTTTTATTTGTAATTCTATTCCTCAGGATGCTCCAGAACGGGGGCAGATGTGCATGCATTGTCCCGGATGGCGTGCTCTTTGGAAGCAGTAAAGCTCATAAAGCGGTCAGAAAAGAACTGGTGGAAAAACATCATCTGCGTGCGGTCATCTCTATGCCTTCGGGCGTTTTCAAGCCATATGCCGGTGTTTCAACAGCGATCCTGGTTTTCACGAAGACGGGAGCCGGAGGAACCGACAAAGTCTGGTTCTATGACATGAAAGCTGATGGACTCAGTCTGGATGATAAGAGATCGCCAATTTCTGAGAACGACATTCCGGATATCGTTAGCCGTTTTCATCACCTTGAAGGGGAAGAGGACAGACAGCGGACAGATCAGAGCTTCTTTGTACCAAAGCATGAGATTGTGGATAACGACTACGACCTCTCAATCAATAAATACAAAAAGGTAGAGTACAAAGCTGTCGAATACCCACCGACTGGAGAGATTCTAGCTGAAATCAACAAGCTTGAGAAGCAGATTCAACAGAGTCTGAATGAGCTAGGCGTCATGCTTAAGGATGAATAACAATCCGTATTGACTGAACTCAGAGGGCGAAAGATTCGAGCAATAAGCGAAGCGTTTTCGAGTCTGAGGACGTTGGCAAATCTTTTAGGAACCAATCGAAGTTGACGTAAACGAAAAGCAGCTTCCGCTCTAGGTAAACTGCCATTCGTTTGCGTCAATTTCGATTTTCCTAGGTTGAACAAAGTCGCGTCCGGGATGCAATATATGGGTATTCAATAGAGTCCCGGTTGACCTATGCTTACAATGAAAGACTAACACAAGGCAAAAACGAGGACAAGATTTCCGCCGCAAATCGTTTTGGAGGCAGCACAAATAAGCCTCCGATGGAGGCAGGAATTATTCAATTGCGCTCTTCAGCAGCGCATTACAGAAGGCCATATCGATGGAGCTGCATTATACCCAGATGGCAAAGGTATTATCTTCCCACCGCACGAGCTGCACTTGCAGACATCCTTGTTGTAAAGGAGTTTGATGATTTCAGGACCATCAAGTCCTTTCAAGCGTGAGATATACTTCTTGCAGCCCAGAAGATTGCGGCACAAGGCAACTTTCCTGTTTTTATTTCGGGTCGACAGAAGACCATAATGCCGAACCCGTACAAAACGTTTCGGAGGTACATGCATCAGAAATCTTCCGACGAATTCCTCCCCGGGCAATGTAAGCTCTGTCCATTGACCATTGTTCTTATAATCCTTGACAGTAAAGGTTACGGTTGTATCGGTCATCCTTTTTATCCTGCCATTACTGATTGCGATGCGGTGTGTGTACTTTCCGAGATACTTGATGATTGATTCGGCGCCCATAAACGGCTTTTTGCAATAAGGGATCCACTCTTTCCTGTAGCAGTTGTCCAGAAGCTCCTGAAACGCATAGTGATTTTTGAAACGCTCCGCTGCTTTACTGAATACGAGCTTCTTGTCTTTCCAAAGCTGCTTCAGCTTTTCAAGATATTTTCCTCTGAACTTCCTGGACATGACCCTTACCGGAAGGAAGAAATCCTCTCCTTTATCTTTCCAGTGATTGTCAGAATCTAATCCTCCGCCAAGGACAATCGAGTGGATATGCGGATGGAAGTTCATGGCACTTCCCCATGTATGGAGAATGCAGATAAAGCCAATCTCTGCGCCAAGGTATTTAGGATCAGACGCCAGCTCGCTGAGAGTGCCTGATGCCGCCTGATAAAGAGCCGTGTATAAGGTCTTTTGATTACTGAAGATAATCGGATTAAGCTCTTCCGGAACAGTAAACACCACATGGAAGTATGGAGCGTCCAGGATATCCTCCCTGCGTGCATCAACCCACTTTTCTTTCGGGAATTCCTGACACATCGGGCAGCATCTGTCCCTGCAGGAGTTATAGTGGAAGGAGATTTCACCACAGTTTTCGCAGACACTGATGTTGACTCCCATAACTCCGGTTTTACAGTTCATGATGTGATACGCTGCTTTTTTCTGAACCCCGGATAGTTTGTGGGCAGCGGAATAGGAAGGGTAAAAACGGTTGAAGACGTCCTGAATCGTACAGTCTTTGCTCATGGACGTACCTCTTCGCCATCAAACGGACTGCGGATACCAAGGAGGGCCTTTTTACTCACATGCAGATAGATTTCTGTTGAACCAGGATCCGCATGTCCAAGAAGCATCTGGATATATTTGATGCTGACACCATCCTCAAGGAGATGTGTGGCAAAGCTGTGCCGGCAGCAATGGGTCGTCACACGGCGGGTGATGCCAGCTTTGACAGCACTTTCTTTGAAAAAACTGTTGACTCCGCCCTTGTCGAGATATCCTCCACCCTGCAGACTCGGAAAGAGGATATCCATCGGTCGGCCACACTTGAACCAGTATTCGGTCAGAATAGCAAGGTTCCGATCGGAAAGGATAGTATACCGGTCACTCCGACTCTTACTGTTTTTTACATGAATTGTTTTATTGCTTCTGGAGATATCGTCATAATGAAGATGAATTACCTCTGAAACTCTCAGGCCTGATGAGTACATAGTTGAAATCATAGCTTTATGCTTCAGATTAGATGTACAGTCGATGATCTTCTGTATTTCTTCTCTGGAGAGAACAGTCGGTAACGTATAGTCAATCTTCATGCGCGGGAATTCGTCATCGTCCCAGTTCATCTTCAGAACCTTCCTGTAGAAGAACCGAATTCCTGAGTAATAAAAGTTGTAAGTTCTCGGGGCAAGACCCTCAAGACGTTTTTGAGTAAGGAATGCTTCCACATCATCCGTGGTAAGTTCCGTTACCTCTTTTCCTACATTCCTGAGAAAGAAGCCAACAGTTTTACAGTAGGAATCAATAGTCGACTCTCGCAAGTTGCGTTTCTCGGCTTGTTTTCGAATTGTGGCAAAAATATCCTCGTACATAAAAACCTCCGAAATAAACAGTGTTGTAGTTAGCGACAACAACTGCCTTCCGGAGGTGCATTGGCATCATAAACCCGATTGCGGGAGACGGCTGGAGATGTTATTCTAAGCATAGGCAGTGGAATCTTCCGTATAAAGTTTGTTTTGTGTGGTAACTTAACAATAACTAATATCGGGAGCTTTTTCCACTGCTTTTTAATTGTCTATAAAGAAACTGTGTGAAGGGAAGCCACTTGTGTGGCCAGCCATCGCGCAGCGATTTTGTTCAATTCCAGTTTATCTATCCGAATCTCTGAAACCCATTGATTTTCCTGCATTTCCCGCAGGTCTGCTACCATAAAAAGCTCCGGTTTCCCTTGTTTTTGCCCTTGTGGGGCAAAACAAGGGAAACTTTTTTATCAGTCGCCGCCTACTACCTTATCCAGCAGGCGGGCCGAAGAGCGTTTCGCTTCCCTTGTCGAGTGAGCGTAGATATTCATAGTGGTACTGACGTCGGCGTGTCCCAAAAGCTCCTGCACGTCCTTCGGCGCTGCCCCGTTGGAGAGCAGGTTGCTGGTGAACGTGTGGCGAAGCTGATGGAAGTGGAAGCCCTCAAGCCCCGGAATCTTCTTTGAGGCTGCCCTGCAGGCGATGCCGACCGTGCTGGACGATTCAAAGCACCCATCCGGGCGGAGGCAAACGAAGTCGATCTCCCGGTAGTCCTCCGGCACTTCCTCCGACCTTTGCAGACTGTACAGCTCATAGTAACTGCGGCCCTTCTCCTGCACCTGCTTGTAGTAATTCAGGCTGTAAAGCTCGCCGTACTTGAAGCGGTTTTTGTGCTGCTCGGTCTTTGCGGCTTTGAGGATCGCCGCAAGCGTATCGCAGAAGTCCACCGTGCGGATTTTGCTCCGCTTGGTGGTGCCGACCTCCGTCTTGTGCCGCGCCCCGTTGTAGCGCATACTGCGCCGCACCGTGATGGTCTGCTCCTTGAGATCAATGTCCTGCCATGTGAGAGCGCAGACCTCGCCGATTCGAAGCCCGGTGTAGTAGGCGATCTGGATGGGCAGGAGAGCCGGATTCTCTTTCTTTTTCAGATAGTCCTTCAGCGCTTTGTACTGCTCATAGGAGATCGTCGGGACGGTCAGCCCGTCCTCGCTCTCCTCATTGAACAGCTCGTAGCTTTCCTGCTTCTGCCTGATCTTGATATACTGCATTGGGTTGAAGGTCAGCAGCCGCTTGGGGAAGACCGCAAACCGGAACGCTCCCTGCATCACCGCCGAGAACTGCCGCATATAGCCCTTGCTGATGGGTTTGACCTCTGTGCCGTCGGCATTGGTGCCTCCAAAGGACAAGAGATCGAAGAACGCCTGCAAATGCTCCGAGGTCACGGTTTTGAGCTTCCGGCTGCCGATGGGAAACTGCTTGATGCGTCCCACAGCCCCCTGATAGGCCATTACCGTTCCGTTGGAGAGATTGCCGGGCTTGACTTCTTCCTCGATCCACATATCCAGCAGATCGCCCACCGTGACGTTTTCGGACCGGGCAACGAACTTCTTTGCCTCGTAGTCTTCCATCGCCTTGCGGAGCAGGGCTTCCGTTTCGGACTTGCTTTCCGTTCCGGCGTATTCCTTCTGCACCAGATTTCCGCTCTCGTCTTCGACGTAGAAGCGGTAGTACCACTTTTTGCCTTTCTTTCTGACAGATCCTTTTGCCATAGATCGTAATCCTCCTTTCCGTATCCGTGGCAATCGGGTCTGTGACATATGGTGTGCGTGTTACCATATCCGCCGGTCTTTATGACCGGCTTTTTTCGTTCCCGTATTCGTATTTCAAGGTGCCACGGTACTTATGTACCTTTTTCGATCAGCTTCTGCTTTGCCTGATCAACGATCCCGAACAGCTCCGGGATGGATACCTTCGTCCGGCCTTCATCGTACAGATGCAGGATGCCGTCCAGGTATCGCTTCATGTCCTCTATCGGGACCTCCATCTCCTTCTGATAGACCTGTTCGGTGATGGAACCGATATGGATCGCATATTTGCCGATGGACTCTTTCAACCCTTCGTCCTCCGCCACTTCATCGACCTTCTTCATGGACACCACCCAATACTTTGCGAGGATGGTGTAAAGGTCTACGATCTGACCGAGGAAGGTGGTCAAGAGCTGCTGGTGCGGCTCTCCGTTGACGGTAGAGGTCACCGTTTCCAGATAGCCTTTGATGTGTTTCTCTAAATCCATCTGGCAGACAGTATAGATGCTGTATTCCTTATCATCGGAAAGCCCCGTCAGCCATTCGGGAGTAGTGAGCAGCGCTTCCGCCAGACCGTTGATGATCATAGTACGCTTCGGATCGACCCCATCTGCCTCGTATCTCTGGATAGTGGATTTGTTGACGCCGATCCGCTTTCCCAGCTCCGGCATCGACAGCTTGAGTTCTGTCCGGCGCTCCTTGATCCGTTCTCCGACCTGTTTCGGGCTGAACATTTCTTTTGTCTTCAAGGCATTCACCTCCTAACAGATGCAAGCATAACACATATGAGCTCAGTTTGCAACCATAAATCACGTATATTATCAAAAATATTTCTTAAACGGTTGCGGAATGAGTTGACAAGTAGAGGCGAAATAAGTATAATGACAGAGCAAGGGTTGCAAAACAGGCATT
>Ga0326514_10003303_pt1 | contig 10262 bp, 22 predicted proteins | sample 3_2548_0518_D_FD_203653 | JGI IMG/M metagenome (GOLD analysis project Ga0326514, IMG submission 203653) | Bovine rumen microbial communities from UC Davis, California, United States - 3_2548_0518 | ecosystem: Host-associated > Mammals > Digestive system > Stomach > Rumen | place: USA... | reverse complement strand
TACGCACGTAATATCAACTACCTATGAGCGAAGAAGTAACAGAATACAAACCAGAGCCTCCGCATACAACACTGGAGATTGCGAAGATTAAACGGCAACTGTTTATACTAAAAGAACATGCTGCTGTAATGAATGAAGAGATTAAGAAATTGGAAGAGTATATCGAAGCAATTCCTGATGATCTCCAAGTTCCACCAAAAGTTGATGTCAAAGTAATTGATGTCTCTGAACCGACATTCCAAGACCCTATTGACGAATGGTTAAACGAAGATACCTGATAAGAAAAATTAGAATGAGTGTGGCTTACAATAGCTACACTTTTTTCTATATTATACATGTAATCAATAAGGAGATTAACTTATGTCCGAAACAATCAGTGTAACAATTCCTATCAAGAAGCTCGGCGACGAAGTTCTGCTTGACCGTTCGTTCAAGAAAGTCGATTTCGACGAATACTGGGACATGCACGGAAACAAGATCTATGATGACTCTCATCCGTGCCGTAAGTTTGAAAACTGTCACGTCAAGATCATAAATCATAAGCAAATTGCGTATGATGACCTTAACTGGGACTATTGGGAAATCTTCATCGACGGAAAGAGTTATGGTTCCTGTGAAGGTTACAAAGCTCGGAAAACTATCTGTCACATCGATAAACCGTGGGGAGCAGGGTAATGAAAGAAAAGGTATTCAAGTTCTTTGACATCGCAGAGTTCTGCCTTGGCATTACAGTCGGTATTGCTTTTGGAGTACTCGCTACCATTTATGGGTAAGCTGACATAAAAACCTTAACAACCAGGGTTTACAACAACTCTGGTTTTTTCTATATTATAAATATAAACAACGAGGTTATTATGAAGAACAATCAAGCAAAAGAATCAAAACGTCAGAGAGACGAACGAATTGCTCAGAGCAATAACGGAATGACTCTTCGTACAAGAATTGTTCCGTCAAAAAAGCAATACAATCGTCAGGAAACTAACCGTAATGCATTTAAGGAAAACTAATGAATCTTATCAAGTATCTTATTGACTATCATGATAAAGGTCATATGGAACAAGACCGTATTTGGGCCAGCTATGATGCTATAAGTGCAACAGGCCATTGCATGAAACCTACAGGTGTTGATAGTGAACGAATTACTTGGTCAGGTTGGCATTGGAGTATTCATTTCCAGTACGCATTGAAGATCGTATTTGAAGACGGTACGGAAATGGTATTCAAGGGCGGTCCGGCGGCAACAGATAAGAAGAATGAATCTGGTGTGGATCTGGTCACGTTCCTTAAGAATTACATAGAAAATGGGTACGAATTACCCACATCAGACCAGGATTATATTGAACTAGATGATTTAGTTCTGTAGCTGTCTGAAAAGAATATAATTATAACCAGGGTTTACAATAACTCTGGTTTTTTCTATATTATGAATATAATTTAATCAAATGGAGATAAAACATGGACATTAAAAAGTTTGTGGAACTTGGTAGACAATATGGGTTGGAATGTGATGATGCATATCCACGTTATTTGTATCTTCCAAACCAACAAGATGATACTGTAGCTGTTTTTATAAATGAAAGGTCTATAAAATTTTGGTATAGTATCGTTAAGACTGGTAATGAGATTCACATGGAAAATTATGTAGAGATTATTGACGCCAAAGATTTTGAAGAACAATTAAAATCATTTAAACGGGAATTAGAAAGGAAAATGAAATAATATGAATTTGATTAAAACATTACGCGATTTTCACATGTTGGAGCACTATTACAATAATGAAAGTGGTGCAACTGATAAACCGTATACTGGTAGAGAACCTTGTCTTATCAAAGTGCTGGAACTTAAGAAATGGTGTAATGATTATATTCTTGAGTATGCATACATCAATGAAAAAGGTGATACTGTAAGAAAGGGTTACTGGTATTATGACTGTCAAACAGTATTACAGGTTGAATTCCAGGATGGAACTGTACTTGATTTTATCCATGAAAATGGTGATTCTAAACGGTATAAAAAGTTAAAGGACACGGATATAACGATCGAAGATTTCTTCGAACGATATATTGCAAATGGATATGAAATTGAAACTGAACCGGAATTACCTATAGAGTTAGAAGATATTGTTCTTTAGAACAAATCTGGATCGGCAATCTTCATTAACAATCTTTCATCAACATATAAATCGAACAGTTCACGGTCTTCTGCGGACAGTTTTTTATATGATGCTCTTGCATATTGAATGAACCATGTTTCTTGGCAAAGAGTATAAGTAATCTTCTCTAAGTCACCATCAGTAACTTCAATGACCCCTTTCTCTGCATCTGTTTCACATGCACGGTTGTTATCTCTAGGATCACCCTGATTCATGGAAACCATTTTCTTATCTCTGTAAAGCGAAACCAGTTGCATTAACCAGTTATTGGAATCGGTAGAACGTTCTTCATAGAAGTCCCAGTAGATGTTATCGAGTATTTCAACGTGTGGAAACTCTAACAACAACTGTTCCATCATGTTTGGATAAAGAGACTCACCTCTACCCATTGTTGTATCGTATTTGTCAAGCTTTTTCTCTTTATCGGTATGACCCTTAGTATTATATTTCATACCGGTCTTTGTTCTCACACCGAATGATTTAAGACGTTTAGCAGTGATATTCTTTTGTTTAGCTTTACGTTTGATTGCGGCCTTTCTCTGACCTATCTTTCTTTTAAGTCTTTCCATGGGCGTAATAAAGACTTCTTTTGGCTGTCCGGTCTTTTTGTTAATCTGAATACGGTAATTCTTACGAGTAGTATGCCATTTCTTGACCTTCTTTCCATTACGGGTCTTATAGTCGAAATACATCTTCTCGTCAAGCTGTTCAGCCTCAGTAACTTCTGATTCCATGTAGTCTTTAAACGTCATCATTATGTATTATTTATAGTATAAAGAAAACTGATTAAAATATATTCTATAAAAAGGGTTTACAATATAATCAGAATTTACTATATTATATCATATAATAAGGAGCAATTCATGTCAGTTCAAATTGATTTTCGATGGGCAATAGATGGTTATAGCCGTGTAAGAATCAGAACTATTAAGAATGTCGAATATACACCTGGTTCTACTGTATGTCATCTTAAATATGCAGAAGGAATGGTGGATAACTTTGGAATGATAGTAGAAGGTTGTTCCGTTGAACCCGGCGATGTTATTACCAATCTTGAAACCGGCGAAATATTGTCAGCTAATATGACTGGAGAAGAGAAGTATAAAAGGATTAAGGCCTGGTTGGAAGGAAATGTCGAAATTCCAATCGATGTGGAAGACATAATTCTGTAAAGGCTACTGAATAACTTTTTTTCCACAACAGGCATTTACAAACTCTAAGAATTTTACTATATTAAAAACATAAATTGAAATTAAATCTACTAAGGAGATTCAAATATGTCCGAACCGGTAATTAACTCTGAAATGGCCCCGATGGAACAGCTTATCCGTACGGTGGTAAACGCAGCGAAGAATGGTGGTATTACTGCACACAGCAAGACTGAAGAAGCAGAATCGTGGATTATTGCCACAGAAAATGCTAAGTATAAGGTCGAAAAGGTAAACCGTATGGCAAAGACCCAGCGGAAATTTGACAAGACGAATTTTTATGAAATCAAGGAAGACGGTACCACGAAGGTTGTCAACCTTGGCCAGTGGAAGAAGAAGTTGTTCTACACTCTTCTCTACAATCTGACGAATGACAAGGTGTTCCACAAGATCGATGCGGATCCTGCAAAGATCCGTGAGATTGCTAATGCAATTAAGACAAATCCGTCTTGCTGGACCATGGATGCAGAATCGATTAAGGGTACGATTGACGGTAAGACTATTGAAGTCAAGCGAGACCGAATTGAATATCCGAGTGGCAAGAGTCTGTATCGTGTCAAGCTGTTTGAAGATGGTGTCCAGACTCTCAAGGGCAGTCAGCTGATGAAACTCTGGAAGTAATCTGAAATAAAACTTAGCATGGAGAATCATTTACAACTAAGGCAAAACATTCTATATTATAACACGTAACAAGAACAAGCAATGAACCTGAAAAATTGTGAACATTGAATAAGTTTCTAAGCGATAATTGACGAATTTGGTTTAGAAACATACTAGTCACTTGTGGCTAGCTAACATTGAATGTTTGTGGTCGGACAGAGCTCACTGATAAGCGTTCCGTAGACTCACATTGAATTTGGATCCCTCAATTGTAGCAGATCTCTGAGAACCAGTTCTTGTATTTCCTATGTCGATGCCTAGCTCTTTCCTGGGTGTCGACATTTTTTATATGGTTGACTGAATAAAAAATTCTGATTATTTTAAGTGTTCGATTGTGATAAAAATTACTATATTATATACATAACGAACAAGCAATGAGGTTAAAACAATGGCAACAGTAATCTTCTCTAACATGGGTGATACCGATACAGCTGTCCTGAAGTACATCTGGATGGGTATGCCGAAAGTAAAGGTTGTTGAGATTACGAGAGACACGGTAAATGCCAAAGCTCTGGTAAATGAAGCAATCGAACAGGAACATGACACTCTTATCATGTGTGGTCACGGAACTCCGCAAGGTCTTCTGAACCCGTCTTTCAAGGGTGGAACGTATCTGATTGACAGAACTAACAAGGATATGATTCGCTGTAATCGAATCATTGCTGTCTGGTGTCATGCAAAGGATTTTGCTGAAACATACGGTGTCAAGGGTTTCTGGTCTTCTATGTTCATCAGTAACTCTGGTGAGGCATCTATGAACGGTATCAAGACTGTATCTGACCAGTCGATTACCGAACAGGAAATTCTCTTCTGCATCCGTCTGAATGAACTGATTCGTAACTACGAACCGATGAAGACTTGGGTTGACACTCTTCGTGAACAGGCTGACTACACTAACCCTGTTGTCAAGTTCAATTATGACGGTCTGAGATACTACAAGGTTGCTCCGACTCCGAAGCCGACTTACTATGGTGGTTATTACGGAAACTACTACTATGATGATGATGACTTCGCTGAAGTGATGGATGCTGAATCCGCTCGTTGGGGAGTAGATGTCCGTAAGGTTGAAGACACTGAAACGAAGGGAACGAACCTTGTTCCGTATGAACCGAAAGGTGTAGGTGGAATCAGGAAGACTTCTCTGAAGGATGCAACTGTGGTGAAGACCGTAAAGCCTAAGAGGCAGGCAGTGAAGAAGGCAAAGCAGTATGCTATCAATGAAGCCGTGATTGACGACTACACTGGTATCAGCCTGGATGAAGAATATCCGCCTGAAGTCTGGGGTTTCCAGGACTAATCCTGATAACTGAATATAAAAAATACAGAAGATGGGATTTACAAAAGTCCCATCTTTTTCTATATTATACATGTATGAATGATTTTGTAAAAAGACATTGGAATGGTATCGGTGGTAAACGCCTGTATGAACCTACTGAACCTATTGAAATTGAATGCGATTTAAATAGTGGAACGGATGCACCGTTTCGCTGTGACTGCAAATTCAAATTGGGTTTGGTTAGTCTTGGTGGAATCGTATATAATGAACATGCATCTGACCATTGTGTGAAAATGTCTTATCTGAGTCATAGATACAGAATCAATGGAAAGGTCTATGACCTGCGACAGTATCGTAATAATGAAGAGGCATTCGATCCATTTGTTGCGATGGTTGAAGAGAACATTACTCCGCAAGAAGTAATTGATGTAGAAGATATTGTATTATAAAAGAGGTTAAAAATGGAACAAGAAAAAGATTTACTTTCAACATGTTGTATCTGTGGACATAAGTTCCTCGGATATGGACATAATGCTTCACCAGTCGTTGAAAACGGGTATTGCTGTGACAAATGCAATTCCGAGAAGGTCATTCCTAAGCGAATGGAAGCTGCACTTAAGGCAGGGTTTGGAAAAGAATGTGTCGAACTCGATTAGGGTTGACATTCTCTGATTTTTTTACTATATTGTAGATATGTCAAAGCTTGATAATACAGTAGAGTTATTTAAGAGCCATGGTCTTGTCGAATGGGTCAATAGTCGATATGTATGGACTCGAAAAGCTCACGAATTAGCGGTAAAGAATAATTATTCTATTGCAACAAACGTTACATGTGACGGTAATTATTCTGATGTAATTTGGTTGCAAACGGTTGATTCTGAATATGGATTCAACTGGGTAAATGTAGATAATGAGAAATACGATGAATATGTGAAAATGACTTTAAAAGTTTTTGATATTAACACAGAAGATGATATAGTTCCAATTGATGTGGAGGATATAGTTTTATGATTACATTGGATTATATTTGGGAACAGTATGAGGCAAAAGGTTATCTTAGTGGTGTAGACCATGATGAATATTCAACTGCAGCAAGGCGAATTGCTGAAGCTCATGATATTTCCTTAGCAAAATTTGCTTTTCTGGAACATGGTGGAGATGACCCTCAGATCTGGGCTCCGTGTACTAAAGATGGAAAAGGTGGATGGGATTGGATCTATGGTCTTGATACAGAATCTTCCATGTACTATGAACGTCCAGAATGTCAGGAACGGTTAGGCTGGTTATTACAGATATTAGATATTCCATTTCCTGATGGATTATTGAAATTTCCTACATTATAATGAGGTAATGTGGTGTTCGATATTATTTGTATTGCCTGCGTAATTATGATATTGTTCGGCATTGCTAGAACATATACTGGATATGGTATCGTAGATGGTATGATTCTAATCGCTGTAGCAGTAGGTATAATGGTTTATTTCTCGAACCCTAATAACTTACCTACTATAGAATCAAAATCGCCCCAGAATGTCGTTTCTGTGCAAGATGCGGTGCAAGACGATGAATGTGAATGCGATGAACCCGGTGATCATCATTTCCAGGTTGAAGAAGATTAACAGAAGTCTGAACATAAAAAATATAGAAGATAGGATTTACAAAAGTCCTGTCTTTTTCTATATTATGAATATAAACAACGGAGAATGACAATGAAAAAGATTTTACTTGCTGTAACGATTGGTCTGGTTGGATGCGGTGACTTCCCTGACCTTTCTGATGAAGCAATCTCTGCAAAAATCAAAGCAGATACGGTTAAGATTCACAAACCGGATTTCAAACAGGAAACGAGTGAATATCCTGATGTGAACCTAAAGTATAACTTGTCTCGCGGTGAATTTTCTCCTGGTATGGACTTGAACAAGAACATGAGAATGAATCTCTCTACAGGTGAAATTGAGTTCGGAACAAGAGTTGGCAACATGTGGATGTCGTTTTAACGGAGGCAATAATGATTAAATACGATTCAAATTTCGGCGGTTCTTTGATTGTCGCAGTGATATTCGTCCTGATCATTGCATCATCTATTGCATTTGCGGATGATTCAAAGAAGATCCAAACGACAGGATTCATGGACTTTAACATGTCCGTGCACAGTGGATTCGGTGATAACTATGACGGTATTGCTTTCGGTGGTGGTCCAGGTGCAGAAGTTCTTTATGTCGTCAATGACGGTTTTGCCTTTGGATTAACTGGTAAGACCAATATCAACTATGACAACTATGTCCAATATCCCGAAAGAACGGATGATGTCATAGTAGATGATTACGGTCTATGGACGATTGCTGGTGGTGGTATTGTCTACATGGGTGATGTATTCTATCTGGCATACATGGCAATGACAAATCTATGGACATTCCACGAAGATACTTATCTATCCACTCCTGATGGTGATGTAGATATGAAGAAGACAAAATATCATATCGATAGTGTGGATTATATACTGGAAATAGGTGCAAGGTTGAGTTATCACGGTGGAATATACATGGACATTACGACTCATCTGGTAGAAACAGAGATTGCTCCTAACAGGTATCAAATTTATATCGGATTGAAGTATTTCATCTAATATAAATAATACATGATTAGAGAAGAACAATTTACACCAGAAATTAGAGATTATCTTAATTCATTACCACCTTGGAAAGATTCTCCGCCAGGTCGTGGCTGGATGGTAAACAAGTTTTACACCGATACTTATGAATTGCGTCGTAAGAATATCGGTGAGCTTCCTGATAATCCAACTGCGGAGCAAATGATTGGATATCTCGTTAGCAAGTATGAATGCGAGAATATAACTCTTGAAGAAGCAGAAATAGTAGGTATGATCTTTTGTGACCTCTATGAATACTGGAATACACATGACCATACAATAATTCCAGAAGAAGTGGTTGATGAGTGTATAGCTAAACATGCGGAGGATATATTACCAACTTCAGATTATATTGAATTGGATGACATTCTTCTTTAATTAAGAAACCGGGTTTACAAAAATCCGGTATTTTTCTATATTATAAGTATGGAGTTACGTGAAATAAACGATTACTTATCAAAGAATAATATAGAAATTCGATTAAACCATAAAGCATATTGTTCTAACTTTGAATTGATCGGTAGACCAGAAGCAAAGGATGTTAACCTTCGTGAACCATATTCTTTCCAGGTATTCTATTTAGATCAAAAGGTTCTGGACATAAACCTTACAGGATGGGGAGTGTTTATTATGACATTCCGTGATCCAGATGGATATGAAATCGGTAAAGGTTATATCAATGGTCTACAGAAACTATTAAACTTCTTCGCATCAGATTCTTTTAAGGTTCTATGCGAGCAGGCTATATTAGTAACAGCAGACAATAAGAATCTCTTTGCCTCAGCATTAGAGACAGAGATGCTATTGCTAGAGATCTGATCCAAATAATTCTGATATTTTCTATTTTCATAATCAACATAAAATACTATATTTAATAACATGAAAAAGATACTGATGACGATTATATTCTGCACTGCATTTGCATTTGCGGGGAATTTCTTGAAACCAGATGAATCAACAGTAGAAGATTCACCTGATACCGTATACGTCGTAAAGGATGTGGAATATGTTGTCTACTCCTCTGGGTACTATCATCCAAGACCTCCGAGTAAGATCTATCACCGTCATTATCCGGACAGGTGTGTGAATCGGAACTGTTTGCATCGACAGAAACCGCTGAAGCAGAGAGTCTATCCCCCGAGGATCTTACGACCGACTCCACCACCGCACAGGCCTGGGCATCGTCCTCCACCACCACCTCTACCGAAACATCATGATCATCGGTAAGTATTAAGGTCGACTGAAAAGAAAAATTTAGAATGTAGTTATTTACATCTGGTGATTTAATAACTATATTATACACATAAACAATCAATCAAGAGGTTATAAAATGTCTCAAATCACTCTCACTCAAATCAAGTCTGCTTATCCCTATCTCACGTCCACGTTTGACAGTGTTGTTGCCGATTATCGTGCACTCCAGGGTCGTTGGAAGCGTCTCAAGGCTCATTTGAACTCTCTTCCGAAGCGTGACTCTATTGTTATCATGCAGGACAAGATTGAAATCTTGCAGAACATTCATGAAGTCAAGGAAAAGATGTTGGAACGTCGCCAGTGGATCAAGGCTCATGTCAAGCCGACTGTAGATCAGATCCGTCAAACTGCACGTGCTGTAGAAACTGTTGCACGTCCCACTCCGACTGTTGCACCTGTTGTTGCAATCTCTCCGGAAAAGATTGCTCAGCTCAAGCAGTTGATTGACTCCAATCCGGCTGTGAAGGCTTTGCTCCAGGCAATTGCCAGCAAGCTTCCTGCCTAATCTATAAAGTTCATGTTAACCTCCAAAAGACCGGGTGTCGAAAGGCACTCGGTTTTTTATTTAGCTGACAATATCTACTAAGGATAATTGATTAAGAATAATTAGAAGTAATTGTTTTACAATAGCTCCATAAATTACTATATTATGAATATAAACAACGGAGATAATTATGTCGTCCAGAAATGATGAATTCACAAGACAACAGATTGCAGATATTATTAACCGAGAAGTTGGTTTTGATATTGCAGAAGATGATGGCTGTGATGTCGAACTCAACTACCATAAAGATGGATATAAACTTCATGACTGGGTAGTATGTGAGGATGACTTTTATCCGTTTGTTCGAATCGACTGTGACAAAGATATTACTATCTGTAGTGAGAATGATAGTGAGTCGGAATCTTATGAAATCAACGACAGTGACTATGTAGATGATTCCGATATAGATTATGAATTCTACCAGGAAGAAGACGAATACTATATTGAAGAACAGGAAATCATTGATTTTGCTAATCGATTGAAAAGGATATTAGGCATTAACGACGATGTATGTTTAG
>Ga0326514_10003302_pt1 | contig 10263 bp, 2 predicted proteins | sample 3_2548_0518_D_FD_203653 | JGI IMG/M metagenome (GOLD analysis project Ga0326514, IMG submission 203653) | Bovine rumen microbial communities from UC Davis, California, United States - 3_2548_0518 | ecosystem: Host-associated > Mammals > Digestive system > Stomach > Rumen | place: USA: California... | reverse complement strand
ATCAGATTAATGGTATTAGCGTTAAACGATTGTCAGACTCATTGACCACTCTTCCTGGAATCTTAAAACTCAAGGTATTCGATAAGATTACTGATATGGGTCTTAGCGCCATTAAGAATATTTTTACATCTGTTCCAGCTCAGATAAAGAATGGTGGATGGGCCAGAGCTCTTAATATCGAAAATGCAAGATTCCAGATTGAAGGTTTGAAGGGTGACTGGAATGCACTAGAAGATGATATTAATTATGCTGTTAAAGGCACAGCATATGGCTTCGATGCAGCAGCTAGTGCAGCGTCTCAGTTAACAGCATCAGGTATACAGGCCGGAGATGCTATGAAAACAGCACTTAGAGGTATCTCTGGTGTTGCTGCAATGACAAATACGACTTACGAAAACATTTCGCCGATCTTCACAACAATCGCCGGAAATGGACGAATGATGGGCGAACAGCTGAACCAGATATCGGCAAGGGGTCTTAATGCTGCCGCTGCTTTATCTAAATACTTAAATAGTAACCAAGATCTAAAAAATCAGTTAATCGATACTGCTATAGCTACTGGAAAAAATGTAACGGCTATAAAAGAGTTTGCGAATGCCACAGAATTAACTGAGGCTAATATTAGAACTTTGGTATCTGCCGGAGCTATTGATTTCGATACTTTTGCTAAGGCTATGGATTCGGCATTTGGTGAGCACGCAACAAAGGCTAATGAGACTTTAAACGGTTCGATTTCGAATATGAAAGCAGCCTTATCTAAGATTGGACAGATTTTCGCCCAGCCAGTAATCCAGAGTGCTCCAAAAGCTTTTGCACCTATAATTACTGGATTAAACAACTTTAAAGATAATTTAAAGGCTACCGTTGAAGGTCCTTATAAAGATTTAGTTGTTACATTTTTCCAGGCCTTGGGAAATATTCTTGAGAGATTACGTCCTGCTTTTGAAAAGCTTGGAACTATTATTGGAAATGTTTTGAATCCAGCTATTAATTTTCTGAATAAGTTGTTAAAACCATTAGCTAATATGGGAGCTGCTGTATCAAAAACCGTTGGCGAGGTTACTAATAAGGTTGAAGCAGTTTCTAACGCCGTTGAATTAACAACTGATAAAATTGATGAACTTGCTCATGCTGTAATTAGGGGTGAGTTTGGGAATGGTCAGGAACGAATTGAAGGACTTGGAGACTCATTTGCTGCTGTACAGAACCGAGTAAATGAGTTGCTCGGATGTGAGAAGAGATGGCCTGTCTACACTAATGGTGCCACAGATGCTATTGATGCTCAGACTGCAGCACTTAATGACAGTACTGCGGCCACAGGTGTAAATATTAAAGTACAGAAACAGCATCTATCAATGTTCGATACATTAGTTCTAACCATTGCTAATCTCAAAGTTGGATTTAATAACATCGTTACTAGTTTAAAGCAGGTCGGAGGTGCCATTAAAGATGCTTTTACGTCTGTATTTGCAGGCGCTGGAGATAGAGCTAAGAATGCTGTCGTCGGACTAGCGTCCGAATTTGCATCGCTAACAAGTAAGCTTGTTCTAAGCAAAGATAAAATTAAGTCACTTACTAATGTATTAAAAGTATTTGCAACTGGAATTAACATAGCATTCGGTGTCGTCAAAATAGCAGTTAATGTTATCAAAGACCTTATTGTTTTTGTCGTGAAATGCACGAAAAACTTTATTGAGTTTATCAATCCAGTAAAACGTATTAAATCTTTGTTTGACTCTTTTAATGATAGCATTAGATCATTCAATAGTGGTACTGGGTCTAGATTTTTAGATCTATTCGGAGCTACGAAAAAGACCGTTGGCGAATATAAAGGTACTATAAATGGAGCAAGGGAAGGCACTATTGAGTATGCTAAAACCCTAGATAGTACTAATGAAAAACTTACGACAAGCCAGAAGGTTATTACTGCTATCCAGAATACGGTAAATAAGGTTAAAGATAAGATCATAAATTCTATCGAAAAAGTAAAAGATAGTTTGAAAAAGCTTGCCAATGACAAGAGAGTAAAAGAACTTATTAAGCAATGGAAAGATGCATTTAAAGCTCTCAAGGATGCTTTAGGTTTAGGTCTTGGTAAAATTATTGACTTCATCACAAACATCGGTAAATCTACAAAGGAAGCTAATTCTTCAGGAAATTTATTTGTCGATTTTATCGGAAATCTTGCCGGAAATCTGGTAAAATTAAATAATGCATTAGCTAGCGGATCGTTATCAAGCATCGGAGATACAATCAAGAGGTTCAGTTCTGGGATAGCATCTATACCACTTAATAGCATTAAAACCGTATCAGATACCATTAGTCAAACATTTGGTACTGATATTCCAGAGGCACTTGAAAGATTTAAAGAGACATCATCGAAAAGTGCTGTAGGATCAACAATTGGATCATTTTTTGACAGTCTTGCTGATTTTGGAAAGAGATCTATGAAGGATGCAACCGCTGGATCAGTTGCTGCGTTCATGAAGAATTTGGCAGTAATAGTCTTTACCATTAAACAAGGTAAGAATTTAGATGCTTCTAGACAGGCATTCGTATCGATGACAAATGGTTTTAAGAGCATTGCATACTCAATACAATCTCTTGTCGATACGGCACAAAAAGCTGAGAAAGATTTTGTAAAAATCGAAAAGACTAGAGCCTTCTCGCATCTGATTAAAACAATTTCTATAACTCTTGGGATTATGGTAGCGTCAATTGTAGCTTTATCATTTATCCCTACTGATAAAATTCATAGCAGTTTAAAGGCTCTAGGGGATGCTGTTATGATGCTTATTGGCATCGTATCAGCTCTTACTGTAGCTTCGATAGCTATGGATAAGTACACCAAGGGTGAAGGTAAATCGTTGTTAAAGTTCTCAGGAATGATGATAGGAATTTCTGTTTCTTTATATTTACTTGCCGGAGCTATGAAGATATTCTCGATGATGAAAGCTAGTACTATCCGGAAGGGTTTAACTTGCATTACAGAATTATTAGCGATCTTCGTAATAGCATCAAGATTTGTAAAGGATGTAAGTCATGGAACAGTATCGTTTGTTGGAATGGCCTTTGCTATTAATATTATAATTCCGGCTATAATGGCTCTTTCAGCTATGGACGATAAGAAATTCTTAAAAGGCGCCAAATATGTTGGAGCTATAATGCTTGAGATGGCATTAGCAACTAGAATTGCCAGTGGAACAGTCGGATCGGCAGGAACAATGATTGGCATGGCAGCTCTTATTTATGTATTAGTTCCTGCTCTAGGTATTTTAGGAATCATGCCATGGAATGTACTGTTAAAGGGTGCTGGTGCTATAGTTGCTATAATGTTTGCATTGGCTGGAGCATCTAGAATAGCCTCAAAGTCAAGTGCTGATGCCAAGTCATTGACATCTATGGCAGCAATTGTTGTTGCTACTGCTGCTGCTTTGTGGATATTATCTACTATGGACTTTAAGAAGTTACTTGAGGTTGCTTCGGTGTTCTCGGCTGTTATATTAGCAGTTGGAACGGCATGCTATATAGGAACTAAAAATCTTAAGGGTGTAAACGCAACCGGTATTGCCTCTCTTGCGGCATTCTTAGGTGGAGCCGTAGCAGCACTTGAAATATTAAGTTCAATGCCATCCGACGATTTGCTAAAGAGAGCTCTTGGTTTATCTGCAGTTCTCGTAGCAATTGGTGGTGGGATGTATTTATATTCCAAAGCTATGGATTCAGTTAATGCTAAATCATTGAGATCAGGAATTTTGTCGTTAGTCATTTTACTTGGAATTTCTATTGGTGCATTAGAAATTTTAATGCAACTTCCAGGGGAAACTGGAGGACTAATTACAAAAGCAACGGCTCTAGGTATTGTATTGAATACAGCAGCATCTGCATTCTTTATTTATAGTAAAGGCATGAGAGGATTCAACACTAAGAATACTCTAAAGAACATTCTATCGTTAGGTGTGTTGCTAGCAGCATCAACTGGTGCATTGTATGTGCTTAGTGAAAAGATGCACAGTGACCCTATAGCATTGAATGGTCGAGCCGTAGCATTGGGTATCGTCATGAATACTTTAGCATCCGCATTCCTTATTTACAGTAAAGGGATGATGGGATTCAATGTAAAAGGTGTTAAAGATAGCATATTATCTTTAGCTACACTTGTATCTGCTGGAATCATTGCTATTGTTTCTCTAGATCTTCTTAAGAGTGATCCGACGACGCTTAATGGTAGAGCTGTAGCATTGGGAATCGTGTTAAATACATTAGCTTCTGCATTCGTTATATTCTCAGCTGGAAATGCTTTAGCGGCAGTTAATAATGCTGGATTACTTCCAGGACTTGTTAATTTAGCGGCTTTGACTGTAGCTGGAATAGCGGCAATTGTTGTTTTAGACAATCTTAATAGTGATCCTGCGACACTTACTGGTAGAGCTGTAGCATTGGGCATTGCGCTAAATATGTTAGCTTCAGCATTTGTTATATTCTCAGCTGGAAACGCTTTAGCAGCGATTACTAGTGCCGGACTACTTCCTGGGCTTATTAATTTAGCTGCTGTAACCGTGGCCGGAATAGCAGCGGTTGTTGTCTTAGACAATCTTAAGAGTGATCCAGCAGGTTTACTCACAAAGGCAAAAGCTTTAGGGGTAGCACTACTTTCGTTATCGGCATCTATGCTTATTTTATCAGGCGTTGGTTTACTCGGACCAGCTGCTCTTATTGGAGTTGCATCATTAGACGCAGTGCTTGGCGATATTTTAGCTATCGGTGCAATATTTGAAAAGTTTAAAGGACTTAATAAAGCTCTTGATACTGGAATTGATGTCATAAATAAGATGGCGTCTGGTCTCGGACGGGCACTTGGTAATTTTATTTCATCGTTTGCTACTTCCGTATTATCTGGCCTCCCTGTAATAGGTGCAGAACTTTCATTATTTGCTACTACTTCTAAACCATTCTTTGATAGAATGAAAGAAATAAAGGGTGACACTGTAGAATCTATAAAGTTGTTTGCCGAAGCAATGACTGAATTAGGTAAAGCATCTATCATTAAAGGAATTGGAGATTGGTTTACCGGTTCCGATAGTTTAGACACATTTAAAGACCAACTTCCAAAGATTGCCCAGGGTCTTATTGATTTCCAAACAGAATTAGATAAAGGTCCGGTGAATCCTGCCGCATGCAATTTAGCATTAAAGGTTTTAACAGCTATTGCTAAGTTTGCAAATGATATTCCAAATACAGGTGGACTGCTTGGTAAGATCGTTGGCAATAATGACATGGGTACATGGGCTAGCCAGCTAGAAACTCTCGGTGAAGGTGTTATGAACTTCAACGATGCTGTAATAGATGGTGTAAACTACGAAGCATGCAATAATGCCATAAAGGTGCTTAAGGCATTAGCAAATATGGCAAATGATATTCCAAATACAGGTGGACTGCTTGGTAAGATCGTTGGCAATAATGACATAAGCACTTGGGCTAACCAGTTAGAAACGCTTGGCGAAGGTGTTATGAACTTCAATAAAAACGTTGGTTCCGGGGTTAATGTTGATGCATGTGGAGCAGCTATAGATGTACTTAGTCGTTTAGCAAATATGGCAAATGATATTCCAAATACAGGTGGACTGCTTGGTAAGATCGTTGGCAATAATGACATGGGTACATGGGCTAGTGACATGGAATCCATCGGCCAAGGTTTATCAAGTTTTTCGGATGAGGTTGCTAAAATAAACTTAGCAGCTTGCGAAACCGGGATTAGTGTTATTGGAAAGTTTGTAGACTTATATAAGACATTACCCAAAGGTGATGGTGTTCTAGGTTCCATTGTAAAATCTTTATTTGGCGGTGATATAAAAGATCCGTCAAGTATGATGAAGAAAATGGGAGAGAGTATTAAGAATTTTAACAATGAAATTCAAGATATTTCTATGGATTCGATCACCACAGGTATTGATAGTATAACTAAGATCGTAAACGTTTCTAAAATAGTAAATGGTGCCTCTACTGGAAATATCGCAGCGAACCTCATAGCATTTAAGAGTATGGCAACTACTACTGCCGATTTCTCAAGTAGAATGGGTGGAATAGATCCAGACACTTTAGGCAATGCTATTCAAGATGTAAATAGACTGGTCGCCATGGCAACTAGACTTGATGGCGTTAATATGAATGGAATGGCTACATTTAGTACGGCATTTAAATCGCTTGGATCTGATACCATAACGGCGTTTGTTAATGCCTTTTCTAATGGCCAGAGTCGCGCAATTACTGCTATAAATCAGTTCATTAATGGGATTACTAACTCACTGTCATCAAAACAGTCTCAATTCAGAACAGTAGCATTAGCGTCAATAAACGGCTACATCAGTGCAATAAGCACAAAGGCATATAATGCTAGGTTAGCAGCTCAGACTTTGGTAAATGCTGCTGTTCAGGCATTAAATGCTGGGCAGGCTAGATTCGCATCAGCCGGTACAACTAGTGGAAATAACTATGCAACGGGCATTAGGTCATCAATTAATGCTGCATCTTCTGCTGGAACAGCTTTGGCTAATGCTGCAAGTGCTGGCATTAGGTCCCAGAATAACTACAATAATTTCCATAAAGCAGGTGTATATGTTGCACAGGGGTTTGCTGATGGTATCACCGCTAATACTCAGGCTGCAGTTGATGCTGCATATGCTATGGGTAAAGCTGCAGCCGCCGCTACTAAAAGGGCTACTGATGAACGTTCACCGTCCAAAGTATTCTTTGGAATTGGTGATTTCGTAACTCAGGGCTTTGTTAACGGAATATATGCAAAGATGGATCAGGTTGATTTAGCTGGTACAGATTTAGGACTTGCAGCATACGAGGCAATTAAAACACCGCTTGAGATGGTTAGAGACGCTATGGCTTCTGACGAATTCGCTAACCCGGTTATTACTCCAGTACTTGACATGTCTAATGTTAACAACGCTGCTAGAGATATTAGCGGTCTCATGGCTTCTAGATCTATAGCCCTCGCATCCTTAGACTCTGTCGGATTTCAGAGGAATTCTATCAGTCAAAATGGAAGTGATACTACTAGTAATGGAGCTCCAATTGGGCAGAATATTACATTCACCCAGAATAATTATTCACCTAAGGCGTTGTCTACTGGTGAAATTTACAGAAATACTAATAGTCAGCTCGCATTGATGAAAGGAGTAGTTGGAAACGCATGATTAAATCGATTACAATTACTAATAATTTAAATGAGGAGCTGGTTATGGAACTTGCAGACCCGGAGAAATCTGGGTTTGCGGTTCTTTCTGTAACGGGTTTAGGACCTGTTGACGTTGAAGTCAATACTACCAAAGTAGCAGGTATGGACGGGTCTTTATATTCTCAAGGGTTACTACCTGAACGACAAATCACCATGAAAATTAAGCCGCTATGGTTACTTGGGGAGACAGTTGAGGATCGCCGTCAAAAGATTTATAAGATGTTTCCAATAAAACGTCCATTTAAATTTAGTGTTAAAACAGACAACCGTAACTGCTATACTACAGCTTATGTTAAACAGTGTACGCCTGATATTTTTAGTTCTTTTGAAACTATAAATATTATTATGGTTTGTCCAGATCCTTATTTTTATCAGGAATCTGCCGTTGGCGGAACACTAATTACATTTAATGGTGTCGATTCGCTGTTTGAATTTGAATTCGAGAATAACTCTCTTGATGAAAATTTGATAGAATTTGGAGATATTCAGACTAATCCGGTTCGTAATATTATATACGATGGCGATATTGATGTTGGATTAGAGATTCATCTTCACGCTATCGGATCAGCTACAAAATTTAGCTTCTATAATTCATTAACTAAGGAATCTATGATACTGGATACTGATCTATTTCCTGACAAGCTAATTAAAGCTGGTGATGACGTTATGATTTCAACACTGCGAGGAAAGAAGACGGTAACTCTTATAAGAGATGGCGAACGTATTAACGTTATTAATGCTATCGGAAAAAATGCAAGTTGGTTTAAGCTTACGTCCGGGGATAACATCTTTATTTATGATGCTAAAACTGGAATGACTAATTTGGAAGTAACTATTAAATATAGAATCGCATATGAAGGGATTTAAACATGAACGATACTAGTTATATGCCAATTATATTGGACAAAGATTTCAAGATACTTGGCGTATGCGATACGTTCAAGTCTCTTATATGGACTGATAGGTTTAGAATTCCTGGAGATTTCGAGATGACACTTCACCCGAATGATCCAATTCTAAAAATGTTAACCCCTGATTGTTATCTGATAACTCCGAAATCGGAGCACTTTATGATAATTGAGGGGAGTGAATTAAGTACTGACGCTGCTACTGGCGAGGATATTATTATTATTTCTGGCCGTAGCGGTGAAAGTATAACAACTAGACGAATTATATGGGGGCAAGCAGTATACTACGATACAGAATTAGCAATTATTCAATCACTGATTAATAGAGAGATCATTTCTGCATCTGATGTTAATAGACGAATTTCTAATTTTATATTTAAAAACGAATTACCAAGTTCGTATGCAACCCGTACAAAAATCGAAGCACAGTTTACAGGTGATTACTTGTCAGATGCTTTAAAAAGTATCTGTGATTCAGCTGATATCGGTTTTAAAATTATATTTGACGATAATTATAATTTTGTGTTCTCTCCGTATACAGGAGAAGATAGAAGTTATAGACAAACGGTTAATCCGTATGTTGTATTTTCCCCAGCATTTGATAATTTAAAGGGGACTAAGTATTTGAGTTCTAATAAAACACTAAAAACAACTGCTTTAATCGGCGGTGAGGGAGAAGGAAACGCTAGACGTTATACATCAATCGTTGATCCTTCATATAGTGGTTTATACAGACGTGAATTATTTGTAGACGCTAGGGATATTTCTAGTGATGTTGATGGTGGAAAGCTTACCAATGAACAGTATATTGCTCAATTAAAGCAGCGAGGAAATGAAAAGTTATCCGACAAGGTGAACAAGGCAATTCAAGAGGTGTCAGCTGATATTATTACAACTGAAAATTATCAGTACGGACGAGATTTCTTTATGGGCGATATTGTTCAGGTGGTAAACCAATATGGAGTCGAAGTCTCTGCCAGAATTGTAGAGATGATTCATACAGAGGACGATGATGGCATAATAAATACCCCATCATTTACTATAATTTAAAGGAGTAACATATGAGTTTAACAGGTGGATTCTTTAACTCTAAAGATCATGACCGTCGATACAATGCAGAGACAATCTCAAGGATTTTCGATGGCATTATTGAGGACGGTGTGTATGAAACATATGGAGAAAGGTTCATTGTCAACGCAAGCTCTGGCATGGATATTTCAGTTGGTTCTGGTCGTGCTTGGTTTGCTCATTGCTGGATACTTAATGATTCGAAGTACCGTCTTACCGTTGATACTTCTGATGTCGTCCTTAATCGTAAGGATACAGTAGTACTCGACGTAGATCATAGTGTTAGTGTTAGAGCTGTTAGTTTAAAGGTTGTCCGTGGACTACCTGCATCATCACCAGTTCCAGCGACATTAGTGTCTGAAGAAGATCATATTCAGGTACCGCTTTCTTATATTTACGTAGGTGCTGGTGTAACAGAAATCACACAGGCCAATATAACAAATTTAGTTGGCACGTCAGCATGCCCGTTTGTAATCGGCGTTCTTAAGACAATAAACGCTGAGGAATTGCTTACTCAGTGGGAGCAGGATTACAAGGAATGGAAGGCAACTAAAGAGAAAAATTACGATGAGTGGGTTTCCGAACAGACTACAGAATACTCTACTTGGACGTCTGAAATGAAAACATCTTTCAGAGAATGGATCAAAGATTTCGAAGGTTCTCTGGATGCTTCCGGAGATGTAGCTACTCAGTTGATGAATGAAATCAGTAAAGCTAAGATGCGCTATAAATCGTTCTCTGTAGATACTGATGAATGGACATCAACCGACGAGGTATACAATGGGGTACGATACCATGCAAAGTATACGATTCCGGTTGTCGGCGTGACCGAAGGAGCTACAAGTTGCTGGCTTGAAATTGTATCTGGTACCGCCAATTATCAAGAATTGTTAACTTCCAATACTGGATCATTTACAATATATTCAGAATCAAAAGAACTTAATTCTATTACATATCGCGTATGGTTCATCGGAACTGCCGAAGGTGGAGATCCAACCCCTACCCAGTTAGATGAAATTGTTTCTGATATTGTAGAGATCA
>Ga0326514_10003301_pt1 | contig 10264 bp, 7 predicted proteins | sample 3_2548_0518_D_FD_203653 | JGI IMG/M metagenome (GOLD analysis project Ga0326514, IMG submission 203653) | Bovine rumen microbial communities from UC Davis, California, United States - 3_2548_0518 | ecosystem: Host-associated > Mammals > Digestive system > Stomach > Rumen | place: USA: California... | reverse complement strand
ATCAGTATCTTGTGCAAAATATATTGAATTTATTTCTGTATTTCCTATCTCATAAATACCAGTTTTTCCAATTTCATATTCTTTACCATTTATATAAACATAATTTCTTATATCGGTTTGAATTCCAATATGACTAATATAGTCAATCGGTTGAGCAGATGCCGCAACTATTTTATCATATAATTCTTCGTTAGCCTCAAAAGGTCCTATTAATTGACCTGTATAACCATTAATACCCATTAAATACTACCTGGCTCCCCATCATCTTCTACAATTAATCAAGCGCTATATGGTGGCATTGTATTAGCAACTGAGCTAATACCGCTATCACTTTCTTTTCCAGCAATAGCCCCAACACCAGTTCCATTTCCAATATAACCTAAATCTGCTCAATCATCTCTACCATCATAAGTTGCTACATTTATTAATTCTCTTCTTACATTAGGGTCTGAATAATAAACTAATAAATGGTATCTATTATCTATAACTGTTTCTTGAATTTCATTAATCTTACCAATATATTTTTTAGAAATCTCACCATTTTGTTTATTATCATAATTTTTTTCTTCGTATGTTAATACTTTTCTATGATTAGCTATATCCTCTGTTTTTTCACTATAATCTTCTATATCAGAAGAAGCTTCCCCTAATTGAATACTATTGATACTATTTCCTTTTATACCTTTAGGGATTCAAATCTTTCATTTTTCATAAAATGGATGTGTTTCATCGTCTATGCGATTGGTGCTAGTCATATCAGCATAATTTCCATTTGTGTCATATGGATTAACACCTTCAGTTTCATAATCTATTACTGTATATGGTATTTTAAATCCTATGTGAGCAGTAGATTCATGCGAATCTAAATCTCTCACTGAACAGTAGGCTCAAATAATTTCATCATTATATTTTTCAACTCCAGAACCAGACTCAATATACTTTCCAGGGACTAAATTATTACCTGTTTTTCCATAAGAACCACTGCCTCGTCTATACGTAAAATCTTCCCTTGTTTGAATTTGCTCTATTTCATCAATAGTGTGCATTTCAGTATGCGGAGCCATACCTGCAGGACCTACTATTTGACCTTCGTATACAGCCCCGCCCATAGCATTGTTATATTCATAGCCTCTACGGTAAACTTTTCCATTATCTTTATCATTTTTATTTTCTGTGTCAATTAGAACATATTCATCATAATTAACGACTTTATAATCTCCACCTTGACTAAACGCAGCAACCATTTCAGCAATTGTCGAATATCTTTTTACTATAATGAAGGAAGCACCTCTTCTTCCTCCATAAAAACTATTATATTCCATGTGCTTTCCTCCTCTTTAATATTGATAATCTAATACAAAATATTTTTCATTCGATTCTATAACAAAACCAATAAAAGTTGTATTTATTCCATTATTTATTTCATATAATCCGCTTCTACCAATTCTAATAGCCTCTCCATTAATACTCATTAATAAACCTGGAGGTCCTTGAACACCAATTTGTTTTAATACCCCTCTATTGTCAATAGAAGTATTAAGATAATTTATTACATTATAAATCTCATCTAATCTATCTATTGAGATATTCATTTCCCTTCCATAAGTCCCATCTGGTTTTAGAGTATTATAATCAATTAATTCCCTGTTTAATTGAAAGTAAATTTGATTATAAGCATGATTATCATTAGGACTTAGCACCATCTCGAAAATATCATAATCAGCTGAGTCTCCCACAGGAATTTCTATATCTTCAATCATCTGAACATTATCAGTTGTTTTTTCTGTGTTAATAAGTTTTATTGTTATTTTTTGAACTGTATCTTGTTTGAATATTTTAAATCGAATATAATAACTTCTTTGCTTATTATCATTAGTTAATGCTTTTAATATATTATCTCCTTTTAAATCAATACTCTTATCTATAAAAACAACACCTTTAGAAAGACTTGATTCTACTCTTAAATCATTAAAAGTATAGTCTAAAGGTGTTAAATAAGAAGATAATTGACTCTTACGGAATTGTCCAAATTTATAACTCATTTTAACCACTCCTTTTTATCTAAAATCTTTCTAAAGCTCTTGTTGCTGATATCGACATTGCACTACTTATATCAAGAGGTATAGAAATATTTGAAATCATATAATCTCCATAAATATCACTTTCAATATCTCTAACACTAATTCTTGTATTTGGTTCTAAGTGATAAATTGGAATACTTTGAATAGTAATACTTTCATTGTAACTTGTATATTCATGTAACATCATTTTTATTTCATCAAAAGCAGAATTAGAAATTCCTCCAAGAGCAAGTAAATTAAATATTCCTGTTGTTACTTGAATATATTTTTGACCCTTGTTTTCACATTCTATACGCTTTTCATCTGTATCAGATTGTCCTAATTCTATAATAACAAAATCAGGTATATCTGGCTCAAATATACAATTTATATCATTTTTATTTACTACTTGTGTGCGGCGACCAATGCTATTTATATTGAATTGAGATATAGCCGCAGTTGAATCTATAAAATCTAAATAATAATCTATATTGCTAGGTGTTTTTAATACTTCATCATAAAAGCCACCAGTATAAATTGTTTCACCTTCATTATTTATGTAAGATTCCTTTTTTAAATTATATAGTTTTGGCCATTCATTCATTAATTCAGTATAATAATAATTAGAATCAATGCCTAATGGCTCTGCTTGAACTCCTTGCAAGTATAGCTCACTTCTTCAATCTGTTGTTTGAACTTTTACAAATTGAGTTGTTTCAGGATTAACTTCAACATATCTTTTCAATTCTCCATCCCAATAGTAAATAGTATTAGTGCTAATATCTTTATAATAAACACCTTCAACACCACTTATTTTAACCATCTCTGCGTAGTTACTATATAAGACAGGCATTTTAGCTTTTGTTAAACCATCATCGGGATCTTCGTAAAAAAATACATCATATATATTTCCAATAGCTGGCTTGGTATCAATAGCTAAATGATATCTAATAGGAACATCATTTCCATTAGCATTTTTTCTAATTCCCCAGACTACAAAATCATTTTTAATTTTATTAAATTGTGGGGTATTGGAGAATGATGTAACTAAATTACTATTATTAAACTCATACACAGTTTTACCTTTGCTAGCATCAATTAAATAATTATTTTTATTCATAGTTTCTAAATCTAACGTTGCTTTTGTTGTATTCAAATAATTTTTAATTTCTTGTCAATGGAAAATTCCTTCTGTATCATAAAAATATTCATAATTTCCTAACATACTTTTTATTTTATCCAAAATAACACAGACACTATCTCCTGCGTTCCCAATTAATTCACTAGGACAAGTAAAATCTGTAAAAACATACCCGATATCTTCACCATACTCAAAAGTTTGATATACATGTCCTATCGTATCAGCATAATTTGTTGACATCTCATAAGTTATTTGTTGTTCTTCTTCATCTTCGCTTGTGATAGTAATTAGATATAATGGTGTATTTCCAATTCATTTCATTACTTTTTTTATTCTCGAAGGAACATCAGATATAATTATTTTACTTAGCTGTTCTCCTCCGAAATGATTAACTACCTCTCTAATGATTTGTTCAAAGGTAGGTTTTGATATAACTCAATTTCCATCTTCATCAATGGTTTCATATTGGTCAAATTGAGTTGATGCGGGAATCACACCTCCACATTCTCCATTTAATAAACACATTTTATCTCTTAATGAAACTTGTAATGAAGTTCCTCCAGTTGTATGACTCAATGAAGGAGCTATCATTACAAATGTTCCTTGTGGAAATCATATTTTATTATAGTTAATATATTTATTTAATGTATTTAAATAACCAATCTCTAAATATATTTTTTTGTTTATTGAAAACAAATTATCTAAACTAGTTATATTTGCATTTTCTTCTTTATCTATATAACAAGATAAATTAATAGTTCTTCTAACATTAGAAGTGCCATCTAAATTTAAGTTTCCACCAGTTATAATCCCTTGAACTTCTTGAATAGGTTGTTCTAATCAATCTAGTACAGTTATTTTTACATATTGTTCTTTTAAATGTTCATTATCTATTAATTCTAAAAATTTTTTATCGTTAGAATATTCATATACTTTTTTCATTACTCTGCATACCTGCCTTTCATGATTTCACAATAATAGTCGATTAAAGCTTCTACCGGGCATAACAAATCATCATTATTTGTAAATAATCATCATTTATCATTATATCAAATAAATCTACTATTAGCTTCATCTATTAATCTTTGTAATATTAACGCAAATTGTCTATCTATTTCTTTATTTAATACTAAATTGTAGTATTCATCATATGCTTTATTTAAATTAATAGTATACGTTGAACCTGATTTTGATAATTGATCTGGATCTGCAGAAGCAGTCGCCTCATTAGGCCACTGTTCACGAGATTTCATTATATAAACTCCATCTCTATATTGTCTATCACCTGTTGGCATTAAATCTTCTTCATGATTTAAATTATTTTGAGTTTCATTTTCCTCATCTTTAGTTCCATCAATATATAATGAACCTGTTCATACATCTTCACCAACCTGTTCAATTCATTCTTCATCTACTATTAATCCACCATCATCATCAATAGTCTGTAACACTCTGTCAAATAATAATGTATAACTTGATGAGGAGTGTTCTACATTATCTTGGTTAGCTGATGCAGTATATTGTTTTGGTCATTGTTCTCTAGATTTAATACTATATCATCCTGAAAATTGATCAATAACTTCCAAATAATCATCTGCAAGAGTATAAACTCCATTTTTAATTAATTCAGAAGTATCACTTACATATTTATCTAATACTATATTTGTTTCTATGTATTTATTATTAGGTAAGTTATCCCTTTCTTTTTCTACTTCAGTGGCTGGTTCAAGATGAACTCCAGCAAAATATAATCCTTCTATTGCGGAATCTTTTGCATCTAAATTTAGAGTATGAGTGTTGCCAATAACATGTCTTTCGAAGTCTGTATCAGCAGACTCTTTAACATAAATAACTGTTCCTGGCTCTGCTTCAATTTTAACTCCATCTAATGATAGCATTGTTTGTTGATAATTTGAATATTTCTCAAAATACTTATTTCATATTTTTTGATAAATAGATTCGTTTGGTTTAAATGCTCCTCATTCTTGCCCAACTTTTCTATAAAAACTATTTGTTTTAAATATTTTTGTAACATCTTCGGTTTGTTGTAGATTAATATGATATTCTAAATTTACTTGAGTATCAATAGGAAAAGTTAATGAAGTAATTTCTATATTATCTCCTTTTAGTTCATATATACCTTCTGGATTTACTATAATAGGTTTATTATTTATATATACCAAATATCCTAATATTGCAGAAGTAGGATTTTCTTTTTCCTCATCTATATCATCTACCACATAAGGACCGTCTTCCCCTTCTTTTATTAAATAAGGTTTAGACTCAAACTCTAATCTTAAAAAATCTAGATTTTGAATTTTAATTATATAATTTTCTTTTTCATATTTTTTATATTTTTTTGCTATCAAATCTAAAATTTCAACTTCCGCAGGAGCTAATTCATTATACTGCCCAATATAATCACTAGCAAATTGTAATTGAGTATCATAAACCCCTAATGGTGAAATATTATATTTATCATAATTTTTAATGGTTGCCGCATCTATTTCCGTAGCTGTTGCAGTAAAAGAATATATTCTTCTTCCAAGAGTTGCATTGGGAGTAAAATTAATATCTGTTAATTTCACAAGTATATTTCCTTCAGTTGCACTTCTGAATAATCTAACTTTATTAGCGTGTAAAAATTCTTGAACCTTTTCTCTAAATTCTCGTTCATAAGTTCAGTCATTAAAATTATCTATTCTAACTTTTTTATTTTTATTATATTCTTCATAATAAGATAAACTATCTCTAAATATATTTTCTTTTGATGTAATTAAATGATTTGGATCCATCAAATGAGTTATAGTTCCACTAATAGGAAATTGTTTATATTTAATAGCCCCATTCTGTGTAATATAAGGGTATTTACTTCCTATCGTATCTGTCCTTGACTCACTTACATTGATTTTAAAAGATGTTATAGAAGGGTCAAATCTAATATTCAACTGACCTTCTTCTCCAGTTAAATACATATCATCAAACAATAGCATAAAAGGTTCATCTTTTGCATGTATTGCGACACCTCTATTACCAACACTATTTCTTTTCTGTGCAATATATTTGTAATATACGCCACTTTTTATAGTGTAATCGACTCATGTGTAATCTAGTTTTTCATTATTTTCAAAAGATGCGGTATGTATATCCTCTCATATAGTAAAATTACTTTCACTTGATGTTCTTCTAATAGTTATATTACCAATGAAATTACCTTCTGATTTTTTTCCTTTTATATTTAATATTATTGCTCCATCTACTTCATTTAAAGATGCTGTCATGGTTGCGTTAAGTAAATCCGCACTTTCTTGAATGACCATAAAATTATAAGTATTACTCTCTGAATACATATTTGAAGTTTCATAGTCAAAAGTAAAATAGTAAGATTCTCCTTCTTTAAAGTTATATTCAAAAGTGTAATTAAACTCGTTTATATTTGAATAGCTATTTGTATACAATATACCACTATCTGTTAATAAATTATCTTTTGCATCATACAATTTAATTTTATAACTTCTTAGAGTGTCTTTTTCATTTATATCAGAGAAAACAAGTTTTCCTATAACATCTACCTTATTTATAGACCATAATGTTGTATCTGCGCCTATATCAAAACCATCAATAGTTAATGATGGTATGCTAATACCTCTAACTAAACATACTGTTGACCATTCTGAAAAATTAGATAAATTCGTAGTAAGTCAACTGTCAATAGCTTGAGCATCTGTATATTTTTGTTTCTCCTCACTTCAGTTTATTGGCGGTATTCCTACTCCTGCAGGCAAGCTAGAAGCTTCAGTTCCTGTAAATCTAATTTGAACTTTATAATACTGATTTATTTGAAAACCATCTTCAATATCGCTATTTTTTATTTCAATATAATATTTATCATCTGAATCTTTTGTTAAGTCAGTTTTAATGTTAGTTAACATAATTTCACAAGGATACTTCTTTTTATTTAACACAGATAAATTAGTATTTTGATTTGTTACTGTTACTTGCGCATTTTTTATATCTTCTAAATTATTATATAACGAAATAGAAAAATATACTCTACAAGTATTTTTTTGTTCATCGCTACTTCCTATTAGAAATGCAGGCATGTAAGTCTGTATTACCGCCGGAAATAAATTTATATTAACTGCCATACCTTTTTCTCTCCTTTTTCTCTTAATCTTTATTACTTATTTTCTCCTTTTTTATGAATTACTGATACTATTGGTAATGCTCTTATATCTTTCATAAAACCGTCTATAAAAGTATTTCCCTTTTCTTCTTTATAATGTTTGTATCTGGCTTCTACGCATTGAAGATTATAATCATCAATATAACCTAAATCATAACAAAAATAGTGATGTTTCTCAGTAATTCAAGCTTTAATATCGTCTTTGTCTGACTCTATTAAAACACTAATTGATTTAGCCATTTTATCAATTTGTTCATTGTGTAACTCTAATGTATCTATCATCTTTTGATGTAATTCTTTTGCTGATTGTTGTTTACTTGTTGTCTTTGTTATTCTGTTTTTTGCCCAATCATAAAAATCAACAACACCTTTAATAGCGAATGCTAACATTACAACAAAAATAGCTATATCAGTTAATGAATAATTTTTAAGTAAATTTAACATTCTATATCTCCTTCCTATATAATTCTCATAATTCTATCTAATAATATATAAAAGTTATGGGAGGAAGATTAGATAAATTAGACCAAAATAAAAAGATACTTTGCTTTATAAAGCAAAGTATCTATTATTTATAAAAATATTTTTAATTATTATTTTCTTCTAACGCTTCTAACCTTTCAATTATATTTTTTAATTGTTCAGCAATACTGCCATCTTCATCTATGTCAATATTACCAATTGTTTCTTGTAAATTTTTTCCATTTTTCATGTCTATATTTATTGCGTCTGCTGATATAGTATAAGATTCTTCATTAATAGACCCATCTTCATTTTTTATTTTTAAAGTTTTAATTTTCTTCATTGATTAAACCCTCCTTTTACGTCTTTAATATCTAATATTATATAAAAAAAATCCAATGATAATTAGATAATTTAGACCAAAATAAAAAACATCTTATCTGAATTAATAATACTAAGATAAGATGTTTTTTATTTTTCATTTTTGTTATAGTATCTTCTTTGCCATCTTGTTTTGTTGTATCATTTCTATTGAAGAAGAAAGTTAATACGCAAAATATTACAGTTAAAATTGACAATCCTAATGAAACATATTGTATACTGATTCCCATTTCTCTATCTCATTTTAGGATAGTAAATGTATTCAAAACTTATAATTAATATAACATAGATATTTTTGATTGTCAAGATGTTTTTTTATTTTTTGCGTTATTTATGGTTATCATTTTTGACCTCCTTTTCCCGTTTGAACTATATATTTTATCGCCTCATTGCAAATTTTTATATTTGTAATAAAGTATTAGATGGCGTTTCTAATGCTGTTGCACTATCTGATAAATAAATGTCAGGTACTTGTGCAGTATTGGTTAAAACATTATTTTTTATTAAGCATTTTGTTGATTGTGATACTTGTAACATATGATTAGACGAAGAGTTAAAATAATTATTTAAAATAAATACTTTACCATGTGTTTTGAATAATGCTCTGTTGTTTGTGTTAAATACATTATTTATACAATTTATATCACAAGTATTTTCAGAATTATTGGCATTTATAATATAGCCAGTTGTAGTTGCAATATTATTTTCAATATTTATTTTTCCAACTGTTTTTTCAAGTGATGTACTGCAAAATATAAAAGCACCACTATCTGCTTCATATTTATTATCAGAAATTAATACGTTAAAGTTACTATCATTTGATACAATATAAAAACAAGAATTTATATTTTTAGCTTTGAAAAGATTATTAGTTATCTTAATATTTTTATTATAAACTTTTGTTTCATGGTCAGTTCTATCTTGAATAAAAACAAAAGAAGTATTATTACTATCAACTTCATAATTACATACATTATTTGAAACTATAGCATTATCAACTCCATTTAATCGTATAACATTTTTTCCTTCTATTGAATTTGTAATAATATTAGACTCTATTACAATATTTTTCATTGTAATACCGTCATTATAATCTCCATATGTTGAAATTACACCATCTGTAAAGTTTGAATTTATTGTACAATTATTACAAATATTATTTTGTATATAGCAATTTTCACCAGCAAAAAACAATTCAACTGCAGAGCTTCCAATATTATCGAAATAATTGTTAATACAGTAAAAATCTTTACTATTATAAGAAGATAATCCCATTCTACCGTTGTAATTATTAATAAATTTAGAAGATTTTACAATAGTTTTATAATTTTTTGTTTCAAATAATGATTCAAAAGAATTTGCATTATTTCCATCAACAACTATATTATTTAAAATAGTTTCTTTGTTAGAAATTAAAGGGGAAACAGAAGTTGAATTTGATAAATCAATATTAACATTTTCAATTATTACATTTTCATTAAATATAATTTTATTTACTAATAATTTATTATTTTTGTTTCCTTGCAAATTTATGTTTGTATTGAATTCTAAGAAAGTTGCAATATTATATGTTTTATTTAATAATATACATTTAGATGAATTAACATTAGCATTATAAAAAGCAGTGCTATCATTGCTAATGCCATCACCTTTGGCACCAAACATTTCAAGTGTTACACAATCTTTAATTATTAATTCAGCAACTAAAGTATTGCCAACAAAATGAATAATGCCACCGTCTTCAACATCATTTTCTGTTTTAGCTCTAATTAAATAATTAGCACTACCGCCATCATTTTTTTCATAATACCCAAGTGTTATTGCCATATCTCCAGCTTTTAATTTAATATCAGCTTTCATATTAGCAACAGTATTATAATAATAAGGTTTTTTATTTAGTTTGTATTGAACAGATTCGCCATCTACATTAACATTACTAGCATCTGCACCAATAGGTATATAATTTGTAAAAGTGCCATCTTGTTTTTTAATTTTTATTTTTTTAATTAAATCTGTCATAAAGTATCTCCTTTC
>Ga0326514_10003300_pt1 | contig 10270 bp, 6 predicted proteins | sample 3_2548_0518_D_FD_203653 | JGI IMG/M metagenome (GOLD analysis project Ga0326514, IMG submission 203653) | Bovine rumen microbial communities from UC Davis, California, United States - 3_2548_0518 | ecosystem: Host-associated > Mammals > Digestive system > Stomach > Rumen | place: USA: California... | reverse complement strand
AATAATCATATTTTCGGACGGATGAAAACCATTTATAACCCTATCTTGTTCAAAATTGGCTTTTATCATTTCGTCAAGACTTCGAGACCTTGCAATATTGAAATTATTTTTTTCAATCGCCACTTTAGCAAGATTATAGTCGAACATTTCCCCTAAATTTTTATAATATTCTGCCGACTTTTGTAAATAACTATTTGCAATGTCAAAAGCATTAAGATTAATATTTGCAAGTCCCAAAATGTAATAAATTCGCGCTAACGCTGTACTATCTCTAATTTCAGTACAAATATCAACCGCTCGCTGAAGATATTCAAAACTTTCAGAAAGCATATCGTAGTTAGAAAATGTTATAGCAATATCGGTTAAGATAGCAACACAGTTTTTTTGTTTTTCAAGTTCTTGATAAATGTTCAGCGTTAAAAATAAATATTCAAGAGTACTATCCATGTTGTCTTCCATGGAATAATCAATAGCCAAAGAAATGTATTTTTCAGCAAGAAGTCTTTTTTGAGTTGTATCGTCAACATCAAAAGACACCTTTGACGTATCCTCTTGTGCAGATAATACGTCAAAGGTGAAAATAGTTAATATCAACAATATGACTCTTGTCATAAAAAAACTATTGTTTTCCAACAAAAATTACCGCTCCATCTTTTGGGACAGTAATAGTGTAAGTTTTGTTTTTTGAAATTTTCAATGCCTGTTTTGTTTCTGACCCGTTAAGATTATCAGCATATTGTGTTAAGTCCGATTTTATAAATGGTAAAGAAACATTTCTTCTTAACGGAGTATTTTCAGCATTGATTGCAACAACGTACCAAGTATCATTATGACGACGTGCCAAAATCAAATACTTACCCGGATAACCATCAATAAATTTAATATCATCCCAAAGGGTCGGAACTTTTTTCAAGAAATCTATTTTCCAAGGCTGATTATCTTTTGTAACTCTCGGATACAAAGCAAGATGATTAAGCGAACATTGAAACAATACCGAGATTCCCAACTGAAAAATATCACTTGTTACCCTATGTCCGCCCCAAATAGTAGTATCGTTTGCCGTGTTGAAATAATCATTGAAAGTAACTCCACCATAATCCATTGAAGCGTATGCATTTCTGATTATAGGATGAAGTGTTGCGTTATAACTTTCTTGTTTGCAGAAATCATCGCCAAAGTGCAGATTTTCACTTGCCAAAACCGCTTCTGAACCAATAAAATTAGGATACATTCTCTCCCACCCTCTTGGTAAAGTTGCACCGTGAAAAATCACTTCAAGACCAAAATCGTTAGCGTCAGCCAAAATATCTTCGTAAAGTTGCATAGTTTGTTGTTTGTCAGAACCGAAAAAGTCAACCTTGATACCTCGAATACCAATTTTTTGCATCCAAGCCATTTCTTTTCGTCTCTCAATTAGATTGTTCATAATGTTACGAGGCGTTTGAGGCGCATCGTTCCAATATCCATTGGAATTATACCAAAGAAACAAACTAACACCTTTGCTCAAAGCATATTTTGAAAGTATTTCAATTGAATCTCTACCAATTTGAGTATCCCACCAATTATCAACCAAAACAGAAACATAACCCATTTTGGCTGTGAAATCTATGTATTCTTTTTGGTCTTTGAAATTAACACTTTCGTCAAAACCAATAATCCAACTCCAAGTACCTGCTCCGTATGTATAATTTTTTTTAGGCTGATAAAGCGGCTCCACAAAATCCCAAGCAATTGTACTTTCAGCAATCGGGGCTGGAGTTTTACCGACAGTGATTGTACGCCAAGGTGTCTGACCCGGAAGCGGTATACCGGGCGCACTTTTTCCATTGAAATTAAAGTCAGAATCCATAGGATTTTCTACTTTGTAAACTCCCGGCAATTCGCAGATAAGCCTTGAAGCACAATAAGCAGACGAGACTCCTGTTTCAGAAATCATTACCCAAAGGTCAGGCGTTTTGAAAAGACATGGGAAAACAAAACCCGCACCGTCAGCATTATCGCCCGAAGGTTTGTCGGCATAATACGGAAGTTCGTAACTCGGAGCCGTTCTCGCCCAACCAGAACCGCCTTTCATTTGAGGAGAGAGAAAAGTCTTTGTTCCTTCAGGAAAATTAAAATGTGTTTTTTCGTTTTCAATAACTGCGCAATAACGCGGATATTCATCTTTTTCATTTACTTTGTAACGATAAAAACTATACTTGAAAGCAATGTCATTGTTTTCAACCATAAAAATGATGTCGAAAATTCTCTGTCCGTTATGACTAACTTTCCATACCGCACGAGTGGCTTTGCCTTGTATGTGGCTTTTTTTCAAGACTTTTGACGTGTAGTCAAAACTTACTGTATCAACCACCAAGGGCTCAACGCTAAGATTTTTTGAAAAATCACCGAAATCTGTCTTCACTCCGAGCGAAGATTTTTTCAAAAATTCTTTACCCTGATAGTTTGCCGAATACGATAGTTTGCCGTCTTCCTCAAAAAGGCTGAGTCTGAGATTACCGTCAGGAGAAACAATTGTCTGCGCCTTCAAAAAGAACGGAAACAACACAAAAACAACTAATAATAAGACATTTGATGTTTTCATTTTCTATTTTTTAAGTGTTAAAAGATTAGTCAATTCCACAAAATCGTCAACAGATAATTGTTCGGGTCGTAAAGTTAAAAATTTTTTTTCATTTTCTTGACCAGTAAAATATTTTCCGAGCGAATTTCTAAGCATTTTTCTGCGAAGATTAAAAGATTCTTTTACAATTTGTCGGAAAAATTTTTCATCGCAAGGAAGGTTTTCTCTATTATTTCTTTTCAATCGTATAACCGCTGACTTAACTTTTGGCGGCGGCAAGAAAACATTTTCGTCAACAGTAAAAAGATATTCAATATCATAGTAGGCTTGAAGAAAAACGCTCAAAATTCCGTATTCCTTTGTTCCTGCTTTGTTGACAATTCGTTGTGCAACTTCCCTCTGAATCATACAAACAACCTCTTTTACAGAATCTTTATAGTCAAGAATTTTGAAAAAAATCTGACTCGAAATATTGTAAGGGAAATTTCCGCACACAATCGGGAAACCCTCTGGAAATTCTTTTTTCAAATCTAACTGCAAAAAATCGCCACCGATAATTTTCTCATTTTTGTACAAATCGGTAAAATTAGCAACCAAATATTCAACGCTTTCTTCGTCAATTTCGATTACAGAAAGGTCAAGGTTTTCGTTTTGAAGCAAAAATTGTGTCAAAACGCCAGTTCCCGGACCAATTTCCAAACAGACGGCTTTTTTGTTATCTTCTTTATAATCAATGCTTGAAGCAATTTTTTTCGCAATTGTAAGGTCTTTCAAAAAATGCTGACCCAACTTTTTTTTCGGCTTTACGTACATACTAAATGTTTTTGCAAAGATATTTTTTTTTACTATGATTTGCAAAAAAACTTTATTTTTCCTTATTAATTCACTAATTGACACCTATCTCTCTAAAAAGCAGAAAAATAGTCTGCCTATCAAGAATAAAAAACAAAATAACCAACAACCAAGCAATCACTCCCGGATAACGCTCTTTCTGATTAAAACCAAGATCCAAAGCCGTTCCTGAAGATTTTTTTCTTCCCCATTTTTTCTTTAAAATTTGAGAAATTTTCAAATCCTTTTTTCCGCAAAAACCTTCGCTTATTATATTAAAAGACCACAATTCGTCAAGAAGTAAATGACTGAAAAAGCCACAACTTACAGCAAACGAAATCACAAATTGTTCCCTTAAGTTAAGTTTTGTTGTTGACGAAAGCCACAAAGAAATCAAAAAACAAAGCAACAATGCCGGAAACGAATGTATAATACCTCTATGAGTTGTATTTTTAGCAAAAAAATCCTTGACATATTTAATTACAAAAACAAAAACTGCCAACGGAACAAAAATTTTCAAAGCCAAAACAGCACCTGCTACGTGCATCCAATATAACGACATCGCCGCCATAAAATACGCATTTACCCCAAAGACTATTTTTAACGGTATCCCCGGCTCTGAATCCATATCAGGCAGAAACGAACCAATCACGGTTGCAAAAAATACAATCACAGCCATATAAGCATTTGGAATAAGATTCCAATTATACGAAATAATCGCGACAGCAAAACCCGTTGCCGCTCCAACAGATACATGATTTTTGAAATCAGCCATTTTTTAAGTTCTTTTTTTAAAATATTTGTTTGAAAATTTTGTGTAAAAATAATAAACCGCCATTGCTATCAAAGTACCTTCAATTGCCCCGCAAAGAATGTCGCCAACATAATGCCGTCCAAGATAAATGCGTGAATACGATACCAAAACCGCAATAAAATATATCAAAACCGTAAAATAATTGTTTTTGAAATATTTGGTCAAGAAATACGCAAGAGCAAAAAAAGTGGCAGCATGTGCCGAAAAAAAGCCAAATTTTCCACCTCTATCACCATTTACAACATGAACCCTATCCATAAATCTTATATCCCAACATGGTCTAAACCGCTGAACCGAATACTTAAAAATATTACAAATCTGGTCTGCAACCAAAACGGTCAGAATAAGAAAAATCAAAAAAATAACTGCCTTTTTGTATTCTGGTTTTGCTTTTTTGAAAACAAAAAATATCAGCGCAATCCCTATTGAAATCCACAAATAGCGATACGAAATATAAAAGAAAAACGGATCCCAAAAATCAGAATTGAAACCGTTGATAAAAAGTGTAAGTTCTTCGTCCAAATTTACGATTGGATTCATTTTTTTATGTGTATTAAAAAATCATTGTCAATTATCAATTGTCAATTATCAATTGTCAATTGTCAATTATTAACATTCCTTCTTCTGAAAAATTCGCTGCAAACAACAGATGCCGCCGAAGAAACATTAAGAGATTCAGGCGGAAATTTCTGTTTTTGGTCAAAAGGGATAAAAAGTTTTTTTGTTATCAATTTTGCAGTATCGGGTAAAATTCCGTGTCCTTCGTTGCCCAAAACAATAATACCTTCGGCTTTGAAATTGTCTTTGTAAATATTTTCGCCTTCAAGAAAAGTTCCGTAAATAGGAATATTTTTCTCTAACGCCTCTTGAAACAAGGTAGTTAAATTACGATAAAAAATTTTCAGCCTAAAAACCGAACCCATAGAAGCCTGAACAACTTTTGAATTGTATTTTTCAACACAATCTTCAGAGGCTAAAATGCCGTCAAAACCAAACCAGTCAGCAATTCTAATTATTGTCCCGAAATTTCCCGGATCGCGAACTGAATCCAAAGCCAAAAACAATTTTCCTTGTCTTAAATCCAATTGAGACTCTTTTTGAGAAAAACATTCTGCCATAACAGGCGGCGGAGTTTGCATAACCGACATTTTTTTCAAATCTTCTTGGTCGGCTTCCAAAATTTCAACGCCATGAAACTTGTTAGAATTGTTTAGAATCCAAGATTTTAAGGCGAAAATTGTTTTAACTTTTATATCAGAACGCAAAATTTCTGAAACAATTTTTTCACCCTCAACCAAGAATGTACCAGTCTGAAGACGATATTTTTTTCGCTGTAACGAATTTATATGTTTAATACAATTTTTGCTAATCATTTAATTTATTAATTTTGCAGCGAAATTACAAAATAAATTTGAAACCACGGAATTTATATACTATAATTTTGATTTTTCCGCTCTGTGTTTTTTTGGGGTGTTCGCCAAAAAAATATCTGACGGAAAACGAAAACCTTTTACTTTCCAATACTGTTGTTTGCGACAATTCGTCGATTGACGTAGCAGAGCCACAAGGTTACATAAAACAAATTCCAATAAGCACAATTTTGGGCATTGCTCTAAAAGCACGAATTTATAATTCCATAAATCCAGCAAAAGCAGATTCATTAAGAAAAATCAACGAGAAAAAACTCGAAGAAAAAAACAATGAAATAGCAGAAAAATACAAAGCAAAAGAATTTTTTTATAGAGATACAATCAAAAAAGCAAGTTTTGCAGCCTCCTATTACATGGAGCATGGCATTCTTGACACAATGAATTATTGGAACAAAATTGTAGAAAAATTCGACAAAAAACTTGTGAAACACATCTCAAAAGGTTTTGAAGAAAAAACAAAAATCTTTTCGTTTCCGCTTTTTTTTCAAAACATTGGCGAACAACCCGTTAAATACAAAAGCATCTCCACCAAGAAATCAGCCGAACAGATAGGTCTTTACATGAAGACCAAAGGCTTTTATGACGCACAAGTCTCGTATACAGAAAAAATCAAAAAGCAATATGTCAGCGTAACTTACAATATTACAGCTGGGGAACCCATAAAAATCAATAAAGTAAGTTATCATTTTGAAAAAGAAGACGATATTCTACAACAATATCTCTTTTTAGACACAACAAAATGTCTGATAAAAGCAGGAAATAATCTTGACATTGACGTTTTGCAAGCCGAAAGGACACGAATTACAAACCATTTAAAAAACAATGGATATTACAGATTTTCAAACGATTACATTAATTTCACAATTGACACCGTAACCAATAGCCATTTAGCGGATGTTGTAATAGAAATTCTGCCTGTAACCCTCGACAACGGCAAAGCCATAAAACATTTTCGCTCGTTTATATCGCAAATTACCGTTTTTCCAAACTACGACACCAAAGCCGCACTTTTGGACAAAGATGAATACATGAGCGATATGGATACATTTTATTTCAGAGGGAGAATTCACCCCGACCCAGTGTTATTTGTATCCAAAGAGCCGTCAGTAGTAAAAAAATATTTGATTCGCAAAGAAATTTTTCTCGACAGAGGTCAGCCTTACAATCAGCAAAATATCAACAATACTTATCGACATTTGTCTGCATTCGATGTTTATAAATTGGTAAATATCGACTTTGAACCCTCTGCTTATAGGGATTCTCTCAATTGTAATATCTACTTAACAAATTCTTCATTACAATCATATAGTTACGAAATCGGCGGAACAAACTCTTCAGGAAATCTCGGTGCACTTTCTTCGCTTACGTATCAGCACAAAAATATTTTTCATGGTGCTGAAAGTTTCAATTTGAAATTCTCGCTTGCTCTTGAATCTCAAAACAATTTTTCAGCAGAACAAAAAAATTTTGAACTTAACACTCAAGAATATGCCCTTGAAACAAGACTTTATTTTCCGAGACTTTTAGGACCAATGAAAATACGTATGATGGTAATGAACAACACGCCAAGGTCGTATTTTTCGTTAGGAATCAACTATCGAAAACGACCAGACTATACACGCTCTGCTATAACAGGAAGTTTTTACTATCAATGGAATATCGGAAAATATTCTTCAAACACATTAACACCTATTCGACTAAGTTCTATTCGTATTTCAAATGCCGACAGCGCATTTATGGCTTGGTTAGACCGACTTTACATAAAAGATTCGTATCAAGACCATTTTATATTGGGAAGTTCGTATTCGTATACATTCAACAATCAAAGTAGAGGGAAAAGAATGTATAACTACTTGAAAATCACAGTTTCATGGGCAGGAAATCTTCTAAATGCAATTAATAGAGCCGTCAAAGCCGAAAAAAACTCTTTCGGGGCTTATACCATTCCGTTTTTGGAAACTGTTTACGCTCAATTTGTAAAAACTGACATTGATTTTCGTCATTATATAAGAACTATTGGAACAAACACAGTAGTTTTTAGAGCATTTTTTGGAGTTGGATTTCCCTACGGAAATGTGTCGGTAATGCCGTTTACAGAACAATATTTTTCTGGCGGAGCAAACTCGCTAAGGGCTTGGCAAATAAGAAGTTTAGGACCGGGAAGTTATGTAAACGACGTTAAAGGAGAAAAATTTCTGTCAAAATATCCTAATATGACCTCGGATATGAAACTTGAGGCAAATCTCGAATATAGATTCAAGATTTTTTGGGTTGTAGAAGGTGCATGGTTTTTTGACGCAGGCAACATCTGGTCAATCAACAAAGATGATAAACGCTCTGGCGGTGATTTTTCGTTTAAACGGTTTTACAAGGAAATCGCTTTTGGAACAGGTTTGGGGTTACGACTTGATTTCGATTTTTTTATTTTTAGAACCGATTTTGGTCTGAAACTTTACGACCCCGCTTTACCTGAAAGTAAACGCTGGATTGTTAACACAGATAAAGCATTTGTTTTTAAAGGTTCTAATTGGGCTTTTAATATTGGAATTGGTTATCCATTTTAACAAAATGACATTAAGCATGGCACATGTTTTGTGGTAAATTGTACATTACATAATTATAATAATGTCTATCGAATATTCTAAAAATAATGGGACATTTAACGGTGTCTCAATTTGGGCTTTGGCTTTCGGTTGTATCATCGGATGGGGTTCGGTGGTATTACCGGGAACGGTTTTTATCCCTAACGCCGGACCTCTTGGAACTGTATTAGGAATCATATTAGCAGCATTTATGTCTTTTGTAATCTGCCGAAATTATTCTTGCATGGTTCATCAGTTTCCTAATTCAAAAGGTTCGTACATATATACAACCAAAATTTTGGGAGAAGACCACGGTTTTCTTGTCATTTGGTCTTTACTATTAGCATATATTTCATTACTTTGGGCAAATGCTTACAATTTTACTGTTTTGATAAGAGCGATATTTGGAGAAGCGTTTATGAAAGGCTATTTGTACAACATAGCAGGCTATGATGTATACTTGGCTGGAGTATGTTTCGCAATAGCGATTAAAGTAACTTTCGTTCTAATATCAACCTTTGCTTGTAGAATTGCTAATGTTATGAGAATTATATTTGCGCTTGCACTATTTTTCTCAGTGTTAATACTTTTTGTGGGAGTAATTACAAAAGTTGATTTCAACACGTTTTCTCCAGCATTTTCCAACAGAGAACCTATCTTTATTCAAATTATGAATGTTGCGGTTTTTGCGCCATTTTTATTTATGGGATTTGAAGCAGTAACACATACGGTTGGAGAAACAACTTTCCCTGTCAAAAGGATTTTTGTGTATTCGTGCGTTGCGATTTTGGCAGGTATGATGGTTTACATTTTTTTGGCACTTACAGCCGTTGCCGAAACGCCTGACAGATATTCATCTTGGGTTGAATATATGGACGATTTGAAAAATCTACACGGAATTGAATCTATCCCAGTATTTTTCAACGCCCAAAAACTATTTGGAACCTTTGGACTTGTACTTATCTGTGTTGCAGCATTTAGTGCACTTTCTACTGGTGTCCTCGGTTTTCATAGAACAACTGCAAAGGTTTTGGCTATAATGTCAGAGGCAGAATTAATGCCGAAAGCATTAGCAAAGAAAAATAAATCAGGAGTATTGGTAAATGCAAATTTATCAATACTTGCGATTTCGATACCAGTATTTTTCTTAGGTCGAACGATTATAGGTTGGAATGTTGACGTTTCATCTTTTGCAGCGGCAATTGTTTATGCCTACATTTCAGTATGTACCTTAAAAACTGCAGGGGACAACAAACTAATTAAACTTGGCGGAATTTCGGGTTGTATTTTTATGTTAATGGTATTTATATTCCTTTTAATACCGAATGTTTTTGCAAAAAAATTGATTGCTAAAGAGTCCTTTATGCTACTTACAGCATGGTCGCTCATTGGTATGGGATATTATTGGTTTATCTTTTGGAAGGATAAAAATCGTCGATTTGGCAAGTCCACGATAATGTGGCTTGTAATGGTTGGTATTTTATTTTTTTCAACCGTTATGTGGTCGCAAAGGACACTTATTGAAGAATTAAGCGATGCTTTTAGCGGTGATATACCAAACATTCTTATTTTGGACAATATTGTACAATTTGTTGTAATTCTGATTGCAATTATTTTTCTTTTTTCGCTGTTTACAATTATGATTAACAGAGAAAAAGACCTTAACACAAAATATGAAAGGTCGGAGTTGCACAAACAGAATGTCATCTCAGAAAACATTATTTTGACAGAATATTCCACTCAACTTCAACTTCAGAAACAAGAAATTGAACAGCAAAAAGAAAGGATTCAAAAGCAAAAAGACGAAATACAGTCGAGTATCAACTACGCATATAATATACAACATTCGCTTTTAACACCCGAAAGTGTTATTGACGAGATTTTTCCCGACAATTTTCTTCTTTACAAACCTCGAAATGTTGTCAGCGGCGATTTTTATTGGGTTGACCAATTTGGAGATTACAAAATCTGCGTTGTCGGCGATTGTACAGGACATGGAGTTCCGGGCGGTTTTATGCCAATGCTTGGTATAACAAACCTGAACTACATT
>Ga0326514_10003299_pt1 | contig 10270 bp, 7 predicted proteins | sample 3_2548_0518_D_FD_203653 | JGI IMG/M metagenome (GOLD analysis project Ga0326514, IMG submission 203653) | Bovine rumen microbial communities from UC Davis, California, United States - 3_2548_0518 | ecosystem: Host-associated > Mammals > Digestive system > Stomach > Rumen | place: USA: California... | reverse complement strand
GTCAAGAATAATGAGGCCCTTCTCCATCTGGCTGCTCCTCAGCCTCCTTGTAGTATCCTGCTCGAAAATTGACAACAATAATCGAAAATCATCGCCTGGCGCAGCATTCCGCGCCAAGCTGGCCAGACTCAACTGGGGCACAGACACCACCTTCGTCTTTGGCCACAAGACGCCCGACGTCGATGCCATCACCTCATCGCTGTCGTACGCAAAACTCATGCGTGCACTGGGATACAACTGCAAGGCAAAGGCTTCCTCTGCCATCAACCGCGAAACAAGCTATATCTCGAAGCGGTTCGGTTTTGCGATCCCCGAACTGAAGACATCGGTAAAACCCAATACCCGGCTCATACTGACCGACCATACTGACTACGCACAGTGCGTGGATGGTGCCAGAGAAGCCATTATCCTACAGAAAATAGACCATCACATAGAAGGCGACATCCCCGACGCCACCATCCCAATCGTCCGTCGGGAGATGGTTGGCTCTACATGCAGCATCGTCTATGAATGCTACAAGGAACTCGGCATCGCCATCGATGACGAGACAGCCAAGATCCTTCTGGCAGGCATCGTATCCGATACGCGCAACCTCACGAAGACCACCACAAAAGGCATCGATTCCACTGCCTGGAAAACCCTCGTAACACAGTTGCACCTGGAAGACCAAATAACCGACATCAACCGGCAGATGGCAGAGGCTGCCTACAATTACGATGGAATGACAGATGCCGAGATTATGCTCTCTGACTATAAGGAATACGAGATAAACCGTCGTCTGATAGGCTTCGGGAGCCTGGCCTGCAAGAATGCAGAGATGAAGCCTTTTATCGCCCGCATGCTCGCCGTCATGCCCGAGGTCATGAAGCAGAAAGGGCGCGACATGATGTTTGCCAAGATTGATAATCTCGTTGCGAACCCTGATCCCACGGATACAAGTGTCCCCTACATCGAGAATGGAACTTATTTCATCTATTATGGTGAAGGGGCAAAAGCCATTGCCGAAGCCATCTTCGGCAGTTCGCTCTCAGAAGGTGTCATCTACACCTCTGAGAATCTGTCACGCAAGCAGATTGTTCCCAAGATCACCGAACTGCTGCAGTAGTCCATCACAAATAAAATGCGTTTTTTTCTTTTATTTCGGGTAAAATTACTAACTTTGCACCCAAAATAACAAAGAAACGACAATGAAGCATATCATGAAAGCGGCAGCCATCGCCGTTGCCGCGCTGTCCATTGCCTCGTGCAATGACAAGAAATTCACGGTCGAGGGACTGATTACGAATGCCCAGGACTCCGTGCTCTACTTTGAGAACGTAGGTCTCGAAGGAATCAACGTCATCGACTCCGTGAAGCTCGACGACAAGGGTGACTTCACCTTCAGCGAGGCAGCACCGGGCGCCCCGGAGTTCTACCGCCTGCGCATCGCCGACCAGATCATCAACGTCAGCATCGACTCCACCGAGACCGTGCAGTTCAAGGGCGAATACCCAGGCATGGCCTCCAACTATACCGTCAGCGGCTCGGAGAACTGCGCCAAGATCAAGGAGCTCACCCTGAAGCAGATGAGCCTGCAGCAGCGCGCCATCGCCATCCAGCAGAACACGGCGCTCGGAGCCAATGGCATCAACGACAGCATCAACAGAATCATCGCGGCCTACAAGGACGACGTAAAGCGCAACTACATCTACAAGGAGCCCTTCAAGCCCTACGCCTACTTCGCACTCTTCCAGACGCTGGGCAACTGGCTGATCTTCAACCCACGCGCCGACAAGGACGACATCAAGGCCTTCGCCGCCGTGGCCACCAGCTGGGACACCTACTATCCACACGCCGAGCGCGGGCAGAACCTGCATAACATCGCCATCGAGAGCATGAAGAACCAGCGCATCGTCGACGCACAGAACGCCGACCTCACCGTCGAGGCCAGCAAGGTGCAGGAGGCGGGCGTGCTCGACATCGCCCTCACCGACAACAAGGGGCAGGAGCGACACCTCACCGACCTCAAGGGAAAGGTGGTGCTGCTCGACTTCCATATCTTCGCCCTCGACGAGTCGCCGGCCCGCATCATCATGCTGCGCGAGCTCTATAACAAGTACCAGGCCCAGGGACTGGAGATCTATCAGGTCAGCCTCGACCCCGACGTGCACTTCTGGAAACAGCAGACCGCCGCTCTCCCTTGGATCAGCGTGCGCGACGAAGGCGGCATCAACTCGCAGCGCCTGATGCTCTATAACGTACAGGCCGTGCCCGACTTCTTCCTTATCGACCGCAGCAACAACCTCGTGAAGCGCGCTGCCCAGGTGAAGGACCTGGATGCCGAAATCAGGAAGCTCCTATAAGAAATACAGAAGATTTTCTCCGAAAAATTTGGAGATTCGTCTTTTTCTTCCTACCTTTGCAGCCGAAATGCCAGTGGGCAGATTCGGCTGCTATCATTTCGCGCAATCTGGGGTTGACTGGATTTGACAGCGGGTTGAGATGGTACGTAAGCACGCGGAGGCTTCTTGGTTCCCTCCATAATCCGAGCTGAGGAAAAATTAATTGGCAACAATGAGTATGCTCTCGCTGCCTAATCGAAGTATAGTAGATTACTGGCTTTATTCTCTTACAAGGTAGGAGAACGAGACGTCGCTCCAAGGATGTGGTTCCGAATCTGAGGATCAAGCGGCGCAGGTTAAATCGGAAATAGTCCCGGCGGGCTCCGATGCCGGGATGAAGCTTTAGGAGCTAAGGCAGCTGTTGGTGGTCCAGGTCTTGCAGCTGCTCGAAAACCGAAGGCTGGAATAAGCGTGTAGAAAGCGTATGGTTTCCCTGTTTGGACGAGGGTTCGACTCCCTCCAGCTCCACCTCTCATAAGAAAAAGGAATCCGCCGGCTCTTCATGAGTCGGCGGATTCCTTTTTCGCCACACTGGCCTTGTCACCACCCTCCGGGGCCGCCGCCGAAGCCGCCACCTCCGAAGCCACCACCAGGACCTCCACCGCCAGGGCCTCCGCCACCTCCGATGTTGCCACCTCCGCCGCTGTAGGATGAGAGCGACACGTCGCTGCCTCCGCTGGCACTCGTGGCGCCGTTGCCTTCCCAGAAGCTGCTGCCGCTGGCCGTAACGCCCGACTTCAGGCCAGGTGTGCCTACTGTGTAGACGGCCATCGATGCGCCCATGCTGCTATTCGAAGGCACCTTGAAGGCAAAGGCCACATCGCTGCCGTTGTAGAGTGCATACCACGTACCCTTGCTGTAAGAGGTCTGCTGGGCTGTGCCCCCCGAGATGCTGGCACCGCTCTCGAAGCCGCCGATGGCCACAACGTTGCCGCCGGTGATATAGAGCTGGTAGCGGCCCTCCGTGTTGGCATCGAGCCCCACCTCGGGCTGTGACGTCGCGATAGCGAACACGTTGCCACCCTTGATATAGAGGTTGCCATTGGCATCGATGCCGTCGTTGCCCGTCGAGTTGGCCATAACGTAGCCTCCGCTGATGGTCAGGTGGCTGGCAGCATTGATGGCATCGTCGCTGGCCGTGGCGTAGATGTAGCCACCGCTGATGTCAAGCGTACCCTTGCTCTCTATGGCCTCATGGCTGGAGGATGAAGCCGTAATCGTACCGCCGCTGATGATCATCGAGCCTTCGCTCTTGATGGCCTTCGACGCAGCCGACGAGCTGCTCTTACCCGTGTGGGTCACGCTGACGGTGCCATCGCTGATCTTCAGGTCGCCGGCCGACTTGATGCCCTTCGTATCGGCCACTGTCACCTTCACGGTGAGCGTGCCACCTTCCAGGTAGATGTTTCCGCTATCCTCGTCTTCATGGTCAGTAGTCTCGCCGGTAGAGCTGTCGCCGTCGACATCGCACTGGACGCCGTCATCGCCCGTACCGCTGATGCTCACCGTACCGCTCTCCATGAGGAAGTACTCGTTGCAGTTGATACCGTCGCCCACGGCAGATGTCACGTTGATGGTGGCGTTCTTGACAGAGACATACTCCCCGGCCTTGATGGCGTGGCTTGTGTTGCCCACGATGTTGAGCGTGCCCTTCTGCTTGAACTCGGCGTGGCCCTTCACGTAGAGACAGCCCTTCTGCGAGCCGCCGGCAGCGTCCGCGAGGGTATTCACCGTGCCCTCCACCACCTTGATGTTGATGCGCTTGCCGTTCTGGATATGCAGGGCAGCCCCGCTCATCACGGGGTTGGTATTCGTCAGCGTCAGCCCATTCAGCTCTACAGTAGCCTTGTATGAGCCTTCCATATAGAACTCTCCGTCGGAAGAGGATCCCGAGAGGGTGTAGGTGATCTCGTCGGCCACGTCATCGCTCTGCACGATGCTCACGTGAGCCCCGCTCTGCGACACGGTGACGTAGTTGGCGATGTCGCTCGACACGGTAACCGTTGCCGACGAGCCGTTATAGGCGACGGCTACGGTGCGGCTCGTCTCGCTCGAGGTATTGCCACCGCTCACCGTGACGGTCATCTTGCTGATATCACTGACGGCGTAGGCTGTGCCACCGATGGTGAGTGTGCCGTCGCCGCTGTTGTAGGTCATCGTGCCTACCTGCGAGGCATCTATCTGGGTGGAACCATTGCCCGTAGTTACAGTCAGGGTCTGTGCCGTCAGGCTGAAAGCCGTCATCACGGCGGCCAGCAGGATATATAGTCTTCTCATCTGATCTGGATTTTACGCGTTAAACCACCTTTCTTAATAATATACACGCCCCTGGTGAGCGAGCTGCCCGCCGGAATCTGCCGTCCCTGCAGGTCATAGATGGCGTCGGCCTCGCTCGTGCCGAAGCTGTCGGCCTCCACACGGCTAATCCCCGTCGTAGTCTCATTGCTGGTCGAGAAGTTCATCGAGGCCAGTGTGCCGAGGCTCACGGTCTTCTGCTCCGAGGTCAGTGTGTTAGTAGCCACGAGGTTTCCGTCGCTGAAGCTGATGGTGAGCCCGATGGCCGTCAGCGAGGTTCTGGTGCCGTCGGTCTCTACGATCGTCAGATAGTCGTAGTCGGCAGCCTGCATGGTCTGCACGGCAGCTACGGCGCATAATGTCACGATAAGTTTCTTCATTGTTCTAATGTCTTAAGTTTCATGGCGCAAAGGTACTAAAAAAACGACATCAGCCGAAAAAACTTCAGCTAATGCCGTCATTTCTTCAGCGAATCGCCCCCCCTGCGGGATGGCGGTGCCTATTCATACAGGTAGAAGAAGCGGTCCATCATCTGCCACTTCTCGTCACTCGTGCTTCCCGCCTTGCAGTTCTGGAAGATGGCCATATAGTCCTCCCACTCCTGCTGGCGTGGCAGCGTGGCCAGGCGCGCCATCGCCTCGTCCCAGTCGAAGTCGAGTCCCGCCTCCACAATCATCACCAAGCGTGTGCCCAGGATGAAGATCTGCATGTCGAGGATGCCCACTTCCCTGATGCCGTCGAGTATCTCCTTCCAGGCCTCCTCGCGGCTGTGGCGGCGACGGTATTCGGCTATCAGCTGCGGGTCGTCCTTCAGATCCATCGTCTGCACGTAGCGCTTCACGGGGCGCTGATAGTCCTTTACGTGATAACCTTCTGTCATAGTAGTAATCTTATTTACGTCATTTGTCACTTTCTTGTCGCTGCAAATATACTAAAAAGGATGCAATCGGCGCGTATCCTTTTCGATATTTTAACGCCTTTTTACTTTGTATTGTGCCCACTTTTGCGTACCTTTGCCCCGAAAAATCATCAAGCTATGTCACGCGGTTATAGGAAAATACTTATCTCAGCCTCGCTCCTGATGCTGCTGGCGGCAGTGGCGGTAGGAGGCGGCAGCTATTACATGCTCGACTATGCCCTGGCCCCGGCACCCGACAGGCAGGACACGGCCATGCGCTTTCAGCGACTCTTCGAGAACTATCCCGAGACACGGCTCTGGATCGACAGTCTCCGACGGGCCTCAGCGCTTTGCGACACCTTCGCCGTGATGCCTGAAGACGGGAGCGGCTGGGCCGGCGAGCGACATCATGCTTTCGTCATCAGGCAGGCACCCCGAAGCAACAAGACGGCTGTGGTCATCCACGGCTGGCGCGACCAGGCCATCGGCATGATGATGATTGCCCGGCTCTATGAACAGATGGGCTACAATGTCATCGTGCCCGACCTCCATGCCCACGGACTGAGCGAGGGTGAGGCCATCGGCATGGGATGGAAGGAGCGCTTCGACGTGCTCCGCTGGATGAGCCTCTTCCGCACAGACACCATGGTGGTGCACGGCATCTCGATGGGGGCGGCCACGACGATGAACGTCTCGGGCGAGCCGCTGCCAGCAGGCATCCGCAGCGTCAGGTTCGTCGAGGATTGCGGCTACACCAGCGTGTGGGATGAGTTCCACTATAAGATGAACGATGATTTCGGTCTCTCCGACTTCCCGCTGATGTACACCTCGTCACTGCTCTGCCGCCTGAAGTATGGCTGGAGCTTCGGCGAAGCCTCTCCCCTGAGCCAGGTCGCCAAGTGCCCGTATCCGATGCTGCTCATCCATGGCGACAGCGACGACTTCGTGCCCTCCTGGATGGTGCGTCCCCTCCACGATGCCAAGCTGTCGCCTAGATCACTATGGATTACCCCCGGCACCCGGCATGCCCACTCCTACAAGGATTACCCAGAGGAATACGCCCGGCGGCTGAGCCGCTTCCTCGAGTGATACTCAGGAGGCATCCTATACGAACTCGAATACCGAGCACTCCCTAAGTTATCACCACGCATGTACAATCAACTAATACGGGAAGATTTCCTTTATATGATGCTTTACGGATCAGCGGCCATGCTTTCTTTAGTAGCAAGCTGCTATCTGCTGTTCAGGCGTGCCAATGGCATTGCCCCACACGTCACGTCGCCGGTACGCCTGCGCCGATGGACTGCCGCCTTCTTTGTCAGTATGTCATTGAGCCACGTATGGTATCTGCCAGAATTCTATCTTTCAGCACCTGAGGATGTTTTACTGGCCAACATGGTAGGTGCAACGCTCGACTTTACTACTTTTGTCCCCTTTGGAATAGTGGTATTGTTCTCTATGCTGCAAGACCGCAGGCATCCAGCGTGGCCTGCTTTCGCCATGATGGCCCCCATCGTGGTGATTATGACACGGTGTGTCGCTACCTGCAACACCGCATTGCTGCCGATACTATATGCCTATTATCTGCTGCTGGGCATCGGCTTATTAATATATATGGTACGCGAGGTGCGGCGATACGGCCACTGGCTTCGCGACAACTATGCCGACCTGGAGCACAAAGAACTGTGGCAGAGCTTCGTCGTACTGGCGGTCATCCTACTCTTTTTCGGCATCTACACTTTAGACCCTCACGGCCTGGCCTTCAAATATATCACACAGCTGAATAGCATGATACTTGTTGGCTTTCTTGTATGGCGGGTAGAGACCTTAAGTGAACTTGGGGGCATCTCCCTTGAGACTGAGAATTGCAAATCCCCTTCAACAGACGTGGATGACGGCAATCTTCCACAAACCAGAAACGACAAAATCGGACCCTTACTGCAAAAATACTGCATAGACACACGGCTCTACCTACAGCACGACCTGACCGTTATGCAACTCGCCAGAGCTGTAGGTACCAACCGTTACTACCTCAGCCAGTATTTCTCCCGTCAGGGAATCACCTACAACGCCTACATCAACAGCCTGCGCATCGATCATTTCATGAGCCTTTATCACCAGGCTGTAGCCACCCGGCAATCCTTCACCGCCCAGCAACTGAGCCTGGAGTGCGGATTCCACAATTACCGCACTTTCAGCAATGCCTTTAAGCAACTGACCGGGCAGACGGTGACAGACTGGATGAAGGCCGCGAGCAAACAAGAATGGAAAAATCAGCAAAAATAGTAGAAAAATCAGCAAGAATCACGGTTCATGACATAAGGCGTGAGCCTGTTTTGGAGGAAAGTGCTAACTTTGCCTACAAATGTCTAAAACCCAAAATGATTTAGTATGAAGATTTGGAAAAACTGGATGCTGGCCGCCATCTTTATTTGCGGCACTACTGCTGTCATGACAGCTTGCAAAGGCGGTAAACCTGCGGGCGAATCGAGTAACAAGGATGAGTTGACAGAGGTAAGAGAACGGATGGCTGCCCTATATGGCGAGAACAAGAAGATTACCGACGGCAGTTATGACAAGTCGCTGGCCGTAAAGTGCATTAACGGAACCTTCGTCGGCAGAAAGACAGAGAATGTTATAGCCTACAAGGGCATTCCCTTCGTCGGCCAGCAACCTGTCGGAGATCTGCGCTGGAAAGCACCGGTGGATTATGTGCCGGACGACGGCGTATATGAGGCGTATTACAACGCGAAGAGCCCCTGCCAAGGGGTGGATCCCATGCAAATAGCCTCACTCTACGCCAAGGGCGAAGACTGCCTGCATCTGAATGTATGGCGTGCGGAAGGGGCAACAACGGAGAAGAGACCTGTCATGGTGTGGATTCACGGTGGTGCCTTCGAGGTAGGCGGAACGGTCGAGCCACGTGAGGAGGGCTGCAATTTCGTCAGGGAGAATCCCGATGTCATCCTTGTCTCCATCGAGTACAGGCTCGGTGTCTTCGGTTTCCTCCACCTGTCGCATCTGCCCGACGGCAAGGATTATCCCGATGCACAGAACCTTGGACTCATGGACCAGATGATGGGGCTCAAGTGGGTGCATGAGAACATAGCGGCCTTTGGCGGCGACCCTGACAACGTGACCATCTTCGGTCAGTCGGCCGGTGGCTGCAGTGTAAGCCTGCTTCCGCTGATCGAAGGCTCGCACCAATACTTCAAGAAGGTTATCATCCAGAGTGGATCTCCTGTCTTCACCAGGTCTACGGAGGAGGCTATCGCATGTACGAATGAACTGATGGACTCCCTTGGCTGCAAGACCGTCGCCGACTTACGGAAAGTCGACGTAGAGAAGCTCGTAAGCACTGCGTCGGTCTTGCTCGGGCTGCGCGTGTGGGCGGAACGCGACGGCAGGCTGCTGCCGCAGAACCCGTATGACGCTTACGCAAACGGCGCAGCGAAAGACCTGACCATCCTACAAGGCTGCAACAAGGACGAGGTGGGTTATTTTATATACGGTATCGGACTCGAAGGCTGGGATGCCTTTGGTGCTGAGCGTTATGCAAGGAAGTTGGCCCAGCTGACGACGGAAGAGCAGGCCCTCGTTGAAAGTTTCTGCAAAGAGGCGAAAGACGTCAGCAGGGAATATTCCAGCACCAACCGACTGTTCGACCAGATAGTATTCATCGCACCGCTCTTCCGCCTACTGGAGAACCAGGCCAAGGCAGGCGGCAAGACGTATGCCTACTACTTCACCGTCGAATCCTCTTTGCCGCTACTGAAAAGCGGACATGCCGTAGAGCTTTCAACGGTATTCAACCACCCGGAGGAGACTGGAGTCACGGGAAGACAGTTCGACGAGACCTTCTCGAAGACCATGCGCCGCATGTGGGTGCAGTTCGCCAAGACCGGCAACCCGTCGCTCAACGCAGAACAGTCGCCCGACGGCAAGGCCAAGGAGTGGCCGCTCTACGATGTGAAGGACAGACTGATGATGATCCTCGACGAGAAAGACATCCATATAGAGAAGGAATCCGAACGAAATATTCTGGACTGGGACAGAACCTTCTTCCTAACTAAATATTATTGCATCTGACAGGTTCAGCAAAAACTATTTTAATGACAAACCAGATGATTCACACGAGTATCAAGAAGATGATGACACTCATCACTATGGTGAGCGCTATCATCGCAGCGGGCATGATTGCCGGCTGCAATGGAAAGCCCGCCGCCGACCTCGTGGTCTATGGCAAGATATTCACTTCAGAGAACAATCAGGTGGCAGAGGCTTTCGCCGTGAAAGACGGCAAGTACATCTATGTAGGCAACAAGGCTGGAGCCGAGGCTTTTGTCGAGGAAGGAAAGACCGAGGTGGTGGACTACAGCGGCAAGGGCCTCGTGATGCCCGGGTGCGGCAACGGCCACGCCCACTATATGCTAGGACAAGCCCTCAAGACCATCGGCACGACGATTGGCTATGAGGACAGTCCGGAGAAGTTTCTGAAGGAGATCGTTCCCACTGCGGTGAAAAAGGCAAGGGACGCAGGAGCCACGTTGGTATTCGGACAAGGCTGGAACTACCTCGCCTTCAAGAATCATATTCCTACACGTCAGGAACTGGATGCCATCTGTAGCGACATTCCTATATACTTCCTGGACGATGAATGCCACAAGGCATTGGCCAACACCATCCTACTGAAGAA
>Ga0326514_10003297_pt1 | contig 10272 bp, 6 predicted proteins | sample 3_2548_0518_D_FD_203653 | JGI IMG/M metagenome (GOLD analysis project Ga0326514, IMG submission 203653) | Bovine rumen microbial communities from UC Davis, California, United States - 3_2548_0518 | ecosystem: Host-associated > Mammals > Digestive system > Stomach > Rumen | place: USA: California... | reverse complement strand
GCATATCCGACTGAGAGATCGCAACATGCGAAGCGCGTTGCTAGCTCGTAGGGAAGGATATGCGTTTTTCGATGAAGATGATGTTTGCGCCGGATTCTGAAACTCCGCTGCAGGACGTCTGAACTGCAACAAGCGTTCACCGAATTATCACAGATTTAATATTTTGTTAAATTGACGGGCGGTGCAATTGTGTTATTATATCTATAACACAAAAGGGCGTATATGCGCCCGGTAAGGAGGAGTGTTATGGATAATTATAATGAATATCCGAATGACAGAAATACAGAATATTATAATTACGATATGGATACGATGCAGAGAGGATATGGCGGATACGCTGCCCCGGCTCTGAGCCTGAGTTCCTACATCGCGAGGACATACGGATGGATGGCACTGGGACTTCTGGTCACATTTGCGGTAGCTCTCGGAGCAGCCATGTCGGGTGCTGTCTATAGTATATTCGCGACAGGCGGCAGGTTTGCCCTTATTCTTATCACGATCGCTGAACTCGGCGTCGTCGTTTTTCTGAGCGCGCGGATCCATAAGATGAGCGTGGGCGCAGCGAGAGCACTGTTCCTCGTCTACGCGGCACTGACCGGTCTTACATTCTCGATGTATTTCCTCATTTTTGATCTGGCGATCCTGATCTACGCATTCGCGGCGACCGCGGTTCTCTTCGGCGGCATGGCGGCGGCAAGCCTGATCTTCAGGATGGAGCTTGATTCGATTCGCCCGCTGCTCTTTGGCGGACTCATCATGCTGATTGTCGTAGGTGTTCTGGGAATGTTCCTGAATCTCGGCGCTTTCAACACAGTGATATGCTACCTGGGTATTGCGATCTTTCTCGGCTACACCGCTTATGATACGGCCAAGATCAGACAGAATTATGAGTATTACAGCCGAATGGGAGATACTGCGATCCTTGAGAAGGCTTCGATCTTCTCTGCCCTGCAGTTGTATCTTGACTTTGTCAACCTGTTCCTGTATATCCTGAGACTTCTCTCAAGCAACAGGGGCAGCCGCAAGTAATTAACTGAATTTTTTGCGAATTTCCATGAACGGCTCGGCACGGACGCAAGTCCGTGCCGTTTTTATCTCAGTGGGGGAGGATGCGCGGTGGAGGAGCCGATTTATGAAACAATTTGTTAATAATTGTTAAAAGATATTAAAAAATAAAAAGAATTTTGTTAAGGGAATGTGTAGTAATCTTGACCTCGTCGCTTGATAACAATCCCCCTGTGTTGTATAATGTGATTACTCATAGGTAAAATTTCGGTTATGAATATAAATATGATATATTTACGGAAGGAGCGACGATGGGGAAGAACAAACTTGGCAGATTACTGGGATTGCTTCTGGCCTTGATTCTTATGGCCGTGACAGTTATATCGCCGGTCTGTGCTGCGGAAGCAGAGGTCACAGACAGCGGTCTCGAAGAAGAGTATACCGGCAGCGCGGAAGGTGCTGACACAGAAGTAGAAGTATCTGAAGACAGTGAAGTGCTCGACGGGGTCGAAGCAGCTGAGAGCATCGCTGATGACCTTTTTGAGGATGAAGGGGAAGAAGTTACGGACGATGCAGCGGTCATCATTCCTGAAGAAGTGAATGAGAGCATCTCTGACAGCGTTACGGATGAGGAGAGCTTCCCTGAGGATACGGAGAGCAGTCTCTCATCTGATATTGAGAACACCGAGTCACATGATGAGACAACCGGTGCAGAGGACACTGAGAGCAGTATTGCGGCAGCAGAAGAAGAGGAAGAACTGGTTGGCGCGTCCCTTTCGGAAGGTCTGTATTTTATCGAATCGGCACTCAGCTCTTCATACGTTCTCGGCGTGGCAGGCGGTTCCGCAAGCGCAGGCGCAAACATCACGCTCTGCGCGAAAAAAGGGTATTATTCCCAGGCTTTCTATGTTAAGTCGGACGGTCATGGCGGATACTATTTCACGAATTATAATTCCGGGCTTCGCGCAGCGGTGTCCGGCTCAAATGTTCAGCAGGCCAAAACGTCCACATCGGAATATCAGCGCTGGTATGCGGTGAGAGGATCGAAATCCGGCTATTTTCAGCTGCGGATCGGCAAATCGTCCGGCAAAGCCATGGAGGTCGCCGGAGGCGCGGCTGCGGCCGGTAAAAATATTCAGGTCAGCAAGTCAATTTCAACTTATAGCCGGCAGCAGTGGAGACTTGTTCCTATCACCGGAATGGTCCTTGCTGAGTCAAGGCTGATTGACGCGAAACTCGGTACGGGCTATTATACATTTGCATTAAATGCCGCACCGGAAAACGTCATTGAAGTCGCAGGCGCCAGTACGGCAAATAAGGGCAATATTCGAATTGCCAGGAATTCAAACGGAAAAGGGCAGGTCTTTTATGTAAAATCGCTGGGAAGCGGACTTTATTCTATTGTCAATCCGCATTCCGGAAAAGCCCTCACGGCTGCAAGCTCTGCAATTACCAACGGCACGAATATCTACCAGTATGATTACTCCGGTGCTTCGTCACAGAAATGGCATATCAAAAAGGATAAGAGCACAGGCAAGTATGTAATCTCCAACAGCAAGGCTTCTCATATTGTTCTTGCGACAAAGGGCAGCTCCAAGAGTGCAGGGGCTAATGTTCAGAATATAAATTTCGTGGGCAGCGCACCGCAGTACTGGAACATCAGCAAGAGCTCAGAGGCTGCCGCCTATCGCCTTGATAACGGTGTCTATGCCGTGAAATCGGCTCTCGGCAGCAAGCTTAATATGCAGATCGAGGATGCATCGGTCTATAAGGGCGCATATGTCGAGATCGCAACCGCGGCGACAAAGAATTCGCAGAGGTTCGTTGTTACATGTGTGGACAAAGCCAACTTTGTTTATACTATAACTAATGAGAATTCCAGAAAGAACCTTGCTCTGTCCGGTTCAAAGATCATTCAGACGTCGCCTGCGAATGCCAATTCGCAGAAGTGGGTCATCAAGCGCTCAGGCGGACGCTATACGATCCGCAGCCTTGAGAACGGCAGAAATATTTCCGTAAGCGGCGGGAAGACGACGAGCGGCACGAATCTTGCAGCTGTCAACCCGGGTTCATCCAATGCCCAGAAGTGGAATTTCAAGGCGGCGGCTCCGGCAGCACCGACGGCCAGAACATTCTCGATCCGTGCTGCGGGCGGCTACTCATATGCGCTTCATATCAAGACCGGAACTTTTGATAACAACGGAAATGCTGTTATCTATTCGGTGAAGCTCGGTGAAAACTGTCAGAAATTCAATCTGATCGCCAACTCTGACGGGACATATTATATTGCGAATATTAAATCGGGCAAAGTCCTTGATACCTACGGGGCAAGGACATCGAGCGGAACTAATGTAGTTCAGTATGGCAAGAGCTCCAGATCAACACAGAAGTGGAAGTTCGTTCCGACAGGCGATGCGGACGGAAGTTATTACATCGTATCATCCGGCGGCTCAGTCCTGTCTGTCCAGAACGGAAGCTGCACAAATTATTCCAATGTCTGCGTAGAGACTAAGAATAGTTCAAAGAGGCAGAAATTTATTCTTGTGCCGACGAGTCCCGCCGATGGCTGGAGAACAACAACAGCCGGAAAACGGTCCTACTATGTTAACGGTTCGGCTTCCAGGAATAAATGGGTCCGGATCAGCGGGAAGTACTACTATTTTGACGGCAGCGGCAATCTTGTGAAATCGACAGTTGTCGACGGCTATACCGTCGACGCGAACGGTGCCCGCGGCAGTAAGGTCTCTGACAGCAGCTCGACCGGCAGCTTTAAGACGACCATCAACGGCAAGAAGACGCTGACATCTTACCTGCATAACGCATTTGTTCCTGCCGGACGTACGCTCTATATCTGGGGCGGCGGCTGGGGAGGCGAAACCAACGCCACAAATGATTCCAGCAAGATCGGCTACCAGAAAACATGGCAGACTTTCTTTAATAATTACGCGAAAGCCGGCTATGATTATACAAAGTATCGCTTCAAATATTTCGCAGGTCTCGATTGTTCGGGCTTTGCAGGATGGACCCTTTATAATACAATGTATACGAAGGACGATCAGGCCTACATGGTCTATCAGTCATCTACCGTTGCGCCGACTTACATCAAGAAGGGCTGGGCGACCAAGACGACAACATTCCATCCCGGTGATGTTGTGAGTATGAGCGGACATGTCTGGATCAGTCTTGGCACATGCAGTGATAAAACAGTGCTTCTTGTACACTCATCGCCCAAGGGAGTCCAGATCAGCGGAACGGGCGGACAGGCTACAGTTCTTGCCAAGAAGTATATGAAGCTTCTTGCGCCGGGCTGGCCGTATGATATCAGGACTGTCGGCAGCGGCTATACAAAAAACGTTACTATCGCGCACTGGGTAGTAAACGGCAGCGGCATCCTCAAAGATCCGGATGGACTGCAGAAAATGTCAGCTGAGCAGGTAATGAAATTCCTCTTCGGTCAGTAAAAAATAATTGGATTTCGAAAGGAAGTGCATTAAATTGCGACAAAAATTCTTAACATTTCTTCTGGCCGGTGTAATGTGCGCATCACTTGCGGCATGCGGCGACAGCGCGGATACACCGAGATATGCGGTCACACTCATCCATGATCCTTCAGCAGGAAGCAGAGAGGCCATGGTACAGGCCGCAGTAGAGCAGTCGGCTGCGGATGCGGGATATATTTCCAGAGTCTATGTAGCAGAGGACAATACGGAAGAAGCGCTTGAGGATGTTTTTAAGCAGGTATCTGACGAAAAGATCAAATTGGCTGTCGCATACGGGAAAGATATGGAGATTCCCGTGTGGAACGCTCAGAAAAATCACAGAAAAATCAAGTACGCTCTGATTGACGGTGTTCCCAGAAAAGCAGAGGGTGAGGACGAAGAGATAAGAGATAACACCTTGTGCGCGGGTGCTGCGTATGAGGATATGGGATTTCTGGCGGGTTATGCTGCAGTAAAGAACGGTTCGCGAAAGCCTGCTTTCATAGCCGGTGAGAAAAATGAACTGAATGTACGCTATACCGGCGGTTTTATACAGGGCTGTGTGGCAGCTGCTTCGGAGATGAATCTGGGCAATGATGCGGTCGCGATCACCGGTGTGTATTCAGGATCGGACGAGCTGACACCTCTCCGTATGTCAGATGCTCTTAAGCTGTACAGTGACGGTGCGGATATCATCTTTACAGTCGGCGAGAATATCGGTATCGCGGTAGGACGCGCCGCATCCGTGAAGAACATGCCGTTCATTTCCGGGGGTGCGGATCTGCGTGAGAGCAATGCGACCTGTCTCTTTTCGGTTGTGCCATCTTACGAGGGAATAGCAAAAGCAATCATCCGTGATTTTGAGGGTGAGAAGACGTTCCGCGGAGGAGAAAAAGTTTACTATGGTATCGCGGATGACAGCGTGGAGCTTGCAATAGATTATTCGGATATGAATGCACTGACTCAGGGTGACATTGACGCGGTGATTGCAAGAATAAAATCCGGTGAGATTGCAATCTCGGCGGACGAAGTAACTACGGGCAGTGCCCAGGTCAGCCTGAAGATCATTGATCCTCCGTCTGCCTCGGCAGCCGGCTCCATCGGTGCTGCGGGAACTGATTCGGGACTGGCGGCTGCGACAGTGCCGCAGGATGAATCAGTCGCGGAATAACAACAGTTGATAAAGATGATGTCTGTGACGGAATCCGGAAATTCGATGAAGCCGGACTTGAATTGAAATCTAAAACTGCTTTGAAATCTATGCCTACAGTGTAGAGTTCAAAGCAGTTTTTTCATAATGTGCCGATAAGGTTCTTTTTTGTTGAATCAATAGGGCGTAGGTGATAAAATAGTCTATATATTCAGAAAAAACATCGGAGGAGGTGTTTCTTGATGAGACAGTGGACGAAAGAAGAAAGGTATCGCGTTCTAAAAGATCCTGAAGAGATACGGGAACTGCATGAGAGGATTGTGAAATCTGATTATCGACAGACATATCATATCCAACCGCCGACAGGATTATTGAATGATCCGAACGGATTTGTATGGCACGACGGTGTTTATAATCTGTTTTATCAGTGGTGTCCGTGGGGGGCAGTCCATGGACTGAAATACTGGTACCATACCTGCTCGAGGGATCTGGTCAACTGGTACAACGTCGGTGTCTGTATCAAGCCGGACTGTGATATGGATAACAAGGGAATCTACTCCGGTTCCGCATGGCCGGGGAGGGACGCAATCCATCTGTTCTACACAGGGAATCATCGCGATGAGGACTGGAAACGTACTTCGAATACATGCATGGTAAAGCTGTATGATGACGGGAGGAATGCAAAGCTGCCATGGCCGCTTTTCGGTCCGAATCCGAATTACACCGAGCATCAGCGTGACCCCAAGTTATACTATCACAAAGAGAGAAATAAGTATTATATCCTGCTCGGAGCCCAGACAAAGGACAAGCACGGCTGCATTATCATCTACCAGTCAGACACTCTGTCCGAAAATTGGGATTTTATAGGCGAACTCAAGGTGCCCGGTTATGAGAACTTCGGAGATATGTGGGAATGCCCCGCCATCGAGCATATAGGCAATCATGACGTACTTCTTCTGTGCCCGCAGCATCTCCTGCTCCCGGGACGCGGGGGAACTGTGCATCACAGCGGTTATCTGCTCGGCGTGATGGACTGGGATACTCTGACTTTCAATCATGACGGTCAGTTCCACGTCCTTGACTTCGGATTTGACTCCTATGCAGCGGGATGTGCGAATCATCTTCCGGATCCGAATAAAGCAATATGCACAGCCTGGATGGGTCTTCCGGATGCATCCTATCCGACAGACGAGGAGGATTGGTCCGGCTGTCTGACTTTACCCAGAGAGCTTCGTATCAGGGACCGCAGACTGATTCAGCAGCCAATCGCGGAACTTGCGGAACTCCGCGATGAGGAGATCGATATTTCTGATGGAAAGATGCCGCGTGTCTGCGAACTTCTGATCAATATCAGACCGGGGGACGCGTCTTTCCGGCTCTTTACAAAGGCAGACGGCAGCGGAGGTATCTCGATCGAATATGACGATACAGCCAAAAAGATAACGATCGACCGTTCCGGTCTTGATAAGCGCTTCAACATTGAGCAGGGTGAGAGTCGTTCGAGACCGCTCGAGAATGGACTGAGCCAGCTTCGGATATTCATTGACAAGAGCTCGATGGAGATATTTGTAAATGACGGCGATGCGGTGTTTACGACCCGCGTATTCCCGAATCCCTGGGAGAACGAGTTCAGGATCAAGGCTGACTGCGATATGAAGATTTGGTCGCTGAAGCCGTCAGTAATGGACGATTTCATCATCTGGTAATATCTCAGCGGCGCGTTGTATCATATATGTGGAAAGCTACAGTTCAGACAGGCTGTTCTCACATTTCGTTACAGGCAGCAAAGCATCCATCTTCGTGAGAAAAGCATTGTAAGTCCGACCGAGAGATCAGGAAACGCGCAAGCGTTTCATAAGCTCGCAGGACAGGACTTACGCTTTTCGATGAAGATGATGTTTGCGGCCGGGTCTTGCAGTTCGTTACAGCCTGTCTGAACTGTTCAGCGGGGCACCTGTCCAATCTCGGACAGATGCCCCGCTTTCGTTAAAGTTGCACATTCGAATTCCATGTGGTATAGTCTGATAATCAGCGGCAGGACTCGGGGGTGAGTCTTGCTTAACTATTGAAAAATCAAAAATCAGGAGAGGCATATGAGAACAGTTGCGGGAAAAGTACTTGCTGAAGTCGAAAAGGCATTTATCGGCAAAGAAGATGTCACAAGAGCAGTGCTGCTTGCGATGATTGCGGGCGGGCATGTACTTCTCGAGGATGTGCCGGGAGTCGGTAAGACGACACTGGCTATGGCATTTTCCAAAGCTCTTTCCATGGATTACCGCCGAATGCAGTTCACACCGGATGTAATGCCATCAGACGTCATAGGATTTACCACATTCAACCGTGCGACGAATGAGTTCGAATACAGACCGGGACCGGTCATGAGCCATCTGTTCCTTGCGGATGAGATCAACAGGACGAGCAGCAAGACGCAGAGTGCGCTCCTCGAAGCTATGGAGGAGGGAGCAGTCACTGTTGACGGGACGACTTACGTACTTCCGCAGCCCTTCACCGTCATCGCAACTCAGAATCCGGCAGGCTCAGCCGGCACTCAACTGCTGCCGGAATCACAGCTGGATCGTTTTCTGATCCGCCTCTCTATCGGATATCCAAGGCCGATGGATGAGATCGGTATTTTGAAGAGCAGGCAGAGCAGAAATCCGATAGAGGACATCGCTCCGGCAGCGTCAGCAGGCCAGATTCTCACTATGCGTGAGGAAGTAGAAAATGTCTTTGTTGCGGATGAAATCCTGGCTTATATGGTCCGTATAGCTCATGCGACCCGGATTTCTGAAGCCCTCAGCCTCGGAATCAGTCCCCGCGGTACCCTTGCCCTCTCAAAGATGGCCAGAGCAAATGCATGGATAAAAGGCAGGAAATACGTTATCCCTCAGGATGTCACCGAGGTCTGCCGAATGACGCTTGCACACAGGCTGGTCCTTACGTCGAGATCTCGCGTGCACGGTTTGAACGGCGAGACCGCACTGGCAGATATTCTGGCATCCGTACCTGAACCAAAGATTACAATGAAATAAGAGGAAGCGGTTATGGCACAAAGAAGAGCGGAGTATATAGGCATACTTATCGCCGCACTGCTGTTTTACGCATTCTGTACAGATTTCATATCTCTATTCCTGCTCCTCAACGTTCTTTTTCTTCCGATTGTGTCTGTGGTCCTGACATGTATTTCAGGGCTTTCCCTAGAGGCAGCCATCGATAATCCCGACACGACACGGGCGGAAGTGGGGGATGAGCTGCGGGTCTACGTGAAGGTAAAGAACCCGGCAAGGCTGGGGGGAGCGCGGGTCCGCATGAATCTGCTCATAAACTATGAACTCGAGGGCAAAGTCCATACGGAGAAAATGCGCTTTGTGACGGAGCGCAAAGAACAGATGGCCGCATGTCTCGTCAGTGCTCAGCACTGCGGACGAATCACCTGCAGGATCGAGAAACTGAAGCTGTATGACTTTCTTTGGCTTTTTGCCATACCGGGAAAGGCTTCTCATGACCGCTGTTCATTCACAGTCATGCCTAAGCTCCCTGACATCGATCCTCTGACCGAACGCACTCTCAGAGAAGACTTTGAGAGTAATACTTACGCGCAGAGCAGGCCGGGAAGAGATTACAGTGAGGTCTATGAGATACGCAGCTACCGCGAGGGTGACCCGATTTCTTCCATTCACCACAAGCTTTCTGCCAAGAGAGAGGAGCTTGTTGTCCGTGAGGGAAGTTATCCCGTGGGCAGCCGCCTTATGCTGCTTGCTATTCTTCCCGACTGGTCCAGGTCGATCGGAGAGTGCGAGGAAGTCCTGACTGCGATTTTTTCTGTCTCCTCATTTCTCGCTGCAAATGATTTTGATCACTTTGTCGCATGTCCGAGCGGGGATGAACCGTCAGGACTTATGCAGATGAGAGTAGGTGACGAGAAGACCTTCTATGAGGCTTGTGACTGTGTCATGGAGAGCGGCAGGGATCCGCACCCTAACGGCATGGATATAAGAATCGGCAGAGTACAGAGACTTCTGTGTTTCGCAAGAGAAAGAACGGACGCGGAACACATTCTGTATGCGGTCAACCCTGACAAGGTGAGCGTGACAGTGCTTTTTACCGGTGAGAGCGAGGAGAATTCCCCCGAGATACCGGGCATGGAAATCATTCCTGCTGCAGGGAGAGATATGAAGGAAGTGCTGTCGGGCCTTGCTATATAGAAGCGGCATCGGCGCGGATGGAGAGAAAGCGCAGGCGGGAACGACGAGGGGTTCCTGATAAAAGCGAGGAGAATAAATGACAGAAGGTGGAGTCGAAAAGAGAAAAAGCCTTTTGGAGGAGAGACATATGCTCTCCGCCTTTATAATGCGCGCGCTTATGACCTTTCTCGGTACTGTCGGAGCTTTGGGCTGCCTTATGAGCAGTCTGGGATTCTCGTTCAGACCGGGTGTCTTTGATATAACTGTCTCTCTGGTCAGCGTGGTGTTCACGTACGCCATGCTGCATACCGGTTACCATCGATACTGCATCCTCGCCGAGGCTGCGCTGTGTCTTCTCTTCGGACTTGTGCGGAGCTCTCTTGTGGCTTCGGGGACAGCGGAAATCGTGTCGCGGTATCAGCTTGCCGGATCCGAGGGAGCCGAAGCTCTTTCA
>Ga0326514_10003295_pt1 | contig 10285 bp, 8 predicted proteins | sample 3_2548_0518_D_FD_203653 | JGI IMG/M metagenome (GOLD analysis project Ga0326514, IMG submission 203653) | Bovine rumen microbial communities from UC Davis, California, United States - 3_2548_0518 | ecosystem: Host-associated > Mammals > Digestive system > Stomach > Rumen | place: USA: California... | reverse complement strand
ATAAGGTCATCATTAGTTAATTGTAGAAATATAATGTCATCTTTAAATACTTTATGAAAATTTGATATATCAAAAATATATTTATTATTTTCAGGTTCTATGCCCTCTACCTTTGTAAAATCTACTTTATATAGTTCTTCTCCTTTATTGTTATAACAGTGTAGAACAGATTGATCATACAAATTTACACAAATAAAGGCTATGTCGCTATAATCTTCATCTATTAAAACTACCTCTGTTTTTTCGTCGCAACAAAATATTTGATTTAAATTCCTATCAATAATATAGGTAAGATATAAATTATCATAACTACAGCCTTCTTCATTATCCGGAATGTCTAATTGCTTTCTTAAATCTACAATTCCAAGACCACTCTTTTTTAAAAAACCAAGAGTATTTGTCAATTTAAAGATACGACTTCTACGCCTTTCTGCTGTATCAACATGGCTTAATACCTTAGTTGTTTTTTCTCTAGTTACGGTATTAATAGTAGATACCTGAAAATTTAAAGGCGATGTTGAAAATTCATTAATAGACTCATCATAGGAGGATTCTAATAAATAACCTTCATCAATTCTTTCACCATTATAATATTTAAGATTAATTACATCTAATTGGCAATTATGCTTCCCGAAGTCAACTATAACTGATTCCGTAATAAGGTCACTTAGGAAATAATAAACAAGAGAATTTTTTATAGATAAAACATCAACACTACTGCTAGCAACTACTTTTCTACTATAAATATTACCTAAGTTATCCAATACGTATACACATTTCAGATCTCCTAGATCTCTCGGTACAGCTATAACAGCTAACCTCCCATTTTCACCACCATTAAGAAATCTAAAATCTGTTTTTCTTAAGGTGTTACTAATTAAGACTTTGTATAAAAGTTTCTTTTCTTTTAAACTTACAGCAAAGATATAGTTTTTATCAAGAATGTATAGAATGTTACTATACGAATTATATTTGAAGTATGTTTTTAAAGAGATATCACTATCTCCATTAGTCAAGCAAGAATTAATAACATCAACACCATCACATATAATTCGAATCCTCTCTATATTTTTTAATTTGAGGTTTTTATCTAAAATAAATTTTACTAATACATATGCCTCTTTTTCACTACCGTCAAGACCGCGACCTCTAATATAGACTGTAGCTAATAATTCAGATTCAATACTAGTAGACATTACATTAGTAATTGAGATAGTATTAATATCATTCTTGCTAATATCTTCTGGAACAACTTCACAAATATATTTATTTCTAATATATTCACTAATTTCCTCATCCTCTTTAAATATACTTCCATGTTCAACACTAAAAATATTAATAACATCCATACAACTGACAACAATAACAAAAGAAATGTAAAAATCTTCTGATATTTTTCGATAATAAGCACCTTGATATTTATCACTAGTGCAATCTGTACTATGCTCATTAAGTATCTTTCCATCTGAACTTATTAAACAAACAGTATTACCGTTTCTTATAAACATTACATTTTCTTTAAAATTATATTTTTTCATTTTTGATAAATAATTTTTGTTTTGGAAAAAGGAAAGTACAAAAATACTTCCCTTTAAACTAAATTAAAAAATATATAGTGCTCTTGAACTTGCATCATGCGTATGAATTAGTTTATTATTTCCAAGATCATAGAAAACAACAGTCTTAGAATAACCACTAATAACTTCACCTTCTTCCGATTTAGATGGATCTTTTCGTACGAGATCAAATATTAATGCAATTGCTATAATATCATTATCAAGTACTTTATATTCAGTCTGACTAAAATGAAAACGTAATGAAGTTGAAGCGTGATTTGTATATTTAACTTCAATCATTGCCTCCATCACTGTTTCTGTAAAGTCAATCTTATACAATTCATTTCCATTACAATCACAACAATTCAAGATAATATATTTTGATTTTTCTAATGCTTGATACATAAAGGCGATATTACTATGATTCTCTTCTACAAATCCGAAAAAGTTACAATTATTTATAACTTTAATAGGCTTTGTTGATTCTTTATCTATAACTATAAAAATATTTCTATAAACAGAAAACAGTAAGAAATCCGATGCACGATTGAAAGAATATTTTGGTTTTAAATCTACAAAAAGCAGCCCTAAATTCCACTTCTTTGTAAGATAATCAATAGAAAAGATTTCATAATTAAGTATATTGCTATCACTATTAATAATTGTATCAATATAACTCTGAATCTTTTTAGTATTAACTACAGTACATCCGTTATGGTTATTGTCAATAATGCAAACTTTTTCTTCAAAGCATTTATTTTTACCATAATAGTTACATATAATTAAGTTTTCATCATATTGTACTTCTCTTAAAAGAAAGCAAAAACGAATCTTATTATACTTTTTAAATTCTTCAATTACTTTATGTTTCTTATTAAGAAATTTAATAGTGCCTGTAGAATCGGTATAAGCATTCTTTGAAATTATATCATAAGTAATGCTTGAAAGTTGTTTTGAATAAAGACTACCTACTAAATCTATCATAATAGTATATACTCTCCAAAGTCCTCTTCCAAAATAGTTTACTTCAGTTGTTAATATGTCTTTATTAGCAACAGCCAAAATACTACCAACACCGCCACCAATTATGGTATTATCATATAATTTTACTGGGTTATTACTAATAATACCACCTATAGCAGATATTCGATTTGGATTTACACAATATAATATATCACTATCTGAATTATAATAAAGATATTTTAACACATCTGCATAGATAAAATGTCTATCATGTACAATCCCAAAACAATCAGTTAGTGAAAAACAAGGTTTCATATAAACTGCATCTAAATGATCATCCAATAATAATTTGTATAAATAAATTGGAGATTCGGTTTTAGAAGAAACATTGTTAATTTTATATTTTGTTCGCTCTAATGAAACTACACATAATAACACGTTCTTTTTAGATGTAGCATATACTTTTAATATATCAAGTCTATGGTCAGGAACACTATTCTCTATAATCTTTTTTATTACTTCTTCATTTTTAAAGAAAATAGATTGTCCATTTTCGGCTTTAGCAATTTCAAGTCTTGATTTAGGAGAATCTGAATATGAATATAAATCTTCCGATAATATATTAATAACACAATTAGCAGTATCAAAATGTATTAAAGTAGCATACTGGTCAAAAACATGAATTGTTTGAGACTCCTTTATTAAAACTCTATCTTTACTAAGTTGTTTCATTTTTATTATATTTTTGGTTTTGTTGGAAAAAGAAAAAGAGGTATACTAAGAACTAACTTAATAGTCCTTAATATACCTCTTAATTTATTTTAATGTGTCAATAATCGATAGAAACATTAGATAACTAATAAGAATTACTGATCCTGGAAAGAATGTAGCAATGAAATCTAACCAATCCCATGCATATTTTCCATTATACAAGTAATCTTTAAACTCTAAACATCCAGCTCCAAAAATAATGGCTACTAAAGAAATAGTCATTGATTTCAAAATATCATACGCATAATAATTTCCAGTATTAATTATAATATAATCAATTACAGTAATTATTATAAATGATATTAATCCTAGGATTGCATGTTTATCTCTGTTACTTTCTACTAACCACATAAATTTATTGATTTTCATTTTTTAGTGATTCCTCTCTCATCTTCATCACTTCTTTTCTGCTTTCCTCTTGATTGAATAAGCGGAAGTATCTATCAACAGCATTATAGCTAGTCAAATTAACAATAGTTTCAACATCTTCATGATTTGTATAACTAACTGCAAAATCATCTGGTTTAATGAATGAATCCTGCAATACATTATAAAGAGTACTATTGTTTAGATACTTTTTGCTTTCTCCCTTCTTAAGATTCGCTAAACTTACATGAGGTACATAATTTCTAAATTCAGTATGTAATCCATACTTAGATCTCATAGTTTTATTAATTGCACTAAGATCCTCAAAGAGTTGATTATCCTTCTTCAATTTTAAAACTAGGGTATCTGTATCATTTTCGAAATTACTGAGATAGAAATTATCTAGAACTCTATCTCCAAACCATTGGTCTTTCTCACATAAAGTTTTTATACGTGAAACTTCAGAAGGACATACTCTCTCTAAAAAGGGAATTACCTCTTCTGAAGGAACGTAAGATTTTCCACCAAAAAATACTGTTATATGTGGGTCTCGAACAACACCACCTTCTACATCTTTATCACTAATTACTCCATCAAGATCGATAGGAGTAAATAGGTTCATTGTTAATTCAACGCATGAAATAACACTACTTTCTCCTACCATTTTTAAAATTTATTATTAAATTTATTTCTGAACTTGTGCTTCATCTTATCAATTCTATTCTTCATATCTGATCCACCCTGGTTATAACCCTTATTATCCGTAATTGTCAAACCAAGACCGAGAAGATTATTCAAGAATATCTGATTTTCCTTAGAAGCAGTGCTCTTTCTTGACTCCGTAATAAACGACTTAGCATTTCTAGAAAGCAATGCCCACAACTCCATCTCACCAATCTGCTGACCTTGCAAGTGGTAAGCTCCTCTTCGCATAGCTGGTGACATCTTCTTTGGAGAGATATCAACATCAAACATACTAGAAGATACCTTATTTGAATAGCTTGGAATGTGATAGAGCTCCAATAGATTTATATAACCACACTGGAGTTTCTTATCTACAGGTTTAAACTTACCTTCCATTCCCTTAAGAACTGCCTTATATTCCTCAGGACTTAAATTCTCTTTAAGCTCATCCAAATCGGTCAATTCAGACTCTGGCATCAAAATGGTAGACTGTGACTCAACACCCAACTCATCTTCCCATTTCTCAATATCTTCCTGTGTAATACTACTATAACTACCTACATTGAAATAATAAACTTCCTCAATAGGTTTAGAATTATGTAGCTTTATGAATTCATCTACATCCATATTATCATATCTACCAGGATAATACTTCTGAACAAGAGGCATAATTTTGCTCTTCTTATTCTCGTCATTCTTGTATTCATCCACGAGATCCGATATACGATGTGCAATATTACCGAGAGACAAATTCAAAAGCACAGATGAGATCTTACGATTAATGGTAGAATATGGATTCATTACAACCTCAACACGGGTCTTCTTTCCTGACTTATCTACCATAATAGGCATAAGTTCATCTGGTTTTACACAGCTTACTACACCCTTACCTCCATAAGGATTAGTAATCTTTGATCCAACCATACCAATTGTCTTCTTGATCAATCGAATTCTAACATTGTAAACAACCTTATAATCCTTTCGATCCATTACAATTGGCTTAAGTCTATCAGATGCAATATACTCTGGGAAATTATCGTAGATAACTTTTCTCTTCTTATCAAAATCCTTCATATACTCGTCAATAACCTCATCTGAAGTATTGGCAAAAGTATAATCTATCTTTCTACCCTTGTCAATGATAGGGTTTGAATTCTTCTGAATAAGAACATCAGCTACAGTAGCCTCATCAATATTATTATCTACTCTAAAACACTCTTCAAATACGTACTCTGAAATTCCCTTATCCTCACCAGTAAGACCACCAAGGCTTTCATTAAGTGACTTATTAATCTCATCAAGTCTCTGTGCTCGAAGATAATTAACAATATTATCACCTGACTTAACCTTTGTTCCAACCGGTGCAATCCATTTAAGGGCGTTTGTATTCTTCACCTTAAATGAAACATCAATAATACTATAAGAAGCAATACGATTAGCAAATGACTCAGAAATAACAAGTGCATCCTCATTAACGAGACCAAAATATGCGTGATACAATACCAACGCATTTACACCTGATTTATAAGTATTATTTGTTAAACCTACAGCTCCTGTAATAATATCACCTTTCTTAACAACCTGTCCCTTCTTTACTTTAGGCTCAGTATAAACTGAAACATCATTAATAGATTGGATAGCTGTTCTTCTAGGAATTTCTACGATTTCTTTATTAGGCAACTCGATAAGTACACTAGACTGTGTAATATCTTTTACCTTTCCCTTATCATAATTGAACTTTTCATTCAAGACATTATCATTCAACTCCTCACAGTTTCCAGTATCAACCAAAGGACGCTGTGCATTAACCAATGGAATAGCCTGCTTTAACATACCTGTACCCATTGAGATACGAACAGAATCCGTATAATTCAAGAATGGGATACGACGAGATGTTTCAGACAAGCGATAATCTGGATGAAGGTCAATTAATTCTACTTCTGATACAGGAACAAACTTACGCTTCATACGATACTTAACCTTAACCTGACCATCCTTATTAGGCTTGATCTGTTTAGTATTGTAATCTACGTACTCTGATGTACAGACCTTCTTATTAAGGTAATCTAGATAAGGAATAGTTACCTTCATAAAATTAATGTCATATACATCAAACATAATTCCGTCATCAGTAATATGAGTAGAAACTGTCAATGAATTCTGCTTATTTACATTCTGATTGATAGGCGTATCAGCAACATCAATCAAATCTGTAAATGTAGGATTCATTGCAACAGAATCTCGAATAACTACTTTATTACCAATAGACTCCAAGTTAATAGCATTAATACCCGGGCTAATCTGAAGCTTAGTATCTTTACTAGAGATATCAGTAGAGCCCTTAAAGAATTTAAATGCTAAATTAGTAATTGTACTTACTGGATTTGGTAACTTATTGAATTTCTGATAGTAATTCTGTATCTGATTAGCTGTTCCATAGAAATTTGCCTTAAATGTCTTTCCAACACCAAGCAAATAGTTAAAGAAAGATACAGCTACAGAATTAATCTTCTTATCAACAATTAAGTCCTTCTCTCTATCATCACCAAAAGCAATACAATCTTCGATCAATCGCTTTGTAATGTATTCAGGCTTATAATCCAGATCAAGCTTAATTTGGAGTTTCTTTATTTGAGTATCAGTTAACTTAAGTAATTCTTTTGTTTCTGGATCTACAGAATCAATATTGTCAAGCTTTATTTCAATAGGCTTCTGACCCTGAACAACCTCTCCATTCTCACCAGGCTTAGCAACTTTAAGTACTCCACTTGTAATATCATACTCTCGATTGAAGTCAAAGTGTACAGTTCTATTACCAGAACCAGACATACTTATTCTACAATCGAAGTCACCGTCTAGCTGATTAACTGCAATTCTATAAGATCCTTCTATGATAAACGCACCGTCAATCTCTCTAGGAATCTCAAACTCTGTAACATCCTGCTGATCAGGATTCTTTGCAGTTGAATAATAAACTTTTACTACAAATGATGCAGTTTCCTCATTCTCTATGTAGTAAGATGCTGGCTTATTATCCTCAACAATCTCAAAGTCTAGATCCTTTATCCTATTTTCTTGGTTATATCTATCAACATTAGAAAAGAATTTATCAACTATTCTCTTAGCTCCAACGCTTCTAAAATATTCGTTAAAATTGCTCATTATTATTATGATAATACTTTAATACTCAACTGTCGATAGTCACAATCTATAGAATTGAAAAATTCTTCCAACTCAGTCTTTATTTTATTCTTATAAAAACTAGCTTCAGTCCACTCCTCCATAGGAAGTCCTCCAATAGATCTAAAGAAGGACTCATAGGTAAGAGCGAAATTCATAGAATCTTCCAACTGATATAGAGTAAGCTTTACAGAAAATCTTTCATATCTTTCTGGAAATATATTTTTTAAGTTATCAAATAATAAATTTCTTGCTTCAACAATTTTTAAATCCTGACTATCAACAACATTTATAGGTATCTCATAGGATAATACAATTCTATAATAGTTGCTATTATCATTATTCGACATAACTTATTATTTTTAGAAATCAATACCCATCATATTACCTGCCATTGGTTTCTTAGGGGCAGGTGTATTCTGATTTTGTTGTGCTACAGTAGTAACGTTTGCAAATCCACTAATAGTATTCTGATTATTAACGGGTTTTGTTGTTACTGATGTAGGATTGTTGTTTTCGACAGAAGTTATTTTTACACCATTATCAACAGGCTTCGAAGGTGTAGTAGTTCGTACTACACCCTCTCCGTCCTTTTGAAACATTATACTAACCTCTAAATTGTTCTTAAACTCTGGTAAATCAAATTCAATTTTTACTAGGCTCATTTTTCTAATTTTCTTTTTTTTAGTTATTATCAAGTTTATTATTAATAAGCAAACCGAGAACAGTATCCGTCATAATATCACTAGTGATATTTGTTTCTCCCTTAAGTGCCTTCTTAACAACGTGACCAGCATCACCATAAGACAAAGCTGTGAAGAATGTCTCTTTATTAGCGATACTTGTTTTTGTTGTAAGGAACTCAACATTATCTATCTTATCCTTATCTGGATCATAATTAATATTGATAAGTCCAGCAAAGAGAACCTCCATAAGCTCCTCCTGAAGGGAATCTCTTGATGTGATACCAGACTTTACGAATCCCTTATCACAAATTAAGTAATACTGTTTTCTAAAGATTGAATAAGTATCATTGATATTTGTTCCTAACTGTTTAGTTACGAGATTCATATCAATTACACCATTACAAATCTTATCAAACTTCTTTACTTGAGAACCATTTGGGAAAACATAGATACACTCTGGATTATAGTAGTACTGTCTCTTACCGATAAATACTTCTATTTCTCCATTCTTATTCTCTTTGTAAGTAATTGTACCATCCTCGTAAGCGAAACATTCTGAGACAAGAATATTATCCTTCTCATAATAACGCTTACCATTAGAACCAATTGCTTTGATAAGTTTAATAAATGAGTTAAGAGCATTGATAGGTGAGATTGTATTGTATGCACTACAGATAGTTTCTCCCTTTTCAAACTCGTCTTTATCAACTTTAACTAAATTTGTAGGTCTTGGATAATAAAGATCTCCGTGATCTGTTGTAAGAACAATCCAGTTTCCTTCCTCTTTAAACTTACACTTATCTGGAGCCTTTAATATAGAAGCTCTATCCAACACCTTCTCGTGACCACCATGCTTCAAACCAAGAGCTCCCTGTGTAGAACCCTCAGAAAGAGATGTACCAAATGAGATACCCAATGCAGCACCATCCGTAAAGTCTTTTACAGTAGGTCCTAGCAAATCAGGTGTAACCTCATAAATATTTCCCTTTCGTTTTGAAACAATAGATCTAACTGGTACAAGGTCAGACTCATCCTCCGTAGAAGATTCTGGGTATACAGTTCCATTAGGTGCTGTACGACCAACTGCCTTGTATCGTGGAATAAGAATTCCCTTATTCTCAGGATCCTCTCCCTCCCTATAAATGAAATTATTTAGAAGGAAAGCAACCTGTCTATTAATGTAACCAGAACTAGGCCAGACGTTCCAAAGAGAGCGCTCTTAGGCTAAACCTAAATATTCTTTGAAACGAATGCTTGATACTCTCATACCAAGATTAGACTATACCATCAGATAATAAATATATCTGTCGTAGTATTTAGTCGTTGAACTTATTTATTTCTTTTTCTTATCTTCTACTTCTTTTGTCTCATTTTCCTTTCTTCTTTTCTCACGTTTAGAAGTAAAGTCATCGTAGTTCTCATAAGTACGATTTACCTCAGACAAAAGATTACTTACTGCATTTAACAAATCAATAAGACTTTTCATATAATAAAAATTAAATTAAATAAGATGCTGATTAAAATAGTAAATAATTTTTATAAATTACAATGTTTCTTCCAGCATTTTTCTACGATTTTTAGTGGGCACCTTTTGTGTTCTGGAGTCCAAAATTAATACACCACTTTGTTTAATACCTTGCAAACTTCTATTCTCAATGGCATGGTAGATATAATCCTCTTCACTATATCCCTCCAAAAGAGTTCCATGTGTGATAATAGGCTTCTCTTCAATACCTGAAATAATCAACTGAGGCATAGACATTGCAGAGATAGAGTCCATCTTTACTCGGGCTGCTCTAGAAAGCTCAGTCTTCAAGTCTTCTGAATAGCTATTCTGGATTTCTTTCTCATACTTCTCATACTCCTCAGTAAGAAGCAAGGTCTTTTGCTTATCGGTTAGCTTATCAGAATCTGCAATTTCTCTAATTCTCTTATAAGTTTCTGTATTCGTATTTGCATACAGAGTTTTATAATCGAACGTAACAACACCTGCAATAGTAACACATCTCAAACAGAATTTCTGCAACTTCTGTCGCATCTCTATACCATTTTCGTGATTACTCAACCAGGTAGATAGTT
>Ga0326514_10003293_pt1 | contig 10287 bp, 7 predicted proteins | sample 3_2548_0518_D_FD_203653 | JGI IMG/M metagenome (GOLD analysis project Ga0326514, IMG submission 203653) | Bovine rumen microbial communities from UC Davis, California, United States - 3_2548_0518 | ecosystem: Host-associated > Mammals > Digestive system > Stomach > Rumen | place: USA: California... | reverse complement strand
CGAGGATCCCATCCAGGGCGTCGACAGCCGCAGCCTCGCGCGCTCCATCAGGCAGAGGGGCGCCGTCGAGCCGGTGTTCGCCCAGAACTGGCGCGAGGTCCCGGCTATCCTTGCGGACATGGTCCGTCCGGGTGACATCGTCCTCACCCAGGGCGCGGGCAACATCACGAACGTCGCCCACGCGCTCTCGGATCTCAAATTTGATCTCCAGAAGATGAAGGAATTCAGGTGAGGTTTGTCCCTTGAGCATGAGCGTATCCCGGGAAGACAGTGCTCCCCGCAGGTCCGGAAGGTCCCGCGGCGCTGTCCTTTTGGGCATGCTCCGGAGGGACAGAAGACGCATTTACCGGCCGGGGCGCCCGTCGCGCTCAGGGCCTGCCGCCGTGAGGCGCGAGCCGGAGGGATCCGGGAAAAAGAAGGGATTCTGGGGCTTCTTCGGGAAAAAGAAGAAGCCGCGCCCCTGGTACGAGGGGACAGACTGGGACAAAGGGAGCGCGCAGGCCGGTTCGCAGGATGATGCGGATCTGTCACGTGACGGCGCCGCGGATGACGAATCCTCTGATGAGCTCCTCGAGAGGGAGCAGGAGCGGCGCGAGCGGATGCTCTCCGACATCTACTGGGTGTTCGGGCTTGTCTTCTTCCTCGCGGTCGTGACGGGGTTCGGCGTCCTCATCTGGGAGTGCAAGGCCTTCCTCTATGACAGCGACGACGTGCCGGTCGACCGCCTCGTCGTCACTGGCGGGAACGGCGTAGTCGACGAGTATGACGTGCTTCACGTACTCAAGGGCTCCGGGAGGATAAACTCGTTCTTCGGGCTCGATGTCGACGACATCAGGAAGGAGGTCGAGACCATCCCCTGGGTGAGGACCGTCACCGTGAGGAAGCGCTGGCCGTCGGCGCTCTTCGTGAGCGTCACGACGAAGGACGCGGACGCGTTCTGGAACAGCTACGGAATTTACTCGAAGCGCGACGGGATATTCGCGGCGCCCTTCGACCGGGAGAAGTCCGATCTCGTCTATCTCCGCGGGCCCGAGGAGATGGCGGACCAGATGTGGGACAGGTACCAGGCGTTCGAGAGCTACCTCTCGAGGTTCGGCCTATCGGTCGGCGAGGTTGACGTCTCGCAGGTCCACTCCTGGAAGCTCGTCCTCAAGAACGGGCAGTCCCTCATACTCGGGCGCAACACGGACAGGTTTGAGGACAGGCTGAACAGGTTCTCCGCGGTGTACCGCCGCGTGAGGAACCGGGCCCAGGCAGCGTATTTTGATCTTCGCTACGATACCGGCGTGGCGATTGGCTGGAAGGATGATGAGCCGGAGGAGAAGAGCAATGGCAAAGGAAGAGATTAAGCCTGATGCAGTGGTCGCGCTTGACATAGGAACGTCGAAGGTCAAGGCGGTCATCGCTGCGGTCATGGCCGACGGCGAGTTCCAGATCCTGGGCTACGGGGTAAGCGAGTGCCAGGGGATGAAGCTCGGCTACGTGAGCGACATCAACCTCCTCGTCAAGTCAATCCAGCGCGCGGTGAACAAGGCCGAGGCGAGCTGCGACCTCCAGATCCGCATCGCGACGGTGAGCGTCTCCGGCGACCACATCGGCTTCATCAACGAGAAGGGCATGGTCGCGATAAGCGACGGCATCGTCTCGGAGTATGACATCCAGGACGCCACCCAGACCGCGCGCAACATCAAGATGAAGGACTCCACGACGCTCCTCCACGCCATCCAGCAGGAGTTCATCATCGATGACCAGACCGGCATCAAGAACCCTCTGGGGCAGCAGGGCCACCGCATGGAGGTGAAGGTCCACCTCGTCACCGCCCACACCGAGAAGATCAACAACCTGCAGAACTGCGTCGAGCGGGTGAGCAACATCGAGGTCGACCGCCTGGTGTTCTCGGGGCTCGCCTCCGCTGAGGCGGTCCTGTCCGAATCCGAGAAGGAGATGGGAGCGCTCGTCGTCGACATCGGCGCCGGCACCATGGACTGCGTCATCTACCAGCACGGCGCGCCCTGGGCGAGCTTCGTCATCCCGAATGCCGGCAACTATGTTACGACCGACATCTGCAGCGCCTTCCACACCCCGCTCGAGTCTGCGGAGAAGTGCAAGATCGACTGCGGCTCGGCGGCCCCCGACTCGGTGAGCAAGGACCCCTTCGTCTCCATCGACATCGTCGGCACCAACGAGCGCACCCAGGTGAAGGTCCAGGTCCTCGCGACCGTCATCGCCTACCGCTACCGCGACATGTTCGAGATGCTGAGCAACAAGGTCGAGGAGTTCAGGACAAAGCTCCTCGCGCAGCACATGCACCTTGATCTCGGCGCAGGCGTCGTGCTCACGGGAGGCGCATCGAGGATCAAGGGCATCAAGGCCGCGATCAGGCCGTACTTTGACTGCCCGGTGAGGATCGGCATGCCGAACCTCGCGAAGGGCATGACGGATGACATCAACGTCCCGGACTTCGCGACGGCGGTAGGCCTCCTCAAGTTCGCCGCCGACCAGGTGAAGTACGAGAACGACTCGAGGGACTACTCGTCATCTTCGGGACAGGGCTTCCTCCGCCGCACTATCGGCTGGCTCAAGGGCATGTTCTACGACTAGGATGTTGGCGGCGGCCGTGCCGGCGGTTCAGGACCGGACGCCTCCGGGTGGCTGTATATTTTTCGGCCACTGTGAGTGAGCTCGCGAAAATTTTGTGTAAATGTTCCGCGCTCACCGTATAATATAACGCACAGGTATTGAGAATTTTTTGCCAGATCGGGAAAGTGTTCCCGGTCAGATTGGAGAAGGGTATGGCAGATTTCAGTTTCGTGGATATCAAGAGCGCTGACGCAGCAGAGGCTCCGAAGACAGAAGCCGCGGCGGACAAGTCAGCGGAGTCCCCAGCCGCCGGTAATGGAAACTTCAAGCTCAACATCAAGGTTATCGGTGTCGGCGGCGGCGGAGAGAACTCCGTTGACTACATGATGTCACACGAAGTTGCCGGTGTTGATTTCATCGTTGCCAATACTGACGCGCAGGTTCTCGAGAGATCCAAGGTCAGGAACAAGATCCAGCTCGGACGGAACCTCACGGGCGGCCTCGGCGCAGGCGGAAACCCTGATGTCGGCAAGCAGGCTGCAGAGGAGGACACCAAGGCCATCGAGGATGCGATCGGCGATGCCAACATGCTCTTCATCGCAGCCGGCATGGGCGGCGGCACCGGAACCGGCGCGGCCCCGATCATCGCGAACCTCGCGAGGAAGAAGGGCATCCTCACCGTCGGCGTCGTCACCAAGCCTTTCTCCTTCGAGGGCAAGAAGCGCATGAACTATGCCGTTGACGGCATCGCGAAGCTCTCCAAGGAGGTTGACTCCCTCATCACCATCCCGAACGACAAGCTCCTCAAGGCCATGGGCCGCGGCATCACCATACAGAATGCCTTCGACGCGGCGAACGAGATCCTCTTCAAGAGCGTCAAGGCCATCTCCGACCTCGTCATCCGTCCGGGCCACATCAACGTTGACTTCCAGGACGTCTCCTGCGTCATGAAGAACGCCGGAACCGCCCTCATCGGCGTTGCCGAGGCCAAGGGCGAGGACAGGGCAGAGAAGGCAGCGAAGGACGCCATCGCCTCCCCGCTCCTCGAGACCGTTGATCTCAACGGCGCACGCGGCATCATCGTCAACGTTGCCGGAAACGCAGACATCGGACTCATGGAGTACCAGACCGTCTCCGAGAGGATCCAGAGCTTTGCCGCCGACAACGCCAACATCAAGGTCGGCGTCACCATCGATGACTCCCTTGAGGATGACGTAATCCGCGTTACCGCGATTGTCACCGGCATCGGCCAGTGCGACGTCATCACCAAGCTCCCCGAGAGCGGCCGTCCGGCAGCTCAGCCCCAGCAGAATGACTTCGCCGGCATCAAGTCATCTCCTGCCGCAGGCCTCGGCGGATCCGGAGTCGAGGTTCCCGCCTACGTCAGGAACGCCCAGGCTGGCAACACTGTCCTGAAGGCTGAGTCCGGCGCTGAGCCTGAGGTCGGCTTCAAGCTCGACAAGAACGACTTCGCGACCCCCGCCTACCTCCGCCACCAGTCTGACTGATCCTGAGCAGTGGAGAGGCCCCGGGGCCGCGGCACGGGGGACGCTGTCCCCCATATTGAAAAGAGGCGGAGCGTTCCGCCTTTTTTTATGTCGGTAAATCGTGAATTTTGAGGAGGGAGCATGCCCCTGTGGAGCGATGTGCTGAAGGACGCCAAGAAGTCCCCCGCGTTCATCAACGCCATGCGCGTTGCCGAGATGGAGAGGTCGAACGGTCTTGAGGTCTACCCGCCGAAGGATAAGGTGTTCAATGCCTTCCGCCTCACGCCCCTCGACTCCATCCGCTGCGTCATCATCGGGCAGGACCCCTACCACGAGCCCGGGCAGGCCGAGGGGCTCGCCTTCTCCGTCGCGGACGGTGTGCAGTTCCCCCCGTCATTGAAGAACATCCTCACCGAGATCAAGAACGAGTATCCGGAGTTCGTGATGCCGGAGTCCGGGAGCCTCCGGAAGTGGTGCGCCGAGGGCGTGTTCCTCCTCAACGCCTCGCTTACCGTAAGGCGCGGCCAGGCCGACTCCCACAAGAACACCGGCTGGGCCGAGTTCACGGGCGAGGTGGTGAGGATTATCAGCCGCGAGGCACAGCCTTCCGTATTCATGCTCTGGGGGCGGAACGCCATCTCGAAGCGCTCCCTCATCGACGAGACGCGGCACCTCGTCCTCACCTCGGCGCACCCGAGCCCGCTCTCGGCGTACAGGGGATTTTTCGGGAACGGGCATTTCAGAAAGTGCAACGAGTTCCTGAAGGAGCACGGGCGGGGCGAGATCGACTGGAGCCTTGCCTGAGGGCGCGTTTCCAGGGAGGCCGGAGTACATGAAGGACATTGCCTGTACCCAGAGCTTCAGGGACTTCAGCCGGTACAATTACATCTACGTTGACAAGACGAGACAGATCTTCCGCCTTCTCCGGAACCGCCGGGTGTTCATCTCAAGGCCCCGGAGGTTCGGCAAGTCCCTGATGCTCGACACCATCGCCACTCTTTTTTCAGAAGGGGCTGATCCGTATTTCAGGGGTACCTGGATCCATGACAGGTGGACTGACCGGAAGTATCCGGTCCTCCGGCTGAATTTCCTTGATTATCTCGGGGATTTTGACGAGTTCCGCAAGCTCCTCTTCAGGGATATAGCGGCTTTTGCCGGAAAGCTCGGCCTGCGGGAGGCGGTTGCCGGAGACTCAGAGCCGCATGAGGCACTGCGAGATCTCCTGAAGGCGCTTGATGAGCGCGGTGTGAGCATCGTAATCCTTATTGATGAGTATGACGCGCTGCTGACGAAAAACATGAATGCTCCCGTGCTTTATGAGCGGTTCCGGGCGGCCATAAGGGCGCTCTTCGGGGCCGTGAGGGGCAGGCGGTGCGTCAGGTTCCTCTGTGTCACCGGAGTCACGAGGCTCAGGGAGGATTCCATCTTTCCGGGAGGCTCCGGTATTAAGGACTTAAGCTATTACGGCCCTGTCTCCGCGATCACCGGCTTTGACCGGGATGAGATCAGGAAGTGCTACGCTGATTACATAAACCTTGCGGTGTCCCTCGAAAAGGGCATTCCGGAGAGCGCGGTCTCAGAAGAGCAGAGGGAGGAGCTCCTCCGGAGGCTTGCCGGGGAATATGACGGCTACAGCTTCGACGCGGAGTACCGGCACAGGGTCTTCTCAACCTGGTCCGTCAACACTTTTTTCCATGAGGCAGCGTCAAGGAAAAAAGTGATATTCAGCGATTACTGGTACGATAACGGCGGCATTCCATCAATCCTCGCAAAGTACCTTGAGACACACATCATCAGCCTCCTTGAATATTCCGGCGATATCGAAATATCCATGGATGACTTCTGGAATCCTGCCTCCCTCCCTGATATGAGGCAGGAAGTCCTCATGTGTCAGACCGGATACCTCACGGCGCGCTCCAGGATCCCGAACGGAAATTCCGTGCGTCTCGGCGTGCCGGACGGGGAAGTGCGGCGCTCTCTTGAAAAGGCTCTGTCCCTGCTGGTTTTTCCGTCGGCCGATTTTGCGGCTGACGAGAACGAGCAGTTCTTCTCGGGAGCATCGGCAGGGGAAATCGCAGAGCGGCTAAGCAGCCTCATGTGCGCAATCAGCCATGAAATTTTCCATAAGATGAATGAGAGGACCGTGCATGGGCTGATCCACGCGTTCATGATCGGCGCGGGGCAGCCTGAGAGGACAGTGGCGCAGGGCGCTTCAGGGCGAAGTGATATTGTCCTTGATTACAGGAACAGGCGTCTGGTGCTTGGGCTCAGATACGCGGAGACTGAAAAGGAGTGCCCGGAGAGGCTCTGTGAGGCAGCGGAGCAGATCAGGGAAAGAAGGTACGGTGATCTGCTGCCCGCGAAGACCGAGGTCCTGCAGATCGCGCTGGTCTTCAATGGCGGTGAGGGCGTCAGGCAGTTCACTCATTATGAGACTGTGGTGTGATTCTCCTGAGGCCGCGGCCGGCATCCGAAGCTCAGGAGCTCCTTCCGAATGAGGGACGGGTATCCTGATTTCTGATCCATCAGCCGCTGAGCTGGGACCGCCTGCCGTAAATGGTGTACTGATAAGCCGGAGCCATGACTCAGCTGCTTTGTCACGAGGCCCTGCACTGTCATTCCCGTCAGGATTGTACGGATCGACATCGCCCGCGAAGCTTTCCCATGGAAGAGGGACTTGCTCCTCCTTTTCCTTCCACGAGCGCTTCACGATTCTCTCAATCTTCTGCATGCGTTTCTTCCGGCAGATCCCGCCTGCCTCACTGATGAACTTAATTCCGGCATCAGCAAGAGCGCGGTTAAGCCGGGAGAGCTTCGCGGCAATCCCGCGGGCGGCCGGGAGGAATCCGCTGCAGCTGCCGAAGAGCTCCTCCCAGGGAGAGCCGGTCTCTGGGGGCAGCGCGCAGTCCTCGAGCGCCTGAGCCCTAAGTCAGGCATGCTGAAGCGCTTTTAGCCGGTATTCTTCTGTCATCTGAATCTCCTGATGTTCCGCAATGCTGCGGTCCTCTGATGACAGAGAGCGGCCTCCGGGGCAGGCGGCTGAAAAGCATGTGTCTCCGGCGTCTTTTCCCGGGAACGGGCATTGTGTGATCCGGATCAGGTTCCTGCCTTTTGTGAAATTATTCTCATATATCAAATTCCGCTTTTTAAATTGTAAAAATTACGCTAAGTCCCCTTTCACAGAACCTTTTCTTGAGAATTTTGTGATACAATTCTAACAATGGGAAAAAGTTTGAGGTGTTCACTATGACAATGCAGCGGACTATCAGGAACGAAATCAGCGCGGTAGGCATCGGACTTCACTCAGGCAAGAGGGTGTCGGTATCATTCCGCCCGGCGCCTGCTGACACCGGACTCGTATATACGAGGGTTGACCTCCCCGAGCCCGTCTCGATAAGGATTTCCGCGGATGTCGTCCGCGACACCCAGCTCTGCACCGCTCTTGTGAACGAGGACGGCGTCAGGATCTCGACTGTCGAGCACCTCCAGGCCGCTCTTTCGGCCCTCGGCATCGACAACCTCTACATCGACGTCAACGCCCCTGAGATTCCCATCATGGACGGCAGCGCCTATCCGTTCGTCTACCTCCTGAACTCCGCCGGCGTCGTCGACCTCAATGCGCCGAAGGTCTTCTACAAGGTAAAGAAGACCGTCAGGGTCGAGGGAGAGGGCGGCAAATGGGCCGAGTTCTCCCCCTCGAAGAGCGGGCTCACCATGGATCTCAGGATTGAGTTCCACCATCCTGCAATTCCCGACAACTGCGAGGCCGTTCACCTTGACTTCACCGGCGACAACTTCGTCAGGCAGATTTCCCGCGCGCGCACCTTCTGCTTCATGAGGGACGTCGAGTACATGCATGCCCATCACCTCGCCCTCGGCGGCACCCTCGACAACGCCGTTGTCATGGATGACACCCACGTAATCAACCCCGAGGGTCTCAGGTATCCTGACGAGTGCACCCGCCACAAGCTCCTTGACGCCTGCGGCGACATCTACATGTGCAACCACACCATCCTCGGCGCGTTCAAAGCCTACAAGACCGGACACGCGCTCAACAACCAGCTTCTCCGCACCCTCCTTTCGACCGAAGGCGCGGTAGAGAAGGTCACCTTCACTGCTCCAGCTGTCAGAAAGCAGCAGCCCTTCTCCTATGTCAACGGACGCGGCGAGTTCGCCCCCGCTCTCATCTGATAATCCGTTTCCACACCAGCCCGCGCATCGCGGGCTTTTTCCTGCCATAACCGGAGTTATCTCCTATGTTCACGACAACCACTACCTTTGTGGTATACATCCTTGCGCTCCTCGTGATCGGCATCATTGCCGCGAGGGTCACAAGCTCTCTGTCTGACTATGTCCTCGGGGGAAGGAAGCTCGGCCGCCTGGTCACCGCGCTTTCTGCAGGAGCCTCCGACATGTCGGGCTGGCTTCTGATGGGCCTGCCGGGAGCCCTCTATGTAAGCGGCATCTCAGCCTCATGGATCGCCATAGGCCTTACCATCGGCGCCTGGTGCAACTGGAAGTTCGTAGCCGCAAGGCTCCGCTCCTTCACCGCCAACGCCGCCGACTCCCTGACGCTGCCTGACTACTTCGCCGCCAGGTTCCGCGACACGAAGCGCATCACCTCGGTCCTCGCCGCGCTCATCATCCTCATCTTCTTCGTGGTCTACTGCGCCTCCGGCATGGTCTCGGGCGCAAGGCTCTTCGAGCAGACCTTCGGCATGGACTATGAGAACGCGCTCCTCATCGGCGCAGTCTCCACCATCTTCTACGTCTGCATCGGCGGGTTCCTCGCGGTAAGCTGGACCGACACCTTCCAGGCGACCCTCATGATCTTCGCGCTCCTCATCGCGCCCGCCATGATGATCGTCGACGCGGGCGGGCTCAACGCCGCGATGGACTACATCGCCGAGGCGAAGCCCGGCATGACCCACTTCATGGACGGCATCGGCCTCATCGCGATAATCTCATTCGCCGGCTGGGGACTCGGCTACATGGGACAGCCCCATATCCTGGTGCGCTTCATGGCTGCCAAGTCCGTCCGCGGCATGGGCGACTCAAGAAGGATATCGATTACCTGGATGATCCTCTGCCTCGCCGGCGCCGTAGCTGTCGGCTATTTCGGCGTCGCGTTCGTCAACCACCATCCGGAGATCACCCTCGAGAACCCTGAGAAGATCTTCGTCGTCGCGGCGCAGACCCTCTTCACCCCGTGGATCGCCGGCATCCTCCTCGCCGCCATCCTCGCGGCGATCATGAGCACGCTCTCCTGCCAGCTTCTTGTAGCGTCGAGCACGCTGACCGCTGACTTCTACCGCCGCTGGATAAGGCCCAAGGCCTCGCAGACCGAGCTCGTCTGGTGCGGCAGGGGAATGCTGCTCCTCGTCGCGGTCATCGCCTACATCCTCGCGCTTGATCCTAACTCCGGCATCCTGAAGCTTGTCGCCTACGCCTGGGCAGGCTTCGGCGCATCCTTCGGTCCCTGCGTCCTCATCTCCCTCTACTGGAAGAGGATGACTCTGCCCGGAGCCTTTGCCGGAATGCTCACCGGCGCCGCTACCGTCATCATCTGGGAGGTAAGCGGCAGCCCCTTCGGGCTCTACTCGCTCGTTCCGGGCTTCATCTTCTCTGCCATCGTGATCTTCATCGTGTCCCTCGTGACACAGAAGTACGCGGAGCAGCCCGGGAAGCTCTGGGAGTCCCTCAACCAGAAGTTCTGGAATGAGGTGAAGGGCAATGATGATAAGGAGCACATCCTCTCGCAGAACTGAGAGTGAGAGCCCCGTTCACGAGCCCGTCAGGCACACGCCCGGCGGGCTTTTTTCATGGCCATGGACATTTTCCTGAGTGACCCAAGTCCCGGCCGCGTCCGGTTCCGCATTCTGACGCTGATTATGCATGACATTACGGCATATCCGAGGTATTGAGGACATGGAACGTCCTTATGCCATCCCATGTCTTTTGCTGATACGGGGTTTCCTCCCCGAAAGGGCTGACTGGAACATTATGCTGATTAAGGGATGTGACGCTTAACAGGCTGTACCACTCTTTCCGGATCCGGTAAAGCGCCTGGTGCAGGACTCGTCGGCCGTTTAAAACAATCGAGTAGGCGGATGTTTTAGCATCACACCTCTCACAACACCGTACGTGCGGATCCGCATACGGCGTTTCCAGTTTGAATAGGCTAATCCCAATTGTGGATTGGCCTACGAATACATGTTCA
>Ga0326514_10003292_pt1 | contig 10289 bp, 16 predicted proteins | sample 3_2548_0518_D_FD_203653 | JGI IMG/M metagenome (GOLD analysis project Ga0326514, IMG submission 203653) | Bovine rumen microbial communities from UC Davis, California, United States - 3_2548_0518 | ecosystem: Host-associated > Mammals > Digestive system > Stomach > Rumen | place: USA... | reverse complement strand
CGTTTAAAGACAACATCCCATTTGAAAAAGATAAAAAAATAATATATAATATCTATACAAGATAAAGAAAGGAAGTATGTATCATGACTAAGATCACTAAGCGTTTTGTGTACGAGCAGCTGATTACCCTGGCGGAGACTGGCAAGATGGACCTGACCGAGGAGCAGCTGAAGGCTTTTGCGACCAACGAGATCGCGCAGCTGGACAAGAAGGCCACCAAGGCCAAGGAGAAGGCTGCGGAGAAGAAGGCTGAGGGTGACGCCCTGCGCGACACCGTCGAATCTGTCCTGACCGACGAGTTCCAGACCGTGGCCGATGTGTCTGCCCAGATTGAGGGTGAGGACGTGACTGTGGGCAAGATCCGCAACCGTCTGTCCGAGCTGGTGCGCCTGGGTGTGGCCGAAAAGGAAGCCGTGTCCGTCGATGTGGACGGCAAGTCCGTACAGCGTATGGCCTACAAGCGTGCGGCCAACGCTTAATCCCCAATAACGAAATGAGGGTTGTGCCGCAAGGTACAACCCTTGTTGTCGTGGAAAGGAAAACATATGCTACAATATTGTTTAAATTGCCGCGTGTCTTTGAAATACCGCAGAAAGGCACAAGAACTATATATTGAATACCGAGATTTGGGAGCGATTGAAGAACTCCTTGAGGAAGATTATAAGAATACTACTCTTATTATAGATACACCCCCAATGATTACAGATGATGAATTAAATAAATTAAAGCTATATATAAAGCAGAAATCCGATATTATTCTTGCTCTTCATGACTATAATCAGCTGAATGAGCGTCTTAATGATTTCCGTTGGTATATTATGGAACCATGCAATAGTTTCATGGAGGCTATGGCATTACAACGAGCCGGAGCAGAATATATCGTATTGGGCGAAACCCTATTTTTCAATATGAATCGTATTAAGGAATGTGGAATTGAAAATATCCGCATTATGGCCAATCAGGCGGTTCATAGCCCAGTTCCACGTGAAAACGGTATCTGCGGTCCATGGGTACGTCCAGAAGATGTAGAACTATATGACGTCTGCCCTAAGACAATTATTGAATTCCCTGGTTGTTTACCCAATAAAGAAGAAGCGTTATATCGTATTTATGCCGAACAGCATAGATGGCCAGGTTCGATTGAAATGATTATAGATAATTTCGATTCTCCTTGCGAAAATCGTATGCTTCCAACCGAATTTACGGAACATCGTCTAAATTGCCGCCAACGTTGCAATAGTTGCCATATGTGCCCCAATATGATTAGACTCGCCAATCGTGTACTCGCAGAAGGTAATGATATTAAGATGTTCTTGCATAAGGAAAATGAGGTTGAATAATATATAAATTTTTTATATAATATATATAGAAAATAAGAGAAAGGAAATGAGCGATGACTTCACAGGATTATAACCTATTGGTTTCGTTACTCAAAATATACGATCAGTATCAGTGTAAAAAGCTGGTAACGGAGGTTCTTTGTAACATATATACATTGGAGGATACAGATCATCACGCAATTGAAGATGCCCCTCATTTCACATATGTGCCAGGAACTCTGCCTGTTATGCTCGTCGCTCATTGCGACACCGTTTGCTATCAGCCCGTAGAGAAGATAGGTATTTGCCCATCTGATGATGGCAAGACTACCGCTCTTACCAATATGGTACAAGCCCCTCTTGGCGCAGATGATAGAGCGGGTCTGTTTCTCATTCTTAAAATTGTAGCAGAGGGATATAGACCTCATATCCTATTGACTACTGATGAAGAGATTGGCGGTCGTGGCGCGCTGGCCGTGGCAGATGAATTAGATATTATTCCTGACGTCAAATTCATTCTTGAATTGGATCGTCAGGGTAGTAATGATGCTGCCATGTACGAATGTGATAATGTAGACTTCATGGCAATGCTTGAACAATATGGCTTTCAGCCTGTGTCTGGCACATTCTCTGATATTTGTTTCTTCGCGCCCGATTGGGATATCGCCGCAGCTAATCTTTCTGTTGGCTATTACCACGAGCATACTCCATGGGAAATGCTTGTGGTATCTGATATGGAAAATACTCTCAAGCGTGTCAAGCAAATACTTGACAATGTTGGAAATTTTCCGTATTATCATTTTGAACCATTGGAGTACAAAACCTATAAAGGATATTCATGTGCCCATGGATGGGATTATCCTGGGGCATATGATGATATTAATTTAAGGGCAGAAGCGTGTTATGCCGCCCATCAAAAACAAAAGAAAAAGAAGAAGAAGAACAAGAAGGACTAAGGAGGCAACTATATGGCGAAGGGTGCTATTGCAAAGCAGCAGGTAGAAAATCGTATTCGACTCGAATTTGGTGACGATTTTGTCGGTTCAAACGGCAAGGAATTGTTTGTATGGGGCGAAGAAAATGGTGAACGTATTCAGATTAAAATCGCTCTCACCTGCCCAAAGACAAATTATACGGGGCCTGATGTAGCGTCTGGTTCTGCCAAGCCTGCCACCAAGGCAGCATTGGATTGGTCAGATGGCGCTACTGAAACTCCTCCCACCGAGCTGACCCAGGAGGAAAAGGAAACCGTCAATGAACTGCTAAGTAAGTTGGGACTATAAATGATCGATAAAAACTATATACATCAGATTAACCAGTTTCCACTTCTTACTGCGGAAGAAGAAGTGGAACTGGCTGAACGAATAGCCGAAGGTGATGAATCAGCCCGTCAGCAGCTGATTAATAGTAATCTTCGATTAGTGTTATCTATTGCCAAACATTATATCAATAAATCTGCTTTATCTTTTGATGATTTAGTACAAGAGGGGAATCTTGGACTAATTAAAGCAGCTTCTCGATACGACTATACTCGTGGCACTCGTTTTTCTACTTGCGCTTCTTGGTTCATAAAGCATGAAATTGCTCGTGCTATTGAAGATAAAGCGAAAACTATTCGTACACCCGTCTATATGATTGAGAAGCTAAATAAATTTAAAACAGAAGAAAGGAAGATGTGGGTTGAATTACAACGAGAGCCAACCGAAGGAGAAATGGCTGACAGAATGGGAGTCGATATTAATACCATCCGCCAATGGTATAGTTATATCCAAGAGCCCATCTCTGCCGACACGCGAATCGGCGAAGAAGATGATGCTCCTACCATTGGAGAGATGGTGGAAGATGATTCAGATAGTCCCGAATCCCACATCTTAACTGTTGATAATAAAGAAACCTTAGATAAAGTATTACAAACTTTAGACCCGCGCGAACGTGATGTTATTCGTGTCAGATATGGATTGGATGACGGAGAATATCATACATTAGAAGATACGGGGAAAATTGTTAAACTTACTAAGGAACGTGTACGTCAGATTGAGGCCGCCGCATTTAGAAAATTACGGCAACCTTTTAGAGCAAGAATTTTGAAGGAAGCACTTGCCTAACATAAAAATTTTTGTAATAATATAAGTACGAAGTAACTCTTCGTTTGATATATATTTAGGTATATATTGAAACAAGAGAATTACAGGATGGCTCTCTTACATCAATGAACTGTTGTCTTCCCTTGGACAGTTTCGTTTCTCTGCCGCCTGCCGCTTCCTTTCATATGGACGTAGATTATATCTGCGTCCAATTTTTTATTTATTGGATTTTTTTAAAAAATTTATGTATTATATTTATAGAAAATTTGAGAGGAGATTTTTATGGACAGATATGAACTTGATTATGCCATCTATGATTTGATTACCAGAGTTGAACTGGGCGATGCTGATGACGAGGATATTATGTTCCTTTTTAATCTTCGCTCAGATCTTAACCAGATGGACCTGCCGGTTAAAGAAGATTAATTTGACTTTGATTTGTTTTTAACGGATAATTTTCCTGAAGGGAAAACAAAAAAGAAAAGAAAGGTGGAAGGGATATGAAGCCGATTTATGTCTGGATCGATGACATTCGTGATAAGCCGCAGGTCAACTATGTTACAATTACTTGCCGTGACTATGCTTCTACGATTGACTTGATTGACTACTTCACTTCGCGTGGCATTTATTTAATGTTGGACTTTGATCATGACCTGGGCGAAGGCAAAACTGGTTATGATATCGCCAAGTACATCGTTGAAAATCAAATCCCAACCGACCTTATTCGTTATCACATTCATTCCTCGAATCCTGTTGGTGCGATGAATATTCGCCAGCTGCTGGATCACTATGGTTATAGGAGGTTTCTCACATGAGTGATGCATATATGCAAAGTGTGGTGAACCATTCGCGCCTGATGCAACATTTTTGTAAAGAAAGAGTGAAGTATCATTTTGTTACTTCACTCTACGGTTCTCAGAATTATGGTACCGCAGGCCCGAATAGTGATATTGACACTCACACTATTATTTTGCCAAATATGGCAGAAATCCTATTGGAGCATACCAAAGATACAGGAACTCATACGCTTGCTAATAATGAACAGGCTACCTATAAAGATCTCCATTCAATGTTTGAAATGTATCGTAAGTCAAATGTTAATTTTTTGGAGACTCTTTTTACACCCTGGTATGACTGTAATCCGCAATTCGCAGACGATTGGAATCAATTACGCGCAGGTGGCGAACTGATTGCTACCTATAATAAATATGGTATGTTCCGCACTCTCAAGGGCTATTACCATGAACAAATCAATAACTATATCAAAGAGCATAGCTATAAGGGTTTGGCAAATGCCGAACGTCTATTTTATATGATGTTTTATTATTTTGTCGAAGGTTCCAGCTATGCCGAAGCATTGCAATTTGGTAATAATAAAGCCCTTCAAGATTCCAATAAGGCACTAAAATACGGACAAAGTTTTTCAACCAGCAAAGAAGAAACTGCTTATCAGGTAGAACTCGAAAATTCTATGGAAAAACTCTGTGATAAAGTCGAAAAACTTTTTTCTCCTGGAATTAATGTCACGGCTAACGACTTCCTAAACAAAATGGAAGCGCAGCTAAAATTGAAAGTGCTTTCTATTGAAATTAATAAAGGGGCGCCAAAATAAAAAGCCCCTTTATTGAATTTTATAAAAAATTTTTGTATTATATATATAGAAAGTGAGGGGAACGATATGAGCAAGCAGTTTAACGCATGGGACTTTGACGCAATGCGGCGTTTCGTAATCATCAAGACTTTTCGGCACAAGACTGCGGCTGCTCATACGTTTGACCAGCTGCGCTATAACGAAGAGTACGAAGAAATCTATGAATGGATCGAGCGTTTAGGAGGAGAAATTCTGTCATGAGTTACGCATGTGATGACGATATTGTAGGAGTGTGCGAAAAGCAAATACTTGACCTGAAGAATGAAAACGATTCGCTGCGTGAAGAAATTCGGCAGCTAAAAGAAGAACTCCGAATTACACGCGAAGGTCGTCAGTTTTTTTATAAGGATGCTAAGGCCGAACATATGCGTGCCGAACGACTGAAAGCTGAAGTGAATCGTTTGCATGCTCGGCTGGCCACGCATACCAACCCCGAAGATACTTGTCGAGATGATTTCGGTGGTGGATACCCCGATGAGTCTTACTCTGATGAAGATGCTTTTCGTGCCTGGGACCCTGATTATGGAAAGCCTGGTCATCGTGTATATGATTGCCAAGGTAATCCAATCGGCTAATTGAATTTTCTAAAAATTTTTTGTATTATATATACAGAAAGTGAGGGAAGTGCATGAAAGTTTGGCAAGACTGCGGCCCCGGCTGGCAGGAGATAGAACGACAGTTCTATCATGGTGAAATTACCGAAGAAGAGTACGATGAATGGTATAACTACCATTGTGAAATGTGCCCATTCATGCACACCATCTGTATGTATGGTGAAACCTTGCCCGATGGTTCCATCTATGACGAGAAGTTTCTGGAAAAGACTTCACGTGAAGAGTACGCCGCTCTGATTGCGAAGTATGATGAACAGCAGATTGAAGACACGATTGACCCAACAGAGTGGTCCGATTGGTAATTTGAATTTTAAAAAAAATTTTGGTATAATAAATATACCAAAAAGGCAATAAAGGTTTTCGGTCAGCCTTCAAGAAGTTCTTCACACCGTGATGATAAGTTTGAAAAAAACCGAGCATATGCTCCCTTCGTCTAGTCGGCTCAGGACGCTTGCCTCTCACGCAGGTAACGCGGGGTTCGAATCCCCCAGGGAGTGCCATTAGGAATTGTCGCAATCCTTCCAAAAGCGACACGGGTTAGCGGAGCGTGGTAGCCTGAATAAAACCACCCTCTCGTGCGGGTTGAGATGTGGCCCGTGGATAAAGACTCAGCACTAGTCGGCGCTATCCTTAAAGCGGAACAAAAGGAGCGAGTCTCATTGTGTGTAGGGTCACACCCGTGGTAGCAGTCGCACATGGCGCTGGTTGTCCAGTCCTGGCTGTAGTTGTAGAACCACCTTTGAGACATCCTATGGACAACACATAGGGCAATGATGCGGGGTGGAGCAGTAGGTAGCTCGCTTGCCTCATAAGCAAGAGGTCGCAGGTTCGAGTCCTGCCCCCGCTACCAATAACGCTGGGTTGGTCGGCACCTGGCTGCGTCTCATAAGCGCGGCTTAGTAGGTTCAACTCCTACCCCAGCGACCAGGCTCTCTTTAGCAAATGATTCTCGTGCCGAATAATCGAGTAACGGCCGTCCTGACCCAGCCAAACGTAATGTGGTGGCCCACACAGCGCGACAGTGGGAGAAAAAAGTAGCAGCGTATGTTGGAGTGAAAAGTATACGTGGCAGTGGGGTTCAATTCCCCCAGCGGCGCGTTGCCGCTGACTAAGATGGTAGTGGTCCCGTATATGGTCTTCGACGGGAGATAGCTCCCTCTCAAGGGTAGCTACCTTGAGAGTATAGGGATCTTAGGACTTTGCCCTGCCTACTTAGCGAAAGTCAGTCCTGTCATAGCCAATACTGCTATGTGCTGAGAGAACAGCGTAACCAATCGCCAACTGGCAAACGGGCTAAATGGATTGCTGCCTCATCAGGTACTAGGAGGAGCGCCTGGCACATTGCGAACGTTGAAGATCCTCCCCGCGGATTTTTATAAGACCTATTGTGGGAAATAGGGGCGGATATGACGCCGAGAATATCATATACGTGTATACAGATGGTGCCCAAATGCTACGCTGCCATCCTTTGAGTGGGAAATGTGTTGTACAGCACAGTAGCGCGGATGAAGAATGGGTTAAATGGAGTTTGAAGAACAGCCAGGTAATTAAAAGGTAGATGGGAAGGAAACTCGCGTCCTTCGACCAAAACGGATTGGCCCCCGTGGGTCTGTCAAACCAGAGAGCAGAGAGTCACTGGACTACCTTGGTGCTGAAAAACGGGATGGAAGGAAACTCTAATTTCCTTACTGGTTGAGGAGTCATGACCAGAGGCCAGAGAAGCAGTTAGGATTGAGCGCTGCACCCGTCACACAGTGTAGGCACACGAGCAGCAATGCGGTAATACCGGTGCATCGGTAGCAAAGTTACCCTGGCTCCCCAGTTTAGCCAAAAGCATTTGTTCTGGGTTATCAAAAACATTAAGGCACCTTATCCCAAACCTCCACGTGGTGGTGCTGGAAACTGGCCCTACTTGCAAAAGGTCCAGGCTAAGAGGGAACGTTGTTGGTGGTAACGGTGAAGATTCGCCCCGTCTTAACCAAGGTTGTGACGGTTAAAGGGCATTCTAGACAGGCCCACAACCTTCTTTTAGAACCCAGTGGGTGACCATGGCTACGGGGACCGCTCCGCAAGTGTGGACAATCTCCTCCCTCACAAAAAGTCGGTATTAAGGGGCCGGCCACTGGATAGCAAAGTGATGGCTGCAAGTATGGATCTCTCTGCTTGTTCGCTTAACTACGCTCCACAATTTTTGATTTGGGACCTGAGCAGGTGGATGAACTTCCCCAAGAGCGATGAAGGATAATCAAATCAAGACGTCTTTAACTCGGCCTTGGACGTTAACTGCGGCCGGTAGTCCTACGGCTGCACCGTAGGGTGGTGTTCCGCGACCATTATTCTTTGCGGGCTTTAAGTTCTTGGCTTTCCACTGGCCTTGTGCCATAAACAAGGTCTGATATATGCTCGGGTAGTGCAAAGGTCAGTACGCCGGCCTTTCAAGCCGGTGATGTAGGGTTCGAGTCCCACCCCGAGTGCCATCTCTACTCGATAGTGGGTAGAAACCGTTAACATGGATTTTGCTGGAAGTAAACTACCACCGGCTCCTAATGGAGATATGTGGCTAGTGGAAAACGGTATACAAAGAAGCAAAGTAACTTCCAGACCATGGCCGTATAGCTCAGTTGGTAGAGCAGGTGGCTGTTAACCACCGCGTCCGGGGTTCAAGTCCCTGTGCGGCCGCCACTTTCATCTATTGGGGGTAAGAACGTGATTATATTCACTTCCTATTTCTATCAAATTCGCAACTTTCCGCGCACTCTTATCCCCCTTTCTACCGCATTAGGCGACCCTGCCTGGTATCACGATAATCAGGGTAAGCAGCATCAGTTCTTCGACAAACGCGGAGTACTGAATGGCTTACGAGCGCATCCTTTCGTACCGCAGATGCAGTATGATGGAGAGTGCTCTGGGAAACCGTGCCTTCTCTCGCCTAACGATTGTGGTTTCTTGAGAAACTATCGTGCGCAATTGGATAGGCTTAACTTTGACGACATTCTACATCGGTTTCAGGCATTACATGATCGAATTTGTAATGATTGGAAAGTACCCGATATTGATTTTGCTTTAATTGTTCATGAAGCACCACAGAATCCATGTAGTGAACGACAAGTTATTCTTCGTTGGTTTGCCGATAATGGTATGCCAATTCAAGAGTGGCGAAAGTGGGAGATTATATGACGAAAGAAGAGTTTTATAGTCTACCTTATCAAGAACAATGGTTTCATCTAGTCGAATGGACAGTAGAGCGATATAAACGTAACCCATATCTATATTATGCTCTACATGTTATAACGCAGGCTTATGAGCATAGCCGATACTTTGATGCGAGTGTTATAAAAGACCTGCATTATGACTTCGATTGATTGAATTTTCTAAAAATTTTTTATATAATATATATAGAAAATGAAGGAAAGGAAAAAACAAGATGCGCAAGTACGAGAAGATTGATACCCTGTTCGCCCGCGATATGGAAGGAACCAAGAAGCTGATGCCTGGGGTGTTTCGTGACCCCACCATCGAGTATCTGGCTCACCTGGACTGGGACTGGACTGAGAAGGTAGATGGCACTAACATTCGCATACATTGGGACGGTCATCAGATTACCTTCGGTGGTCGTACTGATAATGCGCAGATTCCTGGTGAACTGGTCGCTAAGCTGAACGAACTGTTTATGAACGACGCCGCCGAAGAGTTGTTTGAACAGACTTTTGGCGAGAAGGAAGTTATCCTTTTCGGTGAGGGCTATGGACGTAAGATTCAGAAGGTAGGTTCGGCTTATATAGCGGATGGTGTGGACTTTATCCTATTCGACGTGCTGATTGGTGAGAACTATCAGCCGCGTGAATGGGTAGAAAAGACTGCACAGATGTTCGGCTTAAAGGTCGTACCGCTTGTTGGACATGGCAGTTTGTGGGATGCGGTGGCTTATGTAAGTCATCATCCTGTATCCGTGCTGGCTGATGGGCGTTGCGATATGGAGGGTATTGTATGCCGTCCTACTCAGGAACTCCGTGACCGCTGCGGCAACCGCTTAATTGTCAAGATTAAGTGGTGTGACATAAAGGAGTTGGTATAATGTCAATTTATCATCACGATGATTTGGACGACTTCGTAACTCAGCGGCAGTCTGATGAAGCCTGCCCTTGGGGTGACCCCGATGATATTGATATCGACCAGCTGTGGGTTGAAGATGTCATTGAAGAACTCCTGAACGATTGCTTTGGTCCTGATAGTATTTGAAAATTCCAAAAAATTTTGGTATAATAAATACAAGGAGGATTACAATATGCGTTCTCGCACGGTGTTTTCTTCTCGATGGTCTAAGGTGAAGCAGGCAACTGAGGTACCCGACTGGCAGATTACGGCGGAAGAGCAGACAAATTGCGGCCAATAGACATCCGCCACCGCATTTCTCATGTAATTGTAGAGTAGAAAGAGACAACCAGCAACCGAAAATCTTAATAAGGATCTATTTGTCACAAGTTCAACTCTTGTCTTCCCCACCACTTGGGGAAGTAGCTCAATAGGTAGAGCGATAGAATAAGATGTCTCTTGACTCGTTAATATAGCCTCGTAGTTCAGTGGTAAGAATGCTAGCCTGTCACGCTAGAGACGAGGGTTC
>Ga0326514_10003291_pt1 | contig 10289 bp, 7 predicted proteins | sample 3_2548_0518_D_FD_203653 | JGI IMG/M metagenome (GOLD analysis project Ga0326514, IMG submission 203653) | Bovine rumen microbial communities from UC Davis, California, United States - 3_2548_0518 | ecosystem: Host-associated > Mammals > Digestive system > Stomach > Rumen | place: USA: California... | reverse complement strand
GTCATATAGGTACGCCCCAAAGGGGCAGAAAGCGGTTAGCCCGGGGCAACGCCCTGGGTATGCGAATAACACAAAGATGTGCCCAAAACCGCCCTGTACTTGAAAATACACATTATTATTTGGTCAAGTGCCGGTTTCTGAGTACCTTTACACCCAAATTGCGAATTTTGAACTGATGAGAAAACTGTATATTGAGACATACGGCTGTCAGATGAACGTTGCCGACTCTGAGGTGGTGGCATCGGTGATGAAGATGGCAGGCTATGAGGCGTGCGACAACCTCGATGATGCCGATGCCGTTTTCCTGAACACATGCTCGGTGCGCGACAATGCCGAGCAGAAGATCTACCGCCGACTGGAAGCACTCGCCGCCGAGCGCCGCCGACGTGAGCAACATGCCACAGACAGTGAGCCCAAGCTCATAATAGGAGTGCTGGGCTGTATGGCTGAGAGAGTGAAGGACGACCTGCTGGAAAACCACCACTGCGACCTCGTGGCTGGTCCCGATGCCTATCTCTCGCTGCCCGACCTCGTGGCACAGGCAGAGACCGGACACAAAGCCATCAATACCGAGCTGTCGACCACCGAGACCTACCGCGACATTGTGCCGCAGCGCCTCCACGGTGCCCATCTCTCGGGTTTCGTGAGCATCATGCGTGGCTGCAACAATTTCTGCCACTACTGCATAGTGCCCTATACCCGCGGACGGGAACGCAGCCGCGACGTAGACAGCATACTGCGCGAGGTTGCCGACCTGAGTGAGCGAGGATACAAGGAGGTGACACTGCTCGGGCAGAACGTCAACAGCTACCACTCTCACGACATTGGCTTTGCCGAGCTGCTGCGCAGGGTGGCAGAGAGTGCACCCGACATGCGAGTGCGCTTCACCACCTCCCACCCCAAGGACATGAGCAACGAGACGCTCGAGGTGATTGCCGACGTGAGGAATGTGTGCAAGCACATACACCTGCCGGTGCAGTCGGGCTCCGACCGCATACTCAAGCTCATGAACAGGAAGTACACCCGCGAGTGGTATCTCGGGCGCGTGGCAGCCATCAGGAGCATCGTTCCCGACTGCGGACTCTCTACCGACATCTTCGTGGGCTACCACGACGAGACCGAGGACGACCACCGTCTCTCGCTGTCGCTCATGCGCGAGGTGGGATATGACTCCGCCTTCATGTTCAAATACTCCGAGCGACCGGGCACCTACGCCTCAAAGCACCTGCCCGACAACGTGGACGAGGAGGTGAAGCTGCGCCGTCTGCAAGAGCTCATTGAGCTGCAGACAGCCATCTCTGCCGAGAGAAACGCCATGGACGTGGGCAAGGAGTTTGACGTGCTTGTGGAGAACTTCAGCAAGCGCAGCCGCGAACAGCTCTGCGGCAGGACGGAACAGAACAAGATGGTGGTGTTTGACAAAGGCACGCACCACATTGGCGAGACCGTGAGGGTGAAAATAACCGGCTCCACCTCTGCCACACTGCTCGGCGAGAGCCTGTAAGAAACGATGAAGACAGAAACATATCCATAACAGAAATGAAAGACTTCCTTCAAGTGCTGAGGCGCTTTGTGCCGCCATACAAACGATACCTTGTGCTGTCGGTGGTGTTCAACATACTCTCGGCAGTGCTCAACATCTTCTCGTTTGCAGCACTCATACCAATGCTGCAGATACTCTTCAAGACCGAAGAGGCCAAAGCCATGCCCGAGATGATACCCTGGAGCGAGATGACATTCTCAAACTCGCTCGACATCATAGGCAACAACGCCGACTACTATGTGCAGACACTCATTGCCGACATGGGAGAAACCACCACGCTGCTGCTCATTGGCATTGCGCTGGCGGTGATGACAGCCCTGAAGACAGGTGCCTACTTCCTCTCCTCGGCAACAATCATTCCCATAAGGACAGGTGTGGTGAGAGACATACGCAACCAGCTCTATGAGAAGATAACGTCGCTGTCGCTCGGGTTCTTCTCGGAGGAACGCAAGGGAGACATCATTGCACGCATGAGCGGCGACGTGCAGGAGATAGAAAACTCCATCATGGCATCGCTCGACATGCTGTTCAAGAACCCCGTGCTCATAGTGGCTTATTTCGTGGCACTGCTGGTGATATCGTGGCAGCTCACCGTGTTCACCATCATCTTCGTGCCGCTGTTCGGATGGTTCATGGGAATGGTGGGCAGGAAGCTCAAGGCAAAGAGCATAAGGGCTCAGTCGCTGTGGAGCGACACCATGAGCCAGGTGGAAGAGACGCTCGGCGGACTGAGGATAATAAAGGCATTCTGCGCCGAAGAGAAGATGAACGCCCGCTTCGACAGCATAAACAGCGAATACCGCAACCACATCATGCGTGTGAACATACGCCAGCAGATGGCACACCCCATGTCGGAGTTTCTCGGTACGGTGATGATAGTGGTGGTGCTGTGGTATGGCGGCATTCTCGTGCTCAACTACAATGCACTCTCCGGACCAGTGTTCATCTACTACATGACCATACTCTACTCCATCATCAACCCGCTGAAGGAGTTTTCAAAAGCCGGCTACAACATTCCAAAGGGACTTGCCTCCATGGAACGCATTGACAAGATACTCAAGGCAGAGATAGACATCAAGGACAAGGAGAACCCAACACACATTGCCGAGTTCAGACACCAGATAGAGTTCCGGCATGTGTCGTTCAGATACGACCAGCAATGGATACTCAAAGACATCAACCTCGTGATACCCAAAGGCAAGACCATTGCCATAGTGGGACAGAGCGGCAGCGGAAAGTCAACACTCGTTGACCTCATACCACGCTACTACGACGTGCAGGAAGGCGAGGTGCTCATTGACGGAATAAACGTGAAGGACCTCGGAGTGCACGACCTGAGGCAACTCATAGGAAACGTGAACCAGGAAGCCATACTCTTCAACGACACCTTCTACAACAACATAACCTTCGGAGTGGACAACGTGACACAGGCAGAGGTGGAAGAGGCAGCACGCATAGCCAACGCCCACGAGTTCATCACACAGAGCGAGCAGGGCTACGACACCAACATTGGCGACCGAGGCAGCCGACTCAGCGGCGGACAGCGACAGCGAGTGTCAATAGCGCGCGCCATACTCAAGAACCCGCCCATACTCATACTCGACGAAGCCACCTCGGCACTCGACACCGAGAGCGAACGCCTCGTGCAGGATGCCCTGGAGCGACTCATGAAGACACGCACCACCGTGGCTATAGCCCACAGACTGTCGACAATAAAGAATGCCGACGAGATAGTAGTGCTCCATGAGGGACAGATAGTGGAACGCGGTACCCACGACGAGCTGCTCCTCGACAACGGTTACTACAAGAAGCTGCACGACATGCAAGCCATATAACCCACCAGAGAAAGACCATGACCAGACAGAAAGCAAACATATTGGACACCGTAATGGGCACAGCCGTGGCAATGGTTGCCAACATTGCCCTCGCGTACATATTATATATTATAGCGCGCGCGGAATACCTCTTTGAGAACTACAGCTACTTTGCCGACAGCCTCACCGCCGGCAAGCTCATGAGAATGGCAGCGGGAGCACTGAGGTTCGACACCTCTGCCATAGTCTATACCAACATGCTCTACATTGTGATGATGCTCTTCCCGCTATGGCTGAAGGAACGACCCTCATACCACAAGACTTGCAAGTGGGTGTTTGTGATAGTAAACAGCCTGTGCCTCATCGTCAACCTCTGCGACTCCGTTTACTTCCCCTACACACTCCGACGTACCACCACAAGCGTGATGCGCGAGTTCCAGAACGACAACAACATTTCCGGAGTGCTGCTCACCGAGACCATCAACCACTGGTATCTCGTGGTGCTCGGAGTGGTGCTCATCTACGCACTGTGGAAACTATATGTCATGCCGCGCACCGACGGCAGGCTCTACACCATAGCAAAGGAGCGCATGGTGCATGCCGGCATCTACCTGCTTATGCTCGCTGCGGCGGTGCCGTTGTGCATAGGAGCATGCCGTGGCGGACTGGCATCGGGCATACGTCCCATAACCATAAACAACGCCAACCAGTATGTAGACCGACCGATGGAGTGTGCACTGGTGCTCAACACACCCTTCGCCATCCTGAGAACGATAGGCAAGAACGTGTTCAAGGTGCCTGACTACTATACCGACCAGCAACAGCTCGACAAGGTATACACACCCATACACCCGGGAGCAACCTTCGCCGGACTGCCACCGGAGAGCGGCGACTCAGCAGCCGTGGTATCTGCCGCTGCCCCAGGCAATGCCGCACCCACCGTGGCACACATGAAGAAAAACATAGTGGTGATAATCGTTGAAAGCTTCGGACGCGAATACATAGGAGCACTCAACAAAGACCTTGAAGGAGGCAAGTACCAAGGCTTCACACCCAATGTTGACAAGCTCGTGAGCCAAAGCGCCACATTCAGATACTCCTACTGCAACGGACAGAAAAGCATTGACGGCATGCCAAGCGTGCTGTCAAGCATACCGATGTTTGTTGAACCATTCGTGCTCACACCGGCATCGATGAACACCTATACCGGCATTGCCGGACTGCTGAAGGACTGGGGCTACCACACAGCGTTCTTCCACGGTGCCAACCGCGGCTCCATGGGCTTCATGGCATTTGCCAACAAAACCGGCTTTGAGCAATACTACGGCAGACAGGACTATGCTGCCGACAGCCGTTTCGGCGGCGATGCCGACTTCGACGGCAACTGGGGAATATGGGACGAGCCCTTCATGCAGTATTTCTGCACAAAGATGGGCGAGATGAAGCAGCCCTTCATGACAGCCATCTTCACCGTGTCGTCGCACCATCCCTTCGTGGTGCCCGAGAAATACAAGAACACCTTCAAGGAAGAACAGCTGCCAATACACAAGTGCATACGCTATACCGACATGGCCATAGGCAAGTTCTTTGAGTCGGCACGCAAGCAACCGTGGTTTGAAAACACCATCTTCGTGTTCACAAGCGACCACACCAACCAAAGCAACCACCCCGAATACCAGACCGACCTCGGGCGTTTCTGCTCACCAATACTCATATACGACCCATCGGGCAACATCAAGCCGGGCATGCGCAACGCCGTGGCACAGCAGATTGACATCATGCCCACGCTGCTCAACTATGTAGGCTACGACAAGCCATACCTCGCCTTCGGCATAGACCTGCTGAGGACACCCGCCGAGGAAACCTTTGCCGTGAACTATCTCAACGGCGTATACCAATATGTGAAATACGGTCATGTGCTGCAGTTCGACGGTTCGGAGGTGAAAGCCGTATACAGCCTCGACGACAGACTCATGCGCCGCAACCTCAAGGGACATACCGCGGTGGAGAAAACCATGGTGGGCGAGCTCAAGGCCATCATACAGCAATACATGAACCGCATGGTGGGCGACAAGCTCATGCCATAAGGACGAAACCAAACACTGACATACGCATCTACAACACTACACTGAAATGGAAATACTAAACAAAGCACTCTACGCCATAGCCTACTCACTGTGGTACCTGCTATCGCTGCTGCCATTCAGGGCGCTCTATGTGCTCTCCGACATAATTTATTTCTTCGTGGCAAAGGTGTTCCGCTACCGCCACAAGGTGATAATGAGAAACCTCTCATCGTCGTTTCCCGAGAAAAGCAGCGACGAGCTGAAGCACATAGAGGCGGAGTTCTACCATTGGTTCTGCGACTATCTGGTGGAGACCGTGAAGCTCATGACCATCAGCAGCGACGAACTGAAGAAACGCATGACCTTCTCGGGCATGGAGGAATTCAACAAAGCACTCAACGAAGGACAGTCGTGCGCCATGTATCTCGGGCACTACTGCAACTGGGAATGGATAACATCGCTGCCCCACTGGGTGCCATCACATGTGCAGTGTACCGAACTCTACCATCCGCTTGAAAACAAAGTGATGGACACTCTTTTCAAAAGCGTGAGGGAAAGACAGAACGCACTGTGCATACCCATGCAGGAGTCGCTGCGCGAGATACTGCGCTACAAAAACGACAACAAAGCCATCGTGGTGGGATATATTGCCGATCAGGTGCCACACTGGAAAAACATACACCACTGGCTGACATTCCTCAACCACGACACACCGGTGCTCACCGGCTCGGAGCGCATAGTGAGGAAGACCAACCAGGCTGCCTTCTACGGTGACATGACACGTCCGCGCCGCGGATATTACCACTGCGAGGTCAAACTCATCACACTCTCTCCGAAAAGCACATCCGACTTCGCGATTACCGACGCCTACTTCAGGATGCTCGAAGAAACCATACGGCGCACACCGCAATACTGGCTATGGAGCCACAACCGATGGAAACGCACCCGCGAAGAGTTCAACGAACGCTTTGAGGTGAAAGACGGAAAGGTGATTGAGAGGAAACACAACGAAAACAACCCACAGCAATGATTATAGGATACGACGCCAAACGCATCGTTGCCAACTCAACGGGACTTGGCAGCTACGGACGCACACTGATAAACTCGCTCTCCACGGCAGCCACCGACCACAGGCTGCGTCTCTATGCACCCGACGAGGGCAACGACCAGCTGCGCTCGCAGGTGGAGATGAGAAAGAACGTGGAGTTTGTCTATCCCAAAAGTTCCATCATTCCATTCTACAAGCAGTACTGGCGGAGCAGAGCCGTGGTGAAACAGCTGAAAGCCGACGGCGTGGAACTCTTCCACGGTCTCTCCGGCGAGCTGCCCGCAGGACTGAAAAAGGCTGGCATCAAGTCGGTGGTTACCATTCACGACCTCATCTTCCTGCGACATCCCGAATACTACAAGCCCATTGACGTGGCGATATACCGGCGGAAGTTCCATGCCACACTGCGCGAAGCCGACAGGATAATAGCCATCAGCGAGTGCACCAAGCGCGACATACTGCACTACGGCAACTTCCCCGAAGACCGCATCGACGTGATATACCAGAGCTGTGGCACGAGGTTCGCACAGCACGAGAGCGACAGCCGCATGCAGGAAGTGCATGCACGCTACTCACTCCCGGCACGCTACATACTCAACGTGGGCACCATTGAGGAACGGAAGAACGTGATGCTCGCCGTGAAAGCACTGCCGCTGCTGCCCGAAGACCTTCACCTCGTGGTGGTGGGTCGCCCCACGGCCTACACCCGGAAGGTCGTTGCCTATGCCGAAGCCAACCATCTGAGCCACCGTCTGCATCTGCTCCACGGCATACCAAACGCCGACCTGCCCTCCATCTACCAGATGGCGGAGTGCTTTGTCTATCCCTCGCGCTACGAAGGTTTCGGCATTCCGGTGATAGAAGCCATACAGTGCGGGCTGCCGGTGGTAGCCGCCACAGGCTCGTGTCTCGAAGAAGCCGGCGGTCCCGACTCACTCTATGTGGACCCCGACGATGCGTCAGCCATGGCTCACGCCATAGAGCAGTCGCTCAAGGGCTCCGGTGCCTGCGAGGAGCGCATAGCCCGTTGCCGTGACTATGTGACACGGTTTGAAAACAACGACATCGCCCGTCAGATGTTTGCCGAATACTGCAAGGTCATGACCACCTAACCATAATCAAACACAAATGCCGCAACTCCCATGATGGAGCTGCGGCATTTTCATTTTCACGTTCTATTTAGATTTCAAATATTGCTATTGTTTCCTGCATGGCTGCCTATATTCCCAGCAACCTGCGGGCATTGACGGTGAGATAGGGCTTCATCTCGCTGTAGGGCACCGTGGTCTCCTGCCAGAAGTGGGAGCTGACAGCCCAAAGTATGTTCACACCATCCTCGAGAAAGCTTACTGACACGTCGTCAAGGCTGAGATTGTTGATAGTATCTTCGTCAAACTCGCTCTCACACTCGTAGTGGCTCATCACAATCCGGCGTAGCTGGCTGTTGGTGAGCGTCACCAGATAGGCGTTGCTCAGAAGGTTGCCGTTGCTCTTGTCTACCGTCACACGAGACAGGAGCGGACCACCGTTGCCATAGACACCGTCGGCCACGGCGAAAGTCACGAAATTGCCGTTCTGGTGTTCTGCCGTGACGCTCAGGAAGTAGGTGGTCATGGGATAGACATTTTGTGTCTTCAGCCCGCGGGTGAATGAATTGACATAGTAGTCAGCCATACGGGAGATGGGCTGGTTTGCCGTCACCTTTCCAAACTCATTGGCAATAGACGAGGTGTTGACTATCGAGCTTATGGCTTTGCGCATGGCGGTGACGCTGCTTGGCGAAGCATTCTCGGGATAGGCGAGACCTATGTGCAGGTAGGAGGTGCCTCCGCCTTTCACCGTTCCCTCCAACTCTTTGGTATATTCCGGGAAATCCATGATCTGTGCGCTCAACCCCAATGCCATTATTGCGGCGAGCATGGTCATCATTGTTCGTTTCATAGTAACGTTATTTTGTTAATAGTTGTTTGTAAGCATTATTGTGATAGCAAAAATACGCAAAATTCTCCATTCCCTCAAACCTTTTCGGCAAAAAAGCGTAACTTTGCGGTTGTCATCAACAAGAATTAACTCACTGAAGAAACAACAATGAAGATATTTTTCAGTCACAAGGAAGAGCTGTGGAACTCATGGTCGCATGCCGGTGGTGTGGTGCTTGCCGTTGTCATGGGTGTGCTGTTCATCGTGTGGTGTGTGTCAAACGGCAACGACTGGGGCACCATAGGAGTGTCGCTCTATCTCTTCGGCATGCTCATGTCGTATCTCGCCTCCACCATCTATCATGCCCTGTCGGCACGTTCAAAGTGGAAGGAGCGTCTGCGCAAGTGGGATCATGCCGCCATATACTGGCATATTGCCGGAAGCTATTCGCCCATCACTCTCGTGGCATTGCGCACTGAGGGCTACTGGGGTTGGTCGCTGTTTGTGTTTGTGTGGCTGTGTGCCCTTGTAGGCACGGTCATGTCGTTTCGCCGTCTGAGCGACCACAGCCATCTGGAGACGGCATGCTTCGTGCTCATGGGCTTGAGTGTGCTGGTGGCTTTCAAGCCGTTGCTCCATACGGTGTCGCCCAATGCCGTGTCGTGGCTTGTTGCCGAGGGCGTGGCTTATATCACCGGTGCGCTGTTCTATTCGTTCAACAAGCGCCGCTACATGCATTCCGTGTTCCATTTCTTCGTGCTGGCAGGGTCGGTGTGCCACATCGTTGCCGTGTGGGACATACTATAATGAAAGAAGCCTGCCACCGATGCTCAACGTTTGTGACATCATCGGTGGCAGGCTTCCTTCCTTTTCTGTGGGTTTTCCTTATATTGGTCTTTGCTTTGTTCCCATTCGTGCCTCCACTACGTTGACCACATAGTCGCCGAGTTTCTCACACTCGTTGATGATGTCCATATACATCGTGCCAATGGCATAGGTGTAGAGGTGGTCGTCAATGTCGTTTATGTTTTGCGACTTGAGCTGGTTGCGGTAGTTGTTTATCTCGTTTTCAATGTTGAAAGCCTTGTTCACGTCGTTTTTCTCCCTGTAGTTCACGAGTATGGAGTTCATCTGGGTGAGTGCCTGGTCGGTGAGTTCCATCATCTGGTGCATGTGGGTATACTGGCTTTCGGTGAAGTTCTCCTTGCCTTTGATGCGTCGGTTGAGTGTTCGTGCAATGTTGTAGCACGAGTCGCCGATGCTCTCCAGCTCGCTGATCTCACGCAGCATGGCGCGTATCTTTGCCTTGGTGTCGTCGGAGAGGTGTGCATCGCTCACCTCGTCGAGATATTTGGCTATCTCTATCTCCATGTTGTCGGATATGCCTTCATACTTCTCTATCCTGGAGAAGGCTTTCACGAAGGCTTGCTCGTCGTTTTCCCTTACGAGCTCTCTTACCATGGTGAACATGCGTTGTATTCTCTCTGCAAACGACTGTATCTCCTTCTGTGCCTCAAGCACTGAGAGCTCGGGGGTCTTCATGAAGCCGGCGGTGATGAAGTGGAGACGGAAGTCTTCTTCCTCGCCTTCGCTCTTCTTTGTCTTTATCACGCGGCACACCAGCTTCTCAATCTGCGGTATGAACCAGATGAGTATGAAGGTGTTGGCAACGTTGAAGCAGGTGTGGAAGGCTGCGAGCACGAACGACAGCTTGGCGGCGTTGGCGAGGAAGCCGGGGTCGGTCTTCACCATTCCTCCGTCGTAGCCCACGAATGAGCACACCATGTCAACGAAGGGTTTGAACACTATGAGTATCCAGCACACGCCGAAGAGGTTGAAGAACATGTGTGCGAAGGCAGCCCGTCGTGCCTGCGTGTTGGCTGTCATGGCCGCAAGGT
>Ga0326514_10003289_pt1 | contig 10292 bp, 6 predicted proteins | sample 3_2548_0518_D_FD_203653 | JGI IMG/M metagenome (GOLD analysis project Ga0326514, IMG submission 203653) | Bovine rumen microbial communities from UC Davis, California, United States - 3_2548_0518 | ecosystem: Host-associated > Mammals > Digestive system > Stomach > Rumen | place: USA: California... | reverse complement strand
TTTAAGGTGTTAGTATTAAGGTAAATTAGAGAGAGCATTAGGTTTTTAGTTATTAATAGGAAAAGAAAAAGTGCAGTCTGCGAGAGGTTCGTAGGCTGCACTGCTTTTATGATGCTATGTATATTGTATCCTGTTCATCCATCCGCCATGGAATAGGCGGACTAGGAACATGCTTCCGCGGAAAGTAAGTTCGATGGCCATAGCCGTCCATACCCCAGGCAATCCATAGGTGGTGGCCAGCAATGCTGCAAGCGTCAGACGTACACCCCACATCGAACATAGGCTCATGATGGCAGGTCGTAATGTGTCGCCAGCCCCGATAAATACACCGTTGCAGACGATGGCTGCAGCAAACATTGGTTCGGCAAACGCTTCGATGCGCAGACTTTGGGCTCCCACTTGGATGATATCGTCAACAGGTGTCATCAGCGACATCAGCTCAGGGGCAAAAATCCACATCAACACGCCCATGAGTGTCATGACCATCATGCCCAGACCTACCGACATACGGGCAAACGAACGGGTAAGCAACTTTTGTCCTGCACCTATACCTTGTCCAACGAGTGTTGTGGCAGCTTCGGCAATACCATATCCTGGCATATAGCAGAGGCTCTCAACGGTGATAGCCAGCGAGTGGGCTGCAATAGCTACCGTTCCTAATGGTGCCACGATGAGCGTGCTTACAATCTGGGCTCCTCCCATCAGCATATGTTGCAGTCCCATGGGAGCGCCAATATCGAAGGCATTTCTCACCACATCAGCTTTAGGACGGAACTTACGCCATGTCCTCTCATAGTCTTCGATATCAGTATTCTCACCATTCTTGAAGATACCCAGCATGTCAGATCGCCATAGCAGGAAATAGAGCATCAGTAGGGCGGTGATGAACTCTGCAGCACCTGTTCCCATGGCGGCACCTACTACGCCCATGTCGAGTATGTAGATGAATACATAGTTGAAGCAGACATCCAACACACACATGCCGATATTCAAGATGGAGGGAATCTTCATGTTGCCTGAGCTTTTCAGCATCGAACCAGCCAGACCTTCCATTTGGAAGAAGATGCCAAATACGCCAATCAGGGCAAAGTAGAGAGAGGCATCGTGTGCGATTTCTTCTGTGCCACCAAGCCAATAGGGCAGGGGATAGCTGATGGTGAGGGCTATCAGCGAGATGGCCAGACTCCAGATTAAACAGCAAACCAACGACTGCCGCAATACTTTACGGGCTCGCTTGAAGTCGTTGGCACCGATGGCATGGGCTACCTGCACGCTGAATCCCATATTAGCCGCCATGCCCAGTCCGCCCATCAGCCAGGTGGTGGTTTCTACTAGACCGATGGCTGCTGAGGCTTTGGCTCCTAAGTGTCCTACCATCGAGGCATCGATGAAGAACATTACCGTAGCCGATATCTGAGCCAGGATAGAGGGAATACTCAGGCTGACAATCAGCCTGAGTTTCTCGCTTTGCGTCATCTCACGTCCTTCGCGGATGTACGCCAGCAAATCAGTTTTCTCTTTCTTGCTCTTAAGCACTCCTCACTTACTCACCTTCCAAATAGAGCACACGGCTGGCCCATTCTGTCTTTTTGCCCCAGTCCACTTCATTACGGAAAGGAACATCCAGACCATGTGACATCAGATAGGCACCGCTATACGACTTACCCTCACAATCCAAGGGCTTCAGGTCGATGCGGTTCAGTTCATGAACCTTATACATACGGGTGGGGTTCAGGCCAGCCATCTTTACACGGGGCAGGTGCTCATTCTGGAACGACTCCGTCTTCCACCAGTACCAGACGGCCTTCGACTGTTCGTCGTTGACATACATCAGCGACGCCAGTCCTTTCTTGTCATAGGGTGATACAAGGCGGTAGATGTTGCCAAACTGTACGATGGGGCGAATTTGCTTATACTCCTTGATGGCCTGACGACAGAGTGCTTTCTCCTCGTCAGTCATATTTTTAGGCTGGATTTCCATACCCAGACGTCCGCTCATGGCCACATCGATGCGATATTTCATTGAGGTGGTGCGGAACACGGTGTGGTTAGGTGTTGCTGAGATATGTGACGCCATGGCGATGGCTGGGAAGAAATAACTCGTTCCCCACTGCATGTAGATACGCTGCAGGGCATCGGTATTATCACTGACCCAGAACTCGTCGAACCAAGGCAGCACACCCCAGTTGGCACGTCCGCCACCTGAGGCACAGGCCTGGATGGTCACATCGGGGAACTTATCGCGGATGCGCTGGCACACCTTCTCGAAACCACGATGGTATGCGATGTAGAGGTGGCTCTGGTCGTTCATAGTCAGATACTGTGAGCCATGATTCATGATGGGCATGTTGGCATCCCATTTGATATAGTCAATCTCGGGATACTTGGTCAGGAGGTTGTCGACGATGCTGAATACGAAGTCTTGCACCTTGGGATTCGACAGGTCGAGCACTACCTGCGTGCCACCACGGCCCAGCACAGCATCGCGCTTGGGCGCCTTCACAATCCAGTCGGGGTGCTTCTCGTAGAGCTCAGAGGTGGTGTTGGCCATCTCTGGTTCTATCCAGATACCGAACTTCACACCGTTCTTCTTAGCGTCACGCAGCAGTCCTTCGATACCCTCTGGCAACTTGTTCTTGTCTACCACCCAGTCGCCCAGACTGGAATTGTCGGTCTTGCGAGGATACTTGTCACCAAACCAGCCATCGTCCATGACAAACAGCTCGCCACCCATTGAGGCAATGTCCTTCATCATCTGGTCCATGCCTTGTTGGTTGATGTCGAAGTAGACACCCTCCCATGAGTTCAGCAATATTTTGCGCTCCTTGTCGCCATGTTGTAGCTTGTATTTGCGGCCCCACTTGTGGAAGTTGCGGGATACACCGCTCAGTCCTTGTTCTGAATAGCTCAGTGCCAAAGCAGGCGTCTTAAAGGTCTCGCCTTTCTTCAGGTGGTATTCCGAGTTGTCTTCGTTGATGCCAGCGAAGAAGTAGTGGTAGTCGGTATCGTCTGTCACTACCTTCAAGCGGTAATTGCCTGAGTAGCAGATGGCTGCTCCGATAACAGCGCCCGTATTCTCCTGACCTTTGCCGTCGAGAGAGAACATCACCTCGCCGTGGTCGGTATGCGAGTTACGCGTACCGTCTTTGTTGACGATAACCTTCTGGCCAGGAGTCAGCGGCTCTTCCACCAACTGTGCTTCGTTGGCCCAAGAGCCGTAAAAATGGCTCAGCCATACATCGCCACGACGGATAGGCAACATGGCTGAGGCGAAGGTGGTCAGGTTGACCGTTCCTTTCTCACCATTGGTAATCTCCGTCCAGGCCTCTATCATGTCCTCTTCCATGTATACCTGATAGTTTAGTGTGACGGTGATGGGGTAGACGGGGTCTTTCAGCGTGATGCTGGTTATATTGCCATTGCGGTTGACGCCCTCTGCAGCCAGAGCTGTCGACAGGTTGCCGTCAGCATGGCGCATAGCCAATGCTGCCTCTGCTGGCGTGTTCAGACCATAGGCGGGGTAGGCTTCCATACGTCCGAAGACGGCAGGGCGCTGCAGATGCTGCAATTCCTGTGCATTCAGCTTCGTGCCGTAATACACATACTTGGGCTGTTGACCCTTCTCTACCTCTAGTACTAGGCTCGTGTTCTTGGTCTCAACGACTACTTGCTCGGCCTGAGTTGTTGAAGCTAGACAAAGCATCATAGCAATAAATAGTCCTTTTTTCATCATCATTTGAAGTTAGTATTATTTCGTTTCTTTCAATGCATTTGCAATCATCTCTGCCATACGAAGAGCTCCCTTTGTATCTGGATGAATGCCATCTTTGAGCATTTTGTCGCCATCATTAGCATAGAGCGTATGCAGATCGATGACTTGCAACTTGTTCTTCTTGGCTACCTTATTAATAATAGGTGTGATGCCATTGACTATCACAGAGTCGTTGATGTTCCAAGTGGGTTTGAAGGCTGGAATGGGTGTGCAGAGAATAATTCTCGGATTGTTCTTGTTAGCCTGCAGGGCGTCAACCATCTGTTGCAGGTCGTCTTTGAACCCCTTGTTGTATTGCCAGTTCTCTGGTTTGGAGTCGTTGGTGCCCAGTTTGATGATGACGATGTCAGGACGGAAGGCCAGGGCATCACGCCATGCCAACTCGTTCTGATATGGCAGGTCGCCTTTGTTCAGCATGGTCCGGCCACTCACCCCAAAGTTCTTAACGTGATAGTCATTACCCAACATACGTTGCAGATGAGCAGGATAGCCAAACTGTGTGGCCATATCGATACCAAAGCCGTCAGTGATACTATTGCCGATGCATGCCACTCTCACCGCGTCCTTCTTAGGACCTTGGTGGGTCTGTAGCCATGTGGTCAAGTCGTTCAGCATCTGGTCGTGATAGGTAAATGTACTCTTGAATCCAAAGCCATGTCCTCCTGTGGGGTAGATGTATAATGCACAGTCGTTGCCCTGATTGCGCATAGCCGAGTAATAGGCCACGCCATTGGTTACTGGAGGCACTGTCCTGTCGTCGTTGGCAGTCAGAATGATAGCTGGTGGCGTGAGGTGTCTGCGAACAGCATGCTGATTAGAGAACAACTTAACCAGCTTCTGGTCTTTCTGACCTTCCGAACCCAAAAATCTGACACATGAACCCTTGTGCGACTCTTTCTCGTTCATCGATATGACGGGATAAAATAAGATAGAGAAGTCGGGACGATCGGAAAAATCGCTGTGAGTGGATACGGTTGATGCGAGGTGTCCACCAGCCGAAAAGCCCATGATACCAACGTCGTAAGGGTTGATACCCCATACGTCAGCAGAATCCCTGACGGTACGGATGGATTTTTGGGCATCGCTTATCGGAATAGTATAATCGCCATTAGGCATTCGATAGGTGAGCACAAAGTATGCAATGCCTTGACGGTTAAAATAATCAGCCCAGTCGTGTCCTTCGTTCTGTAACGACAGACGGCTATAGCCACCTCCTGGGCATCCTACAACAGCCTTACCTGTGGGTTGCGTGGGCAGATATCCTACAATGTTGGCCTTACCGTCATCTGTAAGATTTACAGTTATTCTTCTAGCTGTCTGTGCCACAACACTTTGCAGTGCCACACCAGCCAACATCATGATGATTAATCTTGTCTTCATCCTAATTTTTTAATTGCTTATTATGCTTTGAGCGTCAAGACTTCTCTTTGCCATGAAATGATTTCACCTTCATTCCCAGCTTGTCGGGCATGATGGCATTGAGGAAAATGCCAACAATGGCGGCAATGGCCAGTCCTGACAGATGTATCGGGCCCAGGGCGATATCGTCGTTCGCACCATATTTCACACCGATGGCCAGAACGAGGATGAGCGCTGCCACGAATACGTTACGTGAACTCTTTAGGTCGACCTTTTCTTCCACCAGATTACGTACACCAACGGCTGAAATCATGCCATAGAGGATAAGGCTCACACCACCTATGGTGGCTGCTGGCATCAGCTGTATCAGACAGGCAAACTTAGGACAGAAAGCCAGAATGATAGCCAGGCAGGCTGCAATGCGTATCACCTTGGGGTCGAACACCTTTGTCAGGTTTAATACACCCGTGTTTTCACCATAGGTGGTATTGGCGGGCGCTCCAAAGATGGAAGCTACGGCAGTTGCCACACCGTCGCCTGTCAGTGTGCGGTGTAAACCTGGGTTGGCAAGAAAGTCTTTGCCCACGGTAGAGCTGATGGCAAACATATCTCCGATGTGCTCCATAATAGTCGCAAAGGCGATAGGCATGACGGCTAGGATGGTCGACAGCATCAGCGAGCTGTTGCCATCTTCGAAGACGGCCAGTATCGTGCGGTCGGCTACAATGGGGAATCCCACCCATGCTGCTTGGCCAAGTGGCGAGAAGTCTACCTCGCCCATGCAGGCTGCAATGCCGTACGACACGATGACACCTAGCAACACCGGAATAATCTTGATGATGCCCTTACCCCATATCGATGCCACAATGACGGTAACGATAGAGATGATAGCCAGTAGCCAGTTTGTCTGACAATTGGCAATAGCGGAACCAGAGAGCACCAATCCGATGGCTATCACAATAGGACCCGTCACCACGGGAGGGAAATATTGCAGTATCTTTTTGATGCCAAAGACCCTGATCAGTGCGGCCATGACGAAATACATCAGTCCTGCACAGACCACACCCAGACAGGCGTAGTCGAGGGCCAGCGTCTCGGAGAGTCCTTGTCCCATACCCATCTCCTTTACTGAGGCATAGCCACCAAGAAAAGCAAAAGACGAGCCAAGGAAGGCCGGCACATTCCACTTAGAGATGAAGTGGAATATCAGCGTGCCTATACCGGCAAAAAGAAGTGTGACAGATACGTCTAAACCAGTTAGCAGTGGCACGAGTACTGTTGCTCCAAACATGGCAAATAGATGTTGTACGCCCAATATCATCATGCGGGGTCTGCCAAGTTGGCGTGCATCGTAAATAGCATTTTGTGGTTCCATATAACTTAAATAATTTTTTCGAGACAAAGATATGCATTCTTTTCTGAATGACCAAATGTTTCAAAGGCGATAGCGTTAAAAAGGCTTAATTCACATCCTGGATTCCATGAAAATATGTATTTTTGCAAGAAAGTAAGTATGACAAATATTGAACTGGATATGATACAAACAGCCGGCATAGGTGCCTTGGCCCTCCTTGTCGGTATGGTTCTCACACGAAAGGTTGCTTTCCTGCAGAAATTCTGTGTGCCCTCGCCTGTAAGTGGTGGTATCATCTTTTCATTGATGACCTTGATGCTGTATGGTTGGTTCCATGTTGAGGTGACGTTTGATGGTACATTGAAGGATGTTTTTATGCTGGCATTCTTTACCAGCGTTGGTTTCCAGAGTGACCTTAAGGTATTAAGGCAAGGTGGCAAACTACTCATCATCATGCTGACCCTGTTGGTTGTTATGATTGCTATGCAGAACTTAATGCCAATGGGTATCACCAAACTGATGGATGTTAATCCGATGATTGGCATGGCTGCAGGAAGTATATCCATGACAGGCGGACATGGTACGGCAGGTGGTTTTGCAAGTGTGCTCGAAGGAATGGGACTACAAGGCGCAGGGACAATAGGTATGGCAGCTGCAACTTTTGGCCTGATTGCTGGTTCTATGATAGGAGGTCCATTGGCTGAGCGGATTATCCGCACGAAACTGACTCATGAACAGATGCAACCACAAGATGAGGAGATAGACCCTGCAATGGCTGGTATCGAGAGTGACGAAGCATCGCCAACGGGACGTGCAAAACGTGTCAGCACGAATGAGCAAGAGTTCCAGCAGTATGCGAAGGCTACTTATTGTATTCTCTTGGTTATGGGTGGTGGCACTGTGTTGAGTTGGTTGTTTGCAAAGACGGGTATCACGTTCCCCACCTATTTTGGCGCTTTGATCTTAGCCGCCATTACTCGTAACACCTTAGGATTCATCAACTACAAAGTAGACGACAAATGGGAGAAAGCTGAAAAGTTGCTTGATATGGAGCGAATTATCAGTGTTGGTAACATCTGCCTGTCCATGTTCCTCGGAATGGCTATGATATCCTTGAAGCTTTGGGAACTGCAAAGCCTAGCGCTACCATTGTTAGTTATCTTGGCATCTCAAGTGCTGATGATGGCACTATTCGCATTCTTTGTAGCCTTCCCTCTGTTAGGTCGTGATTACGATGCTGCTGTCCTGTGTGCAGGAATGTGTGGCTTCGGTCTTGGTGCAACCCCCAATGCTATGGCTAATATGAGTGCGGTATGCTATAAATATCATTATACCGTCAAGCCTTTCCTCATCGTTCCTATCATTGGTGCCATGTTCGCTGATTTCATCAATACAGGAATCATCGCCCTTTTCCTAAATATTTTCTAAGAAAAAAATCGTGCAGACCAGTAGTGGCCTGCACGATTTCTATCTGATAAAACTTTGTGGCTTACTTAACCTCCTCGAAGTCAGCGTCCTGGATGTTCTCATCCTTTGGAGCCTCCTGCTGAGCCTGCTGCTGACCATTGAAGGGGTTCTCCTGTCCAGCTTGAGCACCACCCTGAGCACCCTGGTACATCTGCTGTGAAGCAGTCTGCCATGCGGTGTTGAGGGCTGCGATAGCAGTGTCGATAGCAGCAACGTCGCCAGCCTTATGAGCGTCCTTCAGCTGCTGGAGGGCTTGTTCGATGGCGGGTTTGTGCTGAGCGGGAATCTTATCGCCAAGTTCCTGAAGCTGGTTCTCAGTCTGGAAAATCATCGAGTCAGCCTGATTCATCTTATCTACGCGCTCGCGCTCCTTCTTATCGTTCTCGGCATTCTGCTCAGCCTCAGCCTTCATGCGGTTGATCTCGTCCTGTGACAGACCGCTGGATGCCTCGATACGGATGGCCTGCTCCTTACCTGTAGCCTTGTCCTTAGCAGAAACCTTGAGGATACCGTTAGCATCGATATCGAAGGTTACCTCAATCTGAGGAATACCGCGACGGGCGGGAGCAATACCTGTCAGATTGAACTGACCGATGCTCTTGTTCTGGTTAGCCATCGGGCGCTCACCCTGCAGCACGTGGATGGTCACCTCAGTCTGGTTGTCGGCAGCTGTTGAGAATACCTCGCTCTTCTTGCAAGGAATGGTTGTGTTAGCCTCGATGAGCTTGGTCATCACACCACCCATCGTCTCGATACCCAGTGTCAGCGGAGTAACGTCGAGCAGTACGATATCGCCTACACCACCTTCTTTGTTCAGGATAGCACCCTGGATAGCAGCACCTACAGCTACCACCTCGTCAGGGTTAACGCCCTTTGAAGGCTCCTTGCCGAAGTAGTTCTTTACGAGCTCCTGTACAGCAGGAATACGGCTTGAACCACCTACGAGGATGACCTCGTCGATATCGCTGTTTGACAGTTTGGCATCAGCCATAGCCTTCTGGCACGGAGCCAGACAAGCCTGAATCAGACCGTGTGCCAGCTGTTCGAACTTAGCACGAGTCAGGGTCTTTACCAAGTGCTTGGGAACACCACCTACAGGCATGATGTAAGGCAGGTTGATTTCTGTAGAGGTAGAGCTTGACAGCTCAATCTTAGCCTTCTCAGCAGCCTCCTTCAGACGCTGCATAGCCATAGGATCAGCCTTCAGGTCGGCACCTTCGTCGTTCTTGAACTCCTGTACCAGCCAGTCGATGATTACCTGGTCGAAGTCATCACCACCCAGGTGGGTATCACCATTGGTAGACAGCACCTCGAAGACACCACCACCAAACTCGAGGATAGAGATATCGAACGTACCACCACCGAGGTCGAATACGGCAATCTTCATATCCTTGTTAGCCTTGTCAACACCATATGCCAGAGCAGCGGCAGTAGGCTCATTGACGATACGCTTCACATTCAGACCGGCAATCTGGCCAGCCTCCTTGGTAGCCTGACGCTGAGAGTCAGAGAAGTAGGCAGGAACGGTGATGACAGCCTCTGTCACCTCCTGTCCGAGATAGTCCTCGGCAGTCTTCTTCATCTTCTGAAGTACCATAGCACTAATCTCCTGTGGAGTGTACTTGCGGCCATTGATGTCAACACGAGGATACCCTCCCTCATTAACTACTGAATAAGGTACGCGCGAGATCTCCTTCTCAGTCTGCTGCCAGTTCTCACCCATGAAGCGTTTAATCGAATAAACGGTGTTCTTGGGGTTGGTGATAGCCTGACGCTTTGCGGGATCACCCACCTTGCGCTCACCATTTTCCACAAAACCAACGACAGAAGGTGTTGTACGCTTACCCTCACTGTTGGCGATTACTACAGGCTCGTTACCTTCAAATACGGCAACGCAGCTGTTTGTAGTTCCTAAGTCGATTCCAATAATCTTTCCCATAATTCTTATTTTTTATTTGTTAATATGCATTTTTTGTCGACTGACAAACAGCAAAGCATGTGCCAAAAACATTTTTTTTGAATAATAAGATGACATTTTGGCATAAGTATGAAAAAAAATCCTTATCTTTGCAGCACATTATTGATCAATAGTAAAAATATCATTATCATGAAACGAGTGATTTTAATGGCCGGACTTGCCTTTGCTGTACTGGCTGCTATGGCGCAGGACAATCCCTATATCGTCAAGACTAAGGGCGTGAAGAAAACAGTGGTGAAGGATTGTGAGTTCAACGCTGTTGAGGAGGCCGAGGATCCTAAGGCCACTGACTTTATGGGAAAGAATTTCCGTTTTTATAGTATGTGCGACTGGAAGGAAGGTATGCGCTTTATGGTGATTCC
>Ga0326514_10003287_pt1 | contig 10293 bp, 13 predicted proteins | sample 3_2548_0518_D_FD_203653 | JGI IMG/M metagenome (GOLD analysis project Ga0326514, IMG submission 203653) | Bovine rumen microbial communities from UC Davis, California, United States - 3_2548_0518 | ecosystem: Host-associated > Mammals > Digestive system > Stomach > Rumen | place: USA... | reverse complement strand
CGAAGGCCACGGGGAAGTATAAGGAAGCGGAGAAAATAGAAGCGGACTTCTTGAACGTAATAAACGCGCTTTCCCTCGATGAACGGGCCCAGAGCCTGAAGGCGAACCTTGAGAAACTGAAAAAAAAATCTTCTCGAAGATGAAGCGGGGGGCGCTTCTACTATGCTTCACTATGCAAGAAACCGCCTTGAGGAACTAGCGGAAAATAAGCGCTTCCTTTTTTCTTTGGGGGCTATCGACATAGATGAAGAAGAATTCCTTAATGACGATATAAAGGAAATAAGCGATATTATAAAAGCCCGACTTCAGGAGCGCCTTTTCTGGATAGCGGACCGCCTAGAAGATACGATAGAAGCACGAAAGAAGGCGGGAACCTATAAGGGGGAATTTACTATTCCCGTAATTTTGGCGAACGCCTTCAACGATATTTTTAAAGTAAATGAAGGCTATTTTACAGGCGATAGAAACGAACTGAAAGGGAACTAAAAAAGGAAGGAAAGAAGATGAAGAACACGAAAGCCACAAAGGCCCAGAAGGCCACGAAAACGAAAGCCACCACCCCGAAGGCAAAGGCCCCCGAAAAGAAGCCTTCCTTCGATATTGAAAAGGCCATAGAGGAAGTTTTAGAAATAAGAAAAGGAAAGGACTTTAAAAGCGCCTTTGAAAAGGCTTCCCTGAAGAAACAACTAGAATTTGATGTTCAGGAAAACGCCTTCAATGTTGCAATTAAGAAAATGAGAGAAGCGCAAAATGAAGTTATAAAAGAAGCGAAAAAAATTCTTTCTATGGCTTCTAAAATCTTGGGCAAATAGAACACACGAACAACAGGGGCGGGGGCCCTCGAAAGCCCCGCCCCACCTTCACGGGGTAGAAATGACGAACACGAACCAAAACAAAATAGAACAGGCCGAAAGGGCCTATAAAATGGCCTTTGGCCCTATTGTGGACTTTATGGAAGAAGGCGCTTCTTTCAATGATCTACAGGAAGCCCTGAAAGAGGGCGGGGAACTTTGCGGGGCCTTCGGGAACCTTCAGGCCTTCGGGGGCTCATACTATAGCAAAGATTTTGAAGCGGGGAAGGAAGATGAAAACAAAGTAAATTTTATGACTTTGTTTAATTCTTTTGCAAAGGTTTTGAAAACGTATCACGAAGGAACGCGGGGGCAAATATGAAACTTGAAATAGAACTTACCGAAAGGGAGGCTTCCCTTATTCATACTTTCTTGAGGCGCTCAACCTTTGAGCAATATTTTAGAAATATGCAAGAGGCGGGGGACGATGTAGAAAAGGCAAATAATAGGGCCTACGATACTATAAACGCCTTTTGTAGTATTAGGGACGCGATAGAGGAAAAATGGAGGGAAGAAAGATGAAGCGGGACTTTTGCGCGAACCTTGACAAACTACAGGAAGCCTGTTTTCTTGTGGGCCGAATTATGACCTATTGGACGGGAAAGAACGGGAGCGAACACGAAAGAAACCTTTCTTTGGCTTTTAGAAAAAGGCGTTTAGATAGGCTTATAAAGTGGAAGAACGGCCTTCGCGAAGTAGTGGAGTTTCAGGCGAAAGCGGGGAAGTTTTCGGAGCCCGTGGGGCTTTATGACATTGAACCGCACCAGAAAAAACTTTTAGAGAATATGGGCTTTTAATATGGAAAACGAAACCGAAAACGAACAGGAAGAAAAGAAGGAACTTCTGGGCTTTATTGTGGATCTAAAGAAAAGAACCGCGGAGCCGTGCCTTTTCAAAGATAGCCTTCAAGAATTCTACAGGCTTTTAGATTGTAGATTGATTGACATACAAGAGGCCCTTATAGAAGGAAGGCCTTTCGACTTTATTGTAGATGATGAGGGACTATTGAAGGAAAGCCCGAAGCCTTCAGCCTTCACGAAAGACGAAAAGCCCGTATTTTGTGGAAGCCTTCTAGTTTGCCGAAGCGACCCAGAAACGAGGAAGGAAGCGCCCCTTTCAAATGAAGATATTACTTTATTACTTTCCCACGTTGTCGAAGTGAGCAACAGGGCAAAACCTGAAGAAGCGCCCTATAAGGCCCTTCTAGGTTTGGAGTTTTAGAAATGCAAATAGAGGAACTGAAGAAAGAACGGGCTATTCTTTCCGACCTGATTGAAGGCCTACACAAAGAGGCGAACAGGGCGGGAAGCGCGGGGAGGAAGAAAAGGCTTTCTTCTTCTTTGGCCCTTTCTTCACTTCTCTATCTATGCAATAGAAAGAAACTGAAGGAAGCCCAGAGGGAAGCACAAAAGCAAGTTTAAACAAAAGGAAAGGAAGAAAGATGAAGTACTACAAAGAAACACTTTTAAAGGATCTACAGGAACACGGGGAGGAACTGAAAGGCTATATTCCCCAGAAGAAGGCGCTCGAAATTTCGGGGCTTTCCTTCGGTTCATTGAAGAAGTGGCAAAACGCGGGGGCCATTAAGACAAAAGAATTCAGCGGGGCTATTTGGGTAAATGAGAAAGATTTACAGGACCACCTGAAGGAACTTCAGGAAAGGCGGGAGGCTCGAAAGGAATTCTTGAAACTTGGCTTTGTGCTTTACGCCAAAGAAGCGGAGTTTTTGAAGGGGCTAATAGAAGGCCACGCGACAAAGGCCGAAAAGGAAGCCTTCGCGAACCTTTCCGCGAAACTTGAAACGCATATAAAGAAGATTAAGCGGGAAAGGAAGAAAAGGGAATAATAGACCCCCAGAAGCCCCGAGGGCCCACCCCCCGAAAAGGTGGGCCCCTAGTTAGTAAATTGGAGTTATCTAACTAGGAAAAACGGGGGGCCAAAGAAAGTTAAACTACTGCACACTTAAACACCACTTTTTAAAGGCTTTTTTAATGCACAAATGAGCATAAAAGCATAAACGGAACGGAGCCCGAGGGGGCCACCTATGGAAGAAACGAAAGAGAAACTTTTAGAGAGCCTGAAGGGGCTCGAGGAAGCCCAGAAGGAAGGGAAGGAAGGCGGGAGCCTGAAGGCCCCCCTTCCCTACATTGAAAACCGAATTACTACCACTTCCCAGAGGGTGGGGGAAGCCCTAGAGAAAGCCCAGAGGGAACGCGGGAAGGAAATAAAGGCCCTCGAGGAAGAAAAAGAGGAAACGCGAAAACTAAAGCGCGATTTCCCCCAAATGTACAGGAAAATAAAAGAAGGTTTCGAGAAATTCCCCGAAGATAAAGAAAAATTTTTAAAATCTTTTCTTCCTTATTGGAAATTACTAAAGCCCGCCCTTCAAAAAGCGAACCCAGAAAAGAAAATTCCTGAAATAGATATTTCTTTCCCCCTTCAAGACATTATAAAAAGTTTTTATGAAAGCACACTTTACTACATTGAAGAAGATTTGAAGAAAAGGGAGGCTTCCCTTTATGCGCCTTTGGATCTATCGAGAAAGCACGGGAGAAAAGAGGAAAGGGCGCTTTCTATTCCCTTCCCGCCTGAACTTTCCAAAATTACAAAGAAAGAAACTTCCTTCCTTATAAGCGGGGAAGATGAAAGAATAAAAACCTATATAGCCCAGAAGGTGGGCCTGTTGAAAAATAAGGACCCCGAGGGCCTACGGGAAATAACCGAAAAGCCTATTCTCGACATAAAGGAAATAAAGAAGGTTTGCAAGGTGGGAGAGAGGAAGGCCTATGAAATACTTCAAACCTTTTCAAAAGTAAACTTTATTACGCCCGTGCCCGTTGATACTGACAAAGACGGGGACTTATTCATTCACTACTTGAAAGTAAAAGCGAAGAAAGACGGGACGGGGGAGAACCTTTTAAAGCCCTTTCTTTCCCTTGACGCGCTTCAATATATACAGGCCTACGGGCAAAAGGTTTACTTCCCGCCCGTGGATAGTAAAGAAGTTTCTTCGCTCGACAACTTTTCATTCAAACTTTTAAAAAAACTTGGGGCCATTCAGCACCAAATAGAAGGCCACCAAACAAAGGAACCGCCCCGCGAATTCTGGCTTCAAATAAACACACGCGTACTTTATGAAGATTTTCTTAATGAAGCCACGGAGGACAAAAACGGGCACAAAAACCGCCTCAAAGAAAAGTTTTTAAAGGCGCTTTCCCAACTTACCGAGAACGGGCTTTTCCTGAAGCCCCCCTTCCTTTGTGAGCCCTATTATACGAAAGATTGGAACTTAAACAGGGCCCCGCGGGTGGGGAATTCCCCCGACCTGATGAAAGGCGAAAAGGTAAGCCTCGAGGCGATGAAGAAGGCGGGGACCACTTGGGCCGATATTATGGGAAGAAGCCTTCTTTTTTGCCTTTCGTTTAGATCTATGGACCAGAGGGGGCGGGAGCGCGTTAGATGTTCCATAGAGGCAAACAGGAAGCGGAGAGCCCAGAAGGAAGCCCAGAAGAAGGGAAGGAAGGGAAAGGCCCCCACGAAGCCCCAGAAGGTGGACCAAAGGCCACCCGAGGGCCCCGCCTACGTTTTCCCCGATGTAGAATAAAAAGCGGGTGGGGCTTTCTTCCCCCTCGTTTGCCCCCGCCCCACGGGAAGGCCCCCCGCAAAAGGGGGCCTTCTACCTTCTGGAAGATACCCCGACCACGAGGAGGAAGGGGGCTTTCTAGCACACAGGATAGCACACAAAAAGCCCCGCTTTTCGTCTTTCTGGCTCTGTTTCTGGCTCTGTTTTTCGGGGCCCAAAATTTGCCTTTTCCCGTGAAAGAACCCGAGAAAGGGGGGATATTTTAGCCCGATTGAAAGCCCGAAAAAGCCCGAAAGAAAACCACGCTTCAAGCGAGGGGAAGCGAAAGAGAAACCGAACCCCCGAAAGAACCCCCGAAGGCCCGAGGGCCCGACCACCCGAGGGCCACCACCTGAAGGCACGAAAGCGGACCCGATAGGACCACCCGCGGGGGCTATCTTGGAAGGCTACTTGAGAGGCACACAGGGCGGGAAGCGCGACCCTTTAGCGCGAATTTAGCGCGGGGCCACCCCTGAAGGCACAGGAAGCGAAGCAAAAAGGCCACCCACGGGGGAAAATAGAAGGCCCTTCTTCCTTTCCATAACCGCCAAAAATAGCGGGAAATATAGCGGGGAAACATACACAAAATACACACTTTTAAAAAGCCCCAAAACGGGCCCCACGGGAAGCACAAAGGGAAGCAAAGGGGGCCCCCTTCTGGCCTATTCCTGAAGGCCACGGGAGCGCGGGAAAGACTTCTATTTACCCGAAAAAGCCCGAAAGCCCAGAGGAACCGAACCCACGAAAGGACCCACGAAAGAACCCCTTCAGGGCCTCACAAAATACCTCACAAAATACCTCACGAAAGGAAGCCCGAATTCTAGCCCGAAACAGGCCCCAGAGGGTGGGCTTCTAGCCGTTTATCTAGCCGTTAAAACTTCCACGGGGAAGCGCGGGGGAACCTCGAGGAAAGCCCCCAGAGGGTGGACCGCCTGAAGGTGGAAGGGGCTTCCAATTACTACAATTTACGAGGAATTTTTTTCCTTTCTTTACGTTGATTTACGATGAAAAAAAACAGGCCCGAGGGGAGCGCCCCCGCCTTCTGGCTTCTCGATGATCCGAAGAAAGGAAGGGGCCTTCTACAACTTACATACAACACAAAAACAACAGGCAAAAACACTTCAAAAACACTTTAGAAACACTTAAAAACATTTAAGAAACGCTTAAAAATCATTCATAAACAATTAAAAATCATTTAATAATCAAGAAAAAGCCGTTTAAAATCATTCAAAAAGACGAAAAAAACGGGAAAAAACTAAACAAAAGCCCGAAAAAAAACGATAAATAAAGGAATTTCCCCGCGTTTTGTCGATGTTTTGGGCCATTTACGGGCGTTTACGGGCTATTTACGGCTATTTACGCCTGTTTAAAGGGCGTATAAGGGCGTATAAAGGGAGCATAGAGGCGTATATTTGCCACGGGAAGAACCGCTTCAGGGAGCCCCCAGAAGGGGCACGGAAAGCCCACCTTCAGCAAGGGGCGGGAAGTATAGCACACTTTTAAAATCTTGTCAAAAAAACGAAAATTTGAAGGCGCTTCCCTGTTGCATATACGGAAAGCCCGAGGCCTCGAAGCTTTGGGAAAAGTGGCGAAAATGAGCCAAAAACGCCAATTTAGGGCCATAAAGAGGCCAAATTAGGGCAACTTTTCGCCAAATTTTGCAAAATTGCACCACCAAAAAATAGAAAAATGGCGAATTTGAGCGAAAAACGGCAATTTCCCAATTTTGGGAGGCTCATTTTTCCCCGTTTTGGCGCGCTTTTTTGCACACTTTGGCGAGTTTTTTGCACGTTTTGGCGAGTTTTTTGCACAATTTGGCGAGTTTGTCGCCCTCTAGCCCTTTATCTACTAGGAAAGCGCTTCCCTTTACCCTTATTACCCTTATTTACATTAAATAAGGGTATAAAGGGGGCGGGGCCATTTTGGAAGCCCCGCCCCTCACTTTTTGACTACCTTTCAAGAAAAAGGAAATAGGGCTTCCTGAAGAAAAGCCTTTTCACTAAATGAGGAAAACCGATGAAGAAGAAGCAAGCGAACCGCCCCGCCCAGAAGTGGACCACGGCAAAGGACCGCCCGAGGGCCCAGAAGGCCACGGAGGCCCCCCAGAAGGCCACCACCACGAAAGCCACCCAGAAGGCACGGAAAGGGGCCCAGAAGGCACGGAAAGCCCAGAGGGGCACGGGGGCGGGGGTGGAAGAAAATTCCTTCCTGAAGGCCTTTCAAGCGAAAGTGAAGGAAAACCTGAAGGCGGGGAAGAAACCGCTTCAGGGCTTCACGGGGGAGGAATACGGGCGCTTTATCGAAATTATCATTAAAAGGGCCACGGAGAAGGCCACGGAGGGGGCACGATGAACGGAGAGAAAGCCACCTTTAACCCCGCTTTGCCTTCTTTGGATCATTTGCCCGAGAATATGAAGGCTTGGGCCGAGGAAAACGAAAGAACGGGCGGGAAATACCTTCTTTCCCGTGGAATTTCCCTAGATGTTCAAAAGCGCTTCAAGGTGGGCCTTTGCCACAGGTGGACCGACCCGAAAGAGAAGGCCAAAAAAGAAGCGGAGGGGAAAAGCCCCTTCTATGATGAAAGAGTGATTTTTTGGACTTCGCGGGGAACCTATCAAGCAAGAGCCACCGACCCGAAGGCCACAAAAGAAAGAAAGTGTAGAAAATATGGAGTTTCGAACCCCTTCAACCTGAAAGCCCTCGAGGAAGGCGGGAAAGACGGGAAGCCCGTTTTCATAACTGAAGGGGAAATAGACGCGCTTTCCCTCGAGGAAGTGAACGCCCACGGGCTAGGGCTTGGGGGCGTTTCAAATGTTGCTTTATTCCTTCAGCAAATAGCCCACACGATGAAGGCCCCCTTCCCTTTGGTAATTGTGGCCCTAGATTTTGACTATTCAGGAAGGAAGGCTTCACGCGCGCTTGTAGAAGGTTTGCGGGGGCTTGGAGTTTTGGCAATAGAGGCCCCGCTTTTCCCTGAAAACTTCGGAGCCCTGAAGGCCTTCGAGGCCACCCTTCAGGAACACGAAAGGAAGCCCCGCCTTCCCGACTACCTAGAGGAAGAAAAGAGCGCGAAGGGCTTCAAGGCGTTTCTTCAGGAACAGGAAGCGAAGGGGGAGCCCGTGAACTTCTTCAAGGACCCAAACGAATATTTACAGGCCGACCCCGAGGGCCTGACCGCTTGGGCCACCCTTTGCGAAGAAGAAGCGGGGCTTAAAAGGGAGGCCGAAAGGGAAAATTATTCCCGCGAATTTATTCAAGCCTTTAACGACTTTGTAAGCAATAAGGATAAAAACATAAACGAAAAGCCCACTTCTACAGGCTTTCAGGGCCTCGACCGCCTTTTAAATGGTGGACTAGAAAACCGCCTTTATATTCTGGGAGCCGTGCCTTCTTTGGGAAAATCTACCTTCATTCTACAAATGGCCTCAAGGATAGCGGAAAGCGGGAAAGATGTTCTTTTCTTCGCGCTCGAAATGGCTTCTTCTGAACTGATTTCGAAAGGCCTTTCTTGCCTGACCTGTAGGGGAGCGATAGAAAAGAAAATTTCCATAGGGAACGCGCGGACCGCCTTTGAAATATCGAGGCGGGAGAAGTGGGGAGAATTCCCCAAACTTTCGAAGGATCTTCTTTCTAATAGCCTTTCTTTCTACGGGGAGAAGATAGCCCCCCGCCTGTTTATCTTCGAGGGCTTGGGGGAAGTGGGCCTTCCTGAAATTAGGGGAGCGATAGAACGCCACAAGAGGGCCACGGGGCGCGCGCCTGTTGTCTTTATTGACTACTTGCAAATTATGAGAATAGACGAAAGCGCGCGGGGCCTTTCCGATAAGCAAGTAATAGATAAAAACGTGCTAGCCCTGAAGAAGATTTCCAAAGAAGAAGGGCTTCCTGTTGTTTGCGTTTCTTCCTTCGGGCGCTCGAATTACGCGGAGGAAGCGGGGCAAAATTCCTTCAAGGAAAGCGGGGCTATAGAATACGGGGCAGATGTTCTTTTAGCGCTTCAACTTCAAGTAATTTCTTCGGAGGAATTCACGAAGAAGGGGACCACGGAGGGGGAGAAAAGAAGGCTAATAAAGGAAGCCCTGAAGGCGAAAAACGAAAACGGAGTAAATAGGCGCGAAATTGTGCTTCAGGTTTTGAAGAACAGGGGCGGGGAACTTGGGGAAATTCCCTTCAGGTTTTACCCCGCCTACAATTACTTTTTGGAGCCCTTGAGGGTGGAAGATACGGGAAGCGCCCCGCCCCCGACCACGGGCCCAGAAGATGAAGAAGCGGAAATTCCCTTCTAGATGATCCACGGGGAAGCCCTTTCCAAAAAGGGGGCTTCCCCTTTCCCTTTATTAGTCCAAAAAAAATTTAAAAAATTCATTTTTGCTATTGCTTTTTTAATTCCAATTATTTATATTGAAGAAGAACCGAAGAAAACGGGGCTTTTAAAATGGAACTTATAAAGCAATTTGAAGAAGGCCGACTTCAGGCCCAGAAGGTGGAAAACCTAGAAGAAGCCTTCTTTTCCTTTGTCGATGTAAAGGAAAAGAGCGAAGCCACCTATAGGAAGGGCTTAAAGAACTTTTTCGCTTTCATAAATGAGCGCGGAATAACTAGCCCGACCCGCCCCGACATTCTGGCATATAAGGACCACCTGAAGGCCGAGGGCCTGAAGGCTACAAGCATAAAGACCTATCTTTCAAGTGTGAAGGCCTTCTTTTCTTGGGCTTCTTCGGAACTTGGGACCTTGAACCCCACGAAGGGAGTAAAGGCCCCGACCCTTTCAAAAGATTTTAAGAAGATGAACCTTTCAGCGGAGCAAGCGAAGGCCCTTCTTGAAAATGCTTCCCAGAAGAAAACCCTTGAAGGCCTTCGCAATTACGCAATTTTGCGTTTACTTATTACTACAGGCCTTCGCACTATCGAAGTATCACGGGCGCTTGTAGAAGATTTGAGGCCCCACGGGGAATATATGGCCCTTTATGTTTTGGGCAAAGGCAAAGACGAAAAGGGGGACTTTGTGAAGGTGGGAGGAAAAACCCTCGAAGCCCTTCAGGCCTACCTGAAAGCGCGCGGACCCGTGAAAGGAAGTGAGCCCCTTTTTGCTTCTTCTGGCGTTTCTTCCACGGGGAAGGGAAGCGGGGAGCCCTTGAGAACTGAAAGCCTTTCTAGGATAGTAAAAAACGCCCTGAAGGCTTCAGGCTTCAATAGCCCGTATTTAACGGCTCATTCTTTAAGGCACACTTGCGCGACATTGAACCTTTTAAACGGGGGAAGCCTTGAAGAAACACGGCAACTTTTAAGACATTCTTCAATAAATACAACTTTGATTTATTCCCACCACTTGGACCGCGAAAAGAACGAAAGCGAAGCAAGAATAGAAAGCGCTTTAAACTAGGATCTAGAGAAATGGAAAGAATAATTAAAAATAAGGAACTACAGGAAGCCCTGAAGGAAGCGGGGCTTTCCGATGTTCTTTTAGTGAAGGGGCGGGGCTATTTCTACCTGATAGGGAAGGAAGGCACGAAAACCGAAGAAGCCCTTTCCCTGAAAAGTGAAACTTCCATTTTCGTAAATTCATTTAAAGAACTTTCTATTCCTTCTTGGGTGGAAGAAATTAAAGACAAAGTAAACAAACAATAAAGGGCACACGATGAACAAAACGGAAAAAGCGCTTCTTTTGGACCTGTTCCACAATTACGCGAAAGCGAAGGCCACGGGGAAGTATAAGGAAGCGGAGAAAATAGAAGCGGACTTCTTGAACGTAATAAACGCGCTTTCCCTCGATGAACGGGCCCAGAGCCTGAAGGCGAACCTTGAGAAACTGAAAAAAAA